>Ga0116228_10000571_pt1 | contig 28357 bp, 31 predicted proteins | sample S1TSphfallax_2_FD_89694 | JGI IMG/M metagenome (GOLD analysis project Ga0116228, IMG submission 89694) | Host-associated microbial communities from peat moss isolated from Minnesota, USA - S1T2_Fc - Sphagnum fallax MG | ecosystem: Host-associated > Plants > Peat moss > Unclassified | place... | reverse complement strand
GAGAGAGAGAGAGAGAGAGAGAGAGAGAGATCAGACATCAAAAAAAGCAGTGATACTAAAGCAGGTTGTTACTGACCTAATCTTTTCATGTGTGCTCACTGTAGCATTAAGTGGAAGTTATGCAGTGGCTGTAAGAACCTTTCACAGTGAGAAGGCCCCATGGAAATTTCTGTGGGAAGTATTCACGCTTCTGTAAAATAAGAGGCACCTCTTGTAAGCGAGTCTCCCATAGCTTAGCTCTTGCCTTTGCTTCTCCCAGAGGTGTTGGTGACCTGTCCCCATGCCTGAAATATGCATGCACCTGCATTTGGCCAAATCCAGTTTATCGTTGCCACATTCCAGTCCTCAAGTTGACATTTCTGGAATGGACAGTTTATAGAGCCACCTGACCTCAACCCAGTGCACAAATTTTCTCCATAGTAGTGCTCTGGATGTCCCCTAGAAAGTGCACATCCTGTGCATGACCAGTTGTTGCATAGGATGGGTAAAACATGCACCTGCTGATGCCATTTGAACCCACAAAACTGTTTGCTTGGTAGCCAAGAGACCTGACCACTACAATGTTACTAGCAGTGATGAAGACTCAATGAGCTACATACATAATTGTGTGAAATTATTCAACATCAATAAACTGAAATTTGATAAAGGCTGAGGAATGTTTTGTTCCAGGCAAAGAACAGATGGAGAACAAGAGAGGTTTACAAGCACAAACCTGGAGAAGCTGCAATCCAGTAGTGTTACTGGGTGGTTGTGTATCTGACTGGATCTCCATCATCTCTCTTGTGGAGGAATTTGAATTCTGGACTACTACACAGGAAGTAGAGTTAGTTTGCTGCAATCAGGATGCAAACACACCACCCAAGACAACTTTCAATCGAATTCGGAATGTGACCAGCATATTTAGTCCACAACAAAGTTGCTGTATTTCCATGCACATTTCAATCCTCATCAGGTTTTGCTTTCTGTTCTCACAAAATGCCAAAAGATACAGCTTACTGTTTTGTTTGCAGTTCCAAGTTAGTCACAGAAAGCCATCAACGAACGAAACCCTCAACAAGGTCAGTGAAGAATGTTCAATTGAAAACCCCTGTATCATTCACACATTTTGCATCAAAATCCAGAAGAAAACACATATATCCAACAGAAGACCCACCTCCTGCAATGACCCCAAGTTCCAGCTTTTCAGAGAACAAGTATAGCAGAAAGTGTGTGTATGGAAAGAGAAGAGACCACATGGGGATCAACGCAGAAAGTGGCTTGATCAAACACTGAATAACATTCAAGCAAACATCTCCAAAATGGGTCTCAGAAATGAACAAGAAAATGGTTACACAAGACAGAATAATAATTTGCACAACAAAACGCAGACTGCGTTTTCCACACTGACAATAATAATATATGTTGCCATACAAGACTATGTACTCAGGGAGATCTATGGCTGAGCAAACATTTTTGAAATTCTGAATTGAAAAATGAGAGGAATTGGATATGACATTATGCTCCTGAAATGGTTAAATTGGATATGATCCATTTTCCTAATGAAGTCAGTTGGTGGTTGAAAGATGAGATCAGAAAAACAACATAGAAACCCCAACAACAATCAAAGCAACCAACAGATTACTTCCACTTTCCACTTGCCATTGTTGCACAGCAGCAGCAGCAACTTTCTTGACTCCAAAGATTTTTTGGTCTTGAGATTATGATTTGATTGGAAATTTGTCCTCCCTGCTACATAACTATTAGATTACAAAAGAGAGAGAGAGTCAATGCTGTCTGTGTGGTCTTCAAGAACAACAATAAAAAAATTGGTTTGTTTCAGATCTACTGCAGACAATACACAAAAGCCCAACACAATAAAATCTGAGGAAACAAACACAAGGAGAGAAGAGAAGTAGAGAAGAAACCAAAAAACCCTAAAAAATAAAGGCAAGAACAGAATACAGCTAAATGCAAGAGTGGGTCTGTTTCAGATCCCCTGCATAAGCTACCCTACACAAAAAGCCCAACACAACAAAACCTGAAGAAACAAAGACCAGGAGAGAGCAGTAGAGAAGAAACCAACAAGCCCTTAAAAAGTAAATGCCAAGAACAGAATACAGCAAAATGTAAGAGTGGGTTTGTTTCAGATCCCCTGCAGAAGATAGCTCCACAAGAAGCCCAACCCAACAAAACCTGAAGGAAACAAACACAAGGAGATAGCAGTAGAGAAGAGACCAACACACCCTTTTTTTTTAAGGGCTAGAACAACAAACTATAGCCAAAATGCAAGAAGGAAATGCAGCAGCAGCATCCAACTGGTGAAGAAGAAGAAGATACAGACACAAAACAACCAGGAGCAGAGAGAGTTCTTGCCTGATGATGTGTCTGCCTTGTTCTCTCTGTGATAGGAATCAACATGGGGCCCTCATTGCTCACAGTCATGCTTTGATGGTTTGTTTGTTTATTTTTCTTTTCTTTTCCTTGCAGCCAAACTTTCTCAAACTCTCCTCACATATTCTGAGATTTTTCATCAATGTGGTGGCCATGTGTGGCCATTGCTTATTCTTCTCTTCTTCCTCTAGTGAAGAAACAAACCATGAAACGCTTGCTGCTGTTGTTTGTGATGTAGCAGAGCTTTATCTGTAGGCAGAACATCAATTACAATTCCTTTCAAGAGCTCAAAGTAGAGAGGCGACCGATTGCAAGAATAGAAACCTTTTTCTCTCTTCCTCACTCTTTCTTTGTCCATCTCTCAGCACGTCTGCTGCTGGAGACGTGTTTTGCAGGTGGTGGTTGTGGTGCTGATATGCAGACTGCAATTCAAGGGGAGGAGTCTTTCCTTCCCAAAGAGCAGCAGCATCATCATGGAGCAGCATATGGTGAGAGGACATCTGGAGTCCCAATTGGTTGGCATTCTCTATCCTCACCGCGAAGGAGGAGAAAAGGGAAGCTTTTCTCCCAAGTTTTGAGAACACTTGTGCAAAGCCATACATTGCTGCAATTGCTGGCTATAGAAAGGGTGGATGCTAAGTTCACTAATTAGAACTGTTGCTGATACCACCAAGATGATCAATCAAGCTAGACAACTAGTTTCTGTTTTGAGAGCCAGAGGACCTACAGAGAGATTAGTAGAAGACAGCAACACAAGACTATTGCACTGAAGTAAAGTTCGTGGTGAAGTAAATGGCTTTGCTACCAAGTATAGAACACATTTCTGGCCAGAAGAATGCAAAGACAGCAACTGCAGCTCCAGCAACATCGAATAGTAGGAAACATTCCCCCAGAAGTTGTTCAGTGCTGACTTTGCAAGCTTCTTGTTCTGAAATCTGGGTCAAGCACAATCCAGGCTTGATGCTAAGTCCATACAGGACAGAAATGGGTCTCAACAATAGCTGATTTTAACAAAAGAAAAATAAAACATTGGAAGAGCAATAACTCATTGATAAAGTAATTGAGAAAGGAAGTGTACATGATCTATCTGATTTTCATCGAACTGTGGACTGAACCAAGAGCAGAAAGTTTCTGTCCCTGGCAACCAAACCGTGACAAAATCATTGATGCATTTACCCATCACCACCTTCAGCTGTGAATTATAATCCCCTAATCATCCTGCAATCAAAACCTTTTTCCTGAACCGAAAACCTGACACAATCATTGATGCATTACCAACACCTTCTTCAGCAGCTGCATTACAAACCCTACTCATCCTACAATCAACTAGTCTCTGTGCAAGAACATCAGACATCTTTCAGAGGGGGATAGTGATGACGATGATGATGATGATCTGTTTTACATGGTGTAGCAATGGGCAAGCACCCTACCAATTGTCCATGCTGTACAACCCCTCAAGTAACATCAGGTCCTAGCAATGGACAAAATTGGGTTTATAGGTACAAAGAGTTGGCAAAAATAATCCCACGACGTATGCTCTGGCTTCCATCTGCAAATTTCTTTTCTAAATCAGGGTTGCCGATTGTTTCTGCTGCAACTCGTAGCTATCCAAATTCCCATCCACCCCAGGCACCAGCTAAGTTGATTAGCATCCTGGTTCCAATGTGAAGTCTCACACACTCCAAAATACCAATCTAATAATAGACATGCATACATAGAGATGACATCTTTGATTGTCCTTTTGGGACATTGAGGGCTTGCTGTGCCCTCAATGATGAAGACCCATCAATATAAGTCAGAGCTAAGCTTTTGTGGTGTCATGTAGCAGCCAATGAGGCCATGAACTCTCTCAAACAGGAGGCTTTGCATCATGACATTCATCGTGATGGGCTCAGAATATGTACTACTGTTTCTCATCTTTCTCTGACAAACAGGACAGCAATGTATGCTACTTGACCAAGCTGTTCCTACCCTAGCCCTACTTGCTGAAGTACATTGACATGTCAACACTCTGGTTCAGCGATCCTAGGACAAGGGAAAGAGAGAGAGAAGAACTAAGAGTTCTTAGCAGTTGCCAAGTCAGTCTGAGAGTACCATCAAACATTGCATGTAAACTGAATACTTTTGTCTTTGTCACAAAGATGAAGACAAAGAAGCAGAGATTTGGTCATACCTGGTTCAAAAACTCATCAAGCCGGCGAATAGCACGGATTATACTGCCTTCAAAGATGTCTGTCATCTCACAGATCTCTGAGAACTTGCTCCCCTTTCATCTCAGACACCAACACAAAAGCAAACTCAGCCTCATGCATGTAAAAAGACAATGGCAACAACAATGAGCATTATGGTAAAAATCCAATTACTAGAATGTTCTAGGAGTGGGTTTCAAACAGTTCTTAGGGTAGAGATTGACCTTTGACCAGTTATAGATGACATCCATCAAAAAGGGCTTAAAAGACTGCACATATTCTTCAACATCCACCTCCAGCTTGCATTCCTTTTGAATCTGAGTTTACAGGCACACTCCTGAGTCAAGACCAGAGGGCTCCGTTGCATGCCACTGCAATTCATGCATTTGCATGAAACCCTACCTACCAAGCACTCTGGTTCAAGGATTACTCTCCTTCTCAAGGTGCACAATGACTATTACTATGTGAAGCCAATCATGGCACCCCATTCAGATTCTGTGCAACAAGAGAGCCCTTGCATGTGAGAGAAGGTATCAAAATGAGTCTTGGTCCCTGCAGGTTCTATTATACCACTGCTTCTGGTCTTGAGCAAACCTCATGGAGTGTCAATAAAGGTATGAAGTTTGGCTGTGTTGCATATCTGTTGTGAGATGACAGAAATCTCATGTGAAACAAAAGGCTTCACATTATTTTTTTCTGATGTGACTGGATTGATATGAAATCTGCGTCATTGAGTGAGCTAATAGATATGACTGCATATTGAGCATTGAGGACAATGACCAATCAAAAGAGGGGAAAAAAAACCTCTGCAATTTTACGTGCTGTATCCTGAAGCTTGCGGAGAGGCCATGCAAGCTCATTTTTCAAGTGTACTTGCTCATTTGATTTCTCTACTGGAAGGAAACAGCTGGCCAGCGCCGCCACTTGATGATGATCTATGTCTGTAAATAGCCCTGCTCCAGCCATCCAAGATACTTCCCTCAGAAACATAATTGCATTAGAGAATACATAAGAAGACATATCTGCCTTCTTCATGATGAAGTTTTCTGGTACTTGAAACTTTCTCAGAACTTATGCTTTCCTTGAACAGACAAAGTGCATAGTACTGTTGACTACTGAAAGCTTGCTAATAACAATCACAGGTGGGGAGATCTGGCACTCAAGTTCAGAAAAGACCATACCATTAAACATTAGCTCGGTGATGAGAAGCTCATCTGCAGTGTCAATAAGGCAGGCAGCACGGCCCTTGAGTTGAACCACACCCTCACTGTTGATGTGACCAAGGCGCTTCAACACCCTTGATCGATTCCTCAATTCTTCCTGAAACTTGTGCAGCTGGAGTCACATGTACAAAACCCATGCTCAGTAACCCAAGCATTCACAAGGCAAGAGAGCCATCAGTCAAGGGAAAAGGGGGAATACTTAGTGAGGATCATTCTCCAGATACAATTTCAGAATCCCATATGGAAAAAGTTGTTGAAAACATTCATATTAGCTGAAATAGTGCATAAGGTTAGCTATTTTACGCTGAGAAAGAAGCCAGCTTACACCCACCTGAGAGTCACACATTTTTTCTTTGAGGCGTTGAGCATCTGCCAACAGCTCTGCTCTTCTTTGAAACACTGTGAATGAACTTGCTTCCTTCTCTGACTGCATGCAATCAACACAATTACTTACAAAATCTCAAGATCAGGAAGTAGGCAAGGACCCAGTCCTAATCAGATAGATTGTAGTATTCCAGGTTTGCATACTTGACAATGACATCATTACAGACGAGAACAATCCCTGTAGTCTGGAACCCCATGTACTGAAAATGCTGTTGATGCTGTGGATCCTTGAGCATCACAAAATGGACAAGGCTAAGTTAGTATCTAAATACCTATGAGATTGCACAGAAATCTCCACAAACAACAGTTAACTTTATCACTGTATGAAATTAATGAACAGCCTAGCTTTCTGAAGTGAAGTGCATATTGCTCATGAATTTTTGCTACTGCTGTTGAAGATTGTTATCAGAATCCAAGGAAAAGTAATCTCCAGCATTTTTAGTACCTGAAAGAGTGGGTGTGCAACCAGTTTTTTTTCTTCTGCATCAATTTCTCTAACAATTTTTGCCAGATTTTCATCCTCAATGCCCATGTCCTGCACCCCATATCGCACATACCTGAGTTGAAAAAACACAGGCAAAGTTTGAACAAGGTATGCTTCTACTGAATTGAAAACAATGGTAATATAGGTTTTAGGGATTGATGGTGACCTCAATGGGGTCAAGCTTTGGCACACCATCAGGAAAGCGGCGATCAAGCTCTTGGACTGCCATGAGCACTATTCGACGTGCTTCTGGAGGCCGCAGGTCATTTGGGACTGACACTCGCAGAGCACTGATGGCACATATCATTTGCATGGGCACAGGAACCTGTGTATAAAAGTACACCCAAATGGGAGTCAGTGCTTCTGCAGCAAGTGGGCAAAGAGCTCTCCAGGAGTTGTATTCTCTCATAAACAATCACTTTGGACTGTGTCTATTTTTACTATGCTCAGAATGGTGAACTGAGGTGAAAGATCATCCAGCCATCTGTCACGGCCAGTCATACATAACTGTACATGCTAGTTTTATGGAGCAGTTCAAATGGATGCGGAACAAGCCTGAGCTTGTTTCCAATGAGAAGATATTTCCCAGCCAAGGTGACCTTAAGATGCATTGTGTTAACACACAAACTTTCACTGCTCAAACAAACATACAGACCTTGTGATATCTTCCTCTTCACAAACATTTGGACATATGAAAAACAGGCTAAAAGACATCAGAAGAATGCAACACATCACTACACTGGCCCTAAGCATGCCATAGTCTGAGATTCCTGAAAAAATGAATTACCACATGCATTTCACCTCTGCCGCCAGGTGGGCAGGGTCGAGGTCGGAGACGCTGGCCTTCCTGAGGTAATCCAGAGGCGCAGTGCAAGAGAGTATCAACACTATATGAGCTTGCAGGAGACCCCATCACAACTGCAGAAGGAAGCACTCTCTGACCTGCTGGAGATTTTCTAACCACGTTCACTACGACTCCCCAGCCCCACTCGTTTCCCCCCTCTCGAACCTTCACCTGCCACCAGTTGATGCAGATCCTCCCACTGTTAATGAGATTAATTTGTGCTGAAGCTATGTCTCAAAGAACAAGCTAGAGTTCATGCCCAGTCTTTCAGCACTTGATTTGCTCCAAATCCTGAAAGACCAGGCATGAACCCTAGCTTGCATGAGAAGTTTTCTAGAAGGAACCTGGAATGCTCCAAAAACCCATTTGTATCAGGGTGCTTCTACAATTGGAGAAGACCTGACAGAGAAGTAGTTAGCAGGGTTTATTTTCAACACAGAGAGAGAAACAGACCAGTCTTCCAGGTTGCAAGAAAATGAGCACACGCTCAGGTCGAAGAACTTCCACCATCATCTTCTTCTCCAGCTCTGCAAGCTTCAGCCTTAATGCATGATATTCCCCCAGAGACGCCTGCATGCACACAATTGAATCTGAATAGCCATGTTAAGACATTTGTCAAGGTAAGTTAAAATCTCCAACAAAAGTGCATGGTTTTTTATACAGTACATATGAGTATCAACGAACCTCGCCAGCTGCATCAATGGAGGAAGTTTCTTCTTCCAACTTTCTAATTTGCTCTTCAACTGAGGGCAGTGCCTGCAGCTCACACAGACCATAAAAATGAAGATCAGATGATCTCTGAAAAAAATATCTAGAAGAATGGACATGTAACACAGTGTGAAACACAAACAAGGGCAAAAGAAAAAATGGATACAAGAAAGATTTGAGTTTCATGAACAAGAGAGACCTAGGACATATGCCAATAATGGTGAATTTCACTCCACACAACACTTCCAAATCCTGAAAAGCACCAAGGACTGAGCTCATCCAGGACAAACAGAAGGACAATAGTATTGATACCAATAATCCATGGCCAATTAATGAGATTTCAGATCTAACAACACATCAGTAGAAATATAAACAAATCCATGGAGCAATTTTCACCTTGTTGTGCTGGAACTGATGGAATGAGTTGCGGATCACATGCTCTACATTGAAGTGGCCTTCAGCTCGACTCATGAGGTTGAGGAGAGTGTAGTAGCTCAACCGAAATGTGCTGACTAAGGGTGCAGCCTTCCCCTGTATCATCTCTTGACAGGTCTTCACATCCATCTGTCCCAACCCCAACCCACAACACCTTCAGATTGTACTTTCATGATGGGTAATATGTAGACGGCATAGGTAGTATAAAAAAGGCTATTCCCATGTAGGCAGTGATTTTCAGACTGCAAACTTTAGAACTAAAATGACAAAGTTCAATCATAGACACCCATAAACATGAAATTTTGCAAATACAAGTTAGAGAGAAGTCTTGGGAAATGGGACCTGGCTGTCAATCATGATAATACAAATACCCCGTAGATCCTTTCCTCTCCGCCCAGCTCTTCCACTCATCTGCCCAATAGAACCACAAACACAGACTCAACCTAACAAACACCTGCAGAAGAGGAGCGAGGTGCAAATCTTGCCTTCTGATGTCACAATCAAATATATCATAGAAAACTATTAATCCTGCTACATTCCTCTTTATGACAGTGTTAGAAACCTAGGACACAACAATCATTCCTTGCCTGGATGGAAGTTGAAGTTGGGCACTTCTCTTTTTTAGCACCAAATACAATGAACAAAAAAAGGTGAAAGGTCAAGTAGAACAGACTTTTGAGAAGAATAAGTCTTTTAAGTGATTGGGCAACGCATCAAAGATTATGCACAAGAGTAAATAAGATGGGAGGAGGAAAACTACAGAAATGAGTGGAGCATTGCATAATACCTGCTGTATTTCCTTACCTGCACAGCAAGCCATTCTACTTCCATGCAAGATTCACAATATGCAGAATGACAAGATAGTAGTGACCAAGAAAGGAACCTGAATATACTCTCCTGATGACATCCAGCGGTGGCTATCACCATCCCATTTCCGCACAGCTGTAAATACCACCGTCTTTGCTGGCATGTTCAATCCCATTGCAAACTGAAACACCCCAAAATATCATAGCATCAATGCAATGCTGGTTGAAAAGTGAAGCTTGCAGTCCTGTTAACCAACACCAACCTCAGGACCTGTGCAACCAAATTACCCACTAATGAAATCTCACTTGTAAGGACAATTTTTCAGATTACTATTCACCAATGTTTACATCCTGCCACAATAGTGGGTGAAAATGTTAGGATTATGATGGCTCACTGTTTCTGTGGCAAATAAGGCTTTGCAAAGTCCTTCTTGAAATAAAATCTCAATGACCTCCTTGAGAATTGGGAGGAGGCCCGAATGGTGCACCCCAATTCCACGCTTCAGCAGGGGCAGAATGAGATCAATAGCTGGGAGACTACGATCCTCATCACTCAGAACCTGAATAGCATTAGTGAAGACTTCTTCCACAGTTGCCTTCTCATCATCCGTGTTGAAATCAAGCTTTGACATTGAAAGAGCATATTGTTCACACTCACGTCGACTGAAGCTGAACACAATGACTGGTTGAAACTTGCGCTCCATTATCATCTGAAAAGACAACAAGCAATGATACTGGGAAACTGCACTTTGCCTTACAAGTTCCCTCCCGATCTCAATGAACTTGCCCATTCAAAAACCAAAAAATATAAAAAGGTTGGACTCTTTCTCAAAATGTTGATCTGCAAGGCAAACAATTAAGGTCAACAAGGTTCTTTCAGTTAGCTTTCTTTCAACATGCTCCAGGATCTGTGTACAAGGCCAGAAGCAGAAGAAAGTAACCTTGTAATCCCTTGTATGTGGCTCGTTGATAACAACACAGGCGGAGGAGGATTCTGACCTTGACTATTTTGTATATGTCAGAACTGCTGCCAGTGCCACCTCTATCACCCCTCCCTCTGCCCCCACCTCCTCGACTTCGCCCACTTCGGCCTCCTCTTCCCCCAGGGGTGTTTGGAGAATTGATTCCATCCACCACAACTTTCTCCCTAGAGAAAGTTTCATTAAGCCTCATGAAACTATCTTCCTTGAACTGACCTTTCTCATCAACAACAAGATAGAGACCTGAACCGCCAACAGGGAAAGCATAGTGCTGAAGAGGAGTAGGACGAAAATCTGTGTAGACTACATGGCATGGCTGTTTGTGAAGGTGACAAATCCATTCTGCAAATTCTGTGGCATTAGACATTGTTGCAGAGAGAAACACCATCTTTATCTCTGGGGGAAGGAAAATGATGCTCTCTTCCCACACAACTCCCCTCTCCCGATCGCGCATGTAGTGAATTTCATCAAAAACCACCCAAGCAACCTCTCGCAAAACCTCTGAACCTTTGTAAAGCATTCCTCGGAGAATCTCAGTTGTCATCACAATGCAGCTTGCATTTGGAGCGATGGAGACATCCCCAGTCATCAGCCCAACGTCACTGAACTCCTCACTAAGTTCTCTATATTTCTGATTGCTGAGAGCCTTCAAGGGGGAAGTATAAATCACTCTTTGCTTGTCCCGAAAAGCCATTGCTATGGCATACTCTGCAACAGCTGTTTTCCCTGCAGATGTGTGCGCTGACACCAACACAGACTCATTCCTCTCCAGACAAGCAACTGAAATTTCTTGGAATGGGTCGAGTACAAAAGGATATGTCTTTGCCCTTGGCCCTGTGTAGATAGGATCATTGATTGTTCCATGGATCTTCTCGTCTTTGACAGGAGAAAAACCTGGAACATCCCCCACAAGTTGCTCTTAAAGCAATCAGACAATTTGCACAAACTCTGAAGTGTCAATCAGATGTTCAGACTTCCAACCACCATAGTCCTCAATATGGTACTGCTGGAGAGTGTTGACAGATGACTAGAACAACAAAAGGCTTGGCACATAGGGCTGTCAATTCCATGTGCCACACAGACTGATATAGCCACAGCACACTTTCAATCACCAGCTCAATACTGCATATGCAGAGACTCCCCACCCAAACTGTTTTAAGCCCCTTCCAAGCAGATCTCCTTTTTCCAAATACAATCTTCCCTCCTGAAGGACAAACTAACAAAAGCTTCCAGGAATCCCTGAGTTGAAAATGCAAACTCAAGACGCCCAGTTCTTGCAACAGACACCACAGCATGGAAAACAACATACCTCTCTACATACCAACCGTGACTAGAGAAAATCCTTCCTAAGCAGAGGGGTTCTTTCCATTTTGTGATTGAGTTCTTTGCCCACAATCAACCTCCATCTCTCCAATTTCCTCTTGGAGGGTTTAGGGTTACTGTTGCATGGGAAACTATATCTCTCATGAGAATTGAGAAATCTCCATTCTCACAATTAGTTCTGACCAAGATTTTAACTTCTTCTTCAAGTCAAAGAAAGACTTCCAGAAAGGACTTACAAAACTGGGAAGAAAGGACAATATGACAAGAACTAAACAAGAAAAAAATACTCACTTGCAGTATGAACAACAGTGACAGTCTCTCACTTGTTCAGGGCCCATCAACATGTATGATAGCAACTTCTCTATCACAACCTCCCCACAGACTTCATTGGCTCTCTATAGTGGGTATAGGCTAGTGTAAACACTAACCTGCATACTGAGTTTCTGCTGCAAGTCCAGAAGTGACAGGAAGACTCAGCCATGATACTGGCTAGCAATGCACAACAACACAAGGAGAAACACCCAAAAAAAAGAAAAGGGGAAAAACTAAAACAGACATGCAGAAAAGGAAGAAATCAGAAAGGTTTAGTGCTTAGGTTTACTGCTGCCTGGGAAACTCAACAAATGTGAGAAGCAATCACAATATCTGGTAAAATGTACACAATCTAACTGGAGCTGAGAAGAATCAAGTCTAGAAACCAGGTAGAATATAAGTGATGATGATTCTCTAGCTGTCTATCTCTACCTAAATGGCATGATCAACATTCACAGCAAGAGAAAACAAAAAGTATTATGTGCACAAAAGGACAACATCCATGGAAAAAACCTTGGTTTATGCTGATGCTTTGTGGCAACAGATACTAATGCTGCATCAAGACTGATGCTTCTCTTGTAGAGAAAGAGAGCAAAGAAGTTTGAAAGAGGACAGTCAGAGAATAAAGAAACAAAAGATGAATCCAAAGACTTGGCTCCACAACCGCAAATTTGATGCAATGACCAGAATTCATTTGCAGATTTGAAAACATCATCTGCAAATCCTTTTTGACAAGTTTTAATAGGTCACAATTACTTGTAGAGAGTTTTAGCCACAAATGCCAATGCATATGCAGTGGTGAACTTTTTGTGAATGGGAAACACCATGCAGGTTTTAGGATTTAAGAATCACTTTATGATGTTTCTGAAGTTGTTAAGCTGACAAAATTCTCCGCAACATTGGCCAATGGAAACACCAGACATGTTTTTAGGGTTTAAGAATCACTATATGATTTTCTGAAGTTGTTGCCATGACAAAATCTTTGCAACATCAGGGCTGCGCATGAAGAAAATTCCTTCCACAACAACCATAGTGATCTCTTCTATAAACAGGGGTGAACTTTTTGTGAATGGAAACACCGTGCAGGTTCTAGGGTTTAAGAATCACCACATGATATTTCTGAAGTTGTTGTTGCACTGAAAAACTGTTTGCAACATGGAAGGCTGTGCGTGAAGAAAAATCCCTTCTACAACAACCCTAGTGATGTCTTCCATAAACAATGGTGAACTTTGTTGTGAATTGAAACACCATGCAGGTTCGAGGGTTTAAGAATCACCACATGATATTACATTTCTAAAGGAGTTGCTACGCTGACATAATCTTTGCAACATTGGCTCCGCGTCAAGAATTTTGGAGTCAAGAAAAAGAGAGACAGAGACAGAATTTAGGGTTTTGTTGTTCACACTAAACCTGGTGGAAGCGCAACCTCGTGCAAGCAAGAGCGACTGATGTTGCGCCGTTTTGGATGAGGTGCATCATCACCGGAAGAAGATGGCACGTCGCCATTGCTAATGGTTTCCAAAGCAGCATCCTTCCCTCTGGATTCAGTATCACCCTCCATATTCGTTTCCGCCAGGCCTGCCATATTGTGCAGCAGCGCCCCCCTCCCGTCCCGTCGCCCCTCTCTTCTTCTTGTGTGTGTGTGTGTGTGTGTGTGTGAGAGAGAGAGAGAGAGAGAGAGAGAGAGAGAGAGAGAGAGAGCCGCCTATCAGCCTCGAACAATATCTTCAAATACACCAAACTAAAAAAGAAATCCAGCTGCAAAGAATCAATCAACAACACCTTCAAGTTCTCGAGTCTCTACCCCATAATCATCTATCTATTTATTCTTCTGCTACACACCCACACACTACAAAAATCTGCTGCAAACGCATAAAAAACACCATCTGCTCAAAACTGCCGCAAACATCGACGGACAACGGAAGTTGAAAAGAGCGCGCGAGGAAGCGACAAAACCACACACACGAAGAAAGAAAAGAAAGAAAGAACCGGCGTTGTGCGGTTCCTACGGTTCTCGAACAGGAATTCCGGTTCTTAAAATTGGTTTGAAGGAACCGGCTCCGGTTCGGTCACCTCTGGGGGGGTTCCCGAACCTAGTTCTCAAACCCTAAACTCTCTCCAAGTTCTAAACCGGTTCTAGAATCTCAAATTGATTCTGGTTAGGTTTGGAGTGCTCGGAATCAATTTTATTTTTTATTTTTTTATTTTTTTGGGTGGTGGTTTTATCTTATGTCTACACATATTTATATCCTCGGGCCACTCTTCAAATGGGTGCCATAATTGTTATTCGTAAAATTTAGGTTCCTCAAATGAAACTAACTAAATCCATTGTTGAAATGTAAAGGTGAAAAGAATAAGTAAACCATGATTCAAAATTGATGACATTGATGAAGGAAGAACTAAAAAGAGGAACATTGGTGCTCAGTATGTGACCTTGCATATTAAAATCGGATGAAGAAATGTCAACATATGCCACCATTGTGGCTTAGAAAAATAGAAAGGAAAAACATGTAAATCAAAATGAAGCATGGGAACCTATCCATCAAAAGTACAAAGCAAATGAGAACACAACTAAACACAACCCAAAGAAAAAACAAAAGCAGACAATCAACAAAAATCATGTAAAGAGTAAAGACCTTATGCAAAGAGGACTCATGGCTACAAAATGACAATCAACCATAAGAAAGAAGATCTAAAATGAAAGAGCTATCATTTGTCTCAAATTGGCTAGTGACAGAAGTGCAATAGTCATTATGCATGAAAGAGACGATGAACCTCGATCAAGTGCAGTAAGAAATGAGGAACCTTGACCAAGTGCAGTAGCTTGCTAAAGAATCATTATGTCTTGCGCTCGTTGCAAGGTTATAGACATGCATTGTTAATAGTAAGAAATAAGCATTGAGGAAACTAAAAAAAATTGTTGATGATACGTGATAATGGTCTATGCACAAGTGGTCAAACATAAATCAAAATGAGAATGAAAACACCCACATGTTTCAATAACAAGAGGAATGAAATCATCATTTGGTGTTCGTTTAACATATGATCGTGTCTTCTTTTGAACAGCCATCATCACTACATGTATTGTCAATGTTAGTGTTCACTACACCATATATGTGCAAATCAAGTCAATAATGATGACATCCATCAAGGTCCAAAAGTTGTCTCTAATGATAAGAATATCCATTTGTCGTCAAGTGTGGTGAAATAAAAGTTGGGAGACTTCCCTTTAAACATGTGCTTCACTCTCAAAAATATAATTGCAATCGTATATTAAAGTGTATTGTGGGCTATTGTATGTTCACTCCCGTAGGGGCACCAACATAAATGGGTATTTAGATCGTCAATGGTATGATCAAATTAACATCATGAAAGATGGGCAACCATGGGATATGGCAAGCCAAAACAAATACGTAATGCTATAAAGAAATGGGTTGAGGATAAATGAAATGCAAGTGTGGTAAAATGAGTTATTAACCAAGTGCCTACCCCTAAACCCACACATGAGTAGAAACATGTTCACACGATATTTGAAAAAACGTTTACTAAAAATGAAATAAACTTTTATAAGTGATCTACCAAAAAAATGTACAACTGGGAATAAAACTAAACCACTTGGCTCTGGAAAGGTGAAACTTGACAATGGACAACCTAGGGTAAAAGGTGTTGGATATTTTGTAATGCCATCTAGAATAGGGAAATGCCAATTTTAACATGTCTTATTGCATCCAAAGAATAAGGTGATTAGCCTATTGGAAATGAATGATTAGTGTAAAGTCAATCAATGCCCAACATCCCAAGAATGCAACAATAGTTTAAACGACAAAAGGGAGGCCAAGCCTGCCTGAAAAAATAAGAAAAATGACCTAACAACAATTTAAATGACTAATAAAACCACCAATAAATCCCACACCAAGTAATTTCTCCAACACAAATATGGTACAAATAGTGAATTCAAGGTAATGCTACAAAATACCTAAAGATAGAAACATTGTAGAAAGCAAGTAGCCAAAGCATTGGGCATAACACAATAAAAACATTGCAAAAGCTTTTTAAGGATCTACAAATATAGGGAAATTAGATATCGTCCCAAGATCTTCATGAAGAACCTTAACCACAAATGATTTGGATCCCATCGGTGCACCCAAAGTATGAAAACTCGAGTTAGAAGTAAAAAAATTAGGAAGAAATGATATAAAATGGTCCAACCCTTGTGGAGACCAAATTACACATTTTGTTAATTACACTAAAAGCCTTAATGTTCAGATTTCCTACTATAATTGTAAAATAATAATAATCACATCTAATGTGGGACCTATTACATGCATATCATCCATCAACAAAGGGAAAACATAAGGTGGGTTGCTACTCTAGGGTGAAGAATGCAAAGGTGAGCTAAAGCAAACCACATTCTTCCCTATGCATCCCTTTGTCGTGTATTTGACTCCAATGAAGTCCCCATGTTGAAAACCTTAAGAAAATATAGTGGGGAAGGGTGTGCATAAAATTGTCGAACAAATGAAAAAAATTGATCTAGAAAACTAGGTGAAGACCATAATTCTTGAAAAATGGTTGACCATGACACTAAATTAAAAGTGTTATGGACATCCACTTGTAGTACCACCCAATATCGGTGCAAATCTAACATCGTTCAAATGCCATGAACCACTATTTCACATTTAGCACAAGTTGTTACACCAAAATAACAAGGATTAAAATGTTTTGCAAAAATATCTTTAAACTAAATAGTTGATGTGTAAGCAATTAAACAATGGGTCACCTCACTGATCACGATGGGACCTATGTTGTGGGCAAGTGTGCATGGTTATATATTGTGTAGGATTGGTGTTGCATACCTTTGTTGTTGAATTTGCAAGATGTGGTTTTTGGATTGAGAATTAATAGTCTAACTTAGTTGATAATGAATTTCTTTTTTTCAACTCTTTTGATGACACAACTTGGGGGTTTGAAGGAAGAGGAGCTTGCTTCAAAGCTAGTTTATTTTGGTGTTGATGGGGTTAGTACTTTCCAATGCTTCAAATATAGAATTATAGTTCAGATCCAATGTCAATATGGTCCATTCATCACAATTGTGCATTGTATGGTTCATATGACAAATTTGGTAATACAAATCCTCTTAAACCTTCTTTGGTGTCTCACATTGAAGGTCTTTTGTAATATTTGTATGTTTTTTTTCAGCCACAACCTTAAAATACATCTAGAATTTACAAAATTAGTAGAAATCATGGAAACCAAGGGCAATAAAATATTGTGCAATATAAAAACTAGGTGGATATCCATAATCAATCCTATCAAACATGTGTTATCTAAATATCACATTATTATAATGAAAATAACATTGGATTCACCCACCATAACCCCTGCTTAATCTAACTTGTGTTTGTTGACTAATGTAAAGATGTTGTTGGGGTTGAATGCCATTATGTTAATCTTGGAAGCAATTCATTTTTTGATTAAATTTGCTCGATTACGTGACATGTTTGTTTGTGATTCTATAGCAATAGTTAAAATATGTGAAAGAGTAGTGTATCACATGTATTGTGATAGCCAATGTTGTTTCCAATGTGGTATGTTCATTAACTTTTTGGCCTTGGTCAATTTTATTCATGAATTGTCTTCACTAGATTACAAATCTAAAAACTAGAATCGATCACCTAGCATTTGAATTTGCTAAGTAGCACATATGAGCCACATTTGAAGCTCATATGGGGGGATTTAGTTATGTTACAAGGCTTGTGTTTGAAAAGATTGTAGCCTTTATGAGGTGACAATATGTGGAAGTTGGGAATTAACTTCTTATAAAGTTGTAATGTTGATTCCTATCTCACGAGTTGATGGATGCATTTGGGGTTGTGTACCCCCAATATTGGTTGCAACCAGAACGTGAGAATTTTTTATCATTTGGCAATTCTAAAAGTTACCCTTTGTTAGCCTAAGAAGGTGGGGCTTAATGAGGTATGGGTTCTAGCATTATTTTAACTATTGATTTTGAGCTATAAAGAATTTTGTTTGTTTTTACAATGAAGAACAATGCCAAATTGGCAATGCAAAAACCATTTGATCTCAACCCATTTACCAAACTTTGGAGGATGATTCATCATCACAAATTCTTGAGCATCAAATCCTTGAGTACATTAAGTTGGTTGAACTTGCTATTGTGCAAGTTATTGGTTTAGTAAAGGATGACAAATGTTTTTCTACATTCACTTTTATGAAAAATGAACAAACAAATTGATTGACTATCCATTTGGAGCTAGTCATTCGAATGTTCAGCCAAAAGTTTTTCACCATGGAAAACCTCCCTTTTGGAACAATAATCCAAAGTTGAAAAGACAACAAATTTGTTATGAGGAATGATGGAGGAGTTATTGAATTTTATAATTGCCCTTTGTTTTCATGATCCGTGCTTGTATGGATATGGTGATTCATGAATTTTCATCCAACCCCCTTTTCGGGTTGTAAAAAATCAAGAGTGAGAACTTGTTTTTTTACATTGAGTATGCATGACTAACATTTTCTTTTGTGCAGGTTAGGCTTTCCGCTACAATGGGCAAGCCCTATTTGGGTTGGGGTTCAATTCCCCCATAGAGCTTTGTCGCCAAAAGTTGAAAACAAAAAATCAATGATTCGCAAAACAATTGAATGTTTTTTGAAGGCTTGTAGTTGTAAAACTGACTTAAACAGGGTACCAGGTGCAAGATCGATGAAAGTAAGAAGAAACTCAGAACACTCAGCTTCTGTGTTCAACAATCATATGATGCCGATCTTTCCCTCCCTCCTAGTGGTTTTGCATCTGCTCATGATGATGTTTTTCTACTTCTGGCAATCAAGCTTCACAATTCTGTGGGTTTGTTAGAGCTACAACTACTTCTACATCCCAGTCAGGAAGGAGATATCTTGAGCTTTGGGATTCATGAGCTCTTTCATCTGATAACAAATACAAACTCAAAACTGCTGGAGAAGAGAAGACTCTCTGTGTTGCCAGTGAAGAGTGTCAATGCACATGCTGTTTATGCAATGGCTGTTTGGCACCTTCTTTCCAGAAGAATTTCATCTTGTTCTGTATGCACCTTCTGTTCCAAAACCAGAGATTTACAAGCTTTCAAAGCAAATGGCTTTGTGTGTCTGATGGCATGCAAATCAGCCCTTCAGTCTCCAGTTAGCTTCTTGCTACTTTCTATGAAAACCTAAGCATCTATCTCTTGGTTTGACAGTAATTTCAAAAGAACAAGCTTCAGAACAAGGACCAGCTCTGGAAGGTCACAACACAACTCAAGCTTTTTTTCCACAAGAAACAAATACAAAAGCAAATTGTATGAGTGTGCAATAATGCTGTTCCAAACTGCTTCTGAGAAAAAAGCGGTTGACATGCGTGCACAGTCTACACAAGAGTTCAGAGACAACCAACACCTATCTCACAGCAAGCTGATGGGCGATCCTGTAAACCAGCAACCACCAAAGCATTTCCAAGTCAAAAATTTGTTAACAAAGACCAAAGATGTCATTGATCAGTATATTGTTCGGCCATCTCCTTCAGTGATTATATCTTTGAAGCTTGCTCCTCCAGGAATCATCGGAAGCACATGTTCCTGATACATCAATGAGAAGACCAAAAAAAGTTAGGCAGATTTTTCATCTAGTATCTGCAGGCAGGCATGAGAGGGATCTCATATGCTTGGAACCAGTTTGTGAACCAAAGAAAAAGATGGTGCTTTATCAGCTTTGATAGTCTGCTGATTGGGAGAGTCTTCCTTTAACAGAGGTTTTGGGTTTGCAATCCAATCCAATCCAATTTAATCCCATATCAATGACATTGCAGAGGAATCTCCACAACAACGTTTCTGACAGTAAATATGACAATGGGCACAATTGTAAACCTGATGAGAGTTGCTCAAAAGATTGTTAGAGACCATCAACAAGATTTACCCACCTGATGAGGCACAATGACATCAAGCAAGTAAGGCCCTGGGGTGGCAAGCATGGTGGCAATCGCCTCCCTTAAATCCTCCTTCCTTGTCACACGTGCTGATGGCACCTGATCCCAGCACCAGAAAGTTAAGCACAGTAGACCCAAGGCAAAAAGCACTCTCCTCTTCATATGAGCCTTCCATGCAAAAGACAGGATTTCTCTGGTTTTTAGAATGTTTTGTTCAGCAGCACAGCAATGTATTTCTACCTACAACTTCTGGCTATCATCTTTGACGTTCATTTCACACATATTGCTTGCTCATTTTGATCTGTGCAGGTAGATCCATTGACAAGGGTTACTTGCACTCCATATCTGCATAATTTTATGTGTATCTAGATTTCATGTGAAGTTGAAGAAAACATTTCTGTACCTTGCAACCCTCAGCAATCTTGCAAAAGTCAGGGTAGATTTCAGCTTCATCATCTGGATCTCCGAGGTATGTGTGTGCACGATTTGCCTTGTAGAAGCGATCCTCCCACTGGACAACCATCCCCAGATGCTGGTTATTCAGCACCATTATCTTCACAGGAAGCTTCTCCACATGGATTGTTGCCAATTCCTGCCAATTACAACAGCAGATCACTAAACCCTTTGTCTAAGAAAACTCTGCATGTCCCAACTACTCCTCACAAAAACACAGATCAATGCCTGACTGGGGGAAAAAAATAAATCTTAGAGCATTCATGTGATCTTCAATCCCAGGGCATCTGAGACATTTATGTGGAGCTGTGGTATGCTGTAAGTTTAAACAGCATCTTGGAGATCTTGTTGACCATTTCTTTTAAGTACAAATCCATTTCTTACTTGCACTTGCAATGACTATTCTCCATTCAGGAATTGCTATGGCAAGGATTAGGAGGGGTGTGCCTCTGACCTGAATATTCATGATGAAGCTGCCATCTCCATCAATGTCGATAACAGGAAGGTCTGGATCTGTGGCTGCAGCTCCAAGTGCAGCTGGCAAGCCAAAACCCATGGTTCCTAGTCCTGTGAACAGCAAACCACATCAACAACACCAACAACAACAGTTCAAGAAGAGGGAGAAGCTACTACAAGTAAGAACACTCCCTCCAGCTATGTGGTCATCAGTATATGTGCCATCATAGATACAAAAGCTCAATTACAAAAAACAGAACACGACAGATGTACAAAAACCCAACCTCCAGATGTGAGCCAGCGCCGTGGCTGCTCATATTTATACCACTGTGCAGCCCACATTTGGTGCTGTCCTACACCTGTAGAGATGATGGCATTGCCACCTGTGAGCTCACAAAGGGTTTGGATTGCAAGCTGGGGCAAAATCACACTGTTATCAGACTTTGGGAATGTCATTGGCCACTTTAGCTTTTGCTCATCAAGCTCTTCTCGCCAACTTGAGAAATCTGGTACTGCATTTGGTCCCTGGTTTTGTTGGAAAAAGAAAAAAACAAAACAAACCCAACATGTAACCGGTCAGACATAGATTTGAGGACTGAACAACTGTAAGGTGTTTCCGGCAGACTAGTTCCTGAGTAATTATTGCACCAAGGATCGAGATCTGTGTGTTTGTTGACCTCTTTGATTAACTTGATCATGCCTGCAAGAGCAAGCTGAACATCTGCACAAATGGACACGTGAGGCTGCTTATTTTTCCCAATTTCCGCTGGATCAATATCGATGTGCACAATATTGGCCCTGGAAGCAAAAGCCTCCAACTTTCCTGTAACTCGATCATCAAAACGAACTCCAAATGCCAGAAGACAATCAGATTGATCAATTGCATAATTGGCATACACAGTTCCATGCATTCCGAGCATCTGAAGGTACAGCTCATCAGAAGCAGGGAATGTTCCCAAGCCCATTAGGGTTGATGTGACAGGAATCCCTGTCAGCTCCACAAATTCCCGCAGCTCCTTGCTGGCATGTAAGCATCCACCACCACAATAGATGACAGGTTTCCTTGCCCTTGAGATCAATCGCAGGACTTGCTCCATCAAGGATACTTTGGGTGCTGGTGGAAGGCGGTTCAAGTATGCTGCAAGCTTCATTGGTTGGTTCCATACAGGGATGGCCATCTGTTGTTGAATGTCCTTTGGAATGTCAACAAGGACTGGACCCGGCCGACCGGATGCAGCAAGGAAAAAAGCTTCCCGGATAATTCGAGGGATGTCATCGACATTCATTACCAGATAGTTGTGCTTTGTGATGGACCGTGTCACCTGCACATTCATGAGCATCACCAATTATACCAGATTATTACATGATGAGAGAGCTTGAGCAATCTTTTGCAACATCAAAGAAGCAGCTTGATTGATTGATTGATTGATTGATCCATTCATCCATCCATCACATGAGCTTCAGCTAGTACCTCAACAATGGGAGTTTCTTGGAAGGCATCAGTCCCAATGAAGCGGCGGGGCACTTGCCCAGTGATGGCAACCAATGGAACACTATCCAGCAGTGCATCAGCCAAGCCTGTAACGAGGTTGGTGGCTCCTGGTCCAGAAGTGGCAATACACACACCCACACGGCCAGAAGCTTTAGCATATCCCTCTGCAGCAAAAATCTCGCCCTGCTCATGCCGACACAGAACATTCCTGATCACTTCTGACCTTGTCAAAGCTTGATGAATCTCCATCGAAGCTCCACCAGGGTACGCAAACAGGGTCCTGACTCCCTCTCTTTCCAGAGCTTCCACCAAGATGTCACTCCCTTTCCTGGGCTCATCATCTCCAAACCTGGACTGGAAGCTCCAAGGAGTGGGTGCTGTGAGTGACTTGCCACTGCTAATTCTGGAGCCAATCAAGTCTGTAGAGGGAATCTCTGCTTCCTTCACTACTGCCACAGCTCCCTGTTGCTGCTGCTGCTCCTTCAAGCCTAACCCAGCCGACTCCTGACACACTGTGTCGGAGTGAGTTGCTCTTCTTCTTCTCCATGTGTGAGAATTCTGTAGCCCATTGTTGTGATCCACAGCTGTGGAGAAGAAAGTGCTCGAGATTTTGGACACTTGAAAAGAACCTTTTCCTGTGTGCTGATGTTCAGTACGGTGGTGGTGTCTTCTTGAAGTAGTGTTGGAGTCTAACCTCCATTTTTCAGTTGAGGAAGAGGGAGTTGCTGCTGCCGCCAAGGAAGCTTGTAAAGCAGCAGCTGTAGAGTGGTAGCAAGCATGAGCAGCCATGGACTGATTTGGGTACCAGCGTCCTCCAAGCTTGACCGATTCCAGAAACCAGCTACCAAGAGGAAAAAGGAGAAGTAGTATACCCACCGATGCTGCTCAAGATGGGTGGAGATGGAATGATCCCACACCTCTCTCTCTGTGTCTGCAGCAGCAAACTCAAAACACATCACACTTCTGAAATTGGCGCAAATCTGCAGCACAAAGAAAAAGAAGAACCTCACATTCGTAAGAACTTCATGTTTGATATGAGAGCACCATACACTGTAGTTTGCTGATAAACTGGGAAGAAGAAAATTCTTTGCAGCCCGAAAAGCAAATGCCCACCACTACTCTACTTGTCCTTCTTCTTCCTCAATTCATCTTCCCGAGAGAGAGGAAATGCAGATACCCACCTTCCTCCCACAATCAATGCACCCAGAAGAACAAAGAAGGTCAGAGCCGCCTGCAAAATGGTGTAGATCAGATGATCCTGTGTGCAACAAAAGACATCAGATCTTCATCGGATCTTGCGGATAGATAGCCGCGCGACGACACCCATCATCACAATCTGTGACGTAAGCCAGAAACCCTAAACCCTAAACCCTAAAGATCAACGCTCATGCTTGCTTGCTTCACCGATTGGATCCTCCTCCTCTTCTTCTTCTTCATGTTCAATTTGCAGCTCCTTTTTCTTCTTCAATCTGCTGCTTTTCTTTTGTCAAACTGCTTGTTGTTGTTGTTGTTGTTTTGAAAATCTGGGGGGTTTGACAATGCATGCAAGGGGGGGGGGACCTAGTGCCGTGGTGCGTAGGAATCCCAAGTGAGGACCATTTGGGACATGGACAATCACATACAGCTCCACGCATGTGATGTGCAAATGATCAGCATCAAGGTTTGTCATCAAGTTTGTTTTGTGGCACGAGCTTACCAGCATGAATGAAGCAGACCACACCCAGTTGGCGATTTTTTTCCCCCCCTCTTGTACTAGTCCCTGAGCAACAGGTTCTTCTGCTCCATCCTCATGTAAGAATCCCCGCACACATGTTCTCTGTGTGTCTGTCAGTCATGCAAGATAGTAACTCTATGTGTTGGTTGTGGTTGCCCCTTGTCTTGTTCCTGTTTTTTCCTTGTGCAGCAGCTTCATGAAAAAGAAGTCTTCACGAAGCCTTCATAAAAGCCTTCATGAAGCCAAGGTGGTTGTTGTTGTTCTTCCCAAGTTGCAGAAAGCTGAATTTTCATTGAGGAAATCTATAATGCTGACAAAAACGTTTTTTCTGCCATTTTTTGTTGCTTGTGTTTTTTAAAAATTTCTTCTCAACTTTTTTTTGTTTGGGAGAAAGATCAAACTATCAGACCTGAAAAGCTTAGATTGAAAATTTTCATCTTTTGGTAGAATGAATGTTTTGAGTCCCTTTTGCTGCATATTTCTATTGCTAAACTTCAATGATGTTTAGTTGAAAAGGGTATATTACCTTAAGGTTTTGACTTTTGACTGCACCCATGTGTCATGTTACCTTCAAAACTGTTGTCGTGGAGATTTCTCTGCAGTTTTGTAGATATTCTTTTCCAATTCTGGTTTTATTAAGCTATGTTTCATAAGAAGGATTGTGGACAATCTGTTACTAGCTCCTGAATTTGTTCACTGATTCTCCAATGTTTATATATCTTGTCAAAGACTTACTCGATGGGGATGTGGTAGTATTTTATAAGCTTAATTCTACTTACTTCCCATGGCTTCTCTTGACTGCTACCTCAATAGATTGTGATCAAGTCTTCGTGGGTGCTTCGAGAAATGCACCCAGGAATGCAGGATACAGATTTCTTGGTTTCCTTGGTCATCTCCTTCTGTTTTTTATGTTTTTAGAGTCAAGCTAGCCAGCATCATGGTTGAATCTTTCCCATTACTGCCACTTCTTGTGACAGCAACCCCCAGTACATTGGTGAATGTATGTATGGGTATTGAGCTTCACCTCATGATGTGCAGCTGGGAGGTGATGAAAGTTCAATTGGGGATGTTATGATAGCTGGTGCCATTCCCAATACCATTACACAATTGCTGTTGGAGGTCCCTGAACATGCATGCAGTCTGGTGAATGTTGTTGATGAAGTCGGTGGGTAATTCTTATGTCCACACACACCTTCGGGAGCTGATGAAGTTGGTGGGTAAGTCATCATGGCAGCTTATCACTGCAATTCATGATGAAGAAGGTGAAGCCCTGGGTCTGAGACTTTGTGAACCACTTTCATAAGGTACATAACTTGCACTCGTTGTTGTGTTACCTTCAGAGTGTTAGAGGAAACTACTCTTTTGCAAGAAATTATTAAAAAAAATCAATATCTCCCATCTTCAACATTGTAATAATAAAAAATGGAATTTGACAATAACATTTTATTATTGTAAAAGCTTTCATAAAATTCCTAAGAAACCAACCATGTGACAAATTTAATGAAATATGTTTCTTATTACAATAAATTTTGAATAGGTAGGAAGGATCATCTTCAAAGTAAGTTAAATGAGTGCATTTTGTAATTGAATTTGTATAAGATTGTGCATTATAAAATGTTTGACACAATATATTTGTTTTTGTTCCAAGTGGGATTAATGCATAGGGTTTACTTTAATAAATTTGACTATAAAATAGATTTGAGATGAATATCACAACAATAAAGTGATTTATGAAGTTGGGTGTATATAATTTGCATCATTTTTCTACTATTAGATTATGCAAACAAACTTTAGCTTTCGTGTAATTATTTTCCAATGTTTTGGAATCAAATTTCTCTTGGCTATTTGTGTGACAACTTATGTACTTAATGATTCTTTTAATTTGGCAATACAAAGTCATCCAATCGCTTTATAGAAATTTTACATAAATGTATGATTTATTTATTGACTACATCACCGTTATGAAATGTTGAAAAATCTTGAAAAATTGGAAAATTTTGTGCTAAAGTTTAATTTCACATTGCAATGAATCTATTTGCTCAAATTATACAAAAACTCTTTTTTTTCTCAAATAAATGCAAGAGCTATTTTGCAAGACCATAAAATGTGACCTTCATGTGACATATATGGTATGTTACATGTTCCCCATCAATCTTTGGGACCTACTATGTCACTTAAAGATGGACTTGGAAACTATGATGATGACATTGATGAAATTGGTTTCAAGGATGAAAAATTGACCACATTAGACGTCATTAATCCATGTGGTTGAAGTTCGACCATATGGATGAAGACAATAATTTTCAACCATGAATGTAATTTCATCCATGTTGTGAAATTTTCATTCATATGATTCCATTCATCATCCATGTTGTCAATTTCATTGCAATTGCCAATCTTCAATCAATAACTTCATTTCATTCATGTGTAATTGACTTGTGTATTGAATTTCACTAACATAGATTCATATAGTATATTTATATATTAAAAGTCACAATTTTTTTTTAAACCACCCTTCATTTTAAATGGTTTTCAATGATAGGTTATGTTATTGTTGAAAATGTTAACTAATTAAGTTAATTAACTAATTAAGTTAATTAAGTTAATTAATTACATGAATTTCATTTTTGAAGTTTGATTTTCATCCCTGTAAATCATTTTTGCTAAATTCCCTTTTGTTATAAGGTTTTTAGTTCGCCCTTGATTTTAGAAGATTGAAAAGTGTAATTACAAATTCACCTCTAATTTAGTCTTGACCAATTTTTTTAAAAAAAACGCAAAAATTGTAACTAGAAATCAACTTTCTTAGATGGATAAAGCAATTTTTTTTTTCCCAATTTTTCTGATATAAAAAAAATTGGCCATGTTTTTCCCCCAAAAATTAGCAAAATTAATGGAATTTACACTAAAGAAACAGAAAATTCCAAAAATTTCCCCAAAATTTTTTTTGGGATAAAAAAAGTACAAAATTTGTTGGAAAAAAAACATTGTTAAAGAAGGGCCGTCTTGGAAAGGGGGGGATATTTTGGTTTAAATTAATGATTTGGAATTTCAGAACGAAATAAATAAATAAATCAATAAATAAACAAATAAAGAAAGAAAAGAAACAAAGCCATTGAATGGGAATGGACTAAATAAAGACATAAATGAATGAATGGACGGGAATGGAACAAATAAAATTTTTGGATGAAAGAAAGAAAGAAAGAAAGAATGAATGACAGAGAATGAAACAAGTGAATGAATGGATGAAAGAATGAATGAGAATGAAACAAATGAATGAATGGATGAAAGAATGAATGAGAATGAAACAAATGAATGAATGGACAAAAGGAATGAATGAGAATGAAACTAATGAATGAATGGATGAAAGAATGAATGAGAATGAAACAAATGAATGAGTGGATGAAAGAATGAATGAGAATGAAACTAATGAATGAATGGATGAAAGAGTGAATGAGAATGAAACAAATGAATGAATGGATGAAAGAATGGGAAATGGAGTAAATGAATGAATGGGGAATGGAATGGCATTGGAAAAGTCTGTCCACAGAGAGCGCAATGAAAGTAAAAATAGAGTGTTCCACAAAATTTCCTTGGGAGAAACCGTGTGGACCCGCAAGAATTTTGGATTTTATTGCCGTCCACCCCCACCCAACTCAACTCAACTCAACCCCCCTTGTTTTAAAAAGACTAATAATGTTTGGTGCGACTCTCCTTGTTGACAATTATTTGCGCGCAGGATGACCTAAGAAAACACGTTTGGGAGCATATACCAACCAACCTTTGAAATCAAAAATCATTCCCCCAAGCCCAAAAAATTATGGGTTAGGGTTTTGTTTTTTTGGGGGAGGGGATGGGGAAGAATGGGAAGGGGGCTCGCTCATCCGGGAGGATTTGAGATCATGTCGAAACCCAAAATGAGATCATGTCGAAACCCAAAATTCCTTAGTAACACCCAGTCGAGTTGTATCGGGTAAAAATAATAAGCACATACAAACATCGATCACACACAAACAACACATCCGTGGGCCTTATGTACCACATTAACATAAACCGAGCACCGAACAATAGGGTTTGCACACACACACTCACACTCTCAAGGAAGAGGAGGGATCCACTTATGGGAACAAATGAATTTAATTTTAGTTTGAAATAATTGGCCAGTATTTTTTTTTTTTTTTTTTTTTTTTTTTTTTTTTTTTTTTTTTTTTTGTTTTTTTTTTTTTT
>Ga0116228_10000570_pt1 | contig 28358 bp, 21 predicted proteins | sample S1TSphfallax_2_FD_89694 | JGI IMG/M metagenome (GOLD analysis project Ga0116228, IMG submission 89694) | Host-associated microbial communities from peat moss isolated from Minnesota, USA - S1T2_Fc - Sphagnum fallax MG | ecosystem: Host-associated > Plants > Peat moss > Unclassified | place... | reverse complement strand
TCGGCAATTTATCGAAGTAGCTCGGCGGCATGTGAAGGTTCTGCCACTGCGTCGCCTGTGGGCTCGCCGCGATGCCGAAGTTGTCGATCACGCCGATCTCTTCGCTATCGTGTGCTTGAAAATACATGAGGATCGCGCGTTTGATCCACGCGTGCGTGATCCACCCATCCGGCGTCGGCTCGCAGACGCGGATGACGCCACGATCCAGCGCGTCGAGAACGTCGTTCACGGCGGCGCCACCCGGGCCGCGCAGCGCGCTCGGATCGGCTTCCAGCGCTGCGATCCGCGACTCCAGGGTATCGAACTCCATGCTGCTTCGAGTAACCTATCGCATGGCGAAACTCCTACTCTTTCGCGTCCCCATTGTTGCTTTTCGAACGTAATGGGAACAGTCAGGAATGAGTAGCGTCGCGGCGAAAGCAACCGACCCGCACGCGTTGTAAGGAGAACCCTTTGTCCAATACGCCGGACGACCAGAAGCGCATCAATGCAATTCGTTTTCTTGCGATCGATGCCGTTCAGAAGGCGAATTCCGGGCATCCCGGTTTACCGCTCGGCGCCGCGGCTATGGCGTATACGCTCTTCTCGCGTCACCTCAAATTCAACGCCGCCGATTCTGCTTGGTGGGATCGCGACCGTTTCGTTCTGAGCGCGGGCCACGGGTCGATGTTGATCTACGCGCTGCTCTATTTGACCGGCTATCCGCTGACGCTCGACGATCTCAAGAGCTTCCGACAGAAGGGCAGCAAGACGCCCGGACATCCGGAACTGCATCACACCGCAGGCATCGAAGTAACGACCGGCCCGCTCGGCCAGGGGCTCGGCAACGCCGTCGGATTGGCGCTGGCGGAAGCGCATCTCGCAGCCACGTACAATCGCGAACAGACGATCGTCGACCATTACACGTATTGCCTCGCGAGCGACGGCGATCTGATGGAAGGCGTGTCGTCCGAAGCGTCGTCGATTGCCGGCCATCTCGGCCTCGGCAAGCTAATCGTGCTTTACGACGACAACAAGATTTCGCTCGCGGCACCGACGGACATCACGTTCACGGAAGACATCTGCAAGCGTTACGACGCCTACGGTTGGCACACGCAGATGGTCACGGCGGATGACGGCAACGACGTCGCGGCGATCGACGCTGCGATCAACGCGGCGAAGGCCGACCCGCGGCCGTCGTTCATCGCGGTGCGCACGATCCTCGGATTCGGATCGCCGAAAGCCAACACGTTCGGCGCGCACGGCGAGCCGCTCGGCGCCGAGAACGTGAAGAAAACGAAAGAGGCCCTGGGCTGGCCGCTCGAGCCGGATTTCTACGTGCCCGACGACGTCCTCGCGTGGTGGCGTGGCGTCGGCTCGAACGGCGCGGCGACGCAGAGCGCGTGGAACGACACCTACGCCGCGTGGACGAAAGCGAACCCGGAACTGGCTTCCGAACTCGAACGCATCCGCGCCGAGCGCCTTCCCACGAACATCGCGTGGCCGACCTTCGATGCCGAAAACGGCTCCGTCGCGACGCGTGAAGCGGGCGGCACCGTGATGAACGCAATCGCCGGATCGCTCACCGAACTCTGCGGTGGATCGGCCGACCTCGACCCGTCGACCAAGACGTATCTCAAAGGCTTCGGCGACATGAAGCCCGGCGATTTCTCCGGCCGCAACATCCACTACGGCGTGCGCGAACACGCGATGGGTTCGATCACGAACGGACTCGCCGTGCACAGCGGCATCCTGCCGTTCACCGCGACGTTCTTCAACTTCGTCGACTACATGAAGCCGGCGGTTCGCCTGGCGGCACTCAACAAGACGCGCACGATCTTCGTCTATACGCACGACTCGGTGTTCCTCGGCGAGGACGGCCCGACGCATCAACCGATCGAGCAGCTCGCGGGCTTGCGGGCGACGCCGAACCTCACGACGATTCGCCCCGCCGACTCGCTCGAAACGCTCGAGGCGTGGAAGTTCGCGATCGGCCACAAGGGCCCGACGGCGATCGTCCTCTCGCGTCAGAAAGTTCCGTTCCTCGGCGCGCGCGATGCGGCCGTTTCGAAGGGCGCGTACGTTCTTTCTGGCTCGGCGTCGCCCGATCTCGTCCTGATCGGAACGGGCTCCGAGGTTTCGCTCGCGCTCGAAACGGCAAAGCTCCTCGAGGCCCAGGGCACGAAGACGCGCGTCGTCTCGATGCCGTCGTGGGAACTCTTCAGCCAGCAGAGCGCGGAATATCGCGAGTCGGTCATCCCGACGAGCGTGCGGGCGCGACTCTCGATCGAAGCGGGCGCGACGCTCGGTTGGCATCGCTGGATCGGCGATCACGGAATCGCCGTCGGCATCGATCATTTCGGAATGTCGGCTCCGGCCGCCGCAATCGCCAAGGAATACGGCTTCGAGCCCGAGGCGATCGCAAAGCTCGCATCGGGACTTCTCGCGAGCGCATAATCGCACAATTAAGGAGCACCCGGTGGGCACCCAACTCAAGCAACTGAACGAGGTCGGGCAGAGCATCTGGCTCGACAACATCCGGCGCAGCATGTTCGCCTCCGGCGAACTCCATCGCCTGATCGACGCCGGGCTCCGCGGCATGACCTCGAACCCGACGATCTTCGAAAAAGCGATCGGGAGCGGCAACGACTACGACGCGCAACTCGCGTCGCTCATCGGACACGAACACGATCCGAACCATCTCTTCGAAGCGCTCGCCATCGACGATATCCGCCACGCGTGCGACGAATTTCGGCCGCTGTACGACGCGACGAAGGGCGGCGACGGCTTCGTGAGCCTCGAGGTCTCGCCGCTGCTCGCGGCCGATACGCAAGGCACGATCGACGCGGCAGCGCGACTCTGGAAGATGGTCGACCGGCCGAACGTGATGATCAAGATTCCCTCGACACCCGAGTGTATTTCGGCGATCACCGAGACGATTGCGGCGGGCATCAACGTGAACGTCACGCTGATCTTCTCGCTCGAGACATACGATGCGGTCGCGAACGCGTATATCGAGGGCTTGGAAAAGCGCGTTGCCGCCGGCGGAGCGATCGATCGCATCGGTTCGGTCGCGAGCGTGTTCGTGAGCCGCATCGATACCGCGGTCGACAAGATGCTCGAAGACAAAGCGAAGACGAGTCCGAAGCTCGGCGAGCTCCTCGGGAAGACGGGCGTCGCGAACATGAAACTCATCTACGCGCGTTATAAGAAGATTTTCGAAAGCGAACGGTTCGAGCGGCTCAAGGCCAAGGGCGGCAGCGTGCAGCGCCCGCTTTGGGCCAGCACCGGCGTCAAGAATCCGGCGTACTCCGATCTGCTCTATGTGGAATCGCTCGTCGGGAAGAATACCGTCAATACCGTCCCGCCAGCGACGCTCGACGCGCTCCTCGACCACGGCACGGTGAAAGCCGACACGGTCGACCAGGGACTCGACGAAGCACACGCCACGCTCGCCGCGCTCGCAGCCGCGAACATCTCGCTCTTCGACGTGACGCAGAAGTTGCAAGTCGACGGCGTGAAGTCGTTCGCCGATTCGTACAACGCGATGCTCGGGGCGATCGCGAGCAAACAGAAACAGCTCGGCAGCGACGCCGAGCGCGTGAGCATCACGCTCGGCAATGGGAATGCCGATCCCGAACCGGCCATCGCCTCGCTCGCGAGCGGGAATTTCCTCGCGAAGCTCTGGCAGCACGACCCGTCGCCGTGGTCGAGCGAACCGGCGCACGCGGAGATCATCAAGAGCGCGCTCGGGTGGCTCGACTTCCCGAAGACCGTCCAGGCGAACGCGCCGGACTTAGCCGCGTTCGCACTCGAGATGCGCAAGATCTATACGCACGTCGTCGTGCTCGGCATGGGCGGAAGTTCGCTCGCGCCCGACGTCTTGCGCGCGACCTTCGGGCACGTTGAGGGCTACCCGCAACTCCACGTGCTCGATTCGAGCGATCCGATTCAGATCGCCGAACTCGAAGCCGCGCTCGATCTCGAACGCACCCTCTTCATCGTCGCGAGCAAGAGCGGAACCACGACCGAACCCGAGGCCTTCTTCCGCTACTTCTACCAGCGCGTTCAGAAGACGGTCGGCGCCGATAGCGCGGGCAAACAATTCATCGCGATCACCGACCCCGGCACGCAGCTTGCGAAAGAGGCGAAGGAAACCGGGTTCGTCCGGATCTTCGAAAACGATCCGACGATCGGCGGCCGTTATTCCGCGCTCTCCTATTTCGGGATGGTGCCGGCGGCACTCGCCGGCTACGACGTCGCGACGATTCTCGACCGCGGGCTCGGCGAGCTAGCCGCGAACGATCGCACCGCGAACGTCGCGGAATCTGCGGCCGTACGCTTCGGCGCGACCATCGGCGCGCTCGCGAAGAGCGGTCGCGACAAACTCACGATCGTCGCGCACCCCGAAGTGGCCGCGTTCGGTACGTGGGCGGAACAACTCGTCGCCGAGTCGACCGGCAAGAGCGGGACGGGCATCGTTCCGATCGAGGGCGAGACGCTCGGCATGCCGAGCGACTACGGCACGGACCGCGTCTTCGTTTTCGTCGGCGCGGGTTTGCCGCCGGACGAACATCTCGAAGGCTTGATGGACGGCGGCGCGATCGAAACGCGCCTCCACCTCCTCGAAGAGGCGGGCTTCCCCGTGATCCGCCTCGGCATGACCGACCGGCTCGATATCGGCGAGCAGTTCGCACTCTGGGAAGTGGCCGTCGCGACCGCCGGTTCGGTGCTCGGCATCGACGCGTTCGATCAGCCGAACGTTCAAGAGTCGAAAGACAACACGAAGCGTCTTCTCGCGGAGTACAAGAAGACGGGCGCGCTTCCGGAGCCCGAAGCGAAGCAGAAGAACGAGATCGGCCGCATCATTCCGATCTCCGGCTCGAAATCCGTCGACCTCGGCAGCGATCTCGGATCGGCGCTCGGCGCGATCCTCGGCCAGGTGAAGAGCGGCGATTACGTGGCGTTCACGGCGTACGTGGATCGCTCGGCCGAGCACGAACGGCAACTGCTCGAGATCCGTCTCAAAGTTCGCGACGCACTCAAGGTGGCGACGACGGTCGGATTCGGTCCCCGCTTCTTGCACTCCACGGGCCAACTCCACAAAGGCGGTCCGAACACCGGCGTCTTCATCCAAATCACGGCCGACACCCCGAAGGGGAGTGACCTCGAAATCCCGGGGATGGTCACGTTCGCAACGCTGATCCGCGCGCAGGCGCTCGGCGATTTCGAATCGCTCGATTCGCGCGATCGTCGCGGTATCCAACTCCACATCACGACGCCACTCGATCTGGCGCTCGAAACGCTCGCATCCGCAATCGACGACGCGGTCTCCGCGAAAGCGTAAGAAAGAAACTCCTCGATGAAACTCGGCATGGTCGGTCTCGGTCGCATGGGCGCCAATATGACGACGCGTCTGCTCCTCGGGGGGCACGAGGTCGTGGCCTTCGACTTCAGCGCCGAGGCGGTGCAACGCGCGGTCGCGGAAGGTGCGGTCGGCGCGTCGTCGCTCGAAGAACTCGTCGCGAAGCTTTCCGCTCCGAAGATCGTGTGGATCATGGTACCGGCCGGCAAACCGACCGATGACACGATCACGGCGCTTCTCGCGCATCTCGGCCCGGGCGACGTGATCATCGACGGCGGCAATTCGAACTTCCGCGAATCGAAAGCGCGCTGCGCGCTCGCGAAAGAAAAGGGCGTCGATTTCATCGATGCCGGCACGTCGGGCGGCGTGTGGGGCCTCAAGAACGGCTACTGCCTGATGGTCGGCGGCGATGCCGATGCGGTGAAGAAAGTCGAGCCCATCTTCATTACGCTCGCGCCGAAAGACGGCTACGCATACGTGGGGCCCTCGGGTGCGGGCCATTTCTCGAAGATGGTGCACAACGGCATCGAGTACGCGATGCTCGCCGGATACGGTGAAGGTTTCGAAATCCTCGAGAAATCGGAGTACGATTACGACCTCCATCAGCTCGCCGATCTCTGGCTTCACGCATCGGTCGTGCGCTCGTGGCTGCTCGAGCTTGCCGAGATCGCATTTCGCGAAGACCCCACGCTCGCCGACGTTCGCGGCTTCGTCGACGACTCGGGCGAGGGCCGGTGGACCGTCCAAGAAGCGATCAACGAGAGCGTCCCCGCGCCGGTCATCACGATGTCCCTGATCTCGCGCTTCGTCTCGCGTCAACCAGAATCGTTCAGCGCCAAAGTTATTGCGGCACTTCGCAACCAGTTCGGCGGCCACCAAATCCACCACGAACCCGACAAATAAAAGGATAGCTCCATGGCGATCACGGCGGCATCGCCGAACCCCTTACGCGCCGGTCTCGATTCAAACCGGATAGCGGACCCGTGTAACATCGTTTTCTTCGGCGCGAGCGGCGACCTGACGAAGCGCATGTTGATCCCCGCGATGTACAACCTGCGGCTCGGCGACGTCTTGCCGACGAATTACGGGATCGTGGGCTTCTCCCGCTCGGAGAAATCCGACGACGCGTTCCGCGACGAAATGAAGTCCGCGGTCGATACGTTCTCCCGGACCGGCGAAGCGCGCGACCCGATGTGGAGCGATTTCGCGAGCCGCCTGACCTACGTGAGCGGCTCGTTCGACGATCCCGATGCGTTCCGCCGCCTCAGGGAACGCCTCGACGCGAACGACGAGCAACTCGGCACGGCCGGCAATCGCCTGTACTATCTCTCCACGCCGCCGGGCGTCTTCGCCACCATCGTACAGCAACTCGCGGCGGCCGGGCTCGGCCCGCGCGATCGCGAGCGCGGTTGGTCGCGCATCATCATCGAGAAGCCCTTCGGGACCGACCTCGAATCGGCGCGCGCGCTGCAAGCCGAAGTGAACGCCGTCTTCGAAGAGCGCCAGGTCTATCGCATCGACCATTATCTCGGAAAAGAACCGGTGCAAGACATCATGGCGTTGCGCTTCGCAAACGTGATGTTCGAGCCGATTTGGAATCGTCGCTACGTCGATTGCGTGCAGATTACGGCCGCGGAGACGGTCGGCGTCGAGGGCCGAGGCGGGTACTACGAGCAAGCCGGTGCGCTCAAGGACATGATTCAAAATCACGTCGTGAATTTGCTCGCGCTCGTGGCGATGGAGCCGCCGATTTCGCCGAACGCCGACCACATCCGCGACGAAAAGTTCAAAGTTCTCTCCGCACTCCGACCGATTCGCGAGGAAGACGTCGCGAAGCTGACCGCGCGCGGACAATACGGGCCAGGGCTGATCGACGGGAAGCCCGTCGCCGGGTACCGTGAGGAGCCGAGCGTCGACCCGCAATCGACGACGGAGACCTACGCGTGCGTGAAGTTTTTCATCGACAACTGGCGCTGGGCCGACGTGCCTTTTTATTTGCGCAGCGGCAAGCGCTTGGCACGCAAGCACTCGGAGATCGCCGTGCGCTTCCGAGGCATCCCGCACCGCATCTTCGGCGAGACGGGCGACCAGATCGAAAACAACACGCTCGTGATGAAGATCCAGCCCGACGAGGGCGTCTCGATCCGTTTCAATGCGAAAATCCCCGGCCAGAAGATGCACATCCGCGGCGTCACGATGGATTTCAACTACGGCCCGGGGTTCGGCGTCGTCTCGGCCCCCGCGTACGAGCGGCTGATCGCGGACGCGATGCGTGGGGACGCGACCCTCTTCACCCGCTGGGACGCCGTGGAGCGGGCGTGGGAAGCCGTGGTCCCGATCATGAATCGGTGGGCAGAGTCGCGCGTCGTCGATTTCCCGAACTACCTCGCCGGCAGCCAAGGCCCGCAAAGCGCGGACGCCCTCCTGGTCGCCGACGGTCGTGAATGGAGGCGCATTTAGTGCATGTGGATTCCGTCAGCGATACCAAGGCGATCCTCGAACAGCTGCGGCAGTCACGTCTGGCCGTGGCCGTCGATCACAAGGCCAACCCCGCCGCGAGCGCGGCGATGCTCAACTTTCTCGTGTTCGTCGACGATCCGACGCACCGCGAATGGGTTCTCGAACGCGCCGCACGGGTCGCGAACAAGCATCCCTCACGCCTGATCGTCCTCGACTCGACGAGCACGATCAGCGGCGTCGATATTACGACGGTCGTCCTCGATTCCGGCGACAGCGTGCTCCTGAGCGAGCGCGTCGATATCGGTGTCGCGACGACGGGCCACGCCGCGATCATCAGCCTCGTACAAGAGCTCTCCGTGCCGGACATTCCACTCGTACTCTGGTGGAGCGGCGGCCGATTACTTGCGAGCCGTACGTTTTCCGGCTTGACGCAAGGCGCCACGACCGTGCTTCTCGATTCGTCGGGAAAGGTTCGCGGCGAGGAGGCGATCCGCGAACTCGGTGAGTTCCTCACGCGCTTCCCGAACGTCGCGCTCCAGGATCTCGCGTTTCTGCGGCTCGCGCCGTGGCAAGACATGATCGCGCAGTTCTTCGACGATCCCGCGCTTCGAGAAGATCTTTTTTCTCTGACGGCGCTCGAGATCGAGAGCGGTTCGGCTGCCGAAGCGCTCTATCTCGCGGGATGGCTCGGTAGCCGGCTCTCGTGGGAGATCGCGGGTCGCGAAGCGTTCCGGGATCGGTCGGGACGCACGATCCCCTTCACGAAGATCGATAAGGGCGACCAGCGCCGCGTCGCGAGCGTCGTCCTGCGCGCGGGCGAAGCCACATATCGCGCCGCGCTCAGCGCCGAAGATAGTAACGTCGTGGAACTCTCCGTCGACGGACCGAAAGCGCGGCCGATAAAATACGCGCCGCTGCGCAACATCGACAACACGTCGCTGATCGAGCGCGCGATCATCGAGAACAGACGCGATCCCATCTTCGAGACCTCGCTGCTCACCGTTCGCGATTTGCTCGGCTAGTCGGCGGTGCTCGAACGCTCGAACCTCATCGTCGTGCCCGACGCGGAGGCGCTCGCGGAGCGCGTCGCGCGGCATACCCTCGACGCGGGCGCGAACGCACTCGCGCGCCACGGACGCTTCGATGTAGCGCTCGCGGGCGGCTCGACGCCGAAGGCCGCCTACGAGTTGCTCGCGAGCCCGCGCCTCCGCCGCGAGCTCGACTGGAGTCGCGTTCGCTTCTTCTTCGGCGACGAACGCTGCGTGCCGCCGGATGACGATCAGTCGAACTTCAAGATGGCGCGCACGACGCTCCTCGACCCGCTCGGCATCGCGCCGCCCGCGATCTTTCGGATGCACGGCGAAGACGAACCGCGCGCGGCCGCAGCCGCATACGCAGAGGTCTTGCGCGCGGAACTCGAGCTCGACGATACGGGCGCGCCGATCTTCGATCTCGTGATGCTCGGGATGGGGCCGGACGGCCACACGGCATCGCTCTTTCCGGGGACGGACCCGCTCGAAGAAAACGAACTCCTCGTGCGCGCGCCGTACGTCGCGAAGTTTACGACGTTTCGCCTGACGCTCACGCCGAAGGCGATCGATGCCGCGCACGAGATCGCGGTCGCGACCGCGGGCGACACGAAGACGGACGCACTCGCAGCCGTCTTGGACGGGCCCTTCGATCCGAGGCTCTATCCGATTCAGATCGTACGCCCGCGGCACGGGACGCTGACGTGGCTCGTCGACGACGCCGCGGCGGCAAAGCTCCGCTCGCGAGATTTATGAACCTACGCGCGAGCATCGCCTGCGCGCTCGCGGGCGTTCTCTTCGCGACGTCGACCGTGGCATCGGCGCGTGCCGAAGGGCGTCCGCTGCGCGTGGGACTCGTGCAACAGCCGAATTCGCTCGATCCCTTGCACGCGATTCAGTTCTACGAGAACTATCTCGCGGAGGCGATCTTTAGCGCGCTCACCGTGATCGACGATCGTGGAAACGTCGCGCCCGATCTCGTCGAGCGCGTGCCGACGCGTGCGAACGGCGATATCAGTGCAGACGGAAAGACGATCGTGTATCGGCTGCGGCGCGGCGTCCGCTGGCAAGACGGCGTCCCCCTCACCTCGCACGACGTTGCCTTTACGTTCGCGCTCATGCGCGATCCGAAATCGAACTTTCCGGAAACGTCGGTCTATTCGATCGTCGACCGGCTCGATACGCCCGACGATCGCACGGTCGTGCTCCACTTGCATTCCGCATGGGCCGACGCGACGTCGCAACTCTTCGTCGGCGGCGAGGACGGCTCGATCGTGCCGGAGCACGTGCTACGCGGCGTGACCGATCTCAACGCATCGCGTTTCGAATCCGCACCGGTCGGCTCGGGACCCTATTCCGTCGAGCGCTGGGACCGCGGGAGCGGCATCATCTTACGCGCGAACCCGACCTATTTTCGCGGACGTCCGCCCATCGATCGGATCGACGTCGCGTTCGTGCCCGACCAAAACACGATCGCGCTACGCATCCTCACGGGCGAACTCGATTTCTCGCCGCAGATCCCGCAAAGCGCGGCACCGATGCTGCGCGCGTCACCGTCGATTCGCCGCGTCTCGGCTCCGACGTATAACGATATTCAACTCGGCTTCAACACGCGGCTCGCCCCGTTCGACGACGCGCGCGTGCGTCGCGCGCTCGTGCTGGCGGTCGACCGCGCGCGCCTCGTGTCGGCCGTCTATCACGGCTTCGCCGTCGCTGCCGACGATCTCGTGCCGCCGCAGAGCTCGGCCTACGTCCACGATCCGAGCGTACGGCCCGGCGGCGACCCGGATGCGGCATCGAAGCTTCTCGACGCCGCAGGTTGGACGCGCGGAACGGATGGGATGCGGCGCAAGAACGGCGTGCCGCTCGCGTTCGTGGTCACGGTCCCGAGCGGCTATGCCGCCGTGGTGAACTCCGCAGTACAGATCCAAGCCAGCTGGCATGCGATCGGCGTCGACGCATCGCTCAAGACCGTTCCATCGAACGTCATGCTCGCGCCCGGCACGGGGCTCTTACCAACCGGTCTCTTCTCGGCCTACTTAGTGACGAACGGATACGAGACGTCCCCGGATCGCGCGGACACGTTGACGACGGCCGGCATCCCGCCAAACGGACGAAACTATCCGCGTTACAGCGACCGCGACGTCGACACGTTGACGGCCCTCGCGCGGACGACGCTCGCCGACGCTCCGCGTAACGCGATTTATGCGAAGATCTCACGCCGCGTCCGCGCCGACGCACCGCTCGTTCCGCTGCTGTGGCAGAAACAGATCTACGCGTACACGTCCAAGTTGAGCGGCGTTCGCCCCGAAACCGTCAACTCGGATTTCTGGAACGTCTACGAATGGCGGCTCGCGCCTTAAGAAGCTAGCGCACCGGTAGCAATGCGGCAGTTGGCGCCGCATTTTCGCGGAGTTGGCGCTTTAAGTGCACGATCGCACGGTCGGCGTTCGCTCGCTCTTCGAGCGACGGTCGATATGCGCGAGCCTGCGGTATGCCCACACGCGGGGTGAGGTCGCGAACGAGCGGGGGCTCCGCGGCAATGCCGATGCCTTCGTAGTCGCCGTTCGACGCAAAGTTCACCGTGAACTGACCCGCGTTTGGGTTATCGTTCGTCGGGGCGCCGACGAAGACGGCGGGGATCGCCGGTGCGCCGACGGCCGGCGGGTCCGCACTCGCCGGAGCGGAGACGAATCCCATCGCGCAGAGCGCGCCGAGTGCCGCTGTTTTTGCGAGATTCGAGCGAGAAAATTTGGTTTCCATCGTCCGAAGATTGTACCGAAAAGGCACACCCTTCAAACCTTTGCTACGGTTTATTCGGCGCGTTGTCGTGCGGTAGCCCGAGGTCGAGCATCGGCTTGGAAACTCCGCGGCCGAGCGTCTTCACGTTCACGCCGTTATCGGAGAGAATGTCGCCCGTAACGCGGCTGATCTCCACGAGCGCCTTCTGCACGTCGCTCTGCGCCTGCAGTTCGCGGCCGCGCTCGTTCGCGAGCGTGACCTGGCGTTGCAGCACGAGATACGTCGTCGACGTGCCAGCATGAAACTTGCGTAGCTCCGACGCGGCAACTTTCTCCGCGGCGATCCGTGCGGCCGTTGCCGCGATGAGCCGCGAGCGGCTCGAGCGATACGCTTGCACCGCATTGCGCGCCTCGAACTGCACGCGTTGGATTAGCGCGATTTCTTGCGTCTGCAGCTGCGCGCGCCGTTCGAGTTCGGTTGCGTAGTTGCCCTCGGCCGTGCGATTGCGAATCGGGAAGCTCAGCGTCGCGGAGATTTGGTAGTCCGGAAATTCGCCCTTGAGCGCCGTGCCGTACGACTGCCCGAGCCCGCCCTGCGTGAACGGATAGAGCGGCGTGTTGAACGCGTCGGCATTGATCGGCGCGATCGGCATGCCCGGGTTCGCCGCGTTCGAAAGGGCGACGAGTTCGTTGATCGTCTTCACCTGTTGCTCGATCACCGAGAAGAGCGGGGTACCCGTCAGGGATTCCGGAGAGCCGGCGAAGCCATTTTCCGTGACGCCGAGGTTGAGATCGATCTGCGGCTTCGTCTGGTCCTTCGTATAGGCCACGTTCACGTTCGCCTCGCGAATGTTTTCGCGCAGCTGCGCCACTTCGGGACGATGCTCGAGGGCCTTGAGGATCAGATCGTTGATCGCCGGTTCTTCGATCTCGGTCGAGATCGGCGTGGTGGGGACCAGGTTCGCCGTCCACAGTGGGTCGGCGGGATTCCCGAGCAAGAGTTGCTTGAGCGTATTCTGTTGCGTCGCGACGTTTTGAATGGCCGAGTAGACGTCGTCTTGGAACTCGTTGACTTGCGTGTCGGATTCCACGACGTCGACGGGCGCGGCCGCGCCCTGCTTCACGAGGCGCGAATTCGATTCGGATTGCGCGCGGGCTTGACGCAGCGCGTCCTCTTGGATCGCGACGTTCTTCCATGCGGCGACGAGATTGTAATACGCGTCGAGCACGTTATCGATCGTATTCGATGCCTGTAACGCGGCGTCGTCGTCGCTGAGGTCCTTGTTCACGAGCGCCAGATCGATCTGACGACGGTTCGCATCGATCGCACGATTGCGCGCGAGCGGCTGCGAGAATTGGAACCCGAGCGACGTCTCGTAGTACGGATTGTAGCCGTTGTAGAGAAAATTACTGTTGTTGCGCGTCGCACTCGTGAAGAGCCGATAGCTTCCGCCCGAGGTGGTGTTCCCGGCAAAAGCAGCTTGCGCGCCGGCGGTCACCTGCGTTAGCGGGCCACCGTTCGGACCCGAGTTCAGCGGCGAGAGCGGCGGTTCCACTTGAACCGAATACGACGGCTGGATTTGGAACTGCGTATCGTAGGCGCCCTTCGCCGCGACGATCTCGAAGACCGCGATGCGGCGGTTCGATTGTGAGACGGCGAGATCCGTATTGTGCGCGAGCGCCATCGCGACCGCATCGTCGATCGCGAGGCCGACGAAGGGACCGTCCGCACCCGCGATATCCCCCGACGGCAACGCTTGCTGCGGCGCGCGGAAGCCGGGCTCGACGTCCGGCACGGGAGGCAACACGAGGCCTTGCGTGGACTGCGGGGTGGCGATGACGCTCGGCCGCGCCGTCGCGACCGCAGCCGGCGTAGTCGGCGCAGGCGAGGGCGGTTGGCCCACCGCGACCGCGGCGGCCAAAAGGTACGTTAACAAAGAATTTCCTCGCCTACTTTACTTTCACGGACGTCTCGACCGACATACCGGGACGCAGCGGGTAGTCGGCGAGGTTGCCGTTCTCGACCGAGTCGAACAGGATGCGCACGGGAAGGCGCTGCGTTACCTTCACGAAGTTGCCGGTCGCGTTTTGCGCGGGAACCAAGCTGAACTTGTTTTGCGAGGCCGGCGAGAGATCTTCGACGTGACCCTTGAAATTCACGCCGTGATAGGCGTCGACGCTGATGTCGACCTCTTGCCCCACGCGCATGTGACCGATCTGCGTCTCTTTGAAATTCGCCGTGACGTACGTGTCGTTCGACGGAATCAGCGTCATCAGCGACTCGCCGGCCGCGACCGTCTGGCCGATCTCGACGTTCTTCTGACCGACGTAGCCGTTGATCGGCGAATAGATTTTCGTGTAGCTCAAGTTGTCCGACGACGTCTTGAGCTGCGCGAGGAGCGACGCTACTTGCGCTTGCGCCGCATCGGCCTGCGCCTGCTGCGCGCTCACGCGGCTCGGCGCGCTCGACTCCTGAAGTTTCCCTTGCGCCGTCAGCAACTGGGCCTGCTGCACGCCGATTTGCGACGCGGAACTCGAGGCGGTGAAGCGCTGCGATTCGAGCTTCTGTTGCGCTTGTGCGAGCTCGGCTTCCGACGCGCCGACGTTCGCTTCGGCTTGCGAATACGTGGAGCGAGCCGACTCGTAGGCCGCACGGTCCGCATCGAGCTGCGACTGCGCGAGGTCGCCCGTCGAGACGAGCGACTGCGTGCGGCGGAGGTCGGCTTCGGCCTTCCGCAAGTTCTCGAGCGCGCCCGGAACCGCATCCTGCGACGCCTTCAGCTGCGCGGTCGCCGCATCGACGCCCGCTTGCGCGACGGCGATCTGCTGCGCGGACGACTGCGACGTCGCGGACGCGCTCTCGATGCCGGCCTTGTACTGATCGATGGTGCCCGTGTTCTGAAGGTTCTGCGCGTTCTGCGTGTCGCGCGTCAACGAGACGTTCTCTTGTGCGGCGCGCGCTTGCGCGTCTTGCGCGCGCACCGCGGCGTCGGCCTGCGCGTAACGAGCGCGCTCGTCCGTATCGTCGAGTGCGATCAACAGCTCGCCGGCGCGAACTTTTTGATTCGTATCGACGAGGATCTTATCCACGCGCTCGGAGATCTTGCTCGTGATCTGGATTTCGTCCGCATCGATCGTCGCGTCGTCGGTCGTTTCGTGCGTCGTCGCATACGCGAGGAATCTCACACCGAAAACGATCGCGACCAAGAGCGCCACGATGACCGCTACGATCAACGCGGCACGAACGATCGGGTTCGGTCCACTCTTTTCGTCCGCCACCGGTTCGCTCTTCCCGCGCGCTCCCGCTCCCGCTGTGCCTTCCATTATCGTACTCGTGCTCCGTTCAGAAAGATCTCGACAAGGTTCGTGACGGACCGCTCCAGCGGCTCGTCGATGCCGGCCCAGATCTTCCGGGCCATGACAAATGAAAATAAGAGAGACATGAAGGCTCGTGCGAGCCAGCCGGGCTCGCCTCGCATGTTGTTCGCAACGGTCTGCGTCTCGAACCACTCCACGAGCATCCGAAGCGTTTCGCTCGGAGCGCGCCAGGCGCACGAAAGGCCCGCCGGATTTGCGAGTTCCTCCGCCATGGAGACACGGATCAGGTCCTCGCGGTTCCGCATCTGCTCGATCGTCGCCGTCGCGATCTCGATGAGGCGCTCTTCGATCGTCGGTAGTGCTTTCGCGCGATTCAAGATTTCCGGAAGTTCGCGATACGCGCTATAGTGCTCGAGCATCGCGCCCAGGAGCAGCGTTTTCGTGCCGAAATGCCGGAAGAGCGTCGCTTCGTTGACCCCGGCGAGAATCGCGACCTCGCGCGTCGTCGTGCCGCGGCTGCCCTTCGAGGCGTAGAGCGTACGCGTCGCCGCGAGGATCCGTAAACGAGTCTCCTCGACGCCGGCCTTCAGATCGACCGCGCGTGGAACGCGCGCGCTCGCGGCTTCCATCAGTGACGCGCCGCCGTAAAGACGCCGTCGTCGATCGCGACGTTCGTCCTGTAGTCGGAGTACGTCGCATCGGCCGCGGCGTGAACGTACGGAATACGAATCGTGGCGTGCTGCGCCGCGAGCACGTCGTATCCGTCCGCAGAACGATACTGCTGCGTCATCGCGATGAGTCCGCCGTTGTAGTAGTGCCACTCCATCGAATCGATGTGCCACGTGGCCGGGTCGATCGCAACGTCTTCATGGTCGATCATTCCGCGGACTTTCTGAACGAGCCGCAGCACCACGTCCGAATGCCCGTCGACGCTCCTCTGCCCGACAAACGAGAGATCGAAACGCTGCGACCAGTCGCTCGGATCGTCGATGTCGGAATAGAGCCGATCGAAGCCCTTCGCGACGGTGGGTACGCTCTGGAAGACGACCTCGAAGCGATCGGGCTGCTTGAAGTAAGCCGTGCCGTTCAAGCGGTCGGCGAGGTACGGAAAACTCCGCAGGTGGACGTTCACGTCGACCTTCGCTTCGTAGCTGTCGAGGCGCGCGTCTTGAGCGATCACGTTGCGGACCACGTCGCTCGGCGCGACGTCCGGGAGCGCCTCCGTGCGCGACCCGGCAAGGCACGTTATGGCGGCCATCCAGGCGATCGCCGCGACGGTGCGCCGCTGGCGCGGGCGGCGAACACGCTTCTTCGGAGCCGTCTCCGCGAGTGCCGCGAGCGGCAACACGATCGTGAAGACCTGATCGAGCGCCGTGATGCGGAGGGTCTCGAGCAGATTCTTGCGGCTGACTTGGAGCGAGAGCACGGCCGAACGCTCGCGCGCGGCTCGCAGCGCCACGATCAACGCGGCGATCGTCGGGGAATCGAGCGTGCCCACCTCGTCGATATCGACGAGGAGCGCCTTCGTGCCGGCTTCCAAGAGGCGAACGACCTCGGCGCGGAATTCGCGCAAGGCTTCCGGCGTGGTCGGCTTGGATAGGCGAATGGTGAGGATATCGTCAGAGCTCGCCATAGCGAACCTTTCCCATGAGACTTGGCACTGGTTCGCCAATTCGCTCGGCTAATGCAAGTACCTACTTGCACGTACGTTTCGTGATCGATTCTGGTTTCATTCTGGGTGCGGCGGGCGCTGCGGGCCTAAGGGACGCCTCGGTCGTCCTCGAGCCGCTCGAGGGAACGGCCGCCCAACGGGCATTCCTCGCCCCGGAAGCGCCGCTCTACCCGGCCAGCATGATCAAGGTCCCGATCGCGGCCGCCCTCGCCGTGGCGTACGAGGAGGGGCGGTACGCACCCGGCGACCGCGTACGCGTCGACGCCGGGAACGTGACCACGAACGACGCCGAATCGCCGTTCGTCCTCGGCTACGAGGGCACGCTCGACGAGGCGGCCCGCGCCATGCTCTCGGCCAGCGACAACGTCGCGACGAACCTGTTGATCGACGTCCTCGGCCGCGCGTGGATCGGGACGGTTTGCCGCGAGAAGCTCCGGCTCACGGCGACGGCGGTACGCCGAAAGCTCTCGGGCTCGCTGCCGCTCCTCGACGATCCGGACGCGACCGGACGCAACGCGCATCCGGCCGCCGACGCCGCGAGGCTCTTCTCAGCGATCGCCCGCGAGCGCGACGGGCACTTCGGGTGGATCTACGACGCGCTCGCCGCGCAGGTGTGGAACGACAAGATTCCGCCCGGCCTCCGGACCGGAGACCGGTTCGCCCACAAGACGGGCGACACCGACGAGGTCTCGCACGACGGCGGTATCCTGACCCTCGCCGACGGCCGCTCGTACGTGCTCGTCGTCTACTCGTCGCTTCCCTCGACGCCCGAAAGTGACGCGCGCATCGCGAACTTCACACGAGCGCTTCGCGACGCGCTCGGATAGCGCGGCTCACGCGGGCGGCTACTGGCCCTGCCAGTCGGTGAAGGGCGCGGGGACTTTGTACGGCGGCCCGGCTTCGAGCGTGATGTCGGCATGCTGCGTCAACTCGATCTTGCGCGGGTCGCCCGTGTAGAGCGAACCGTCGAGATAGACGCGCAGCGTGCCCTTCGGAATGCGCGCGGGACCGACGGCCGTCGCCGAAAGCGGCTGGCCCCAGATGTCGAAAAACTGCCCGAGCGTAAACGTGCGAAAAACCGGCGACTCCACGTGGATGATTCCATCGGGCGTGTGCGTGTGGATCCAGTAGAAGCAGTTTGCGAGCACGGGCCGGCCGATGTCGTCCGCAACGGTCACGGGCTTTCCGTGCGCGAGAATCGTGAGGTGCTGGTGGATATGAAAGACGGCACCTTCCATCGCATCGCAGTGAACGCCGTCGACCGTCTGACCCGACGGCTCTTCCGCGTACGCGCTCGGCGCGAGTGCGACGAGCAACGCTCCCAGAACCCAGCCGGCCGCGTGACGTAACGAGAACGATTGCAAAACGCCTCCTCATGTACTGTGAAGATCTGTGGATTCGGCGGATAAACGCAATTTCTTGTGGAGTGCTTGTGGGTAAGCGACGCAAGCCGTTGCACGCGTGGTTGCGATCGATTATCCTAAACTCACTTCAGAAATGAAGTGCGTCGCGCGTTCGGACGCATCGGCAATTCGATACACTGCTTCGCGGCGGAATGTCGACTTCTCGATCTACAGAGCGTCGCGGGGTCTCGCGAGCAATCGCGAGGCCCCGTCGTCATTCTCCACGATCGTAGCGTGCCGCGATCTCGTGCGCGAGCGATGCCGCGGCCGCTCGCACTTCCGCAGGCGCCACGATCTCCGCTTCGGCGCCCCACTTCATCGACCAACGAACGAACTCGCTCGGATCGGCGACCCCGTACTCGATGTCGACGCCGCCATCGTCCGTTTCGCGAATCGTGCGATCGCGGACCACGCGATCCGCGCGCGCCGCACCCGCGATTACCGGCGAATAGCGCACGGTGATTTTCGTGACGGCGCCGGAGTTCATGATGCCGCTCACGGACGCCGCGGCGAACGCTTCGATATCGAAATCTTCCGGCAGCGAGTAACGCTGTGGCGCGATGCGCACGCCCGCGATATTGTCGAGCGCGAAGACGCGGCGCGCACCGCGGCCGCGATCGTGAGCGACCGCGTACACGCGACCGCCCGACACGACGAATCCGTACACGTCGACGTGGCGCTCCGACGGCGTGCCCGCCTTATCGACGTACGAGAAACGAACGCTTTGCCGATCGCGCTGCGCCTTCTGGAGCAGCTCGAAATTCGCGCTACGCTCGCCGTCGAGTTGCGGGTCCGCGAGATGCACGCGCACCGACGGTTTCGCCGCGGCGCGCGTGGCCGGATCGCCCGCAACGCGCGTGAGTTTTTCCGTGACCTCGTCCATCGACGCGCCGATGTTCCCGCCGAGCGAGTTCGCGATGCCCTTGAGCGCGAGCAGACCGAAGAGTTCGTTGCCCGAGAGCTCGAGGCGGCGCAGCGAATAGCCGCGCTCGAATCCGTAGGTGCCGGCGTCGCGATCGTAGCGCCACGGAAAGCCCGCATCGGAAAGCGTCGCGAGATAACGGCGCACGCTGCGCGTGCTCGGCGGATTCTCCGGATCCAGGCGCGTCTTGAGGCCCTCGAGCGTGTGCTTCCCCTCGTCGATCGCCGTGAGCAGGCGCAGCAAGAGCGCGATCTTCGGGGTCTTCGCCGGGCTAGCCATCGGCGAGAACGTCCGCGAGTTCGATGAGATCGGCCACGGCTATGTCGATGCCGTCGCCGGCCGCGAAGTCCTTGTTCTGATGCGGGCCGTATTCGGTCGGTCGCGCGACGAACGCGGTGCGAAATCCGAGCGACGCGGCGGCTTCCAGATCGTCGTTATGCGCGGCGACGAGCATCGCTTCGTCTGGCTCGCAGCCGAGCATGGCCGCCGCGCCGAGATACGTTTCGGGATCCGGCTTGTAGTGCCGAAAGCTCTCCGCGCAGAGGATCGTATCGAACCGCAGGTCGGCGCGCCGTGCGAGCGCCACGAGCAACGCGACGCTCCCGTTCGAGAGCGTCGAGAGCAGGTGGCCGTCGCGCAAACGCGCGAGCCCCGTCGCGACGTCGGGCCACGGATCGAGCGCGTGCCAGCGGCGGACGATCCACGCACGGTCCTCGGCTCCGAGCGCGAGACCGAAGCGTTCGGCAACTTCGTCGAGCGACGACGCGTGCAGCTCGTCGAGATTACGCCACGCGAGCTCGCCCGCGCGAACCCGCGCCATCGACGGCACGTAGGCACCGCGCCACGCATCGACCAGCGCTTCCCAATCGCACGCCGTGCCGGTTCGTTCGCCGAACGCGTTCAGGCTGCGGATCAAACTGGTTCGCCAATCGAAGAGCGTGCCGAAGACGTCGAAGAACAACGCGCGAACGCGCGGCGCGGGCATGCTCGTTAGGCCGTGACGATGCTCGCCGCGGCGTGGAGCCCGAGTTCCGCCGTCGAGATCTCGCGCATCTTGAACTTCTGCACCTTGCCGGAGATCGTCAGCGGAAACTCCGTGACGAAGCGAACGTAGCGCGGCACCTTATAGTGCGCGATCGTTCCGCGGCAATACGCCTTGATCGCTTCCTCGTCGACGTCCGCGCCGTCGTGGAGGATCACCCACGCGCAAATCTCTTCGCCGTAGCGCTCGTCGGGAACGCCGATCACGGAGACGTCCTTCACCGCGGGATGGCCGTACAAGAATTCTTCGATCTCGCGCGGATACACGTTCTCGCCGCCGCGGATCACCATGTCCTTGATGCGCCCCGCGATGTTGAGGTAGCCGTCCTCGTCCATCGTGGCGATGTCGCCGGTATGCATGTAGCGCGCCGCATCGATCGCCTTGGCGGTGTTCTCGGGATCGTTCCAGTACCCGAGCATCACGCTGTAGCCGCGCGTGCAGAGTTCGCCCGGCGTCCCGAGCGGAACGAGTCGCCCGTTCTCGTCGACGATCTTCACCTCGAGATGCGGATGAACGCGGCCGACCGTTCCCGTGCGTTTGTCGAGCGGATCGTCGACGCCCGTTTGCGTGGAAACGGGCGAGGTTTCCGTCATGCCGTAGCAGATCGTCACCTCGGGCATGTGCATCTCGGTCTGCACGCGCTTCATGATCTCGACGGGGCACGGGGAGCCCGCCATGATGCCCGTGCGTAGCGAGCTGCAATCGTACGCCGTGAAGTTCGGAAGTGCGAGCTCGGCGATGAACATCGTCGGCACGCCGTAGAGCGCCGTGCAGCGCTCTTTCACGACGGCTTCCATCGTGAGCGCCGCATCGAACGAGTAGTTCGGAATCACGATCGTCGCGCCGTGCGTCACGATCGCGAGATTGCCGAGCACCATTCCGAAACAGTGAAAGAACGGCACGGGTAAACAGACGCGATCGACCGGCGTATAGCGGCAGCCTTCGCCGATGAAAAACCCGTTGTTGAGGATGTTGTGATGCGTGAGCGTGGCGCCCTTGGGGAAGCCCGTCGTTCCCGACGTGTATTGGATGTTGATCGCGTCGTCCGGCTGCGTGCGTGCGAGCCGCTCGGCGAGGGCCTCCGCACTCACGGAGCTCGCCGCCGCGGCGATATCGGCCCAGCGGATCGCGCCCGGCAGCGGCGCGTCGATCTCGTCGTCGCCGATCAAGACGATCGTTCGGAGCCCGGGGAGCGAGCCGCGAATCTCGCGCACCATCTCCGTGTAGTTGCTCGTTTTGTGCGACATCTGGACGAGTAGCACCGAGACGCCGCTCTGCTGCAACACGTACGACGCTTCGGAGCTGCGATACGCGGGATTGAGGTTCACGAGAATCGCGCCGATCTTCGGCGTGGCAAACTGCGCGATCACCCACTCGATGTTGTTCGTCGACCAGATGCCGACGCGGTCGCCGTGCTCGACGCCGAGCGCCATCAGCCCGCGCGCCAACTCGTCTGTGGCGGCGCGGAACTCACGGTACGTCAGTCGTGCGTTCTGGTGCACGGAGACGACGGCTTCGTTATCCGGAAACGTGGCGGCGATGCGGTCGATATTCGCCCCGAGCGTCTCGCCGAGGAGCGGAATCGAACTCGTGCCGGAACTATAGCTCAGACGTTCCATCCGCCATCCTTCGAGCGTCCGCGGCGCCTCCCTCGGCCTCGCCGACCCTTAAAAAATGCCCATACATGCGGATTGTCGGCATGAAACTATGAAATTAGTTGACAGAGGTGCCGCTCTCGCCCTACACTCGGAACGTGGCGCGCAAAAAGTCTCCGACCCTCACCGAGGCCGAGCTCCGGCTCATGGACGTCCTCTGGGCAAAATCCGACGCGACCGTCGGCGACGTCGTCGAGGCACTCGGCGACCCGCCCCTAGCGTACAACACCGTGCTAACGACGTTACGCATCCTCGAAACCAAGGGGTACGTGACGCATCGTGCCGAGGGACGTGCGTTCGTCTATTCGGCGCGCGTGGGTCGCGATGAAGCGCGGGCGAGCGTGATCGACTACGTCGTGTCGCGCTTCTTCGACAATTCGCCTCGGGCGCTGATGCTGAAGTTACTCGACACCGAATCGCTCGACGCGAAGGACATCGCGCGCATGCGCGCGCTCCTCGACAAACATAAGGAGGACGGACGATGAACGAACCGCTCGAGACGATCGCACGCACGATCGTCGTCGCACTGGCCGTCGGCGTCGCGTATTCCGCGGTGCTCGCCGCATTCGTCGCTCTCCTCATCCGCGTGACCGGCGCGAGCGCATCGACGCGCCACGCCTTGTGGTGGCTCGCCCTCGCAGCTTCTGCGGCGATTCCGCTCGCGAGCGTCGCGACGTCGCTCGCACGCGTCGAGCACCATACGGTCGTCGGCACGACGTCCGTCGCCGATCCATTCGCCGTCACGGTGAACGGCGTGCGCTTCACCGTTCCCACGGTTCCCGCAGGAATCGTCGGCGATGCACGCACGGAGTCGCCCATCGCCGCGAGCGATTTATCCGCCGTGCCGCGTCATCTCGTGGATCTCGCGCTCGCCTACCCGCACGCGGGCGAAGCGCTCGTCGCACTCTTCTTCTTCGTCGCCATCGGCGGTTGGATCGCGCTCGCCGCGAGCTTCGCGTCGCTACGTACGCTCAAGCACGCGTCTGCGCCGCTCGACGAATCGGTCGCCCGTCGCCTGCGTCGCTTCCGGCATAGCGCGCGTTCGGGCCGCGCGGTCGAACTACGCGTTTCGTCGGACGTCGACGTTCCCGTTGCCGTCGGCTTCCGGACGCCCGCGATCCTCTTGCCGACGTCGCTCGCGAATGCCGACGACGAAACGCTCGCTGCCACAGGCGACCTCGATCAGATCGTGCTCCACGAGTACGCACACCTCGAACGCTACGACGATTGGACGAACGCGCTCCAGCTCGTGCTCGTCCGCGCGTTTTGGTTCAATCCGTTCGTCGCGTTCTTCGCGGCGCGCATCGCGCTCGAACGCGAGATCGCATCGGACGACTGGGTCGTCGCGCGCACCGGCCGCGCGCATCGGTACGCGACGTGTCTCTGGAAACTCGTCGAGGCCGTGAAGCTCCCGACGCGCCGCGTCGTCGCTCCCGGCGCGCTGTTCTCGCCGCGGCAGATCACCGTGCGTATCGAACAGCTCCTCGATTCGCGTCGCAGCGCGCTTCAACGCTTCTCGCCGTTCGGTGCGTCGCTCACCGCCATGGTCGCGATCGCACTCGTCGTCGTCGCAGCGGTGCGCGCGCCGGCTATCGCGATCGACGTCGCGGCCGCGCCCGTATCGACGATCGCAACGAATGCGCCCATCGCACGGGCCGTTGCGCCGGTCGATGCCCGTCGCCCCGCCCGTTCGCACCTCGCCCCGCTCGCCGCTCCGCACGTCGAGCTCACGCCCACTCCCATGCGCGCACGAGATGAAGAGACGCTCGTTCTTCACGGTGTGCCGGTCGAAGCCACACCCGAGGCGATCGCGCGCGCCGTTGCGACGGCCGTTGCCACAAGCGAACACGCGGTTGTCGAGACCTCGGTCTCGCGTCTCGCGACCGGCCCGCATTCGTATGCGGATGAAATCGGCATCAACGTCTCGCATAAGGTTGCGGCTGCCATCGCACCGCTCGGGCCCGAGATCGCGAACGCCGTCGCTACGGGCACGTCACGCGTCGTCGCAGAAGCGACCGCAGAGAACTCGGGTGCGACGGCCGGCGCATTTCTGCACGGATGTCAGGGATGCGATCTATCCGGCGCCGATCTACGCGGGCGCGATTTTCACGGCGTCGTCTGGAATATGGTCGACGTGAACGGCGCGAACCTGACCGACGCGAACTTTCGCGGCGCAAATTTGACCGGCGTCGATTTTCACGGTGCGAATTTACGCGGCGCGGACTTCACGGGCGCGCGCGTGAGCGTCAGTGACCTCCACGGGGCAAACCTCGATGGCGCGAACCTTACGAACGCGCATTTCACGAGCAGCGACCTCCACGGCGTGTCGATGCAAGGAACGCATCTCGGCGGCACGTCGATCGACATGTGCGATCTGCACGGCACCGATTTGCACGCTGCCGATTCGCGCGGCGCGCATATCCAAGGTTCGTCAGATTAGAGTGCTGTCGAAAAGCGAAACAAGCGCCACATCGCGGCCCTACATATGGACGAGCACGAACGAAAGGAGCTCGATCGCATGATCAAACCGCGAACGATCGTCAGAGACGACGAAGAACCGAAACGGCCGACGTTCGGCCTTCCCAAACCCGATTCGAATTTCGGCGGCTGGGGCCCACGCCTCCGCGCCTAAGCGCGAATCGGCTACTCCGGATCTGCGAAGAGTAGTTCGAGATCCTCGCGCGTGAGCGATTTCGCGAGCGCACCATCCGCTTTGATGATGTTGCGCGAGAGCGCGGATTTCCGTTCCGCAAGTGCGCGAATCTTCTCCTCGACCGTCCCGGTCGTCACGAGACGATACGCCGTCACCGCACGCTGCTGACCGATACGATGCGTACGGTCGATCGCCTGACGTTCCACGGCGGGATTCCACCACGGATCGTAGAGGATCACGTAGTCGGCGGCGGTGAGCGTTAACCCGACGCCGCCGGCCTTGAGCGAGCACAGAAAGAGCGGCGGCCCGTCGGGCTGCATGAAGCGCGCGACTTCGTCTTGGCGGTCCTTGTCTTTGGTCGAACCGTCGAGGTAACCGTAGGAAATCTCGCGCTTGTCCAGCGCCGTGCGCATGATGCGCAGCATCGATGCGAACGCGCTGAACACGAGCAAGCGATGGCCGCCGGAAAGAATCTCGTCTACCGTCTCGAGGAACGCCTCGAACTTCGCGCTCGCGTCGGGCTCGTCGCGATGCTCTTCGAAGAGCAGGCCCGGATGCGCGCAGATTTGGCGTAAACGCGTGAGCGCGGCGAGCACGTGGACCGTCGCGTGTTCGATGCCTTGTTCTTCAACCACGGCGAACACGTCGCGCCGCGCGGCCTCGGCGACGCCGCGATACAAGCGGCGTTGCAGCGGCGAGAGATCGCACGCGAGCGCGACCTCCGTGCGGTCCGGAAGCTCGGGCGCGACGTCCTCTTTCGTACGTCGTAAGAGAAACGGCTCGAGCCGCGAGCGCAGCGTCGAGATCGCCTTCTGATCGTTTTCCGCGATCGGGATCTCGAAGCGGCGCCGGAACGACGTCTCGCTCCCGAGCAGGCCGGGTTCGACGAACGCGAAGATCGCCCACAGGTCGCGAAGCGAGTTTTCGACGGGCGTACCGGTGAGCGCGAGGCGATGGTCCGCGTGCAAGCTGCGCACCACGCGCGCTATCTGCGACGACGGGTTCTTCGCGTTCTGCGCCTCGTCGAGAATCAACGTACGGAAATGGAATTGCGAGAGCTGCTGCGCGTCGAGCCGCGCGAGCGCGTAGGACGTGATCACGACGTCCGCGTTCGCGACCTCGTCGTAGCGCGCGGCCCGCTCGCTGCCCGAGTGCAGGCGGAGGGTCTTCAGCTCGGGCGCGAAGCGCGCGATTTCGTTCTCCCACGTGTGCGTGACCGAGGTCGGTGCGATCACGAGCGAGGGCGAGGGACCTTCGACGAGCTTGCGGCGCAAGAGGTAACTGACGACTTGGATCGTCTTTCCGAGGCCCATCTCGTCGGCGAGGATGCCGCCGAATCCGAACTCGGAGAGATACGCGAGAAAATCGAGACCGCGCTCCTGATAGCTCCGTAGCGTGCCGTCGTGAAGCTTCGGCGCGCCGACGACCGGGATGCCTTGGAAATCGCGCAGCTTCTCGCGCATCTTCTCGACATCGGGCGGGAGCTGCACGTTCCCGAAGTTCTCGTGCAGCTCGTCGCGCAGCGCCAGAAGGGCCGCGAGCCCGCTGCGGCGTCGTTCCGCGATGTCGGTGAGCAGCGCGTTGCGCTCGCGGAGTTTCTCGACGTCGACGAGCTTCCCACGAACTTCCGCGAAGCGCCCGCTCGACGAGAGCAGCGCCGCAAGTTCTTTCTGCGTGAGCGCTTCGCCGGAGCCGCCAACGAACACGTCGACCTTGAGTTCGAACCAATCGGCGTCTTCGCCCGAGCGTTCGGCGACGACGTTGATGTCGAGTTCGGTATTACCGCGCACGAGATCGGTGAGGCCCGGATCGAGGCGCCGCTCGAGATCGTCCCACGTCGGCAAGATCTCGCGCACGAAGTGCGCGGCCCGGTCGGCACCGTGCAGCGCGAACCCGTCGGCCGAGCGCGGTACGAAGCCGGCGTCGATCAAACGCAAGCGTAGCGCCGCTGCTTGTTCGGTGGTGAAGCGTACGAAGCGTTCCGCATGCGGCGCGATCGCTCCGAGCGCCGCGTACGGCGCACGCGCACCGGTCGCGCGGTCCACGAACGTGAGCGTCGCGACGAGCGCGCCGCTCGTCCAGCCGAGCGCGATTTCCGCACCCGGCTGCGCGGCATCGGCGATGCCGAGCGAGCCGCGATCTTCGTGCGTGAGGAACGGTGCGACGCGCGCGATCGTGCGCGGCGTCAGCGGCGCGCTCGAGATCGTTCCGTTCGCGGCGCGCGCGACGTCGATCGCCTTTTTCGCATCGAACGTGCCGTCGACGAGAAACGCCGCCCGCGGCGTCGCGATCCACGTGGGCGGCCCCTCGAGGAGAAACGCCTCCTTCGCGGAGACACGTTGACCGTCGACGGATTCGAACGTCGGCAAAAACGACGATTCGCGGCGCACGGCGCGCAGAGCGAGCCCACGTAGGTCGATGCGGAACTCCGCGAGTTCCGAGGGATGCCGCCCGGCCGATGGTTCGTCGTCGAACCGCAAGCGCGGGTGGCGCGAGAGCCGGAAGAGCGCGCGCGCGAGCGCACGCTGCGCGGTACGGCCGGCAAACGCTTCTTGGACGGCCTCATCGCGCATCAGTTCGCGATCGACTTCGTCCCAATCGTCGTGCGGCGTCGCGTCCATCATCGCGACGATCGCCTGCGCGTCGCGCACGGCACCGCGCAGACGCGGAGAATCGAGCACGAGCGTCGCCGCGAGCGTCGAGCCGTCGGGCGACGAAAATACCGGCCACACGCTGCGCGCGCGGCTCTGCTTCGATTCGACGCGCGGCGTGGGAAGCCAACTCAGATCGAGTTCCGGCGTCGGTTCCGGGTCGCGCTCCTCGAGCTCCGTTTGCGAACGAACGGTCTCGAGCGTGGCAACCACGTGCTCGCAGATACCGCTGCCACCGCACGAGCACGTGGAACGCAGCGCGAGCGGGCCCGTGCCGCCGCCCCACTCGACCATGACCTCGCGCGCGCCGCGCGGATCCTTCACGAGGGAATCGATCTTGAGCTCTTCGACGGCACGCAAGACGACGCGCTTCGCTTCCACGAGGGCGAGAGCCGTGCGTACGATATCGCGTGCGAACCAAGAACCGATGGTGGCGGGTAACCGCGAGCGCCACGTTGCGAAAGGTGTCAAACGTTATGCATTACGCGAAAGACGGCCGCGAATCCCATGCAGGGCACGAATTGGTGCGCCCGCGGCAGATGCCGCGGGCGCACGTTCGAATCGAGAGTCAAACGAAGATCAGCCGACGCTGACTTCCGGCGGCGGCGCCGCGGGCGGCTCGACGGTCGGAATCTTCGAGAAGCGAAGCTTGTCCGGATTATCCGGATTCACTTCTGCCAAGATCCGATCGCCCGAGGTGAACGTGCCCTTGAGCAACTCTTCTGCGAGTTCGTCTTCGACCTCGCGCTGAATCGCGCGACGCAGCGGACGAGCGCCGAATTGCGGATCCCAGCCCTTGCGTGCGAGAAGCGCCTTCGCTTCCTCGACGACTTCGAGATGCATTTCCTGGGCTTTGACCTCGCGCACGACCTTCTCCAGTTCGAGCGAGACGATTTGTTCGATCTGCTCGCGATTGAGCTGGTGGAAGACCACGATTTCATCGACGCGATTGAGGAACTCGGGCCGGAAGGTGTGCTTGACCTCTTCCAACACTTTGACTTTCATCTTTTCGTACGCGGCCTGATCCTGTTCGCCGTTCGACTTTTGCGAACGGAAACCGATGTCGGTCGTCGTCTGCATGCCCGAGGCACCGACGTTCGACGTCATGATGATCACCGAATTCTTGAAGTCGACGATGCGACCCTGAGAATCCGTCAGGCGGCCGTCCTCGAGCACTTGCAGCAAGAGGTTGAAGACGTCCGGATGCGCCTTCTCGATTTCGTCGAGCAAGACGACGCAGTACGGGCGCCGACGCACGGCTTCCGTGAGCTGCCCCCCCTCTTCATAGCCGACGTATCCCGGCGGTGCGCCGACGAGGCGACTCACCGCGTACTTCTCCATGTACTCCGACATGTCGATGCGGATCATGGATTCGCTATCGTCGAAGAGGTACTCGGCGAGGCTGCGCGCGACTTCCGTCTTTCCGACGCCCGTGGGGCCGAGGAAGATGAACGAGCCGATCGGACGCT
>Ga0116228_10000567_pt1 | contig 28385 bp, 21 predicted proteins | sample S1TSphfallax_2_FD_89694 | JGI IMG/M metagenome (GOLD analysis project Ga0116228, IMG submission 89694) | Host-associated microbial communities from peat moss isolated from Minnesota, USA - S1T2_Fc - Sphagnum fallax MG | ecosystem: Host-associated > Plants > Peat moss > Unclassified | place... | reverse complement strand
TATGTTATAATATCATAGGCCATTCGTATTTATTATATTGTAGGGTATTTAAAATTATTTTTAGTAGTTTATTATTTATTATTTTAAGTTATTTTTACCTTAGGTCATTATATTTTGTTTTAGATTATTTTAAGTTATTATACTTAAGATAAAATCATTTATAATAACATAAAGTAAAATGACCTTGAATAATTTAAAATATAACTTGAAATAACATATATTAATTTAAAATGAAATAACCTAAGGTATAGCCTAAAGTTAGTTGAATCATTTAATTAAAAATAACTTAAAAACTTATAATAAATTAGTTAAGATACCTTAATGTAAAATAACATATAATAATTTAAGGTACAATAATTTATAATAACTTATAATAACATAAAATATAAGTTAGAATAACTAAAATAACTTAAAATAATATAGGGTATATCATAAAGTAGCATAGATAGAATATTTTGTTTTTGAAAAAAAAAACCTATTTACTATAGTAAATTGTAATAATGAATTATGTTAACTAGTAATGAAACATGATGTCTGCATAATGATATTATAATGAAATCAATAAAATGCAATGAAATTATTTCACTTTTAAGGTCCCATAGTGATTTAAACTAGTAAATTGCACCCCAATTTGGTAGTAGTGATGTGACTCTAATATGGGAAGAAAAGCAAAAGTTGGAAATATAAAACAAGTATTTGAAGAATGTAATGATTAGGGTTCATCTAGCTGTTCTCTCAACAACTTGTATATGTTGAATAATCACTCCACATAAGTCTTTAAGACTTGAAGTAATAAGTGTTAGAATGGTGTTTCAACATAGATTATCATAACTTTTCTCTACAAAGTATGTCCCACCAAACCAACATTCCTAAAACTTCCATACAAATTAAAGACCCTTATTTCTAACATAACTTTTTTGGCTCTAGACCAATTTTTGCCACATTTTGCAAGTAAGTTTCCATTTTGATAAAGAATCTGTTGAAGGGGGAAGAAAAATGCAATAAGAGGAATAATCCAATTTAGAGATTTGGATTTTTCACAAAAGTGATTTTAAATGTTTAAAACGCATAAATATATGCATATATTAAAATGCAATCATATAACATTTGCATGCTTTAATAGTGGTTCAATAATCAAAATTTAAAGTTTATTTCTACAAAATAAATGAGGCAAATACACAACTCTAAAAATATATGATACTCCAGCAATGTAACTTAATGAAAAATCTTGCAACCAAAAACAATTTCTTGTCAAACTTAAATACATATATTTTCCAATTTTCATCACAAGAAAACAAAATAATTGAACATAATATAGTTCACTTACTTCAAAATACACCATGTTATGGGATCTCTTCCTTTTGCATGTTCGCTTTTTACATCAATAATTTTAGACCAAATAATTGTAAGGAAATTATGTGACTCATCTTTTTGTCAACAAACGTCTTATAATATCTAACATTACTTCTTATAACTATTAGGCCTTAGTTCATTATTCCTAAATTTCTCATATCCTTTTGGATAATGCTCATTGTTATGAAATTGTATTAAAACAAGACTATCTTATGGTGGTGATTTTTGTATATAGTATTTTTCAAAACTACCTTTTCAAAACCTAATTGTCCCAATTTTCCACTCACTCCACTTACTACTTTTGATATCTTGTGAGAAGCACATCAACATATCCTTATGAATTGTATCATTGAAAGGTATACCAAAATGAAGAAAAACCCAAAAAAATACATTCTTGCAAGCTAGAAAAGGGACAAAGCAAAAATACCCACCAATAAGCTTTGAATCAAACTAGAGTGAGACAAAGCAAACAAGGATTGAAATTTGACAAGCTTGAAGCCTAGATCTTCCCTTAAGATCTATTTCCACTTTAACCATTTTTGGCACTAGACATGGAAGCTCTTTACAAGCCTTGTAACTTTGCTCAAGATGGTTGATTTCAAACATTAAACACTTGATCCATCATATCTAGAATTGCAAAGCACAATTCGATCTCCCTTCTTACAATGATTAAACTACACAACTAGAAGTAATCCAAATATATGAAAACTCATCATATTAAAAAGCAATGATAAAAACCACCAAACAACCACATGAAAAAATAACTTTAGATACAAGGACATGAGATTAAAATAAATAAATCTCCACAAAAACATTTTAAAGGTAATACAACAAAATTGTAGTCATAACATTATGAGAGTTGCTCACAAAGTGTTAGACCATCACCTCCATCACAAATAACATTGATGAACTACCATGAGTACCCATTGAACATTGGTGTTGATAGTAAGTTAATGCTTTAGTTGCATCAAATCATCAAAATCCATGATTTGAAACAAATGTCCATGTTGAAATAACAATGATTCCTTTAAATCAACTAAGGGCACATGCGATTCCAGTATGGGAAGATATGTAAAAATTGGAAGTCTAAGTTGAGAATGTTGAATTTAGATGTTAGTTCATTCAATGCTTATTAGCTCCTACACCCATGGAACTTAAATTTCCATTGACTGAATGTTCAAACCCTAGTATAGATCTAAGGTGGTCTTCCTTCATTACTCTATCACCTTCAGTTCAAAAATAACAACGACAAGCTGCCATTACTATCCACTATCTTCAATTAAAACAACTATTAGTTACCACTTTTTGACAAACCAGAGTAGTACAAGCTAAATGGTACAAAGAAATGAACAAAACAGCAAACACATGGAACATAGATAAAATTAAGACAAGATAGACACACTTGATAAGCCTTGATATAAATTGTCAACAATAATGGGATTGGTTTTTTATTTAGTAGAAAAAAACCCTCCTGGTCAAGATTCTCCATGATTGACCTCCAATTGACATTTGGAACCTTAAGCATGTGTGTATGTGGTTAGAGAAAAATATATAACTACTTCATTGACATAAAAATAAGTACAAAACATAGTAACTTTCTTGTACATGAGCTTGTTGGTAGCTATATCATGATAGTCTTCATACATGAAAAAAATGAATAAGTGAAATTTAGGGCATGATTCAATACTACAAGAAGAAGTCTATAACAATACTTAATAACAAGAGTAAAAGGTCATTATTGGCTTCATATTTTCTCTTTGTACACTTTTAAAAATAAAAACTAATGCAAATTGCTTCATCAATCAAAATCACGTACTAGTTGATTGATGGCTTGAAGAAGAACATCCACATCCCAAGTTGTCAACAACACATAAGAAAGTTGTTTCGCATGTACATAATGTTGTGAATTTTTTTTCATGAGTGCCTTGTAAATATTTTAAACCCTTATATGTGTGTGCAACCATTCCAACAATTTGAATAATGTCAAAATTTGTAAGGGAGGAGAACAATGAAAAGATCTCCTTGTACCCTTCCACATCAAAAGTGTAGTTGTAATGCAACTCCTTCAAAACATTAGCCACATATGTGGCATTTGACAATTATGGCAACATGTCTACCAATGTCAATATTTTAATGTCTTTAAAGCTCGTGGCACCACCAACAATCATTTTAGGTTCATAAAAAATAAATTCCCACAATTAAAAACCCTTAACACCATCATCTTCTATGGCCAATTATGATAACCTTCATTGTTGTATATGTGGGAAGATGATGCCTTTGTTGAATTCATTCCAAAACTAGCAATGAAGGGAGCCAAAGCTTGAACACTATTGAAAGACATCTTATACTGTAGTACAATCTAAAAAGGTTTGGAGCAAAGTACTTCAAATAGTTAAATTCATGCACATGATCATAAAGAAGGGGTTTTAGTAATAAAAAGGTAAGTGCATATGGCTCTAATGATAGCAAAGTGTTTAAAAAGGTCTGCAAATGTTTTGAAAGACCTTCACTGTGGTGAAAAGTCCATAATATATGTTTAATCAAACACTTTGAAAAACTAGGGGCTAACTTTTGATATATTTCCAACAGTTTTTGGTACTCTGCTGCTTCATTCTTGGACTTGACAATCCTCTTCTTCTTGAGAGCAATTCTACGACGTTTTCTCTGCAGGGTGACAGGTGTCACAAGTCGCTGAATCTTAGGTGCCTTGCTTCTCTTCTTCCCTGCCATTATGAAAAATCAGAATATTGCAGTGTAAGATGTACTTCCACAAAAGGCAGGTTTGCAGACATAGGACCTCCACAGCTGCTTATAGACAAAACAGGCATCAGCCTACTTGAAGCTATTAATAAAAGTAAACCCTTGAACTAGCTGATAAAACTTGGTACAGAAGATGGACCCATCACAATGGTCCCCTATCAGACAACAAATGACAGAGAAGAGCACCCAGACCTCAAGAAATAGTACATTTCTCACCTGTTGAGGAGACAAATGTGCGGCGATATGTGTTGACATATTTCCTGACATCATCTTCTTTGGTAAGATTGAAGAGCTTGCGGATTTTAGTGGCCCTTTTTGGTCCCCTCATCCTGGGCTTCTCAGTGTCAGTCAGTCCAGGCAGATGGTTGTCCCCTGGTGTTCATCAAGCCATTACTCCAGATTAGAACTTTTCCCAGCAATCACCATTTCAAACCTGGCCAGGACTTTGAATGATGGCCTTCCCAAATCTTATCCAGGAAAAATAAGGAAGAAAACTTCCACCAGCATTAGTGAAAGGTTACCAAAACTAAGCTGCAAGAAAGCTCCAGTACACCCTAAGATCCACTCAATTTTTGATAACCTACTTGATGGAGGGGCAAAGCCAAAAAACAATGACACAAACATGACAAAAGATAGGAAACTAGGGATTTTACTGTTGGTGTGGCAGAAGACAGAGCCATGGAACAAACCTTGCTTCACAATGACAAGATTAAGAACAGAGAGATCAGGGCTGACAATGCAGCCTCTCACAGACTTGCGGCGATGCTCTCCATTGCGCCTCCCATAACCCTGGAAGCAAGAGGTGCCTGAAAACCTCCTTGTTGTTACTCTTTACAATTTGTAGGGTCTTACGATCTCACAAAGAACACATTTATTTGCCACATTGCACCTGCTGCAAATAGCATCAAAACATCTCCAACTGGAAAACTGAACCTCGGTGCATCAAGATCCGAACTCGGCCCTGAGTGAGAACTCCCTGCTTCATGGGGAATCCCTGCTTGTCACAGCCTCCCATGATCTTGAACACATACCCCTTGAATTCCTGCAAAGACATTTCACATAATGATCATCAATGATCTCCACAACTATTAAGGGAGAGATCTTTAGTGCACAAGATCTTTGGAGCTTGAACAATTGAAAGGGCTGCAGAGAAAAAAAATTCCTACTTGACAGAAGTGAACATCAAGAAAAAAGTGGTCACTGCAAACCAAACTAGGTCTTTGGTGCATAGTACTTACATCTCCAAGGCTATCGCCACTGACCTCCTGAGCTAGTCGCTTGTCAAAGAACCCCCGTCTGCAGCACAAAAAACAAGAACACCTCAACCATTGAGCCTCTGTAAAAGCTAAAGCCCCTTCCTTCAGGTCACAGCTTCCACTGGTAGCCAAGATATGTCCAATGAACTGAGATAAGCAGATGTAAGAATATCATTCACTTACAGTTTCTGGTCATCATCAATTTCAACCTTCTTCTGGCACCCTGTAGTAGGGTTGGCAATGTTGAGCTGCAAGACAAAAGCAACCAAAAGTCTCAGCTGTGGAATTAGAACCAATCATTCCTGCAAGAATGACTTTTGGTCTCTGCAGGAAAGGTTTGCTTGTACTCAGTTTGCTCCCTTTCAATCATTGGCAAGAGTTTGCAGTGTCCTTCGATGCACCAGACGCTTCCCTTTGATAGCGGACTACTAGGGTTTTCTGTACAGTTCGTGCAATGGACTTAGGGTTGAAGGTTCATGAACCACAGCTGTACAATGGAAGTCTTCTAAAGATTCCAAGGGCAAGAAAGAGCATAACAGCATCTCCTTCTTCTTACATACCCCAAAAGCGACAGCATTACCTTCTACGCAAACCCTAGTTTCCTCCGAAGGTTTATGCCATATACCAAGAAGAAAAAGCGAAACTTGTCCATTATCCACAAACGCGTGTCTAAAAACGACAAACGCCGATTCCAAGTTGCTAGAAGTAGTCCCATCCTTCTCGGGCTGGGAGGAGGAAGCATATCTATAACTATAACGAACCAAACCCCCGAAAACCTAACCCTTCCTTCCACAGAAGAATGCAGAAAAGAAAAGAGAAAAAAGGACTTTCAGATAATCCGAGTCTACTGAGAAAACACGGTGAGAGCAGCGGCAAGGGGATGATGAGAGCATATATCACCTTCATGGTGACTGTTGGAGCGCTCCACGTGCACAACCACAAGTCGAGAGAAGAGCGATGGCGGACGCGAGCTCGCGTCGCGTGCGTTGAGAAATTGAATTCCGTTGCTGTATAGCCACTGCCGTTTGTTCGGGCTTCTGGCTCCGTATCCACCGTCCACTCTCTCCATCTAATGGATGCTATCGTCCAGAGGATTAGGGTTTGACGCCGAACCGGTTTTATTTTGCAGCGCAAAAGTTGACGATGGAAAGTGGCATCTCGATTATCACGTCAACAACGCCATTTAAGGACGTCATTCAGATGACCGGTTTATCTGGACATCCCTTTGTATACTGGGGGCTCTGCGCTGCTCCCCAATTCCAACTTTTTTTTTACACATGTCATTTTTTTTTAAAAACTTTTTTTTGTTTTTAGACATCACATTGGGTTTGCACTTCCATGGAAGCCTTAAGGTCAAGAGGTGCTGTGTCCAACTTTCAGCACTAAGGAAGTCTACAAATGCATCTCATTGATATGATTAGCTCTTACCCCAACAACATCAACTTGCTAAAATGGCAACATCAACTTGCTAAAATGACAACATCATGCTTGTTTTGCATAGCCACCATTACTATACTACCACCACCACCACAATCATCTTTTGTAGTCGTTGTTTGCACATACATCTTTTTTTTTTTTTGCCATCTTACAAGTGATGAACATGTTCATGTAATATGTATATGGTTCATGTTCATTTTACAAGTGGTAAACAAGCTCATGTGATATGTAACAAGTGATGAAGCCTATGCTTGCATTGATGTTGTAAAATGATGATCTTTGCATCAATAGATAATAATGAAGATGAACACAAAACTAGCAAGTTGATTTGACATCAACATAAAAAGTAAGCACAAGATGATGAAGATGACAAGTGACAACATTTGAGAAAAGAAATTACAAAACAACATGAGGATCCTTGTGTTAATAAAGAATTAAGGAAAAAAATGCAAAACCAACAAGTAGATTTAACATCAACATAGAAACAAGTACAAAATGATGAAAATAATGAGTGCAAACATCTAAAAAAATAAACTATAAGACAACATGATGATCCATGGAGATGGAACATGAAAAAATTCAACAAAGTAAATGGCATTGACAAAAATTACGAACGTTCATTAGAGATAATGCAAGTTTACCTATTGAAAGCAAAACAATAAGAAATTGAAGCATGATCGTGAAAGTTCCACAATCCAAAAAAAACCTAAAAATAAAAAATAAAAAATGAAAAAAAATCACAACATTTCTTTACATAGGAAAAAGGTTTAAATGTAGACCCTTCCAACCTCAAAACAATAGCTTCAATTCTCAAAGGTCTACATTTAGAAAAAATAAAATCCTATTTCAAAAAAAGGGAGGAAAAACCATTAATCCAAAATCAAGGGCTTTAGCCAAAAGGGCTTAAAGCAACAAAAAAAATCATTAGCAATCCCAACCTTGGACCTTCGAAACCTGAACTTTACCAAATTTCATCCACATTGGATAACAAAAAAAATTCATAATCAAAAGCTCTATTAATGCAAAACATTTTTTTTTCCAAGCAAATATTTTGTAATCCAAAGATTGATTCCAAAAAAAAGCTTCAATTTGTTGTTGAACCCCATTTATAAACATTAAAAATGAAATCGTTCCTTCTAATCCAAATCAACTACAAGATTATGCCCATGAATAAATTTCAAACTAAATGTCATTTAATAATGATGAATAATGTCATTACAGGGAAAAATATTGTTATGCGACCAAAATAATTTTTAAAATTTTGTTTAAAAATCATCTTCATCAACAATGTTAAGCAAATAAAAAAATATTGTCATGGGATGAATGTTACCCCCCTTGCCATTGTTGTCAACAACATTATATATGGGAGACCCTTGAAAATAAATAATTATTAAGAACAACCCCATTGTCATCAATGATAATAAATAATTTAAAGATATTTAAAACATTCAAAACCCATCATTATCAACAACATTAGTTAGATTTGACAAAAGTTGTGGCACCTTCAAAGAAGAATGAAAAATAATCCCTCATTGTCATCCATGATGTTTATAAATATGTTTGAGGGAAATTGTGACACCTTTGGAAAGGGAAAAAAACCTAATGTTGTTAACAACATTGGGTCAATTTGCCAAAGAAAAAAAAAACCCATGGGGCTTATGGAATGCCTATGGAATGTTTGTGGACAATATAAATGTTCCCATATGCAAGAACAAATGGAACATTATATTTGGCAATTTGAAATGTATCCATGATAATATGAAAAGCACATGGCACAATTGAATTTATTGGGAAATATCATTTTAATGCATAGTTCAACTCAAGTCCCCATTATGATTTAATCACAAAATTCATGATATGGTCGGTGCTTTCATTGGACATTGAGTTTTGTTTTAACTTGAACATTTGTGTGACCTCATGGATGATGGGGACCTTGTGCATGTTTCAAAAAAAATTTGTGAATATATTACAAATATTGATTCTTTTAACAAACTACACACAAATTGAACTCTCATCTTTGGTGAAATCCAAAATCATTTGTATTGTTAGACATTAATGGTTCATAAAATTGGCAAGGTGATTGGGAGCTATTGCATACTTCCAACAATGTTTTAAGTTCCCATGAGATGGATTGTATTCACTATTGAAAAGGTCATTAAATTATTCATGTTAAGGTACGTTTATTCCCCTTCAGCAAAGTCCATTGCCTATTAGTTGATTGAATCTCATAACACCTATCACGATTTATCCACTACCTACAATTTTTATGACTCACTTGTTATTTATTGGACATGTTGAATTGCCATTGAAAAATTACATCCTTTCACATGGAAACTTTCCACCTTCAAACTCATTAACTAAAAACTTTCAATGAAATAACATGGGTGTCAATTAAAGAAAAAAATCAACAATGCATATAGAGATGGTTGATGCCATAGAAAGGGGAATTAAGTTCCTTGTAAAGTCCATTGACTTATGAATGCATATGACCATTATGAAAATCGAAAAGAAGCAAAACCAATGCATAAAAACTTTTGGTACATACACAATTGGATTATTTTAAAATGGGAGACCAACAATTCAAGTAACACATTCAAAATGATATCATGTTCAATGAAATTATTGGTTTGACTAAAGTTATAGGGTTGGAAAAAAGACAAGACAAAAATAAACATGTTGAAAATAAGTTAAGGCAAGGGAGACACACAAACATTCCTTGTGAGAACGAAAGGTGTGGGCATGTAAGATCAAATTTCCAAGATTCCCAAGTGCTTTCCCACTTTTGGGAATTTGGAATTCTAGTTTGTCTTGCTATTTTGGAATGAGGTTTAAAGCGTCAAACCTTATCCAAATTGGGTTTATTTTAGGCCATTGGAAGCATTTTGAAAACTAAACATGTAAAGTGTGGTCACATTTAAATTTGAATATTTGAAACATAAGCTAACTGGACAAATGGATGGTTAGGAATCAAAATAATAATTCAACTTTTGACCATTGAAATGTTTAATAAAATGATCAAATCATTTTTGATTGAGTATGATATGATGTTGAAAATCTCTTTTCAAAGCTATAACTTTTATTTTGAAAGCTTTTAAATTAGAATCCATATGAAGGAGTTATGAACCAACAAATTAACAATATTCATAACTTGGCAATTTAAGAATATCAAGAATGTGATTTAATCCCACTACCATTTATAAAGTATATTATAATGAAAAAAACGTTGATTCTTTCCAAGTTTGGGGCATGGTGAATTATATGAATCTGTGTTTTTCATAATTCAACTCGTGTATCAATTTGGCTCCAATTTGCAATAATCATTTTTTTTCTTAATTTGTGTAAGAGATTGATCTCACTTTGAGTTCATTTTTAAAAAGTTTATCTTAGTCCTATCCCAAAGTTCCCGAGTGCTATTTATTTGTGGGATCTAGGGAACAAGTCCTAAGTTGCATTCTATTGTGAAATTGGGAATTGATAATGTTTTTTACCTTTGAGATCATTTGACAAACCAAAGGATGTGTCAATAACAACCTAGGCACAAGAACAATATACAATGAAATGCATGTTTTTAGCAACACATTATGAAGCATGTAACATCATCAATTTCATATTCTTGCAATGACATTTATAATGTTTATGTAGTTTCACAATTGAAATTAATTCAAAACAAAACACAAGTCAATATTATTGTATAATAAAACACGTGACAAATATGTATTGAGATTTTGAATAATTCCAATGATGTAGGAACATGTTTATATGGGGTTCTTTGCAAAAAGTTTTGTGTGTCACTTTTACATGACCATTATGGTTGTATGGTCATCCCTAGACCATTGCAAAAACAATTCAAAACTAACGACCTCATTTTCAAGCCTAAATATATCATAATTACTTTTTTTATAACTACTTCCTTTTCCTATTAACTTTCATAATAACTATCTCCCACCTCTCCTAATAACTACCTCCATTTTATAACTATCTCACTTTCTTTCCTACACACCAACATGGATATGTAAAAACAAATTAATATGTGTCTTTTCATGTCCATGAAATGTATATTTATTTAAATTTAACATTGACATAAACATATGAAAACATAAGAAAAATAAAATCATCATCACTAGTAGCACATAACAACACAAAGCTCAAATAACATAAAACACATAACAAATATGCATTGAGATTTTGATTATTGTTCTTGGTCATATCATTTTGCATTGATGTATTAAATAGATTCCCAAATCATTGTGTGTTTCGTAAAAACATCTCTTTTTATTTCTCTTTGTATTTTGAGGGACCCCCCAGCAGAAGATCCCTAGGGAGTTATGCGGTGGGTGAGATCCCACTATGTTCCCATGTTCCCATAAGTTTTTTTTTTTAATGGGATGGATCATGAAAATTCAAAAACACAAGGAGGAAAGAGATTTTGATGTATGCGGAGGTTCCCATAGTTGTGTGTTCTACATCAGTTGGGAACACCCTTGTGCAACACTCCTTTAGGAGAACCCACTTGTATGGGAACATCCCCAACAATATAACCTAACCTTTCACATCCATGTGTTTCCATTGTGTTTATTTATAACATATTTTTGCATTAGCAATTGCTCCTCTTTGTTGTTGCCGGCGATGGGTTATCAAGTGGGCCCAACATTACCAGCTTCTTGAGATGCAAACTCTGATGCAAGGGGATGACGATTATGATGCATAATGTGCAGGATCTCTGTCTATTCCGGAGCGGGCTACTGATTCTGGAGAAGGCTGCTGCTCCCGGACAGAATCAACAGACTGCTGATTCTGTCGTGGAAACACACTCACGACACCCTCGCGCTCATAATGCCCACGTCACGCGCTTCGCACGCTCATCGCTTAGGGTTTCGGTTTTTACGTGTCTCTCTCGCGCGCTCGTTCTCTCTCTCTCTCTCTCTCTCTCTCTCTCTCTCTCTCGGTGTTTTTTATCCATATTTTCGTAGCGATTTCATAGTTTCTCATCGGAGAATTTCGAGTTGCAGCGCGCGTTGTTGTGGTGATACGGTGGGCAACGTGGGAGAAACACGGTGAGGCATTTTTCGAGCACGAAATTGTGGGCAGAGTAGTGGGGGGGAGATGATATGGGAAACGAGCGGCAGATAGAGATGCTGAGGGCGAAGGTGGTGGCATCCATGCCACTGCGGAAGTCGCAACAGTCGACAAATTCCGTGGCAGTGGAGGAGAGGGAGGAGGGTGAGCTTTCGGCGGAGGACGAGGAGTCCTTGGTGCCTGCAATGGTCTCGTCTTCACCCCCACCTCTCCTCCGTGTTTTTTTTGTTTTCCCCCGTTTCTTTTACCCCCTCCATCTATTCCATTACTGCCGAAATCCCGATCAGTTTTCTTTTCTTCGTCTGTATATTTTTTCCATTGGAACCCTGAGTCTTCTCAAATTTGTAGTCTATGTGTAATTCGTTGTTGCCTATCATATGAGGGATTTTGAAACCGAGTTGTGAATTTCTTGTGGACTAGATTGTTAGGGATCGGACTATGCATCTGTGCTGCCTGCCATCATCGCTCTTTTCGTGTGCTGAATCTACTCTGATGGTGCTGAGTTGATTAGGGCATATTCGTGGGCGTCGAGTATTGTCGTGGGAACTCACTGTACTAGCTAGGAATGGTCTTAGTGGGCATCGTGGTTGAAGCTTGGGACTCGGCAGACATTGTAAGTGTTTGTAAGAAGGCGGTCTTGTGGATGTAATCCGAAAACCCTAATTCTGACTCTTGACTGCAGCAGAGTTTGCTCGTGGGATGTGTATTGTTATCAGCTATTTTGTTGATGTCTGCAACCTTCAAGCAGTTCGAGAGATTTTGTTCTCTGTGGGAGGGACTTCAGCTCCTTTACACTCTTGAGGAGAGAAGATGGGAAGTAGATGGTGGTGTATGTCAAGTTATGTAACATAATCTGTTTTGTCTTCTGTTCAGAAAAAGTGTCAGTGCTGTTGCATCCCTAAGCCTGATTTATGCTTTTTTGAGCCTTTGCTTTGTTATCTCCATGAATGTTTGACAGAAGTTTTACATGTCTTTCTGTGGTTTTCACATTTGTCATTTGTGGTTATGTGCAATTTAATTTGCAACGGTGAGTCTGCTGGGGAGAAGAGACTGTTCTGAAAATATTATCCGCAACATGAAGGTGGTTGCTGGTAGTGCTTCTGATGCATTCGACTCTTGGTGGTGGCAATTAGGGCACACGTGCAGCACCATCTCGAAACAGGGTGCCAAAGCTTGAAACACGCACTCAAAGCTTTATTGAGGAGAAGCCCATTTTTCCCACAAGTTTCAAGGCACAAGCTGCACAACCAACAACACAAGTATCAATTGTAAACAAGTCACAGCTGCTCAATATGTTTAGTGCTCCTGCTCCTCCTTTGGCCTCTCTCCAGGGACCCATGCCAGGTATGTTGAGTTGGTTCTGAATATGGTATGGTGATCCTCTGTGCACCTCATTCGTTCTTCTATTGCTGAAGCCAACAAGATTCTGTGTATGGATTGTTGTGCACTTGTGTGCTATAGGTCTGAAGTGGAGAGCTTGTTGCTTTTCTGTGCAGTGAGATATCCAGCGTCAGCAACAGTTTCCAAGTCACAATCTAAGGTAAGGCAAATCTGTTGGTCACCTTTCTATAAATAATTATTTTCCTGAGACAGGTCAAAGGTTTTTATGATCTTAGCAAAAGTGGCTATCCACATATCAGCTGACAAGTAGTTGCTGAATGTCAATTCTGAAGCTGTCATTGCTAAGATCTTTGTGGAATTCAACTGTGCAGTTTTCCCCTACAGACATAGGTTTAGCAAGGCATCAAGGGACACCTATGCAAATTGATGCCAATTCTGTTGGAGGCCAGATGAATTCATCTATGAACAAGCTACGTGAAGTTGCACCAGCTGCATCAACGCAACCTGTTATGCCTAGTTTTGGCCATCCTATCACACATGGTAGAAAGAGAGGCAGAAGCAGAGAAGCCATAACAGTCCCTTTCATGCATAGCAAGGTTGTTCCCCCTGTTGCACCCCGAGTAGGTGCTATTGCCATGTCCTCAGGTACATTTATGTCTCTGCAACTTGTTTGCATTCTTTTGGTGAACTTGGACAGATACATGTCTGGTCTGGTATGAAGCAATAATTGGGTGGTGACCATGGATGACTTACAGTGTGTGTTTTAAATGGAATGGGAGCACTATGAACTTGATGATCCACGCATTAGGTTTTCTCAAAAGGTCATGTTCTTAAAGTTCTCTGTGTTGTCTTAGCCTTCTCATGCTCCTTGTTTGGTTTTTTTTGGTTTGGTCTTTGTTATGTTCCTCTTTCTTCTTGGTTTCTCTGGCTATCTCCTTCTTTTTTATGGTTGTTAAGCTAGCAGCATGTTGGCAGAGCCTTATTGTTACCACTGGTTTTGTGATAGAAACTTGGTACATTGATTAATTTGACATTGACTTCCACCCTCTGCTGGGAGTTTATGAAGTCTGTGGAGTTTCATGATAGCTGGTCACTACCATACATGTCTCTGTTCAAGGTCATTGAATGTGCATGTGGCTATTGCTGTTGTTTGGACCATGCCTCATTTTTCCCTGTATTTTTAGGGTTAATACTTTCTTTTCTTTTTCTTTCATTCTTGTCAGCTAATATCTTGTTGCTATTGAAATCTTTATAACTTATTATCAAATCATTTCTGAATTCCATTCAGGTTGATGTAAATTGTGACTATGGAGAAGATCTCTTATGAATATATATGTGTATATCCCAGTGTTCATGGAAGAGCAATCTTGAGGTCTGAAGTCTGAACTTGACTCTGGTTTATGTAGGCCTTCATTCACCACAGCCTGCATCTGCACCTGTGAGTGGGGTGCACAGCGAAGTTGAGGCTTTTCTTGCCAGTTTGCACCTTCCTGTAGTACCTACATCTTCCACCCCATTTAGTGAAGAGAATTTTGTAATAAAATTTGACAGTGACAGCGATAGTGAAGGGGAGCAGCAGCTGATTAGATCCAACCAGGGTCAATTTATCAGTGCTACCAGTGGACAGCAAAGCACAAGTCTCTCAAGCCAGAGTCCTGCAGACATGAGATCTGAAATTGATCGAATGAAGAAGCAGATAGCTGTTATGGAGCGAAGCAAGGCTAAAACCAACAGCAATAGCAATCTGACCTCTCAGTCTGTTACTCTATCCAAGAATGTTGGCCCTCGCATTGGCACAGTGAATCTGGAGAATCTGCGCCAGCAAATAGCTGCCAAGGAGAATGAGTTGCTTGAGCGTCGCCAACGCCTGGCTGTCACATCACCTATGGAAAAGCCTCACTTACCAGTTGGAAAGGTTCTGGAACAACGAAATTCAGGTGCTATCAGAGTAGGAGATGGACAAACAAGATTAGGTAGTACTGTCCAGTTGACTCTTGTGGAACAGGCTGTTCAAAACACTGGTGCAGAAGAAGGCAAGCTAATACCCTGTGGTCCCAGAGCAAGTGTTTCTGGGTCTGCAATACTCTCTGATGCACGAGATGTTGAGAGTGATGTCAGGTTGACGTTCCAGAAGTCTGGGGCAGCTCAGACCCTGAAGAGGGCAGCTTCAGAGGTGTATCTCTCTGGGGAACTGCACAAGCTTCGTAAAGTGGAGTTGCCATCAGTGAGCCAGCCACAGCACTTGGTGTCTGCAGCACAGAGTTCTACTGCACAACATGGTAAAGGCACACTTGGTGTAGAATCTATTTCATCTACTCAGGCTGATGGGCATGCAATCTTCAAGACCAAGCTTGAAGATGGACATTTTCCAGTTCATACCCATACATCAACCCCAGTAACGAAGAAATCTCAGACACTGTCCACGAGGACAAATCTATCAAATCCATCTGGAGAATCTGCTAGTGTGCCTGCTGAAGACATGACATTCCTAGTAGGTTCTCAGCGATCACAAGATACAAGCATAGTCATAAGCTCTACAGGCCAGGCTGTGTGGGCTTCTGTAGAGCAAGGCCCCATAACAGCGTTTGTTGTCAGTCGCCCAGATTCTGGTTTGAGTAGCAAGGATGGAGTTCTACCAAAGGATGCTCAAGGTGGGGGCTTGAGTCCTGGGCCACAGGTTTTTGTGAATACCATTCCTGTGGAATCACCAGTGTCACAAGAATGTGGAAATGAACATGCCTTAGGTTTAGAAGCTGAAATTCCATCTTTAACTTCTCAGCAAATAAATGTGTTTGAACCAGATGCCCCACGACAGGCCACTGTCTCTTCAGTTAGCACCATGGTTGAGCTTTCTACTGCAAGTTCTGCTGGAACTCCCATTCATGTGGCAGAATCCACTCCAAGCCGTTCTATTCCAAGCGCTGTGATGTTGAGCACACCAACTTCCTCCTTGCCAGCAGCAAGGGAGGAAGTAAGAAGGGTTGTACCTAGTTTCACTATCAAGAGTCCAATCTATTCACCTATTACTACAGCAACTGGTTATGATGCAGCAATTCCTTCATTACACCTGCCAGGGTATGCTCTGTGGCCACCTTTGCATCAACTTCAGGATGCAACAAATCAACTAGAGCCATCAGGTATCCATGGTCCCATTTGGAGTATAGATTCTGCAAGAGAGGGGGGGATGCAGTTGTTACAGCGGCTGCAAGAGGATGAAGATGCTGTGGATAAAGCCCTTGAAGAAGCACAGGTGCGCAGACGAAAATGTGAAGTGAGTGAGCGAGAGGCACGGCGTCTTTACCAGGATGCAAAGACTGCACTTGCCTCAGCGAATGCACTTTGTGATGCACTTCTGCATCAGCGCAAGCTGCTCTCTGCCCAGCTTCATGCTGCAGAATTTCGAATGCTACAGCTGCCTCCCTTTGCAGTGCCCACTGACAGGCAACTAACTTCTGATCATCATGCACAGCTCACTGAACTGCCTCTAGAATTTTCCTCAGCTGCATGGACAAATCAACAACAGTCACCACCCAGAGTGCATGTTAAGGGCAATCTGAGGCAGGGAACATGTGTGGAGCAGGAGGGACAAGCAATTACCAATTCTCCTCCTGAGGATTGCCAAAGTATGGGGTCAGAGATGACTATGCCTGCTGCTGTTCTCAAGGAAAGCCCCATTTCAAAGCGTTCTTCAGACAATAGTTCTGGAGGGCATCTGTTGGGACTTCAGATGGTTGCTCCCACTGTTGGAAACCAGGAGGGCCATAGCAATCTGCACCTGTACCCAGCACAGAATGTTGCACAGGACAGGCTTAGTGTGCAATCTCATGAAATACCTGATCTAAGTCTTGACCATTGGAGGGTATCAACAGTGGTCAATAAGAGTGATGTTGTTTCTCCTGTACATACAGTAGTGAAGGATAGTAAGGTTGTCAAGGTTAGAATGCCTGCTGCTGCAGCAGATTTGGAGGGGTTGTGTGAGGATTCTGGAACAAATAGTTTGGAATGTCAGCGTAGCAGTGAAGAGAAGAATCTCCAGCATCTCACTCAAAATGGTGTGGGTGTTAGCGCACCTATTGAAAACTTGCCTGGTGATAGGAGTCAGAAGCCTGTTACACAGTTAGGGGACACAGAGAAAAAAGATTCAGATGAGATGAACACTCCCCCTAACGAACAGGTGCAATCAGCAGACAGAGAGCAACCATTGGCAGGTTGGGGTATGGACAAGGATGTTCCTGGGTGTGTGGTTGTGCAGGGTGCAGGAAAAGAGTATCCTACTAGTGAGGATAAGTTGGGCACATCAGAGACCGCACACATAAGTTTGAAGAAAGAGGATGAGGAAAGGTGTGACGATGACAGACTGCATCCATGTGCTACCAAGATTACAATCACACCACTGCAGAATGACATAATTAGTCTGGCCCCAGATAGTCAGTTTGGCAATTCAGATGGTCCTGGTTTTGAAACGAAGGTGAAGCATGGAATTGCAGAAATTCCTGAAGGGGATGAAGGTTTGGGCTCTTCATTGAGGTTCACTACAGTTTGCCTCAGTGATGGAGGCCAGACAGATGGACAACCTAAAGGTGAGGTTCACCTTCCATTAGAACATCTAGGAATTGTGTTAGTTGGGCACAACACTGATCATAGTGAACAAAGTATTGTTGTGACAGGGGTTGCTTCTGGTGGTGACTGCACTACTTATGTTGAGGATGGACATGCAAATGAGAAAGGTATGTGCTTAAGTGTGCTTCTGCATCTTGGCCAATGAACTTGAGATGGCTATTCTCCTTGTTGAACTCATGTTTAATCTACTGTTGGTAATTGCAGCACAAGAACTCCCTGTTCCTCTCATACTCAAGGATACAACCATGATTGCAACACAGGACAGTCAAAGTGACAGTGAAGAGGACGGCCGTGATTATGATATTTCAAATGAAGCTATCCCAATTTTGCTGAAGTGCAAACCTGAGATTACTGGCTTAAGAGCTTTAGCAGACAATGATGCAAATAATGGTCTCATTTCAGAGCAAGATGTTCATGTGCAAGGAGAGTCTTTGGTGGATTCCACAAACACAGGTCTTTTGAAGTCCTCAGACTCCCTGACATGTGCAACTAAGGATGCCACTGTGCAACATCTAGAATATGAACTGGCACCTGACAGCCTCAAAGCTTTCCAATTTCAGACTGACAAGGAGAAGATGGATTTGTTGAGCCAAAAGTTTGGTCATAGTCAAAAGGAAGCACAAGGATTTGGAAGAGAGCAACAATCTGGAGGAGTTGAGCATTCGCCAGTTCAGAAAGGATCAATAATAGAGCCTGTTAATGAAATCAGAGCCTTGTCACCATGTCAGACCAACTGTTTGGTTGCTGCCAGAGAGCCTGGTATTGAGGGAATGGAAGTTTCAACAGATGAGCAGCTCCCAAGCTCTGTGCTGTATGGAATGTCTTGCTTCTGTCTCGAAAAGCCATCTGAAGAATCTTTGGAAGTGGTGGAAACCAGCCTGACCACTTCTATGTCATTAAGAAAGTATGAGAGTCCGCTTAGAATGTTCCGATCTTACAGGTTAACTTCTCAATTTGGATCAGCATGGCACTTCAAGGTAGAGTCTAAAACATGGAGCCATGACATTGACATATGGAAACTGCTGTGTAAATTTGAACACCGTGGCAAGTGTAACAATGATGCATGCCTGGGGCAGCATGTGGCAGATTACACACTAGACCACACTGGCCTTCTGTCTCAGTTGCAGAGATATGTCAACCCTGAGAAACAGCTGGGAGATGATGGTATGTCTCCAAGAGCAATTGAGGCAGCAATTGCTGCAATTGTTGATGAAGCTCAGACCTCGGCCAACTTGACTCAGAACAAGGTTGCAAGTGGGAAGTTGTTTCTGGAGGATAAGTTGCAATGGAATAAGGAATTATCAGTGCCCATATACCAGATTGGTCCATATATTGTGTTGCCAGATCAAACAAATCTCTGTAGCAGAGTGAGGTGTCTCCTGGGGTTCCGATCAAAAGTTGTTTCCTTCTCTTCCTCTTTACTGTCACCAGCTCTTTGCAGGTTGTTACCTCCAGATGTGCCTTGCTTGCTTGCTGCAGCAGTAGAGGATAGCAGTATCACCTCTCCAGCAGAGGAGAGCAGTTGGCGTTACATAGAAGATGCTGGTGATTCACAAGAGGTTGCTGAGGTATGTGCACTAAATGGTTTTCATATTTCTTATGCTTTGGATCCCCCTATATATGCAAAACCCAGGGCAACAAAGATGCCATGTTTGCAGGTTTAACTCCTGGATGGCTCTGGAATTTTTGTGACTTGATGGCAGGAGCATGTTTTGAAGCATCCTGGGGACATTGAAGCGTGGTTGGAGCTTGCACTGACAATTATTGACTATGACCTCACTTGTCAGGACGTTGATGCACAAAAAGAAGTGAGTTCAGAGGATGCAAGGCAATGGAGTTGTTTAAAGTTGTGGGGTGCATGATCACAATTGTGGAATATTGGCTTGGGCATGGTCACTTGTAGAAGAAGGGAGTAATGTGGGTTGGTGGGAGGGTGGGGAGAACAGGCTCTTTATATTCTTTCACGAGCATTAGAAGCCAATCCTAGTGTTGTCATGCTGTGGGTGGTGTACATCGGCTTATTCTACAACAGAGAAAGCAGCATTGGCATCGATGATATGTTTCATCATGCGGTAGTTGTCTCATGCTATAGACAAGGATAACATGTTGAAGATATCTGTCTTTTGTAGTGTGTTTACACCTAGGGCTATTTTGTCTTTTGGCACTTCTCCATTGTCCCTTTCATCCACTTGTGCTGAGTTTACTAGTGTAGTATGTAGATGGAGATCAGATTGTGCGTGGATGTAGAAGACTTTTTTCACAATGTACTGGATTGCTTTGCTACTGTTGTATAGTAATTGCAGACTGTTGCTAGAAAGGAGAAGTTTGATTGTAGATTGCTAGTGTAGGGTGACTTCACAAAAAAGATGTCATTTCCTCTGCTGGTGTGCAGGTGGGTTTCAATCCAGCCTCTTATGAACTTTGGCTGTTACTAATCAATAGTAGGCTGAAGCTTGGAGATTGCCTGGATGCGTATAAGCTGGCATTGCAAGGTCTGTGCTCTCTGGAGGAGGAGGATCGAGAGGAGCAGAGTGCTTGCATACTGGACTTGACCCTACAGATGCTCAACTGCATGTGCATTGCATCGCAAACACTTCTGCTGAATGGTTGGGTGGATGAACTTGTTAACCATGAAGGTAGTAATAGGAGACTACTTGCATTTCTCACTCCAAATGACTCCTGTATCGTGTGGGTTGGGTGTGCCTATGCTGTGGCATTTGGTGAGCTGCCACGTGAGTTTGTGCAACGGTTTGGATGCAATCAAGAGTTGCCATTTGATTTGAATTGGGATAGACGCTCAGAGGTTCAGCACGGTACTGGTGGTCCTGCCATCAAATTGCTGCACGCAGGCATGAACTGTCTGGTAGGGGTAGCAGAGCAGCGAAGCCAACATGCCTTGGCAGTGAATTATGTGCAGTGCCTGTCTTTGTACCGTGGGCTCAATGAAGCTCTGATGATGGCACACCAGCTGTGGAAAAGGCACCCTGGCTGCTTGGAATTGGTTCTGCTTGTGGCACGTCTGGAGGGGAACAAAGATGGGGTAGCTGTGTTTGAACAAGCTGTACGCTGTTGGCCCCAACCACGGGTTGGCCTGCAGCGGCTGTGGAATCAGTATGCATTGCATGTCCTGCAATGGGAGGGCAAGAGTTCAGCCCTGCATGTACTGTACAGGTGTGCTTCTAGAGCAAGTGCACTTGATAGCTCTGCACTCAGGGAGCTGAGGGAAGACAGCAAGGTTAGGGACTCTTTAGAATCTATCGCAGAGAATGATAATAGTGATGGCAATTTTGGTTCAATAGGTGAGGATGCTGTGTTTGCATGGCTAAATTTGGCTCTTTTTGAGGTTCTTAGTGGGGAGAGGGGACATGCACAAGCTGCTGTGGAGAGAAGCCTGAAGGCCGCGGTCAGTAGGGAAGATGTAAGACACTGCTGGAGAGAGATGGCTGCTTTGACCCTTCTTAGTGATGTTGGTGATCTGAGGCAACCAAGTCATGTCCTTGACCTTTTAGACAGATGCTGCATTGAGACTTCTATGCACTGGAAGTTAACACCTCTCTCAAGCCGATTGTCAAAAAATATCTCAAAGCGTCGCCTCCGCTCCTTTATTGATTTTCTCCTAGGTCCCTCACCTGTAGACTACTCAGTTGTAAACAGTTTTGTCCAACAACATATAGCAAAGGGACTAAAGTTGGGAATGCATACCAGTAGACTAGTTGAGGGAGTACTTGCTGTGATGCCTGGCAATGTGGAAGTAGTGTTGCCTTTATGTAGGCTGCTGCTTGAACACAACCTGTCTAATACACAGGAATTTGCTGCTGCGGTGTGGACAATCTCAATTGTCTTGAGCACCTTGTTACAAGCTTGCCCACAAGCCCCTGAACAAGACTGGGTGGAGGTTGGCAAGTTATTAGCCCATCTTGGGGACAAAAGTTCGCTTCAAGAGTTCTATCAACATGCTCTTGTTGTGTATCCATTCTCAGCTGTCCTCAGGCACAGCCTGTTGGAGGTGCAACAGTCACAAGAAGCCAGGTCTGGTGCTGGTGAGGAGGCATTGCTGCAAGGTTGAACAACAAGCTGTTGAAAAACCTGCTTGTTTTTTAATTACTGGACAACTGGACCTCCTTCTCTGTTGTTGACCTATGATTGATACATACAGCAGCCCAAGGGGAGGATCATGGAGTAGTGAACAAACATTTTGGAGCAAGGAGCAATGAATGCAAGTCTGAAGATCTGCATTCAACCTGTCCTCAACAATTCTATTGGGAGTGACTTGGTGTCTGTATGGCAACTTTCCAGTGCTGCATCTGTTCATATTGTGTGTTCTGTATTATATTGCATGTGCACAGAGCCTGGATGTGTTCTAATTGTTGTGATTTTGCTAATGGGTGCTGCTGGTTCAGTTGGATCCATGTATAATTTGTTGGAGGTTAATCAGGCTTGCCACTAAAATGATGGAGGATTGTTGTGGTGAATGTTGTGTATATTCAGATTTCCACTACAAGGATCAAGTACGCAGTTCAGGTGGGCTGTCTAGTATGCCTTCGAGATTCATTAGGAGTGTTAAATGTGTTGTCTTTTCCAATGTCACTTCTCTGTGAGGTGGGTTCTGCAATGAGGTGTTCATATTTGTGAGTTATTGTTTTGTGCAGGTGAGTTTTGAGGGAGCTTTGAGTTTCCCATAATTGCCTTCTCAAGCAGTTGGTGCTGTCAACCCCCTCTGTTTTGCATTGACCTACGTATCCTTTTAGCTGCTAGCTTTTGTATTTTGTGAAGGAACTTGTTGGATGAGCCATGTGCATTGTCACTTGGTTCTGTGGTGACATGATGTAGGTTTCATCCAATCCTGTTTCAATGCTTTGTTTGTGACCACCTCTTGAAACATGCTTGTCTGTGCTCCCCCAAGCTGTGACTTGGCAGTACCTAGCAGGTGTGGGGTGACCTATGAGAGGCATTTGGATTAGTCTAAGATGGCACACAAAGGTTGAGAAGGGTGAAAGGGGAAGAAATGAAGGTGATGACACTACATTACACAGTGGGCTTTTTTGACCTCCTGTGCTGTGTGTTGTCTGGCCCTTTCTTCTCCGTTTCAAACAAATGGGTGGTGGTGTCTGTCTTGCCCCCTGGGTGGTGGTTGCTGCATATGGCTACCCTGGATTTTGTTATAGTCAGGTGAGCAAGTGTTATTGCATGATGTTCAGATGCCCAAGACCCATCATGGAGAGAAGAAGATGCAAGCAGTGTTGAACGGTAGTTACAAGCAAGTCCAGATGTCTAGGTTTTGTCTGATTATGGCCTGATTTTGTTACAGGAACAACCCCCCTGAACATGTAACTCCTCTTGAAGCCAATGCTCTTATCTGTGGGCACAAGGGGAAGAATGAGGAAAAGGGGTGGGCCTGGTATGCATTTGCAGAGTTTGTTCAGAACTGATGCACACAAAGTGTATCTAACCAAAACAGTTCTACTATGGACTGTCTACCGGTGCCAATGTGGTTTCTCTCCATTATTATTATCCTCTCCTCTGTATCAAGAATTCGGTTGTAGTAAAGCTATTCTTTTTGCACAAAATCATTCTTGTGGGTGTTTCTTGATGAGTACAACTTCCCTTTGCTGCTGGATTGTCTACCAAGTTGATCAACAATGAATGAAACAGGATTGTCTGTGGTAGTTAGTACCTTCATTGTTGCTGAGATGTGGATTTTGAACGATGGTAGTTTTGACAACTTGCTCACTTTGCCCACCAAGTTGCAGGGATGAGTAAATGACCTGTGAGAATTTTGTGTGTTGAAATGAGTGCAGATTTTACCTAAGGGAGGGGAATTATTTTACTCACAATTCAGGATATGTCTTCTTCTGGACTGGAAATTGTCTAAATTGAACTAAAAAGCTCTAGAATGCAGATGAGTTAGTGGACTGTTTCAAGAATAAGAGAAAAAATAACACCACTGATAAGCGTATCAGCACGCTTGCAAGCATAGTCTGTGCTGTTGGCCCAAGTGTGAATTGGGTACCCAACTGATTGACTTGTTGCAACTCTACTCACTGAGGGCTTTCCAATGGCACCAAGAGCACCACAAGAGGTGCCATGGTTTGAGAGATTTCAATGCAACAAACAAACAAATCTTCCTTCATAGATAGTAGTTACCCCAAGTACTAACATCTGCAATATTGCCACATTATGAGACAAGGTAACAATGGTGAACAACAAGGCAATAAGGCTTCACAACAAAAAAAAAAAAAAAATGTTAAAAGAAAAAACAACAAAAAATTAAAATTAAAATTAAAATGCACAATGAACATGATACATAACCCTTTTATGCAATTTTTAAAGGTTTGCAAGAAGGAGCCGTTGGGATGCAACGGCTCCAACCTAACCATAAGTTTTCATGGCAACTAAACCCTAAGATCCAAACTTGGGTAAAGGTCTAGACTTTACCCAATTCTCAAAAAAAAAATTAATTTTGTAAAATTTGGTTTTCATGTTTGGTTTTCAGAGAAATGGAAATTGAATAGCCTAGTTTTTAATCAAGGCTTCATTCAAGGTGATACCCTGAGGGGATTAAACTAAGATGCCCAAGTGATGCTCAAGGGTATTTGTGATACCCGCCCACCACTAGTATTAAAATTATTATTTTCATTATTATTATAGCTTAGCCTTAGATTTGTCACTAGAAAAACAAAAAAATAAAAAAAAATTAGAATTTTTTTTTAATGTAATGGAATTACTATATCTTTCATTCATTGGAACTTTAATTTTCTTGAAATTTGTCATAAAATGGATGTGAATATTGAAATTTTGGATGTATCTATATTAATTTATCTTTGTCTCCTTGACTTCCATGATGACCCGAATAACCCCTTGACTTATGTAGTTATTTTTAAAAACCCTAATTATGTTACATTATTTCTTACAAATATGAAATTCAAAATGATGTGTGGTGGATTGTGGAATAGACAAAAATATGTTTTGGGCCTTACTAACAAAGTGAAACAATGTCATAATTGCTTCTCTTGCAATGGGGATAATCCTTGTTTGAAGAAAAAAAAAAAAGGTAAAACTAAAATTATCCATAAAGTCACCCTCTCTTTCACCCCCTATCCCCAATTTCAGTGGTATCCGCAAAGTGAGGAAATTTTATTAAATGCACAAGGTTTGGGAGTAATTACAATAGTTGTATAGGTAGGAACAATGAAAATATATGTAGCAACAGTGGAGGCACCCAAGAAAATTGAGAGGTTGAAATTCAATTTACCATTGAAATTGGTGGAAAAACTAATTTGGGTCCCAATTATTTCATTTTGTAAAATTTCATTCCTAGTTACACATTCAAGCCTTATTATGCTAAAACTAGCCATTCTTGCCCCCTAATCATTTGACTTTACAGATAGTTTTAACGTATAAGAAGGTCCGCACAAAGCTATCACTTTGAAATTGCATAATCTTAAACGTAATTTAATCACCACTTCCTACATTTAGACATCTATGTTTTAGTGAATTTTTTTTTATGACTTTATGGATTATTTAATGATGAAATTGAGGCTATTGCAGGTTATGTGGCAACCCCTTCCATAATGTGGCAATATTTTCATTAATTACTGTGTTAATATCTTAATGTAAGTACACATCAAGAATGCTTGCTTGAACTCAACAATTATTTCCAACATTTATTGAGTGATGTAAGCTTGGAAAACTTATGTTTAACTATTGTTGGATGTTGCATATAAAGTCAAAGATAAAGGGCCATTTTGGATCATTTTCAAAAGGAAATGAAAGTTTCGCTCAAGTTTTGTCTAGGGAGGAGCAATGGTTTGTACATGATAATAATGCCTTTAGATGGTTGTGCTTATTTTATGCCCAAAAAGATTGGGTACATGGGTTTACATTTAAGTGTATCACCTTGATAAAAGCATTGACACCAAGATCTTGCCTTCAAAATAGTTTGTGAAACATTGATGATTCAAGCAATGTGTGTTCGCTTGTTCCCATGGCACTTCAAAGGAATCATGCTCCAAAGTTGTAATGTGTTGAAAAGTCATACTCAAAACCTTAATACATCATATAATAACTCGGCCTTTGACTTTATGATTGTTTTTGTTATGAAACAAATTTTATTTTTGCAATTAATGTTTGAAAGAAGTTAAAACAAGCATGCAAGGGCAAGTTTTGTGCCATAATTAAATTTTTATAGTGACAAATTATTGCATACCATCACTTTCTACAAGGAAAGAATATGCCTTTAAGGTTGATGCACCTACAGTGAATTTGTTAAAGAAATACATTTGGCATATGTTGAAGTGGAACATGAATTGTTTCAATACTAAAGTTTATTCATGCTATCTTATGGTGTTTGTTTCAATGTTGAATTGATAGTTTATTGTTTAGTAATGTTTTTAAAGAACGTCATAACTACTTGAATGCTCAAACAATACTTGCATTAGCTCCAAGCGCACATGTAGCCCCATCTGACAAGACCATGAGAGTCCTCAAGACCACGAGAGTCCTTCACTTGCTCCATCCATTTGCTAAGGTTGATTTCCTTCCTTTCATTGATGATTTCCATCTTGAGATGGAGGTTACTTTAGATCGAATGGAATTTATCTTTGCTTTGGCTCATCCATCATGTTTTTCTTTTAGTGACCTTTCAAGTATGGTGTACAAGCTTTTATGAAACTATTTTGTCCTAGATGATTTTACACCTAGATTGGGTGGTGCTATAAGTGGATGTTTGTAATGCCTTCAATGCAATGTCATGTTAGCCATTTTTCAATAGTTACAATCTTCACATGGTTTTTTGGATCAATTTTTTTCATTTGTTTGACAATTTTATGCACACCCATTTCCATTGTATTTTCTCAGGTTTCTTGACATGGGGATCTCATACTCATTTCATCACAATTAGGTACATGATAGGGCGACCCATTGGGAGGAGCATTGTTTGCTCAAGCCCACCTTCGCACTTTTTGCCCTCCAACAAAAGCCCAATGTATTTGTGTTTTCCCTTCATTGGTGGATGATACACATATAATAAGTCATGCATAAAATGTGGTTATTATTTTTTTATGATTATAACATGAGTTTTCAACATGAAGGTTTTTGGTTCAACCAAGGAAGTGTGTAACTTGTTCTCCATAGGGGTTGGACCACTTCATATCACTTCTTCTTGGTTTTTTTACTCTTGACTTAGGTTTTTGTATTCTAGGCACACCAATGGGATTTAGATTGTTTCTTGAGTTGTTTATGGTTGAGGTTCTTTATAGTGTTTCCATTTGTAGGTATTTTGTAGCATTACGTTGAATTGGATACTTGTACCATAGCTATGTTGGAGAAATTATTTGGTGTGGGATCTTTTGGTGGTTCTATCAATCACCTAGCTCGTTGTTAGGTCGGTCTTCTTACCTTTTCAGGCAAGCTTGGCCTCCCTTTTGTAGTTCAAACTATTGCCCTCACATTTTTGGGGTGTCGGGCATTAATCATTTTTGCATTTGTCATTGATTTTTGACAGGATGATCACCCTATTTTCTAAAATGCAATAATACATGTTAAGACTAACATTCCCCAGTTCCAGATGTCACTACAAGATATTGAACCTTGTTATCCCAAGTTATTTGTTCTCAAGTCCCATCTTTTGAGAGCCTAGTGGTTTAGTTTTATCCCAATTATAAGCTTATTTGGAAGATCACTTACACGAGTAGGAATTTGTTTCGCTTCTAGTAGACATTCCTTTAAATATCATATGAACATGTCTTCATTCATGTGCAGCTTTACAGGCAAGCGTTTGGTTATTAATTCATCTACTGCACTTGCATTTCATTTATCTTCTATCCACTTACATTACATACCCATCTTGGTTTGTCACATCCTACGATTGCCCATTTTTCACAGTGTAAATGTGGTCATACCATTGACAATCTAAGTACCCATATGCGTTGGTGCCCCTGCAGGAATGAACATACAACAACCGATGATACATTTTGAGATATTGTCGTAATTATTACTTTGGAAAATGGAACACACTCAGAAGGAGGTCCCCCACCTTTTCCCTCACCACATTCAATGTTGAATGGATATCCTTATTACTTTAGATGACTTCTAGACCTTGATGGATGTCACCATTGTTTACCTGACTCACACAAATATGGTACAGTGAGTATTGATGATGACATCATAAGCATTGATGATGGGTACTCAAGAGAAGACATAATCATACACTAAGTGAAACACTAAACGATGATTTCATTCCACTTGTTATTGAGACGTATGGGTGTTTTCATTCTTGTTTTAATTCATTTTTGACCGCTTATGCATAAACCACTATAGTGTGTCATCTATGGTCTTTTTTAGTCCCTTGATGCTTGTTTCTTACTATCAATAGTGGGTGTCAATAGTTTTACAACGTGCGTAAGCCATAAAAATTCTTTAGCAAGTTGATGTGCTTAGTCGAGGTTCATCATCTTTTCCACAAGTCACAGTTAGTGCACCTCTACCATTACCCAATTTGTGGTAGATGACAACTTTTTTGTCTTAAGTTTTATTATTATTGTT
>Ga0116228_10000565_pt1 | contig 28396 bp, 25 predicted proteins | sample S1TSphfallax_2_FD_89694 | JGI IMG/M metagenome (GOLD analysis project Ga0116228, IMG submission 89694) | Host-associated microbial communities from peat moss isolated from Minnesota, USA - S1T2_Fc - Sphagnum fallax MG | ecosystem: Host-associated > Plants > Peat moss > Unclassified | place... | reverse complement strand
CCTTGTCCCGCGTGTAGGACCAACCGAGGGAAAGGGTGGTCAGGTCGCCGAACATGTCCTGACTCAGCGAAAAGTGCGTGGTGTCCGAGATGTAGTCGCGCTCGGTGCTGTTGATGTAGGACAATGAATACGTGGTCTTGTCGTGCAGGTATTCGACGGTGCCGGTTTTTTGTTTGCGTTCGTCCTTGATGACGCTCGCCTGGGACAGCACGTCGATCGATGCGCCACTCACCTTGTCGACGAAGTAATTCGCCTCGACGGCCAGATCATCCGTGATCTTCTTGCGCACCAGCACCGACTCGCCGGCGATGTCCATGCCGCCACCGCTGTACTTGCTGTAGAAAATGTCCGCCCGATCGTCCGGCAACACGTCGGCGCTGGTGGCGCGGACGAGCGCCAGCGCCGCGAGCGCGGCGAGCCGTGTCAAGTGGCGAAAGGCTTTCCGCATGCGCTGGAGGTTCCGAGTCTTCAGTTGCAGCCGCAGCCGCCGCCCGCGCTGCCAGTGGCGCCGCGCGCGCCTTCGCGGGTCTCGCGAATGTGATCGAGATAGGCCGATGAGATGGCATCCCGGTCCCAGGACATGATGGGATCGGCCAAACGATCCCGTTCATAGGGCTTCACCCAGGGCTGAATGCCGCAGGCGCTGGTGCTCAAGGTTGCGAGCAGGATCAACATCATTCGCATGGCTACTCCCGGATCAGCTGACGGATGCGGTCCTGATATTCATTTTCATCACCCGGCTTGTAGCCGCGATGGATGTAGCGGATCTCGCCCTTCCGGTCGATGAGCACGGAGCTCGGCATCTCGTCGACGTGGTAGGCCTTGCTCACCTGATTGGCGGGATCGAGCAGCACCGGAAAGCTCACGGGCTTGCGTGCCAGCAGATCCTTCACCGCGGGCGCTTCCTTGTCCACGTTGACGCCGATCAACGTGAAGCCGGCCGGTTTGTATTTCTTGTACATTTGGTCCAAGAGCGGCATTTCCTGCTGACACGGTCCGCACCACGTCGCCCAGAAATTGACCATCACCACCTGGCCCTTGTACTGCGAAAGCGCCTCCTGCACCCCGGCCACATCGGTCAGCGTGAATGCCGGAGCCGGGCCGCCGGCATCGGCGGCAAAGGCTGCGGAGGCGATGAGCGTCGCCGCCAACGACCAGCTTCGTAATAAACTTGCTTTAGACTTGAGCATCGGTTTCTCCTGGAAGTCGCTTAGGCGCCCTCAAAAAAATGTGGTCAATCCCAGTGTGGCTTCGATGTTGTCCACGTTCTTGGTGCGCCCGGTGAGGCTGGTTTCAAAGATGTGGTCGCGAACATCCAAGTGCAGCGCCAGCCAGTCGGTAATGAGGAGCCGTTCGCCCAAGCCGAAGTTCAGCGCGAATTGATCCGTTTCGGCGAATTTGACGTCGCCCACGCCGACTGTCACGTAGAGCTGCGAATTGAAGGCGCGACCCCGCCCGATGAACACCTCGCCCGGCAGTATGTTGTAGCCCAAGTCGAGATCGTAATACGTGAATTGTCTCCCAGCATTGCTGACGACCGTGATGTCGGGAAACTCATCCTCGAGGCTCGTGGTGCCGGCCTTGGATCGGGCCAGGAAGCCCTCGAAGAACACATCCTCCGATACGTGATAGGCGAGCCTCACGCCGTAAAGCGGGTTGACGCCGAAATCCTGGATGCTCAAGGCACCGAAATAGGCGCCGACCTCGAAATCCTTCGCCTTGATCTTCGGCGTCTTGACTTCGCGTCGATTCACCTGGGGCTCGATGATGGAAGGGTCCGTGTCCGTGTCGCCGACCACCACCTCGTTCTGGGCCTTCTCGCCGCGATGGAACCAGCTGCAGCCGGACAGCAAGGCTGCCGCCAGAATGCCGCCTAGAAGAATACTGCCAAGCCGAATTTCCATTCTTCGAGGTCCTCGTACACGTTCAGGTTGTTGAAGACGACGTAATGACGCCAATCGGCGCGCCACATGAATCGTCGGGTGATGAAACCGCGGGCGCCCAACGAGACGTACGCGAGCTGGTTGTCGCTTTGCCGGGGCGCGGGCGGTTCCTTGTCTTCGATGTGCTGATAGCCGGTGCCGATGCCGGCGGTGGGTGAAAACCATTTCCATTCGGGAATGAAGGTGTGCCGCAGGCCGATGGTGGCGATCACCCGGTTGTCGATCGTGCCAAGCGCCTGTTCGACGACCGCCTCGATGTCGATGCTGTTGGTGAGGGAGAAGTCGCCGTAGGCGGTCACCAGGTTCTCGCGGTCATAGACGCCGTAGCCGGCGCCCACCTCCCAGCGATGCGAGGCAAAAACCGGGTACGGCGGTATGGGCGCCGGCGCGCCGGAAGGCAGCAGCGTCGAGGCGAGATCCGCCCGCCGTGCCCAGCCCTCCTGACCCCGTGCCGCGCGTACCTTGTACCAGTCGGTGCGGCTAAAGAGGACGGTCACGGTCTCGTCACGGCCGACCACGAAGACCACCGGATAGCCGCGGCCGGGTCCGGAGTGCATCTCCAGGAACGGTGCCGTGACGATCAGCTCCAGCGGATGCTCGGCGGCGAAGCCAACGGTGACGAGGAGCGTCTGCAGCAGCAGCACGTAGGCGAGCAGACGTCTCATCCGCGTCAATTCGCTACGGGCGCGACGAAAGGATCGTTGTAAAACTGGCCACCGATGTCCAACCATTCTGAGATCAAGCGCAGCTCCGCGGGCGTCAAAAACCCCGTGTGATCGAGGACTGGATCATGAAATGTACCATCGAACAACTGGAAGAAACTCGCCGATGCATTCGCGCTCCCCGCCGTCATCGGCGCAGCCAAGGTTTCCGGTGCTCCACCGACGAGCACATTGGTCAACACGCCCATATTAAGCGTCTGCTCGTCGCGAGGAAACAGCAGCGACTCATAAGAGGTCACCACGGTGGTATCCGCCGTGTCCGCCCCGCCGGTCAGATCGAGCTCACCGGCAGGCACTTGAATGGCGTTGGCGGCGCTGACGCCGCTGTGGCAGGTCACGCAAACCGCCGGGCTATTGGCGACGTTATTGATGGTTCCCGTGCGCGAGGCGAGATTCCAGACGGTCTGTAGGTACACCGGCGTCGAGTTGGCGGCGTTCGCGTAATGAATCGTGATGCGGCACTGCGCGGTCCAGGGCGTGCAGTTGGCGTTGGCGGGCGGGCCCTCGAGGCCAAAGGGCTCGTTGAGGTCGGAATATTTGTAGGCCACCGGCGTGTCCACATCACCGGCCGGCAGCGTCACGCCGGTGGTCCAGACGGCGGCGTAGAGCACGTCGGTGGCGAGGATCTGCGAGCAGGGCAGCGTGCTGCCGGACGCGCAACTTATGCGCGCGAGGGTCTCGGCCATGGTCTCGCCGGCGTTGGCGATCAGCGCCGGATTGGTGTTCGGAAACGGCAGGCTGGTGGTGGGCGCACCGCTGTTGACGGCGGTGCTCAAGCCCTGCCGTCCATGCGAGGTGTGATTCGCCGTGGCGTGACAGCCGTTGCAGCTCTTGGTCTCACCCGGAAGCAATTGCAGCCAGCTCGTATGTTGGGCGGTGATGCGGCGGGCGTTGACGTCGAGCACGTCGATGGTGAACGGCACGTTCGCGGGGACCTGGATCTGGACGGAACCGTCGGGCTGGATCGGCGCGTAGCCCAAGATCTCGCGCATGCCCATGCCGGCCGGTCCGAACGCCGATTGATTGATCTTGCGCACCTTCATGCCGGGTATTTCGACGGCTTTCTCGATGCGGATGAAGCGCGCCGGACGCTGATAGAAGCCCGGCTGGAAGGGGTTCGAGATCGCCGTAATGTTCGGATTCGCCGTGTCGGTGCCGTCAAAATCGTAGACGCTGCCGATGTCGAGTATGCCCACCTGGTTGGTGACCAGCGTCTGGCCCGCCGTACTCGTGGGCGAGGCATCCGCAATGAAGGTCGGTGCCGGAGTGCGCGCCTCGAGTATCACCGGATCGACGATCTCGACGCCGACGTCTGCGGACAGCAGGGGGCCCAAGGTGCCGGCATCGAAATCGTAAACCCAGATGGTGTAGGGCGGCGGCGCCAGCTTTACGTTGGCGCCGCTGGTGTTGGTGTTATCGCAGATTTCGGTGCTGCCATTCGGTGCGAGGACCAGACACGGCGCCCAACTCACCAGCATCCGATTGGTGCCGTCGTACAGCGGATAGGCGGAGGCGAAGCGGCCACCCTGCGACGGCAGGTTGGCGTCGGTGGTCACCCCGAGCGAGGTCGCGCTCACCTGGCCGATGGCCGCCGTGGTGGTCATCGCCGTACCGGCGGGAGAGGGTGAGCTCGACTGGTCGAATTCGACGAAATCAACGGCGTCGATCAACAAGGCGTCGCCGCCCAGCTGGGTGCCGATGAACGGCCGGCCGATGGCGACCAACTTGCCGTCGGCACGCTGTCGCGCATTCAAGAATTGAATCAGGTTGTCATTCGTGCCGGCGATGTTCGCGCCCGTGGCATGGCTGTTGGCGCCATAGTAGAGCTGCAGACCCGTACCGTCGGGATTGGCGCGGTACAGACTCACCTGGTCGACGCCGTTGGTCACCTCCCAGCGGGAGAAGACGATCTGGCCGTTGGCGAGCACCGACGGCGCGAAATCGTTGTGGGTGTTGAAGGTGATCTGATGCATGTCCGAGCCGTCGGCGTTCATGACGTGCAGCAGGAATATCGGTTGCGGTGTGAGGTTCGGCACATCCTCCACGGCTTGATACTGAGGCCGGCCCTCGTTGAGCAGGATGGCCTGCGTTGCCAGCTGGCGGGTGGAGGCGAAGACGATGCGCCCGTCGGGAAGGAAGCGGGCGCCGACATCATGGCCGGAGGTGATGTCATCGTTGGTCAGCTGGGTGATGGTCGCGGTGGCGGCATCGTATTGGTAGATGTTCCACGTCGGCTGGCTCGGGTCGGTGTTGTCCTTGGTCGGGTCGAGCGGCAGGCGCAGGGAGAAGATCAGTTTGGTGCCGTCGACGGAGACGTCGAGGTCACGTACCGCCCCTTTGCCGCCGGTGAGCCGCAGCGTGACGTTCTTCTCGACGCCGCCGGCGCTCGCCTGGGAGCGCACGTACAGATCGCTGCCGGTGATGGACGTGGTGAGATCACGCACGTCGATGTCCTTGGTCGGCACCGGCTGCTTGATGTAGGCGAGTGGATAGTTGGTGATGCCCGGAGTCAGCGTCTCGCCACCGGCGACGCCGGGCGCGTGGCCGCTCTCGGCGCTCGAACAACCGAGCACCAGCAGGAGCGGTGCGAGCACGGCGGCCAGCTTGAGCAGAACGTGACGCGCGTCACGCGGGCGATGATTCATCATTTATTTGCCTCACCTCGAAGCGGCGCGTCGCCAATGGCATCGTCACCCGGCGCTGCGCCGCCATTCAACTTAACCGGCATCATCTTCGCATAATCGTTCGCTGTCAGTGACCGTACTGTTAACGCACTCACAGAAGAAGTTCGCAACATCGGATTCCCTGTGCCCGGGAGCCATGCGCCGGGCGCCGAGTGCGGGGCAGGATAGGGCGGGAAAAGGCGCGCCGGGAATGTCGCGGATCGCCGACGTCTGTCGGCTGAGACATTCTCCGACGGATTGACCTTCCGTATATTCCCGTCACGTCGAAACCTAGATCACGACATTGGATGTGAACATGAAGATCGGGATGAAGCGGGTGAAGCGATGAAGCGGCTGATGCGGTGCACCTTGCGTGTCGGCCTGTGGATGATGTTGGCGCCGTGCGCGCTGGCGCAGAACCCCACGGCCTCCCAGGCCAATCGAATGTACAACCGCATCGCCGGGGTTCCGCCATCGGCGGGCATGCTGCAACAGATGATGGCCACCGACAAGGTGAGCGCGGCGCTCATGGCCACCAATGATCCGGCGTTCTACAACAACACGATCCGCAATCTGGCGACGCCGTGGACCAACCGCGATCAGACGGTGTTCGCGCCGCTCAACGACTATACGGCCACCGTGGTCGGCATGGTGCGCGACAACGTGCCCTTCAACACACTGCTCTCCGCCGATCTGGTCTACATCGCCGATTCGGCCGCCGGCGTTCCCGCCTATTCGCCGGACAACAATGACATGTATCAAACGATGGACGACAACAACGTCGATCTGAAGGCGCATCTGGTGTCATCGACCCAGTCGGCGATCACCGGCATTCCGGCGGCGGCCACCGCGGGAGTGCTGACCACGAGGGGCGCGGCCAGCGCCTTCTTCGTCAACGGCACGAATCGCGCGATGTTCCGCTTCACGATGCTGAATCATCTGTGCAACGACATGCAGACCGTGATGGATACCACCCGGCCGCCGGATCGCATACGGCAGGATGTGACCCGCAGTCCCGGCGGCGTGAGCACGCTGTTCCTGACCAACTGCATCGGCTGTCACAGCGGCATGGATCCGATGGCACAGGCCTTCGCCTACTATAATTTTTCCTATCCGACGAGCGAGGTCGGCGCCACCGCCTGGCCGATCGGCCAGATCGTCTACACGGCCGGTCAGGTGCAGCCGAAGTATCACATCAACGCGACCAATTTCCCGCAAGGCTTCAATACCCCTGATGACAGCTGGAACAACCGCTGGCGCACCGGCCCGAATGCGGTACTCGGCTGGAGTCCGGCGCTGCCCGGCAGCGGCAATGGCGCGAAGTCGCTGGGCCAGGAACTCGAGAGCAGCGCGGCCTTCGCCACCTGCCAGGTGACCCGGGTCTTCAAGGATGTGTGCCTCCGTCAGCCCGACACGCAGGCCGACGTGAACCAGGTCACCTCGATGGTGAGCTCATTCCAGAGCGGCTACAACTTGCGGCAGGTGTTCGCGCAGAGCGCCGCCTACTGTGCGGGGAATTGACATGAACAGCCAACACCGCGCGACCGTAGGTTACATGAAGCTGCTGCGCGGCGCGCCCGGCGCACGGGGCCGCCCGGCCGGCATGCGCCGCGGTGTGCTCGGCGTGCTGACGCTCGCCGCCGCCTGCCTCCTCTCGGCCTGCGGCGGCAGCGGCGCGCCCACCAGCGCATTGCCGACCGTGGCGCCGAGCAGTTCGGTCAATGCCTACACGGGACCGGCCGCCGCAACGGCCGACGTGCAGGCCTTTCAGGTGAATCTGTGGAACAACATCCGCGTGCAGAATCGCTGCGGGCAGTGCCACAACGCGACGACTCCCGCGCAGATGCCGAACTTCGCGCGCAGCGACAACGTCAACCTTGCCTATGCGCAGGCCAACACCGTGGTCAACCTGGCGCAACCCTCGAGTTCTCTGATCGTCACCAAGGTGGCCGGCGGCCACAACTGCTGGCTGGCCGACAACAGCGCCTGTGGGACCATCCTCACCACCTGGATCAGCAATTGGGCGAGCGCCACCGGCGCAAGCTCGGCCACCACGGTGCCGCTGGTGGCGCCGCCGGTCGAGACCGTCGGTCAGAGCCTGAATTTCCCGGCCTCGCCCCAGGACTATGAGCAGACCGTGTATACGCTGACCAGCGTCTATTGCAGCAATTGCCACTCGACGGCCGCGCCCGCGGCCACCATGCAATCGCCTTATTTCGCGGCGCCGGTGGCGCAAATCGCCAACGCCTACCAGGCGGCGATACCGAAGATCGATTTCACCGGGTGCGTCCCCTTCAGCGCCGCCACCTGCGGCAAGAATTCGCGTTTTTATCAGCGCCTGCTCACCGACATGCACAACTGTTGGAGCAATTGCGCCACCGACGCGGCACTGATGCTGCAGCAGATCCAGGCCTTCGCGCAGATGCTGACGCCGACCAACATCGATCCGTCGCTGGTGGTGAGCAAGGCGTTGACGCTGCAGCAGGGCACCATCGCGAGCGGCGCGAATCGCTACGATGCCGACACCATCGCGATGTACCAGTTCCAGACCGGCACGGGCTTGGTGGCCTACGACACCAGCGGCGTCGATCCCTCCGCCGATCTTACCATCACCGGCAGCGTCACCTGGGCCGGCGGCTGGGGCGTGACGGTGGGCGCCGGCGGCAAGTTGCAGGCCACCACCTCGGGCAGCGCCAAGCTCTACAACCTCATCCAGGCGACGGGCGAGTTCTCGATCGAGGCGTGGGTCGCGCCGGCGCTGGTCGCCGCCGACAATTCCTACATGGTGAGCTACTCGGGCGGCGACACGACCCGTAACTTCACCCTGGGCCAGACCAATCAAGACTACGATTTCATGCTGCGCAGTTCGAATTCCAATCTGAACGGCACGCCGCAGTTGCAAACGCCCGATGCCGCCACCTTGCTGCAGGCCTCGCTGCAGCACGTGGTGCTTACCTATGATCCCGTCAACGGCCGCCAGATCTACGTCAATGGCGTGAACGCCAATGTGCCCGACCCGCAGAAAGGCGGCACCATCGCCAATTGGGACAGCACCTTCGCGCTGGTGCTCGGCAACGAGACCTCCGGCGACCGCTCATGGCAGGGACTCATCAAGATGGTCGCCATCCACAGCCGGGCGCTGAGCGCGGCGCAGGTGCTGCAGAACTACAACGCCGGTGTCGGCGAACGCTACTTCATGCTGTTCAATGTGTCGGATGTGACCGGCGTGTCGCAATCCTACGTGATGTTCACCGTCAGCCAGTACGACAGCTACAGCTACCTGTTCTATCAGCCGACCTTCATTTCCCTGGACCCGACCGCGACGCCCAACAACATCGTGGTGAAGGGGCTGCGCATCGGCTTGAACGGCAACATCCCGTCCGTGGGACAGGCCTACATTCCGCTCAATACGGCAATCACCACCGCGAACTACACACCGCAGGGTCAGGTGCTGTCGAGCGTCGGTACGGTGATCGGCCTGCAGAGCGGTCCGCTCACCGACCAGTTCTTTCTGACGTTCGATCAATTGGGCACGCAAAGCCACGTCGTCGTCGAGCCCGTCCCGGCGACTCCGCCCATGGCGCTGGGACCCACGGTGGGCGATGTCGGAGTGCGCACCTTCGCCGAGGTCAACTCGACGTTGTCGGTGCTGACGGGCGTGCCCACGGCGCAGCCGTCAGTCCTCTCCACCTATCAATCGGTGCAGCAGCAACTGCCGACGGTGCCGGCGCTCGAGTCCTTCTCGTCCGCCAATCAGGTGGGTGTGGCGCAGATCGCCATCCAATACTGCAACGTCATGGTCAACACGCCCTCGCTGGCCGCGCAGATGTTCCCGGGAGTGACCTTCGGCCCGGGCCTGTTCGCGAGCCCGGCGGGAATCAACTCGATCACCTCGCCGCTGGCCGCGGCGGTGCTCGGCACCAATCTGAGCACGTCGCCGGCGGCGTCGACGGTGACCACGGAACTCGGCAATTTGATCAACACCCTTTGCGCCACATCGGCATGCAACAACACCGCCCGCGTTCAGGCGGTGACGGCCGCCGCCTGCGCGGCCGCATTCGGCAGCGCCGACATGTTGATCAAGTAAGAAACGGATAGAAAGAGGTATCTATGCGCAAGAAACACCAGCCCGTCGGACTGCACCAGCCGCTGCTCCATCAGGACCACCCGCGGCCGACCACGCGGCGTCAGTTCATCTCCCAGAGCTTCATGACCGGGGCGGCCTCGGTGGTCGGACCGTCGCTGCTCGGCCTGCTGGCGGGCACGCGCGCGGCGCATGCCACCCTCGCGCCGGACATCCAGGCCCTGCTCTCGACCTGCAACATCACCACCGGGGCGGGCAAGGTTCCGTTCATCTGCTTCGATCTGTCGGGTGGCGGCAATATCGCCGGCTCCAACGTGCTGGTCGGCGGTCCCGGCGGCCAGTTGGATTTCCTGAGTGTGGCCGGTTACAACAAGCTCGGGCTGCCCGGCACCATGGTCCCCAACAGCAGTGCCGCAGGCAGCTTCGTCGACTCGAGTTTCGGGCTGCGCTTTCACTCCGACAGTGCCCACCTCCGCGGTATGAAGGCCCGGGCCAGCGCCAAGGCGATGGCCGGCACCAACGGCTCGGTCATTCCCGCGCTGTCGCAGAATGACACCGACGTGAACATCCACAATCCGACGTACGCCATCTATCAATACGGCGCACGCGGTGGTCTGTTGAATCTCATCGGCTCGAGCAGTTCGGTCTCCGGCGGCAATTCCCTGGCCCCGCCCACCATGATCATCGCCGCCGCCCAACCCACCAAGGTGTCAAGCTCCGCTGACACCACGGGGCTGGTGAGCACGGGACAATTGAGCACTTTGCTGCCCAATCCCGCGGACGTCACCAACACGCTCGAATCGATGAAGCGGATCAGCGACGCCAAGTACTCCCAGGTGACGGCGTACGCGTCGAACCCGACGCAGAATGCGGCGGCCCTGGGCACGGGGGCGTCGACGCCGGGCGTCATGGGCTGCGGCTTCACCAAGGCCGCGTACATCGTCGACAAGTACAACAGCCCTTCGGCGGTGAACCCCGATGCCGATCCGAACATCGTCGGACCGAGCGGAATTTTCAACACGACCGAATATCATGCGAATTCGGATTATCAGAAAACCGCCGCCATCATGAAGCTGGTGATCGACGGCAACGCGGCGGCCGGCACCATCGAGATGGACGGCTTCGACTATCACACCGGCGATCGCGCGACCGGCGAGAGCCGCGATTTCAACCTCGGCAACTGCATCGGCGCGGTGCTCGAATATGCCGCGAGAGTGGGCAAGCCGGTGATGGTCTACGTGTTCAGCGATGGCTCGCTGGCGAGCAACGGGATGATCGACAATTCAGCCGCCGGGCGCGGCAAGTGTGTCTGGACCGCCGACAACCAAAGCGTCGCTGCCACGTACTTCCTGGTCTACAATCCCGCCGGCAAGCCCGTGGCGGCGCAGAGCAACCCAGAGATGAGTCTGCAGATCGGCAATTTCAATTCCGACGGATCGATCAACACCTCGGGAAGTCCCGGCGGCAACAACGTGTTCAATCTGGTCCAAATGGTCGTGCTCAATTATATCGCGTTGCACACGGCATCGGCGCCGGCGGCGTTCGCGTCCTTGTATCCCGCCCCGAATCTCAACAATACGCTTGGCACGGGTTCCGCGCTCGAGCCTTACATCGCCTTTCAACCGCTCACGGGCTTGGTGAATGGCGTGGTGCCGGGATAGCGGGGCGACCGGCCAACGGCGGGAATCTCGTTCATTCGTTGAACGGTGCCGCCGTGCGACCCGAAACCCAAATGACATGAATGTGCGCCACGTCACCCTTAAATGTGCCGCGGTGAGCCGCCGCTGCGTTGACACCCCGGCTTGCAGTGTGCGATTTTGCATAAGGTGCGAAAGCGAGCGTCATCATGGCCGGCCATAAGCTCACACCGTGAGATGCACCGCATGAGAAAATACCTTCGGTTTTTGGGGTTTGCCGCGATCGCATGGCTGGCGCCGGCGGCCTTTCCCGCCGCGCCGACGTTGGTCGGGAAGCCCGCGCCGGATTTCGTGTTGAAGAGTTTGGATGGAACGAACCTGCGGCTTTCGGAGTTCCGCGGCCAAGTGGTCCTGGTCAATTTCTGGGCCCGTTGGGCGGGGGATTCCCGGGTCGAGATGCCGGCGCTCGATCGCATCAACACCACCTACAAGCGGGCGGGATTGGTGGTGCTCGGCGTGTCGGTCGATGAAGATGCGCGCCGCGCGCGCGACTTCGCCGCCGGCGTGAACGTGGGCTACCCGATCTTGTTGGAAACGACACCGCAGATCGGCCGGGATTACATGATTGAAAAAATGCCCGTAACCCTGTTGGTCGACCGCGGCGGGGTGGTGCGATTCTCGAGCGTCGGCTTCAAGCCGGGCGACGAGCAGATTTTTCTCGACCGAATCCGCGAATACTTACGCGAATAACGATGGGCGTCCTATGATTTTCAAGTATCGATCGCTGTCCCGCACGTTGCGTTCACGATTGCTGGCCTGTGCCTGTGCACTGGTGGTGTCATTGCCGGCCGCCGCCGGCGGAGCCGACGGGTCTGCGGCCGCACCGGTTACCGCGGCCGCCGGGGCTGCTGCAACCGCCGGGCCCGGCGCGGCGCCGGCCGATGCGGCGGCGCCAACCGACGGCGCGGCGACGCCCGGCGCGACGCCGCCCGGCGATTTCAAGACGCTGGACCAAGAAGTCCAAGGCATGAAGAAGGACGTCATCGAACTCAACAAGGACCTGTTCGTGCTGCAGGAGGAACTGCTGTTCCCCGCCAACACCCAAGTCGCCGTTTATGTGTCGATGGACGTGGGTAGCTTCTTCGCGCTCGACTCGGTGACCGTCAAGATCGACAACAAAGAGGTCAAGAACTATCTGTACACGGCGCGCGAGGCGGAGGCCTTGCTGAAGGGCGGCGTGCAGGAGCTCTATCTCGGCAATCTCAAAGTCGGCCGCCACGAACTCGTGGCCTTTTTCAACGGCAAGGGTCCGATCGACCGCGATTACAAGCGCGGCGCCACCATCACCTTCGACAAGGGCGTTGGCGCGAAGTACCTGGAACTGAAGATCACCGACCGCGTCGCCAAGCACCAGCCAGAGTTCAAGATCAAAGACTGGGAATGATGACGCGAGTCACAGCGTGGCGCGTGATCCGCTGGCTGCGGGTCGCGGCTCTCGGCGGGTTGCTGCTCGCCGGGGTCGTCATCGACGCCGCGGCCAAGAACATCAAGCCGGATCCGAATGGCCTGCCGCCGCACGACGTCAAGGATTTGCACTACGGCGACGTGCTGTTCTATTTTTTCCAGGACGATTACTTCGATGCGATCACCCGGCTGCTCGCCGCGCAAGAGCTGCACCGGCTGCCAAACACCGAAGGGGAGGCTGAACTGTTGTTGGGCGGCCTGTACCTGTCCTTGGGGGAGCATGTCGAGGCGGGCAAGATCTTCGAGGCGCTGCTCAATGCCAACACCACCGAGGCCGTCCGTAACAGGGCCTGGTTCTACCTCGGCAAGGTTTGGTACGAGCGTGGCTATCTGGCCGAGGCGGAGCGCGCGCTCACGCAGGTGTCCGACAAGATTCAGCCGCGGATCAGCGCCGAGCGCAGCATGTTGCTGTCGCAGATCATGCTGCAGCAGGGTCGTTATGATGACGCCATCGTGCTGCTCGATGCCTGGCACGGGCCGCCCGATTGGACGGCGTACGCCGAGTACAATCTGGGGGTGGCGCTGGTGCGCAAGGGCCGGCTGGCCGACGCGATCCCGCATCTCGATCGGGTGGGCCGGATGGCGACGTCGAACGAAGAGCTGCTGGCTCTCCGGGACAAGGCGAATCTGGCGCAGGGCTTCGCCTTGCTGCAGGCCGAGCGTGCCGCCGACGCCCGGCCGGTTCTCGAGCGCGTGCGGCTCCAGGGTCCTTATTCCAGCAAGGCGTTGCTCGGCGTGGGATGGGCCGATTCCGCGCTCGGCGAATTCAAGCGAGCCCTGGTGCCCTGGCTCGCGCTGCGCAAGCGCGATCTGCTCGATTCCGCCGTCCAGGAATCCTATCTGACGGTGCCCTATGCGTACAACCAATTGGGCGCCAGCGGCCAGGCCGCCGAGTTCTACAACTCCGCCATCGAGTCGTTCGACAGCGAGATCAAGCGGATCGATGAGTCGATCGTCGAGATCAGGAGCGGCAGCCTGCTCGATCGGCTGCTCACGGACGACAAGCAGAACACCTTGACCTGGTATTGGCAGCTCAAGACTCTGCCCGATGCGCCCGAATCCCGCTATCTGTATCAGCTGCTCGCCAGCAATGAGTTCCAGGAGGGCCTGAAGAATTATCGCGAGCTGAATTTCATGCGCCGCAACCTAGGGAGCTGGCATGAAGATCTCGCCGCCTTCAACGACATGTTGGATGCCCGCCAACATGCGTACGATGAACGTGTGCCCGTGGCGGACTCGCTGCTCGCCGGCACCGACTTGGACGCGCTCAACAAGAAGCGTGTGGACTTCGCCTCGCGGCTGAATCAAATCGAGAAGTCGAACGACGTGGCCGCCCTGGGCACGGCGGAGGAGCAGGCAAACTGGGCGCGCCTGAAGCATATCGAGGACTTTCTCGCGGCGCATCCGGATGATCCCGATCTGCAGGACATGCGCGAGCGCGCGCATTTGTTGAAGGGCGTGATGTATTGGCGGTTGTCGCAGAGTTTCCAGGCGCGCCTGTGGAATGAGCGGCGAGCGGTCAAGGATGTGGAGTCGGCCCTGATCGAGACGCAGAAGCGCGATCTCGCGGTCAAGCAGGCGCGGCAGGACATGCCGAACGCCGACGCCGGCTTCGCGGTGCGTGTGGCGGCTATGGAGTCGCGCATCGCGGCATTGCAACGGCGGCTCGATGACTTGTCGGAGCAACAAAACCGCTATCTGCAGGTTCTCGCCATCCGCGAACTCGACGCCCAGAAGCAGCGCATCGAGATCTATCAGATCCAGGCCCGCTACGAGCTGGCGGCCATTTACGACAAGACCTCGGACAAGGCCGCGCGTCCACAGCCGAAGGCGAACCCATGAAAGGCGCCCGGCGCTGCCGCGTCGCCCTGATGAGCCTGTGCGCGGCCGCGGCGCCGGCCGCGCCGACGAGTCCGCCGACCATCAAGGATCTCGAGAATCAACAGGTCGACGTCAGTACCGCGCCGCCGCAAGGCGTCGATGCCGGCAAGACCATGGACAGCTATCGACGTTTCCTTGATTTGAACGCGGGCGATGCCGGTTTGCGCGCGGAGGCGTTGCGCCGACTCGGGGACCTGAACCTGGAGAGCTCGGAATCCGAGCGCATCGAGCATGAGTTGGTGACCAATGAGGGCTTGCGGTCCACCGAGGCCATTCATCTTTACTCCGCCCTGCTGAAGGCCTACCCGAACTATGAGCGCAACGATGCGGTGCTCTACCAGCTGGCGCGCGCTTACGAACTCGACGCCCAGCCGGACAAGGCGCTCGCGGCGCTCGATCGACTGGTCAAGGGCTACCCAAACAGCCGTTACATCGATGAGGTGCAATTCCGTCGCGGCGAGATCTTGTTCGCCGCCAAATCCTACGTGGCCGCCCAGGCGGCGTACGATGCGGTGGTCAAGATCGGCCCCGCCTCGCCGTACTACAACCAGAGTTTGTACAAGGATGGCTGGTCGCTGTTCAAACAGGGTGAAAACGAGGCGAGTTTGACGCCGTTCGCCGGCGTGCTCGATTCTGTGTTGGTGTCGAAGCGCGATCCGAGCGTGCTGATCGAACTCGATGCGCTGTCCCGGCCGAACCGGGAGCTCGTCGAGGATACGCTGCGGGTGATGTCGATCACCTTCTCCTACGTGGATGGGCCGAAGAGCATCGATGATTTCATCAAGCATCGTCCGCCGCGACCGTATTCGTACCTGCTCTATGCCCAGTTGGGAGACCTTTACATCGAGAAGGAGCGGTACACGGATGCGGCCGATGCGTATCGTGCCTTTGTCTCCCAGGACCGCGACAACGAAAAGGCGCCGTTGCTGCAGATGCAGGCCATCGATGCCTATGCGAAGGGCGGGTTTCCGGAACTCGTTCTCAAGGGCAAGAAAGAGTTCGTCGAGGATTACGGTTTCGGCACCCCGTTCTGGAAGAACCGCTCCCCGCAAGGCGAACCGGCGGTGGTCGCTGAACTCAAGACCAACCTCAAGGACCTCGCGCAGTACTATCATGCCGAAGCACAGCGCACGCATGATCTGGCGGATGACCAGGAGGCGGCGAAGTGGTATCGGCGCTTCATCAGCTCATTCCCCGACGATCCGCAAACCGCCGCCACGAATTTCCTGCTCGCGGATACCTTGTTCGAGAGCAAGCAGTACCTCGAGGCGGCCGACGAGTATGAGAAAACGGCTTACGGCTACGGGTCCTATGAACGGGCGGGCGCCGCCGGCTATGCCGCCATCGTCGCCTACTCGAAGGAGGAGGAAACTCTCTCCGGCGAACCGAAGGCGAAGCTGCATGCCCGCGAGATCGACAGTTCGCTGAAGTTCGCCGCCGCGTTTCCCGCCCATCCGGAGAGCGCGGCGGTGCTGACCCGCGCCGCCGCCGACCTGTATGCGAGCAAGGATTACGCGCGCGCCATGGCCGCTGCGCAGGCGTTGCTGGCGAAGACTCCGCCGCCCACAGCCGCGCAGCAACGCGTCGCCTGGACGGTCATTGCCAACTGCGACTTCGATCAGGGCGAGTTTGCCAAGGCCGAAGCCGGTTACAACAGCGCGCAAGCGCTGATGCCCGCCAATGATCCGGAACGTGCGGTCATCGTCGAACGCCTGGCGGCGGCGATTTACAAACAGGGCGAGGCGAAGAACGTGGCAGGCGACAGCGCCGGCGCCGTCGACGACTTTCTCCGGGTTTCGAAGGAGGCGCCGAGTTCGAAGGTGCGGTCGAACGCCGATTTCGACGCCGGCGCGCTGCTGATTTCGCAAAAACAATGGGACCGGGCCATCGCCGTACTGGAGGATTTCCGCCGCACCTTCCCGCAAAGTCCCCTGCAGCCGGAGGTAACGCGCAAGCTGGCGGTGGCTTACTCCGAAGCGAATCGCCCCGGACCCGCCGCCCAGGAATTCGAGCGGATCGCCGCAACTGCGACCGAGACCCCGGAGGTGCAACGCGAGGCCACGCTGCAGGCGGCGGATCTGTATGCGAAGGCCGGTGATCCGGCAAAGGCGCGCGGCATGCTCGAAGCCTTCGTCAAGCACTTCCCGCAGCCGCTCAATCCGGCCATGGAGGCGCGCAACAGCCTCGCCGGCATGGCGGCCAAGGCGGGCGACACGGCGGAGCGCGATCATTGGCTGCGCGAGATCATCGCGGCGGATCGCGCCGCGGGCGGCGCGCGAACCGACCGCAGCCGGGCGCTGGCAGCCAAGGCGACGCTCACGCTCGCGGCGCCGGCCCTTGATGAGTTTCTGCGCATCAAATTGGTCGCACCCTTGAAGAAATCACTGGCAGAGAAAAGCCAGGCCATGGAGGCGGCGCTCAAGGCGTATACGGCGGCCGCGGACTATCAGGTGGCGGACGTGACCACCGCGGCGACTTTCGAGAGTGCCGAACTCTATCGGCAGTTGGCCAAGGATTTGTTGAGTTCCGAGCGACCGAAGAATCTCAACAAAGATGAACTGGAACAATACGACGTGCTGCTCGAGGAGCAGGCATTCCCCTTCGAGGAGAAGGCGATCAAGTTGCACGAGGTCAATGCCGCCCGCTCGAAGGATGGCATCTACGATGAGTGGGTGCAAAAGAGCTTCAGCGCGTTGGCACAACTCAATCCCGGCCGTTACGGCAAGGTGGAAATCAGTGATCCGCTGGTCGAATCGATCCGCTAGCCTGGGCTTGACCGTCCTCCTGGCGGCCTGCCGGAGCGCGCCGCAGGCGCCGCCGCCGCCCGTGCCGCATGATCTCGAGGCGACGAGCGCCGCGGCAGCGCCCGCTGCCGCCGGCGAATCCGCACCGGTGCCGCCGCCGGCGGCCGAGGCGTATGCGCGTGCGCTGCAGGCGGCGCGGGCCGGACAGCGCGACCGTGCCGTGCTCGAATTCAGAGAGCTGGGTGAGGCCTATCCGATGTATGCCGGACCCGAGGTGAATCTCGGTCTCCTGTATGCGCAGGCGGGACGGCTGGCCGACGCCCAGACGGCTTTCGAGACGGCGCTCGAGCGCAATCCGCAGGATGCGGTGGCGGGCAATGGACTCGGGATCGTGCTGCGCAAGCGCGGCAAATTCGCGCAGGCTGAGGCGGCCTACCAGCGTACGATAGCGGCGCAGCCGACGTACGCTCCGGCGCACCTCAACCTGGGGATACTATATGACTTGTACCTCGGTGAGCCGCAGAAGGCCCTCGAGCAATTCGAACAGTACATCCAGATCGCCGGCGAGAACAAACAGGTCGCCGGCTGGTTGGCGGAACTGCGCAAGCGCGTCGGCGCAGCGGGATCACCCGCGAAAAAGGAGGCTTCATGAACACGATGAGCAATCGGTCCGGCCGACTTTGCAGGGTTGGGGCGGCGCTGTGGCTGGCTGTGAGCGCGGTCGCCATGGCGCAGCAGCCGTCGAGCGAGACCCCGCCGGCGCCTGTGCCCGCGCCCCCCGTGGCTCCGAGGCTTAAGCCGCCGGCTCACTCGAACGCGCAGCTAGACGCCGGTGAGCCGCGCGCCGAGACGTCGCCGAGCGGGGCGGAGCCGAGTGCGAACGCAGCGGTCGGCCGTGGCGAACCTCGACACGCCGCCGGTGCCACGGCCCCCGTCGGCGGCGCCAAGACCGGCGTCGATCGCGTTGATCTATCCACGGCGACGGTGACCGGAAGCCAGGAGCAACCAAAGGTCATGTATGTCGTGCCTTGGAAGAGGGCGGACATCGGCGACAATTCGGGCAAGCCCATGAACAGTTTATTGGACGAAGCGTTGGCGCCCGTCGATCGGGATGAGTTCAAGCGGGAAGTGGCCTACTACGACGCGTTGCAATCGAGCGCACCGCCGCATGGCACGGCGACCGGCACGAGCCAGGGTGAGAAATAAGTCCACCCGTCGGAAAACTTAATGTGATTGAATTCCAGATAAATTGCGGACCGGCATTTTTTAGGAGCGCCTAGATGAATTTCTTCAATTCGGTGGTTAATTTTTTCAAGGACGGTGGATTTTTCCTCTACCCGCTGGCGATCATCTTCGTCGTCGGCGTGTCGATCGCCGTTGAGCGAACCTTGTTTCTGACCCGTGAGACCTTTCGCAACCGAGGTCTGTGGGACGATCTGGTGCCGGCACTCGCCGCCGGCAACTTCAAGCAGGTGGTGCAACTGACGCAGAACTCGACCGCGTCGATCGCGACCATCCTCAATTATGGGGTGGCCCGCGTGGCGAGCGCGCGACGCCGCGACGACATCGAGAAGGCGATGGATGAAAGTCTGCTCGAGGTCATCCCGCGGATCGAGAAGCGCACGCACTATTTGTCGTCGCTCGCCAATGTCGGCCTGTTGATCGGCCTGTTGGGCACCATCACCGGCTTGATCGGCGCCTTCAGCGCCGTCGCCACGGCGAACCCGGCGGAAAAGGCCAGTCTGCTCGCCGCCGCCATTTCGGTGGCCATGAACAACACGGCGTCGGGCCTCGGCGTGGCGATCACCCTGTTGCTCGCCCATATGTGGCTCGAGTCCAAGACCACCGCGCTGATCGACAGCTTGGAAATTGCCTCGGTGAAATTCTTGAACTCCATCACCGAGCGCCAGCATGAGCCCGGTGTAACGACCACCGCGCCGGCGGCGTCCGCCCCGGCCCGCTCACCGACGCCGGCCCGCAGCTCCATCTGAGGGTTCATGAAGTCCAAGTCCGCACGCCTGGTCCGACGCAATCATGCCCGCTACCATCAGGGCCGCGATGATTTGAACATCGTGCCGATGATCGACATGATGGTCATCCTGGTGTTCTTCCTGATTTTCACGGCGGTGTTTACCAAGACCAATATCGTGCCTTTGAACCTGCCCGCCAGCAGCACGGCGGCGCCGGAGTTGCCCAAGGGGCTGAAACTCGAAGTCATCATTCGCGCGGCTGATCTGGTGGTGAACGACCGCAACTCCGGCCCTCTCAAAACGCTGCCGAACACGCCCGAGGGCCTCGATCTCGAGGGTTTGTCGGAGTTCATGCAGCGTGTGAAATCGCAGTTTCCGGACATGACGGATGCAACCATTCTGCCGAGCCCCGAGACGTCCTATGACACGCTGGTGCAAGTCATGGATGCGGTGCGCGTCTATCAATTGCCGGTGGCGCCGTTTTCGAAGACCGAATTGTTCCCGGATATTTCCATCGCCGATGCACCGGCGGTTGCCCCCACATGAGCGCCTACCGCGACCGGCGCCGCAAGCGACGTCATGGTGCGAGTCATTTCGCGCTCATACCTTTCATCGACATGATGACCATCCTGGTGGTGTTCCTGCTCGCGCACACGGCCGAGGTGGAGATCATGCCCAACACCAAGAACATACCGATTCCGCAGTCGTTGTCCGACCACAAGCCGGATGCGACCGTCGTCGTCATGGTGACCAAGGATTCGGTTTACGTGGACGGCAAGCTGGTCGGCTCGGTGGCGGACGTCGGCAATGCCGCTGCGGTTTTCGAGCCGCTCAAGGCGGCGTTGATGGCGCAGAGCGCGCGCGCCACGGGCGATGCGCAGCAGACCGATCCGGCGAAGCGCGAGGTCACCATCATGGGTGACAAGAATATGCCGTATACCGTGCTCAAGAAGATCATGGTCACTTGCAGCGATGCCGACTACGGGAAGGTATTGTTCGCAGTGACCGAACGCGAGCGGGCGGCATCGTGATGGCGGCGAACGCGCCCCGCACCGTGGCCACCACGCTGACGCCATTCTTCCGGCGTTACGAGCTGCCATGGTCGCCCGTCGAGGACATGGAGCGGCGGTTCAAATGGATTCTACGCTCGCTCGTCATCGCGGCCTTCCTCATCGCCGTGCTGATCTATTTGTTGCCGCGCCAGGAACGCGTCGTCAACCTGGAGTCGCCGCCCGAGCGGGAGGCGCAATTCGTGATCGAGCCGCTGCCACCACCGCCGCCGCCGCCGCCACCGCCCAAACCGGAGAAGCCGATCGAAAAGGCCCCCGTGAGCACCAAACCGACGCCGCCGGTGCAGGCGCCGGTCGATCCCCGAGTCAAGGCGTCGAAGAGCGGTCTGCTCGCCAATCTCGATGATCTCGCGGCGCTGCGCGATCTGGATACTGACAAGTTCGCCAAGGATCAACCGAAGACCACCGATCCCGGCGATGTGAGCACGGTGCAGCGCTCGCTCATCACCGCGAAGGTGGGCGGCACCAGCGGCGGCATCAGCGCGCCCACCAGCAGCGGTCTCGCCGCCGGATCGGGTTCGCTCAACGGGATTCATACGGCGCAGATCAAGGATCCGGGCCTGGCCGCGGGCGCCGGCGGCGCCACGCGCGCCGGCGGCAGCGGCAAGGCGTCGCGCGGCGCCGAGGAAATCGCCCTGGTATTCACCAAGAACAAGGGTGCCATCGATGCCATGTATGCGCGCGCGCTGCGTGACAATCCGGCATTGCAGGGCAAGGTGGTGTTCGAATTGACCATCGCGCCCTCCGGCGAAATCACGGCGGCCCGCATCGTCTCGAGCGATCTGCACGATCCTGAGTTCGAGGCCAAGCTCTTGGCCCGCATCCGCCTGTTCCGCTTCGAGGCGAAGGATGTGGCGACGCTCACGGCCACCAAACCCATCGATTTCTTTCCCGCCGGATGAACGTTCAATCGGAAATCGAATTCTTCGCGGATCTTTGTCTGATGGACAAGGCGCGGTTCGTCATGCGGCTCATCATCGAAGTGCACGATGAGGCAAAGGTGGGCGAGGGCAGTGCGCAGGCGACGACGCGCTTGAAATTCGCTGCGGAGATGAGCCAACGGCTGGCGCGTTTCGCGTTTCAGCTGTTGAGCGAGGACGCTGCGCGACCGGCCGATGAGGTGGTCATCCGTATGCTGCTCGCGCCACGCGCCGACCCGAGTTCGGAGCGCATCATCCAGAACGCCTACCGGCGCGTGCTGACCGGTTTCGAGACTTTCGACACCACGGTTCTGCTCAACGGTCAGTAGGCGTCGAAAGGTCCCGCAAAGCTCCGGCCGACCATGTATCGCCAAGACATCCAATTTCCGATCAAGGACGTGGGCCTGCGTGAGGACGTCCATGAATTGGGGCAGATGGTCGGCGAATTGCTGCGCGATCAGCGCGGTGATGCCTTCTTCGATCTGGTCGAAGGCGACCGGCTCGCCGCCATCCGCCGCCGCGAGGGCGAACCCGGCGACTGCAGCGACGAACTCGACGTGCGCACCCGCGGCCGCTCACCCGCCGCGGCGATGGATTTGACGCGGGCGTTTTCCACCTGGTTCCAGGCCGTCAATACCGCCGAACAGGTGCATCGGGTCAGGCGCCGTCGCCAATACCTCAATGATTCGACCAGCCCCCAGCCGGGCGGCATCGCCGACGCGATCGCCCGCCTGCAGCGCGAGGGCCTTAACCTCGCGCAGGCGCTCGATCTGATCGCCTCGATGAGCATCGAACCGATCTTCACCGCGCATCCCACCGAGTCCACCCGTCGAACCATCCTGCGCAAGCAGCAACGGATCGCCGAGGGCTTGCTCGATCATCTGAATCCCGCGCTCACCCGCACCGAAGTCGATGCGCTGCGTGCCCGTTCGCGGCTCGACCTGACCAGTATCTGGCAGACCGAGGATCATCCGCGCGGCGGACTCACCGTCGCTGATGAGCGTGAGCATGTGCTCTTTTATCTGTTGGAAATTCTCTACCGGGTGGTGCCGCTGTTTTACGAGGAGGTCGAGAAGGCTCTGGCCGAGGCGTATGGCGTCGCCGCCGAGTCGCTGGACGTGCCCAGCATCCTGCATTTCGGGTCATGGGTGGGCGGCGACATGGATGGCAATGAGGACGTGCACGGCAAGACCATCCGTGAGACCTTGCATCGTCATCAGCAGCTCATCGTCTCGAGCTACTACAAGGAGTGCGGCCAGCTGGCCGAGACCTTGAGTCAAAGCGCCAATCGAGTGGGTTTTGGCGCGGCGCTGTTGAAGCGCATCGAGACCTATCGGGCCATGCTGCCCGGCGGCCAGGAGTTGGCGCCGGCGCGGCATGACCGGCAGCCCTATCGCATCTTCTTCGGCCAGATGCGCGAGCGTCTCAAGGCGACTTACGACGGGCGTCCGAATGCCTACCAAAATTCGGATGAGTTGCTCGCCGACATTCAATTGGTCGCCGACAGCCTGCTCGCCAACCGCGGTCGGCATGCGGGCTATTTCCTGGTGCGGCGGCTCAACCGCCGGGTGCGGACCTTCGGCTTTCACCTGGCGACGCTCGATGTGAAACAACATGCGGAGGTGCATTGCGAGGTGATCGGTCAGGGCCTGGGCGTCGCCGGATGGGGGGCGCTGCCGGCGGCCGCGCGACTTGCGCAACTGCGCGATCTGCTCGAGCGCGATCAAGGTCCGACCAGCACCTTGGACGCCATCGGCCGGCGTACGCTCGGCGTGTTCGAGACCATCGCGCAAATGCGCCACAAGTTCGGCGAAAGATGCATCGGCGACTACATCGTCAGTGCCGTGCAGGGTCCGGAGGACGTGCTGGCGGTGTTGCTGCTGGCGCGCTGGGCGGATATCACCGATCACCGCACGGGTGAGTGTCCCATCGATGTGGCGCCGCTGCTCGAATCCCTTTCCGCCCTCACCGCGGCCGGTGATGTGCTCGAACGGTTACATGCCGAACCCGCCTACCGCCGGCACCTCGCCGCCCGCGACAATCGACAACAGGTCGTGATCGGCTATTCGGATTCGAACAAGGAGGGCGGGATAGCGGCATCGCGCTGGGCGCTGCAGGAGGCACAGAGCCAATTGCTCGACGCGGCGCGCACCGCCGGGATCAAGCTCACGCTGTTTCACGGTCGCGGCGGCACGGCCCCCCGCGGCGGCGGCCGCACCGAAAGTCTGGTCGCGGCGGCACCCCGGGGCGCCATACGCGGGGTGCTGCGACTCACCGAGCAGGGCGAGGTCGTCAATCAGAGCTTTGGTCTGCGGCCCATCGCCATGCGCACACTGGAACGCATCTTTGCGGCCGTTGCGCTGACCACGGCCCATGCCGACCAACCGGGGCCGGCGCCCGCCGAGGTGGCGGCGATGCGGACGATCGCCACCAGCAGTCTCAAAGCCTATCGCCGGCTCGTCTATGAGAGCGCTGGATTCTTCGAATACTTTCGCGCCGCGACGCCGCTCGACGTCATCGAACGCATGCACATCGGCTTGCGGCCGGCGATGCGGCGCGGCGGCACGGGTCTGCCGGCCTTGCGCGCCATTCCCTGGGTGTTCGCCTGGACCCAGAGCCGGCACATGCTGCCGGGCTGGTACGGTTTCGGCAGCGGGATCGAGGCGGCCGGCGCCGAACATGGCGAGCCGATGATCGTGCGCATGCTCGAGGGTTGGCCGTTTTTCGGCCATTTACTGGCTGACGTGGAGACGATGCTGGCGCGCACCGATCTCATCATCGCGGCGCATTACGATGCGCTGGCGGAACCGACGCTGCGCTCGCACGCCGCGAGCATCCGGCGCGAATTCGACCTGACGATGCACTGGGTGCAACGGCTGCGCGGCAGCGACTGCTTGCTGGACAAGGATCCGACCTTGCAGCGCGCGATCATGCTGCGCAATCCCTACATCGATCCCATGCACCTCATGCAGGTGGATCTGCTCAAGCGCTGGCGGGACACCGGCCGGCGCGACGATGCCCTGTTCGGCGCGCTGCAGGCGAGCATCAGCGGAATTGCGCAAGGCTTGCAAGCCACCGGCTGAGCGGACGCCCCGCCGCAGCGGCTAACACTCGGGGACGTTGACCGCGAGTCCGCCCTGCGAGGTCTCCTTGTAAATCGTCGACATGTCGAGCCCGGTCTGGCGCATGGTGGAGATGACCTGATCCAGCGAGACCTTGTGCGAGCCATCGCCGCGCAGCGCCAGCCGCGCCGCATTGATGGCTTTGACCGAGCCCATCGCGTTGCGCTCGATGCAGGGGATCTGGACCAAGCCCGCCACCGGGTCACAAGTGAGGCCGAGGTTGTGCTCCATGCCGATCTCGGCGGCGTTCTCGATCTGTTCGTTGCTGCCATTCAAGGCCGACACCAGCCCGGCGGCGGCCATCGAGCAAGCAACGCCCACCTCACCCTGGCAGCCCATCTCGGCGCCTGAAATCGAGGCGTTTTCCTTGTACAGCATGCCCATGGCGGCAGCGGTCAGCAGGAATCGGACGACGCCATCATCGTCGGCGCCGGGCTCGAAGCGACGATAATAATGCAGCACAGCGGGAACGATGCCGGCGGCGCCGTTGGTCGGCGCCGTGACCACCTGACCGCCGGCGGCATTTTCTTCGTTGACCGCAAGTGCGAACGCATTCACCCAGTCGAGGGCATGCATGGGACTCGCCGGGTCACCCGCCATGAGTTGCCGATACAGCTTCGGCGCGCGGCGGCGCACGCCGAGCACGCCGGGCAACAGCCCTTGCGCCTCGAAACCGCGGCGAACGCAACTTTGCATCACCTGCCAGATGCGCATGAGCTGGGCGCGTATCTCGGCATCGCTCGCCCAGGTGCGTTCGCGCGCCAGCATCAATTCGTGGATCTCGAGGCCGGTGGCGCGGCCATGCTCGAGCAGCCGCGCGCCCGAATCGAACTGGAAGGGCGGCGGCTGGCGAACCGACCCGGCGGCGGCGACCGCGCCCTCTTGAACCACGAAGCCGCCGCCGATGCTGTAGTAATCCTCCTGCGCCAGCACGCCGAGCGCCGCGTCTTGAGCAGTGAAGCGCATGCCGTTGGTGTGCCCGGGCAGGATCTGGTCGGTATGAAAGAGAAGATTCAGCGGTTCGTCGAAGCCGATTTCGTGTCTCCCCAAAAGATTGAGACGAGCGCTACCGCGGATCCGCCGCAGCGTGGGCTCGATGACCGACGGATCGATGCTGTCGGGGGCGAGGCCCTCCAAGCCGAGCAGGATGGCTCGATCAGTGCAGTGACCGCGGCCGGTCAGGGCGAGGGAGCCATACAATTGGGCCGATACCTGTGAGGTGCGCTCGAGCAGACCGCGGGCCGAGAGCAGTTCGGCGAAGTTCCGCGCGGCGTTCATCGGTCCCATGGTGTGCGAGCTCGACGGCCCGATGCCGATCTTGAAAATATCGAAGACGCTTAAGCTCATGGAAAACCTTGGCTGCTCGTGAGGGATGAATGATACGCCGCCATGAACCGCGCCGTCCGCTGTCTGGTGTTAGGATGCGGCCGACCCTAACTCGATACGCCCAATAACGCCGGGAGTCGTTCATGAACCGCAAGTCATTCGTTCTCGTAGCCGTGGCCTGCGCCGCGCTGGTCTTCGCCATACCCGCGGTTTACGCCAAGGTGCCTGATGCCATCGCCGCCGCGGTGGCCGACCCGGCGCGGCCGGAGAGCGATCGGACACGAGATCAAAATCGTAAGCCCGCCGAGACGCTGGCCTTCGCCGGCGTGGCGCCGGGCGACGTGGTGGCCGAGCTGTTGCCCGGCGCAGGGTATTACACGCGGCTGTTGAGCAAGATCGTCGGGCCGACCGGGCATGTCTACGCGCTGGTGCCGGCGCCTCTGCCGAATGCGCCGGCAGACCTGCCGGACTTTGCCGCGAGGGTGAAGGCGATCGCCGCGGAGCCCAATTATTCGAACGTGACCGTGGTGGTGGAGGCGTTCGGTGAGCTGAAGGCGCCCGTGCCGCTGGATCTCGTCTGGACGTCGCAAAATTATCACGACTTGCACAATCTCCCCGGCCTCGACGTCGGTGTGTTCAATCAGCTGATCTACGATTCCATGAAACCCGGCGGTACGTATTTCATCCTCGATCATGCGGCGGAGGTCGGCTCCGGCCTTCGCGATACGGCCAGCTTGCATCGCATCGACGAGCAGACCGTCAAGAAGGAGGTCATCGGCGCGGGCTTCGTCCTGGCCGGCGCGAGCGATGTGCTGCGGAATCCGGCCGATTCCCACACCGTCAAGGTATTCGATCCGGTCATTCGCGGCCGCACCGATCAGTTCATATTAAAATTTCGTAAGCCGAAGAAATAAGTCGAGTGGTGCGTCTCGCGCCGCAGCGCGGTCGAGCGCGCCGAACTTAACCCCGGTGGTTGCTGTCAACCCGTAGTGATCGTGGCCGTTGATGGGCTAAAGGTTCATGGGAGGATTGCGACGTGTCGATTGCGAATTCGATTGCCTTTGCGCGTGTCAGACGGGTGGGCGTTGGCGCTCTGCCGCTCGTGGCGTTGCTTGGCTTGAGTGCCTGCGTGACGCAGCCACCGCCTCGTGTGGTGTCGGTGCCCGCGCCGGCTCCCCAGAAGGTATTCGTCTATCCACAAAATGGGCAGAGCCCGGAGCAGCTGGACCGCGATCGTTATGAGTGCCATCTGTGGGCCGTTCAGCAAACCGGTGTCGATCCGAGTCGTGCCGACGCGAGTCCCTATGAGCGCGTCGTCGTGCAGCCGTCGACGCCGCCGGGCGCGAATACGGCGGCGGGCGCCATCACCGGCGCCATTCTGGGTGCGATCATCGCCGGGCCGCGGGCCGCGGGCGCGGGTCTGGTGCTGGGCGGCGCGACCGGCGCGGTGATCGGTTCCGCCGCGGATGCGAATGCGCAGCAACAGGCGCAAATGACCCAGGCGCAGATCAATTCGGCCGAGGCGCAAGGCCGGGCGCGAGCCGATTCCTATCGTCGCGCTTTGGGCGCTTGTTTGACGGGACGGGGCTACACGGTCAGTTGATCCAGGGACTATGAACGTTCAAGGACGATTCGCGCTGCTCAACGCGGCGGTGTTGTGGGCGAGCCTGTCATTCGGCTCGCCCGCTCTCGCCCAAGATGAGCGCAACCACGCCCGCGAAACACCCCACAGGGAGGCGCCGCGCGCGCCGGCAGCGCGCCCACCATTGGCGGCACCCGCGCATCCGGCCGTCGATGGTCGTGGCCAGGTCTTGGATCAGCGCTACAACCATGGGCGCTATTACCCGCCATCCGGCACCGTGATCGCGTCGCTGCCCTCGGGCTATCGACCGGTGTTCCGCGGCGGCGAACGCTACTACTTCAATGCCGGCGTCTGGTATGCGCCGCGCGGTTCGGGATTCGTGGTGATTGCGCCGCCGCCGGGACTCATCATCTCGGTGTTGCCGCCGTATTACACCACCGTCTGGTACGGCGGCGTTCCCTACTACTACGCCGACAGCGTCTACTACACGTGGCAACCGGATCAGAATGCCTATGTGGTGGTCGATGCTCCGCCCAATGCGGATCAGGCGCCGTCGGCACCGCCGGCGCCTGATCTTTCGCAGTCGACGAGCGCGCAGAACGACCTCATCATTTATCCCAAGAACGGTCAGACCGCGGATCAGCAGTCCGCCGATCAATACGAATGCAATAACTGGGCGCGTGGTCAAACCGGTTTCGACCCGACTGAGCCGTCAGGCGGCGTCCAGGGTGATGTGGATCGTGCGCGCAATAATTACGATCGAGCAATGACGGCGTGCCTCGAGGGTCGGGGCTATCAAGTTAATTGAACTGTGATGCAGGACCGAGTCGCGACTCGGCGACAGGTTTATTTTATTTTTGATTTGTCAATAATGGGACCGTGAGTGATTTCCTACGGGTCGCGACGATCGTAAGCCATCGTCGATGCCGTGAGGCGGAGTTTAGAATCGGTGGTGTCAGCTGATTCTAAGTCGGGTCGTGAAGCTAAGCCGTCGAGGTCTGCGATGCAAGACGACAACCAGATGAAGAGCAATTTCCTCAATCGTCGGGATTGGGGCAGCTACTTGAGTGCGCTGGAAAGCGCCGCCAGTTACCCTAAGTTGCTGGAGGCGAAATTCTTCGAAGCGCTGAAGTCGGGACGCGATTGGGTAAGCCTCGGCGCGACGGAGGCGTCGTCCTGGCTCAGCACGGGCTGATCTAATTCCCGTG
>Ga0116228_10000564_pt1 | contig 28404 bp, 18 predicted proteins | sample S1TSphfallax_2_FD_89694 | JGI IMG/M metagenome (GOLD analysis project Ga0116228, IMG submission 89694) | Host-associated microbial communities from peat moss isolated from Minnesota, USA - S1T2_Fc - Sphagnum fallax MG | ecosystem: Host-associated > Plants > Peat moss > Unclassified | place... | reverse complement strand
GTGTCGAGGAGCGTTTCGCCGAGCTCGCGCGTCTTGTGCGGGTTGGCGTCGGAGATGCGCTGCCAATCTTCGAGCGTCACCTCGACGGTGCGCTTCCAGAGTTCCGGCGTGATCGTGTTGCCGAGCGCGGCTTCGGTCGAGCGCATCGCTTTGAAGATGTCGCCGAACTCCATCACGCCCGAGTAGCCGTGCTCGAGCATCCGGTCGCGCCACGCCTTCGAGTGGAAGCGCGTCAGCACGCCGTTGACGACCACGTTGCGGAAGTTGCGAACCTTCGGCTCGCGCTTCGTGAGGTCGCTCACCACGATCATCGTGTCTTCCTGACCCATCGCACGCTTCGCGGCGCCGAAGGCCGACGTGAACGATGCGAACATGTCTTCCTTCACCGGGCCACCGCTCGCCATTTGAATGAGCGGCTGCTGGATGATCTCGACGCGTTCGACGATGTACTTGTGCACGGCGACGGCCGGTACGATGCGGACCTGCGTGAACTGCGGGATGTACGCGTTGCAGTTGTCGCTCATCCACGCGGCGCCGATGTCGTTGTAGTCGGTGAAGCGGCCCGTGTCGAGCATCATGCCGACCTGACCCATGAACGCATCTTCACCCATGCCGAAGCAGCGGGCGCGCGCGAGCTGCGGATCGATGCCTTGCGCGATCAATTCGTCGGAATGCTTCTTGACGTAGTTCCACTCGTGCGGTTCGTCCGCTTCGGCGGCGAGCTGCGCGGCTTCGTGAATCAAACGGATCGCGCCGGGGAACGTATTCTTGAACACCGTCGACGTGTTGGCGAGGATGTCGATGCGCGGCCGGCCGAGCTCGTCGAGCGAGATCAGTTCGGCGCGCTCCGCGCGATTGAAGCGATCCTTCGCGACGCGCGCGCCCATCAGTTCGAGCGCCTGCGCGATGCCGACGCCCTCGCTCTCGAGAACCTCGGAACCCCAGAGCACGACGCCGACGGCGGCCGGAAGATGGCCGCGCTCGACTTGCGCCGCTTCGAGGATCTGTTGGACCGTGCGCTTTCCCTTACGCTGCGCGGCTTCGCGCGGCAGCATGCGCACGTCGGTCGACGCCATGTTGCGCCCCGTTGGTAGCACGTTCCAGTCGCCGACGACTTCGCCGCCGAGCGACGGTTCGAGGTACTTCCCCGAGAGGACGGTGATCAGGCCATCGCGCTCCGCATCGCCGACGCGGCCGAGTTGCACGAAGAGCTCGCGCGCACGGTCGACGAAGCCCGCGAGCGTTTCGAGCTCGTAGGGATTCTTGCCGAGCTCGCGACCCGCGATCGGGCGCGTCTTGAGGATGCCGAGCATCGCTTGCTGGCGCAGCTTCGCGCGCGCGTCGACGGCGCTGCCCGCGCCGCGAAGAACTTCGGATGAGAGCAGCGCGCGGCCGGCCTCACGCAGTTCGTCGAGGATCTCGTGGCCGTAGGTGCCCGACGAATCGCGCGCGTGCGGCTCGAGAAGAAGACGATCGTAGTCGAAGCCGTAGCAACTCGCGATCAAGCGATAGAGATCGACGTCGGCGTATTCGAGACACGCGTGGAACGTGTCGAGCCGATCTTGCTCGGAGAGATTGCGCCCGAACACGTGCTGCCCGACCGGCGCGAAATCGCCCTCGAGTGCCACGAGTTCGTCGTGAACCTTCGCGACGAAGTCCTTGTCTTTGTTGCCCGGTGCGTCGATGCGCAGGCCCGTGCGTTCGACGATTTCGCGAACCTCGCTCGCGAGATCGCCGCGCTTCTCCAGATCGTCCGACGACGTGTTGTAGTAGTCGTGCACGAGCCGGTGCAGGTTGCGCAGATCCTCGCTGCCTTCGACCGATTTCATCGGCGGGCAGAGATGCGAGAGCACCGTCGCATACGAGCGGCGGCGCGCGATCGACGCTTCGACCGGATCGAGGATGTTGAAGATGTAGGCGTGCGGGCAGCCGTCCACGAGGAACTCGGGATAGTCGCCTTTGGCCGGCGACCATTCTTTGCCGCGGCTCCACTCCACGAGACCGTGCGTGCCGACGTGGATCATCGCATCGGCGTTGAAGCGGCGCGTCGCGTAACGATACGACGCGAGCAGCCACGGCGATGGCGGTGCCTGCTTGTCGTGGATCACGCTGAGATCTTCCATGCCCTGCATGTCTTGCAGCAGCACGAGGATGTTGCCGTAGCGCAGGCCCTTCACGGGAATCGTCGATTGCGGCTGGCCCCACACGTCGTAGAACAGCGCTTCCAGTCCGACTGGAAGCTCGTGCGCCCAATCGCGAATCTCACCCGCGGAGACGGCGCCGACGTTCGAGTATCCGGCGTACATGTCGCGGAGCTTGAGCGACACGGCCTCGTCGGTTTCGTCGACCTCGCCCGTCTCGTAGCCCTCGGCTTTGAGCGTCTGCAGCATCGAGCGCAGCGATCCCGCGACGTCGAGGAAGTACGCGACGCCCACGTTGCCGGGTCCCGGCGGGAAATTGTAGACGAAGACGGCGAGTTTCTTCTCGGAGTTCTTGAGGTGACGCAGCTTGAGCCAGCGCGTCGTCACGTCGCCGAGGAGCGTGACGCGGTCGGGGATCGGCTCGAGCGCGCTGATCTCTTCGCCCGCTTCGCGCGAGCAGATCGGCGGCAGCGGCTGGATGCCTTCGGTTTCCGGCGTCACGACGTTGCCGATGTATTCGAGCGACGCGATGCCGAACTTGGAGTGCTTGAGATCTTCGCGCGACATCGCGGCGTTGACGGGCGACGTGTAGACGCGCGGCGAGCCGAGATCCCGAATCAGATCGATCGACGCCTCCGGCGCGCCCGCGAACATCGAGCCCGCGAGGTAGAGCGGAACGTTGTGGTAGACGGCGCCGACGAGCGGCTCGCCCTTCTTCGATTTGAGATGCCCGCGCGAGACGACGTGCGCGTTAAAGACGGCCGTCATCGAGCAGATCACGCCGACGCCGCGGCGCTCCCACTCGGCGATCGCGGCGTCGAGAACTGGATGGTTCCAGTCCACGAGAAAGAGATCGTGCGTGATGAAGCCGATGCGATCCCACGGCTTTTTGCCATACGTCTTCTGGTACCACGGCTCGTACCACGCGAGGTACGCCTCGGGCGTTTGAAACAGGCCGCCCTCGTGCGCCGTATGGTAGATACCTTCGTTCTCGACTTTTTCCGGCAGGGGAACCTCGCCGGAATAGGCACCGTCCATGAAGTGCTTCATCAAGTAGAGGAACATGTTCTCGACGTTCTTGACGGAGCGATTGTTCCAGTACCCGATCATCACGAGCGATTTGAAGACGGGCTTTTTCATGAGCTTCGCCATCAACGGCGCGGCACCGACCATCTTTTGCATGCCGAGGAAACCCTCGCGGGCTTCCCAAAACTCGTCGATCGTCTCGTTGTTCGCTCTCGCTTTATTCCGCTTGAGCGCCATCGACATCTCGCGCATGGGGTTCGACTTGTTCATATCGAACTCGAAGCCGAGCGATTTGAACATCAGCTGCTGCAGCCGCGCGTCCGGGATGTCGTACCACAGAAATTTCACGCGGGAGAGTTCTCCCGCCCGATCCATCTCTTGTAGGAGGTTCGCCATCCGCTCGACGACCTCGATGCTCATCGATTGCCAACCGATCAGGACGTCGGCCTCGCGAATCGACTGGCGTAACCGGCCGATTGCGGACGGATCGTTGAAGTCGGACGCGCCGAAATGCTCGAGCGACCACTCGCGGCCGGTCTTCGCGCGCAAGCCTTTGAACGCGAGCCGGATGGCGTTGGCGCGCTCGTCCGGCGCCCAGGAAGAGTAGCCGACGATTTTCATGATCTCACGCTACAGCCGGCGGCGCGCCTCGGCCGTGATAGCCATCACCCGGCCGAGTGCCGGGCCCGGAAGGATCGGCCTTTCGTGACGACCGCCGCCGCCGTTCCCGGCGGGCGCCCGGCATCGCAAGCGGCCGGCCCACCGGAGCGCCGCTCCGTCATCGAATCGGGTCCGCGGCTCGCCTTCGTCACGCTCGGCGTCCTCCTCGCGACGCTTCTCGAGCTGATCGACACGACGATCGTGAACGTCTCGCTGCCCTACATTCAAGGCAATCTCGGCGCGAGCCAAGAGGAAGGCACGTTCATCGTCACGGGCTACATCGTGGCGAACGTGATCGTCATTCCGCTCACGCCGTGGCTGCAACGCCGCTTCGGCCGGCGGCAGTACTACCTCGCCTCGATCCTGATCTTCACGTTCGCGTCGCTGATGTGCGGGCTCTCGAACTCGCTCGAGTCGCTCGTGTTCTGGCGGGTGATCCAAGGTCTCGGCGGCGGCGGACTGATCTCCACCTCGCAAGCGATCCTGCGCGAGACGTTTCCGCCCGAGAAACAGGCGGCCGCTCAAGCGATCTTCTCCGTCGGCGTCATCATCGGGCCGACGATCGGTCCCGTGCTGGGTGGCGTCCTCACCGACCAACTTTCGTGGCCGTGGGTCTTTTTCGTCAACCTGCCCGTCGGGCTGTGCGCCGCGTTTCTCGTGGGGAGCTTCTTGCGCAATCCCGAGCCGCCGCAAAAGCTCGCGGTCGACGGCGTCGGCGTCGCGCTGCTCGCGATCGGGCTCGGCGCGCTTCAATATATGCTCGACCAGGGTCAGGAGAAAGACTGGTTCGGATCCGATGCGATCGTCGCGTCGGCGGCGATCGCGGCCGTGACGCTCGGTGCGTTCGTGCTCTGGGAACTCTTCGGGGCGAAATCCCCGGTCGTCGATCTACGGATTCTGAAGAACAAAACCGTGACGGCCGGAAGCCTGCTCGGCGCGTGCCTCGGCGTCTCGCTGCTCGGCAGCCTGATCACGTTGCCGCAGTTCGTGCAGTCGGGCCTCGGCTTTACGGCAACGCTCGCGGGTGAAGTGATCCTGTTCCGCGCGGTCACGATCATGATCCTGACGATACCCTCCGCGCGCCTCGCGGCGAGCGGCAAGGTGTCGCCGGTCGTTCAGATCGGAATCGGGTTCGTGTTGCTCGCAATTTCGAACGTGTGGCTCGCCGCCGTTACGACGACGGACGCGACGTTCTGGACGTTCTTTCCGCCGCTCGCGCTCAGCGGCGTGGGCCTCGCGCAAATCTTCGTGCCGATCTCTCTCGCCGTGTTCGGATCCGTGCAGCCGCGCGACGTCCCGAAGGCGTCGGCGATGTTCAACCTCGCGCGGCAACTCGGCGGCAGCATCGCGACCGCGGTGCTGATCACGATCATCGCGCGGCAGGCTGCGGTGCACCAAACGGAGCTCGGCGCGCGCGCGTCGCTCGGCGTCGCGCCGATCCGCGAGTTCGTCGACGCGCGCGGCGGACCGAACGACGAGAACGCGCGTATCGCGCTCAACAATATCATCGTCGGCCAAGCGACGACGCTCGCGTATGCCGATACCGCGCGCTTCGTCGGCTATCTGACCTTCCTGTTCGTGCCCCTCGTTTTCTTCTTACGGAAGCCGAAGAAGAAGCCCGGTTAACTCGCGGCTTTCGGGAGCCGCGGCACGATCGCGTTCCAGATCGAGTCCGCGTATTGTTCCGCGCCGTTGACGTTCGGATGGCCGATCGATGCGATCCGGCACGCGGCGATCGCGCTCGGGTCGAGGTCGTGCCGTTCGATGCCGAGACGGTCGCAGATCGCGTAGCGCTCGGCCACCAACTCGTCTTCGGGCGCGAGCGTGGCGTTCTTCAAACTCCAGAGTTGCGGATCGGGTTGAATCGTGAAGACGGTATGCAACGGATCGACGTTCGGCGTCACGTGGACGAAGTTCGGTGAGAACGGGGCGCGATTCGCATCGGCGACCGCTTCGTCGATCGCGGCCTCCGATTGGTCGAAGAAACGATTCGCGGCCGCGACGAGCGCGCGCGCGATCACGTTGAGTTTTCGCGGCGGCGTGGTTTCGGTATTCTCGTTCGGCTTCGCGAGCGTATAGCGCGACGCGTTGCCCGCGAGGTCGCTCGTCGTTGCGGTGATGCTCGCCGCACCACGCTCGAGACCTTGGCTGCGCGCTTGCGCGCGCGTCTGCACGGGCGAGCCGAGAAGCGCGCGGACGAGGTCGCGCACGGGCGGGATGTCGAGGCTATCCTCGCCGATCATCGGATAGTACGAAAGCACGATGACGATGCAGTTCGGATTCGGTTCGACGAAGCGCGCGCGCAAGCGATCGAGCAGCGCGAGCAAGTGATCGTGGCAGTGCACGCGTATCGCTTCGCGCACGTAACGCCGGTCGGCGATCGGATCGAGGAGCCGCGTCACGCCGACGTCGTTGATTCCGGCGCTGAGCAAGATCAGATCGATGCGCGTGTCCTGACTCGGGCTCGCATCGTAGTCGTCGAGTTGCCGCAGAACGGTCGGCGTATACGACGGAATTTCTCCCGCGTACTTCCCCTCTTCCAAATACGAAAGCTCGTACGATGACGATTGCACCGCGGTTCCGCTCTTCGTATTCGCATCGTCGTAGCGCGGTGCGTACCGATCGTTTGCGACGTGATTCCGGCTCGTATCGGCGATCTGATTGAGGTCGCCGAGCCCGATCGACGCGCCGGAATGCACGTCGGTCGGGACCTCGACGATCGGCCGCCCGAGTCGTGCGGCGAGGCGATTGACGATCGTCGTGCGCCAGCGGTGATCGTTCGTGAGCCCCTGCCCCCACGCGATCGAATCTCCGAGCACGAGCACGTTGAACGGTTCCGGCGTCGCCGCCGCACCCGCTGCCAGCGGTAGCGCGAGAACGGAGGCGAGCGAACGGATGAAATCGTGACGTTGCATCAAAGGCGACTCCCGAAGCGATAGCCGAGGCCGAAGACGATACCTTGAAAGCGAACGGATCCGGGCGCGCGCGATGCGTCGCTGCGACGGTCGCCGACGACGGCGAGATCGAGATAGTACGGGTATCCGAAGAACGGAAGGAGCGAGAGCGTCCCGCCGGTGCGGAAGCGGACGGCGCGATAGCGAACGCCGCCGCCGTTGAGGTTCGGATAGTACGAGATCGCGCCGTACGCCGAGAGCGTCTGCTGGAGCGTCGGTGGGACCTCGACCCCGATACCGAATCCCGAGACGCCCGGGCGCGGCGTGTTGCTGCCCGCGGTCATGAACGTCAGGTCCGCAACGAGGCCGCCCGGAATGACGGTCTTCCCCGCGCGGATCTCGAGCGACGTGTCGTGCACGGCAAACGTGGGCTCTTCCGGGTCCGCCGTATCGCCGACGTCTTCGACGGCGCCCGCGCGATGTAAGTACGCGATCGAACGCAGATCGGCCGAGAGCCACGTGCGATAGAGCCCGAACGGATCGCCGATTTCGGCGTGCGACGCGAGCGTTTCGAAACTTCCGCGACCCGAGTCGAATTCGTCGTGCGCCTGCGAATCGCCGAAGTTGAACGCGACGCTGCGCTGCGGCACGTACCCATCCGAATACACGAGGACCGCGACGCGTACCGGCGTGCATCCGCCGCCGGCGACCGTGACGATCGAACTCACGGTCCCATCGGGCGCGATGCGGACGCGTCCGCGTCGCACGAGGTTCGGATTCCAGGTGTACGACGGAATGGCCGTAGGGTCGATCGCGGTTCCCCGCACGGCGGTCGCGAGCAAGGGAACGGGGGAGCCGGTCTTTACCTGGACGTACGGCGGGTTCGCAATCCAGCGGCACGGGGCCGAATCCGCCGCGGCCGGTGAACGTAACGCGAGCGTTCCGAGGATGGCGCCGAGGGCGATCGTTACGAAGCGCCGCACGCGCACATTTCATCGGAGGAGGCCACGCCGCTCGATTCGCCCGGAGGTCCGCTTTCACTTCGCGAACTGCGTCCGCGATGAGAACTTCTTTTGGTCTGCAGACGGCGCTCGTCGCGGTCGCCTTGGTGCTCTGTACGCTTCCCGTGTCGGCCGCGTTACCGCGCCCGGCTCACGTGATCGTGATCGTCGAGGAGAACAAATCGCTCGCGCAGATCGATCGCAGCGGCCATGCGTCGTTCATCAACGCGATCGCCGCGCGCGGCGCGCTCTTCGTCGACGCGCACGGCGTCACGCACCCGAGCCTACCGAACTACCTCGCGCTCTTCTCGGGCCTGACGAACAAGAACGGTGACGGTTGCCCCGCGACCGGCATCTCTCCGCACGCCCCGAACCTCGGGAGCGAACTGCTCGCCGCGCATCTGACGTTCGCGGGTTACGCGGAAGCGCTGCCGGGAACGGGATCGACGGTCTGCAGCGCGGGCACGTACGCGCGCAAACACGCGCCGTGGGTCGCGTTCTCGAACGTGCCCGCCTCCGACAGTAAGCCCATGGACGATCTCCCGCGTTCCTATAACGCGTTGCCGACGGTGTCGTTCTTGATCCCCGACGTCGACGACGACATGCACGACGGATCGATCGAGCAGGGCGACACGTGGCTCGCGACCCACGTGAAGCCGCTCCTCGCGTGGGCCGACAAACACGATACGCTCGTCGTGCTTACGTGGGACGAGGGCTACGACCCCGGCAACACGATCCCGACGATCTTCTACGGTCCGATGGTGAAGCCGGGGCGCTACGCGGAACGTGTCGACCACTTGAACACGCTACGCACGCTCGAGACGATGTACGGATTGCCGCTCACGGGCAAAGCGTCGCTGGTTTCGCCGATCGTCGACTGCTGGAAATAACTGACGCGGGTTCTTCCGAAAATTAGGACCTTTGGCATACGAACGCTGAAGGAGTCCGCTACCGGGGTCCGTTGAACTGCTCGTAACGGAGCCTGTTACGGGGCTGCGTGTTCGGCCGTTTCTCTCTGTGGTCCGAACGTCGCGGTATGAAAGGTTTCATTCGTGTTTAAGCCATCGCTTCGGGGAGCGGCGCTTTCGGCGTTGCTTCTCGCACCCGTTCTCGGAGCGTCGCCCGCGGGCGCCGCAACGGACGCTTTCCTCGGTAAGGCGCCGCCGACCCAACCCGTCAACTTCCTCGTGAAGTTGCCGCTACGCAATACGGCGGAACTCGACCAGCTCATCGCCGAGCAAGGCGACATGAACTCGCCGCTCTACCATCACTTTCTGACGCCACAGCAGTTCGCGAGCGAATTCGGCCCGACGGCCGCGTCGCGCGCACGCGTCGAAGCAGCGATGAAGGCCGCGGGGATCACGATCGATCGCGCGGGTGCTCAGGCGTATAGCGTTCATGCGCCGACGGCGACGGTCGAGCGCGCGTTCGCCGTGAAGATGAGCTTGCTGCGCGCGGCAAACGGACATAAGAGCGCGGTGACGCGGCAGGCGATCACGCTACCGGTCGGACTGGCGCGCGAAGGCGTCAACGTGGTCGGCATCGGGTATGTCCGCCCGAAGCACCTCTACTCGCGCCTCTCGCGCGTCCAGCCGGCCAGCCGCTATTCGAGCGTCGGACCGTACTGGTTTACCGACCTCAAGCAGGCCTACTCGTATCCGACGTGGTCGCAGGTTCGCGGACGTTACGCGAATATCGGCATCATGATCAGTAGCGACATCCTCGACAGCGATCTCAAAGGCTACTTCGATTCGGAGAACTACACCGCGGTTAGCGGTGCGGCGGTGCCGAAGGTCATCCGTCACTACGTGCTCGGCGGCGCGCCGTTCGATCCAAACTCCGATGCCTCGTTCGAAGCGAGCCTCGACGTGCAGCAGTCGCTCGGGAGCGCGCCGGGCGCGACCGACCAGCTCTACGACATACCGGATCTCAGCGATAATTCGCTGCTTCAGGGCTACTTAGATGTGATCGAAGACGATATCGCCGACGTGACGAGCGGTTCGTTCGGCGGCTGCGAGATCGGCTACGAGCCGATTTATAACGAAGGCGTCGACTATCGCTACATCCTGAATATCTATAAGGATCTCTTCGCGCAGGGGAACGCGCAAGGTCAGACGTTCCTGTTCTCCTCGGGCGACTCGTCGGGCCGCGCGTGCCCGTCCAAGCCCTACTACGTCTACGGGTACAACGGTCAGTTTCTGCCGAGCATCGACGATCCGGCGGACAATCCGAACGTCACGGCCGTCGGTGGAACGAACCTAATCACGACGACACCGCCGAACCCGCAGCCGAACCCGCCGGTGCTCACGTCGAAGTACGTGCGCGAAAGCGAATATGCCGATCCGGAAGTTCCGTACGACGTGTACGGTTACGGCCTCGGTACCGTCGTCACGGGCGGACTCTGGGGTTCGGGTAGCGGACGCAGCCAAGTCTTCGCGATGCCGAAGTACCAAGCGCAGTACGGCCTCACGGGTTACGGCCGCTCCATTCCGGACGTCTCGATGCAGATGGGCGGCTGCCCGGCCGGCATTTCCGCATCGTGCGGAGCCGACGATAGCGCGTCGATCCTCGCATTCGACGGTTACCTCTACGGCGTGATCGGCACGAGCGCGTCGTCACCGGAGTTCGCGGGCGTTCTCGCGTTGCTCGTCGCTCACGGCGGCTCGCGTCTCGGAAACGTCAACACGACGCTCTACGAACTGGGCAAGGCAAACGATGCGTTGCCGTACCATTTCTTCCACGACGGAATCCCTGGATACAACGGTGTGGTTACGGTCGCCGCAGGTACGAAGGGATACAGCCAGATCACCGGACTCGGGACGCCGTACGTCGACAACCTCGTCGGTGCGTCCAACCTTCCCGTGGCCGGTGACCCGCAGACGCCAAGCAACCCCTAAACGCCGTAATCGTCCCACTCACGCGCCCGTTCGCAGCGATGCGAGCGGGCGCACTTTATTTTGCGTGTGCCGCGACGTCGGCGAGCGCTTGATCGAAGCGCGTGAGAATCGAATAACGGTGGATCTCGAGGAGCGACGCCGAGTCGCCCGCGGCGCCCCAATCTTCCGTGAAGCCGAGGACGTATCCCGAGCGCGCCGCGAGCCGTTCCACGCGGTCGTCGTAGACGTCGTACGGATACTCGACGGCGAAGATCTTGCGCCCGAGACGATGCTCGAGCGAGTACTTCGAAAGCGCGAACTCGTGCAGCACGTCCGCATCGCTCAGCTTCGTGAGGTCCGGCGGGTGGTTCGCCGTCTGGCTCTGTACGTCGATCAATCCGCTGCGTTCCATCGCGCGCAAGTCGTCCCACGTGTTGTGATGTTTGCTCGTGGTCTTTCCGACGAAATTCGTGTGGACGAAAAGTGTCGCTGGGAAACGATGCCGTTCTAGGAGCGGAAATGCGTAGCGATAGATTCCGGTTCCGTTATCGTCGAACGTCAAGACGAGCGGCTTCGCGGGAAGGGGCGTGCCGAGCACGAGGTGATCGCGCAGCGCTGCGAGCGGGATCACGTGAAAGCCGCCGCGCGCGATCTCATCGAGTTGCGTCGCGAACGTTGCGGACGTGGTATCGAACCACACCTCTTTCTCCGGTAACACGTCGTGCCACACGAGAACCGCCACATAAGGCTCGCGCGCGTTTGCTGCGACTTGCGGCAAGTCGTCCTGCGCGCGCGCGACGTTCGACTGCCAGGAGAGTGCGGCGACGAGTGCGAGCGCGCCGGCGATGGATTTCGTCATCGCGAGAGGTGTTGCGGCGGTCGGTGCGGATATCCCGGTCGGGATCATGACGGGACGCAGAGGGAGATTGCTGTGGATCATCGCCGCGTGCGCGCTCGTCGCGCTCGCCGCCGGCTTCCTCGCACGCGCACCGATCGAGCGCGCGATATTCGCGAACGCCGCGGCTCGCACGCTCGGTAGCGACGTCAGCGTCTCGTCGGCGACGTACGCGAGCGGCGTGTGGGACGTGCGCGATCTCGCGATCGGAACGGCGGCGTCGCCCGTGCTCGAAGCGCCGCATGCGACGATCGTGCTCGCGCCCGTGGCGCGCGTGTCGCTCGACCAGCCCAACCTTACGATCGCCGACTTCCATGCGGGCCTTCCCGCGCTCGATGCGTTCGAACGCGCGTATCCGGGCGCGAGCGTTCGTGTGAACGGCGGCCACGTCGCTGCGAACGGGCTCGCGTTCGCCGATGCCGACGGCACGCTCCGATTCGAAGGGTCGCAGAACGCATCGCCGCTCTTCGAGGGTACGCTCGCGCTCGTGGACGGTGCTCGCACCTATCCGATCGTGTTGCACGCAGCGACGCCGCAGGGTCTCGCCGCGCAAGCCATCGTTGCGGATGCGATCCCAGCGGCGGCCTTCGCCGCGCTGCAAGATGCATCGGAGATGAAACCGACGGCCGGCTTCGTTCGCGATGTGAACGTCGCGGTCGCCGGCGGTGCGCTTGCCGGCACGGCGCGGCTCGACGACGTGACGTTCACGATGTTCTCGCACAGCCTGCACGGGCTTCATGGCGAGCTCGTCTTCGGCGCTGGCGGTGTCGGCACGAAGGCGATCGTGGGCTCGCTCGACGCGGTGCCCTTCGACGCCGTCGGCGAGGTCCACGATCTACCGCAACCGTTCGGGTGGCTCGCCGGCGGGTCGCGCGATTTGCAATCCTTCGCGAAACTGATTCGCGAGATCGCGGACGAGCCCGATCTCCGATCGGTTCATTTCGATACGACGGCACCCGGGCTCGGCTTTGCGATGTACGCGATGCAAACCGATCACGGACCGCTCGTGGTCAACGTGCTCACGATCGATCCGACCGAACCGACCTTGCGTTTCGACACGGCGATCGCGGAAGATCACGTGATCTCGAACGGCGAACGCACGTCCGCGATGGGCGTGCGCACGGGTGCCGTTGCGGGTGTCAACGGCGATTACTTCGATATCGGGCGCACGTACGAACCGCAAGGCATGCTCGAGCGCGCGGGCGAGATCGTGCGCGGCCCCGTGCAGCGCGCGGCGCTCGTGATCGACAAGGACAAGCACGTTCGCTTCGACATCTTCCACATCGAAGGAACGGCTCGCGTCGGCGGTGTGGCGTATCCGATCACGCAACTGAACGATTGGCCCGTCGGCGAAGCGACCGTCATCACGCCGGCGTTCGGGAAGACGTTGCCCGCGGATCCGGGCACGACGTTCGCGACGCTCGAGCCGACGGCGAGTGCGAACCGCTTTCGCGTCACGAGCGTTTCCGATGCGTCCGCGTCGCTTCCGGTGTCGCTCGGCATCGCGTTCGGTGCCAAGACGCACGTGAAGGTCCGCGCCGGGGAAATCATCGACGTGTCGTACCGAATCGTCCCGAGCGTCGAGGGCGCGGTCGCGGCGATCGGCGGCGGCCCGATTCTCGTGCGCGACGGCGCGTGGTACGAAGACCCCGACGCGCCGGCGCCCGACGAACGCGATTATCGCTGGCCCGTGGTCGCGCTCGCGCGTCAAGCCGACGACCATCTGCTGCTCGTCGCGGTCGACGGTCGCCATCCCGAACGCTCCGTCGGAATGATGCGCCCGGAATTCGCGGATCTGTTGATCCGCTTCGGCGTGACCGATGCGATGGCGCTCGATTCCGGGGGATCCGTGACGATGGTCTCGCGCGCACCGGGCGACACGCGCGTGACGGTTCGCAACGTGCCGTCCGATCATAGCGCCGAGCGCTGGGTTTCCGATGCGCTGTTCCTCTATAGTTCCGCGCCGCAACCATCGCTCGTTCCGCTCGCGTCGGCCGCCACGCCGGCTCCCGAAGCGCGGCCCACACCGTGATTCCCGTGCTGCCGGAGACGCTCGCGCCGCCGGCGCCGTTCCCGCTCGTGATCGCGCAATCGCACGAAACCGAGTTCGTCGCGCCCGGAATTCGGCGCGGCGTCTATCGTTTGCAAACCACGGATGGGCCGATCGTCGTCACGGTCGTCGCCGTCGATACGCGCGAACCGACGGTGCGATTCGAGACGGTCGTCGCGAACGACCGAATGATCTCGAGCGGCGAGACCGTGTCGTCGATGGCGCATCGCATCGGTGCGGTCGCGGGCGTCAACGCCGACTACTTCGATATCGGGCAGACGAATCAACCGCTCAACATCGTCGTCCGCGACGGCGCGCTCTTGCGCACGCCGTCGAAGCGAGTCGTCCTCGACGTTCGCAGCGATCGCACGATCGCGTTCGAGAACGTCGCGTTCTCCGGAACCGTCCGGTACGGCGCGACGACGTTACCCGTGACCACGGTGAACGAGTGGCCGCCGCAAGGCGGCGTCGGCCTGTTGACGCCCGCATACGGTACGCCGAAACCGAATCCCGACGTCACGATCGTGCCGCTCGTCGCCGTCGACGAAGCGCATCTTCCGACCGATCTCGGCGGCGCGTATCGCGCGGTCACGGGCGACCCGAGTCATCCCGCGATCGCGGGTCCGGAGCTCGCGTTCGGACCCGCGGCACGCGCGCTCGGGCCGCTTCCGAATCCGGGCGACGACGTGCACGTCGACGTTGCGACGACGCCCGCGCTCGCGGACATCGCGAACGCCGTCGGCGGCGGACCGCTACTCGTTGCCGACGGTGTGCCGGTCGAGGATCCGAACGCGCCCGCGCCCGAAGAGCGCGACCGCCGCTTTCCGGTCTCCGGCGCGGCGACGACGGCGGCAGGCGCGCTCGTGCTCGTTGCCGTCGACGGGCGGCGTGCCGCGTATTCGATCGGCGTGACGCGTCCGGAGTTCGCCGCGCTGATGCTCGGCTTCGGCGCGACGAACGCGATGGCGTTCGATTCGGGTGGATCGTCGACGCTCGTGGCGCGCGTCCTCGGCGATGCCGACGCGAGCGTGCTCAACGCGCCGAGCGACGGCGAAGAACGTCCCGTCGCCGACGGGCTGTTCGTCTGCAGCGATGCGCCGCGCGGACCCGCCGCGCAACTTGTCGTGCGACCCTCGCCGATCGTCGCGTTACCCGATACGAACGTTCCGGTCACGCTCGCGCTCGTCGATGCGGCCGGCCATCCGACGTCGTCGCAGCCGCCGGTTCGCGCGACGGTCGCGGGATCGCGCACGTCGCGCGAGGTGACGTTCCGGAGCGGCGCCACGATCGCGCACGTTCGTTTCGACGTGGTGACGCGGCTCGCGAAACTCACGATCGTGCCCGACGTGCGCGATCCGGACCCGAATGCGGCGGTCACGTTTTCGGCGCGCGGTATCGATGCGCGCGGCCGCGACGTCGCGCTCGGCGACCGCGTGCGCTGGGCGAGCGATCGCGGACGATTCGCGCGGCCGGGCGTTTTGATCGCACCCGATCGTGACGCGCGCGTCGTCGCATCGGCCGGCGGTGCGCTCGGCGAGTGGCCGCTCTACGTGGGGCATCACGTGCGCGAGCTCGCGCTGTTCGATGCCGGCGGACGATCGCTCTGGCGGTTCGATTCCGCGCCCGCGGGAGAACTCGGCTCGCTCTCGTTCGCACCAGACCGCTCGGAGATGACGGTGCCGTACGATTTCACGAGCGGCGAGCGCGCCGCATATGCGGACGCGGACATCGCGCTGCCGGGCGAGCCGCAATCGCTCACCATCGAAATTCTCGGCGACGCGAGCGGCGTCGGCGTGCGCGCGGCGTTCGTCAACGGACTCGGCGAGCGACGCGCGCTGACGCTCGCGCGCGCCGTCGATTGGAATGGGTGGCGTCCCATAACGGTCGTACTGCCGGACGACGTGAGCCCGCCGGTTCGCCTCGTCTCGCTCTACGTGGTCGACTCGCTTGCGAACGCGCCGACGCACGCGGTCGGTGCGCTCGCGTTCCGTCACCCATCGCTCGTTCTCGCGGGGAGTCCATGATCGCACGCACCGCTCTCGTCGCCCTCGCGAGCGCCTTCGCCGCCACACTCATCGGGACGGTGCCGCAATCGCCGCGCGCCGCGGCGTCGACGTGGGCCGGCGTTCCGGTGCTGATGTATCACAAGATCGACGCGCAGGTTCCGACGAGCGCGGTGGGCCGCGATCTCACCGTCGAGCCGGCCGCATTCGAAGCGCAACTGCAGTATCTGCGCGCGAACGGAATCGCCACGATCACGGCCGCCGAACTCGCGAGCGACCTATCGCGCGGCGTGCGCCCGGAGAAAGTCGTCGTGCTGACGTTCGACGACGGCTACGAAGACGCGGCCACGGTCGCGTTGCCGCTCCTCCGCAAATACGGCGCGCGTGGAACGTTCTTCGTCTCGAGCGGATTCGTCGGAACGCCGCGACACCTGACGTGGAAGGAGATGCGCGCGATGCGCGCCGCCGGCATGGAAGTCGCCTGCCACGGTACGTTCCACCTGGACCTCTCGACGCTCGATCGCGCGGGACAGATGGCGGAAGCGGGAGGCTGCATGCGGCGTTTCGCGCACTATCTCGGCGGCGCGCCGCCGGTAACGTACGCGTATCCCGCGGGGAAATTCGACGCGGTGACGCTCGCGATCATGAGAGAACTCGGCATCGCCGCGGCCTTCACGGAGCGAGCCGGACTCGTGACGAGCCTCGCGCAACCGTATGCGTTGCCGCGCCGCCGCATCCGCCACGACGACGGCGTGACGCGCTTCGGGGAGCTCGCGACACCGTAGAGCCTCCGAAATGCAAAACGAACCGCGTCTCTCGACGCGGCTCGCTTTGCACCGTTCTCCCGGTTAGGCTTTCTTGGCGACCTTGCGACGGGTCGTCTTTTTCTTGGCGGTCTTTTTCTTGGCTACTTTGCGGACCGTCTTTTTGGCGGTCTTTTTCTTCGCGGTCTTTTTCTTGGCGGTTTTCTTCTTGGCCGTCTTCTTCTTCGCGGTGGTCTTCTTGGCGGCCGACTTCTTTACGGTCTTCTTCTTGGCGACCGTCTTTTTGGCAACCGACTTCTTGGCGGTGGCCTTTTTCTTCGCTTTTTTGACTGCCATTATTCGGTAGTCACCTTTCTGCGAACCGTGCCGTCTGACGACGGCCGATTCGACATCGTCAGGGTAGTTGTACTTGTTATATCGCAGTTAGAGGATTTTAGCAACTACCGACGAGAGCGGGAAGTACGTTCCGCGCGCGAGCGTCGCGATTTCGCGCATCAACGGATGCGCTTCGTACTCGTCTAAATTCACGCACGTGAGCTTCGCGCGTCCGGCGAGCTGCGAGGCAATATGACGACATTGCTCCGCTGCGAGCTCGCCGAGTTCGCGCACGCCGTCGCCGTCGAGCGCGGCTGCGAGCATCGCTTCGCCGCCGAGCGGAACGTTCGCGCGGCCGTCGCTGAAGACGGCGATATCGACTTCGGCGCCCGCATGTGCCCGTCGAAATCGTTCGGCAATCGTGCGCGCGAGTTCGAGTGCTTCGGGCAAAGGTGTGAGCGCGCGCACCGCTCCGGGCTCGAGTTCGTCGAGCCGTGCGGCCACGAGATCGATGTTGCGTCCGGTGTTTTCGTCGACGGCGATCGTGGCGTGCGGACCCCAACACGAGATGAGTGCGGCGCGTTCGCGCTCGGTGTAGACGGGTCGCAGCAGCTCGCGCGTCGCCGCGCGGACGAGCTCCGAACTCTTCTGCGTGGAGAGCGACGCGTCGACCACGAGAATCGAAAGTCGGGGCGGCGTCGCGGCTTCGACGGGTTCTTTCGGCTCCGCAGATATGCCGGCGCGCGACGACGCCGCGCGATCGAGGAGCGTCGCGCCGATGTCGAGCCGTCCGTTCGGCCCGAGCGCTTGCGATCCGATCGGTTGCCCTTCGCGTTCGCGTTGCGCGCGTTCGGGCAGCGGCGTCTTTTGCGTTAACTCGGGCGCGACGACGATGCGTGGCGCTGGTTCGACCTGCTCTTCGGGCATGTCGTTCGCGCCTTCGCCGAGCGTCGCTTCGAGCGCCGCTTCGATCGCCGCGTCTTCCGCAAGATGCTCGGATTGCGCTTCGACGCGCAGGCGGCTGCGGCGCAAACGCGCGGCGAGCGGGAACACGCGCGCGACGTCGGCCGGCGTCGCAACGTCGCGACCTTCCCACGCCGCGAGCGCGAGCGCCGCTTCGAGCGCGACGAATTCCGTACGGTGGCTATCGATGCCGAGCCGCGCCGTCGCTTCGATCGCGGCGGCTTCGGCGGCCACATCCGCGCGGACCGATTCGATGCGCTTCAATGCCGCTGCGAGTTTGGTGCGCAGCTTCTTCGTGGCACCCTCGAACGTGGCGGAGAACGCGCGGGCGTCGCGCGCGAACGCCGCATTCCGGCGATAGATTTCGAGACGCTCTTCGAACGATGGCGCGGATCGCACGAACACGCGGAGCCCGATGCGGTCCGTGATCTGCGGCCGCAACTCGCCTTCCTCGGGATTCATCGTTCCGATCAGCGTGAAGCGCGACGGATAGTCGATCGCGTGTTGCCCGCGCTTGACGTGAACGACGCCTTGCGCGGCCGCATCGAGCAGCGCGTCGACGACGAGGTCCGAGAGCAAGTTCACTTCGTCGACGTAGAGCACGTTGCGATTCGCACGCGCGAGCAGGCCGGGTCGAAAGTCGATCGTTCCGCGCTCGAGCGCGGCTTTGAGATCGATCGCGCCGACCACGTCGTCGAGTTGTGCGTTCACCGGAAGCTCCACGATCTCGCCGCGCGTTTTCTTGGTGGCGAGAGGCTTCTTGCTCTCGAGCGTTGCCGCGCACGCAGCGCAAAGATTCGCGCCGTTCGGATCGCAGCCGTACGGACACGTCGCGCGCTCGAGCGCCGGTAAGAGTTCTCCGGCCGCCCGCACCAGCGTCGTCTTGCCGGTGCCCTTCGGGCCCGAAAGCAGCACGCCGCCGACACGCGGATTGATCGCGGCTAAAATCAGTGCGAGCTTTGGTTCGTCCTGACCGACGATTGCGGAGAACGGAAACGGAGTGTACGTTGCGCGAGCCACGGATGCCATGGACGCATCTTCGGTGCGGCGAAACGGCGAACATGCAGTCGATGCACTTGGCATTTGGAGATGTGCGCCTCGCCGTTCGCGATGAGGGCAGCGGCCCCGCGATCGTGTTGCTGCACGGGGTTTTGCTCTCGAAGGAGACGTGGGACGAGCCCGCCGCGGCGCTCGCCGAGCACGCACGCGTCGTCCGATTCGATCTGCGCGGACACGGCGAATCGAGCGTTCCGGCCGGCCCGTATCTGATGGAGTCGCTCGCGGGCGATGTGGCCGACGTGCTCGACGCACTCGGCATCGAACGTGCGGCGATCGTCGGGCACTCGCTCGGCGGTTACGTGACCTTTGCATTCTATCGGATGTTCGCCGAGCGTTGCACGGGGCTCGGGCTCGTGAGTACGCGCGCCGCGGCTGACGACGATGCGACGGCGAACTTCCGTTACGATCTCGCCGAGCGCGTCGAGCGTGAGGGGATCGGTCCGGCCATCGACGCGTTCGCAGGTCGCTCGTTCGCACCGCAAACGTATCTCGAGCGACCCGAACTCGATGCGCGCTTACGCGCGGTCAACGAACGGACGGATCCCGCCGGCGCCGCCGCGATGCTACGCGGCATGGCGACGCGCGTTGCGGCGGACGATCTCTTCGACGAGATCGACGTGCCCGTTCGGATCTTCGCTGGCACGCAGGACGCGGTCGTGCCGTTCGCATTCGCGGAGTCGATGGCGGCCGGCATTCGCGGCGCGCGACTCGACGTCGCGGATTGCGGGCACGTCCCACTCTTCGAGAACCCCGCTGCCGTGACGGCGTCGCTCCAAGGACTACTCGCGGACGTCGCCGCGAGCGAGAGCGCTGCTAGACGGTGACCGCTTCGGCGGGCGGGGCCGGGCGACGGAGCGTCACCGCGACGGCCCCCGGAAGTTCGAGGACGCTCGCGTCGCCCGGGTCGCAGCACGTCTGCGTCCACTCGCTGCGCGGTAGCGGCGTCGCCCAATCGTGCGGCTGCGCGAGCAGCTTCGCGTATTGTAAGATGTTGCTGCCGAAGCGCAGGTAGCGCATCGGCACGGCGCCGAGCTTCGCAAGCCCCTTTGCCGAGCGACCGCGCTTGTTGCGGCGATTGTTTTCGGCCATCGTGCGCAGGCAATTCCGAAAGTATTTCGACTTCGTGCGGATCGCCAGGCCCCAGACGCCGTGCGCGGCTTCCTCGGTTTCGTCGATCACCTTGAAATCGTACTTCTCCCAGTCCATGCCCATCTTCGCGTAGATCGACGACTGCGCGTCGCGTAAGTACATCGTGATGTACACGGCGAGCGTGAAGAACTTGATGCCGAACTTGTTGAGCGCGCTCGCGTACATGTCCGGTTGCGAGCGCATCATCAAGGCGAAGAAGCGGCTGTGCCGGCGCTCGTCCTTGCACCACTCGTCGAAGTAATCGAAGATCGGGTGGAAGTTGAACTCGGGATGCAGCTTGAGGTGATCGCTGATATTCTGGTAACGATAGAAGCCGACGATCTCGGAGAGGTACGTCGTAACGAAAATCCACTTGGGATGCATGTACGACATGCCGCTGAGCTTCGGAAGCCCGGCGAGATCGAAAGGGCGCCCCATGTGGCGCATCACCCAGTTGAGGAACGACGAATGCCGCCCTTCGTCGCGACCCATGCAGCGATAGATCGACTGCAGCGTGGGGTCCTTGAGGCGCTTCTGAACGTCGCTATAAAGAAGGCAGCCGGAGAACTCGCCGATCGAACTGCGGTTGAGGAACTCGTAAAACTCGTCCCACAACGCCTTGTAGTCGACCGAATTGACCTCGGTCGTCCACTTGAAGTGCGCGCGGTTGTAGTCGGCTTCGAAATCTTTGCGCAGCGCCTCGAACTCGTCGCGGCACCAATCGATCGACAGCGAATTCAGGATGTCGATATCGGTCCGATAGAGGCGTGGCGCGAGAAGGGCTTGCTTCGGCTTCGCGGGCGCCGGCTCCGCAGCGGTCGTCACGCTCACGCCCCGACGCGTACCGCTTCGAACACGAACGAGTCGTAGAAGAAGAACTTGACGCGTTTTTTCTTCGTCATCTTGAAGCCGGCGCGGTACAGGATCTTTTCGACCTCGTCGTAGCTGAAGAGGTGAAGCTTCGTCATGCGATTCTTCGCGTGGAAGCGTTGGCCGATTTTCATCCAGAAGTCGTTCATCGGCGAGCGCAGCGCGAACGAACCGACGACCTTATAGGACGCGAGCGAGCTCAAGCGCTGCAGCATTTCTCTGACTTCTTCGTACGGGTAGTGGAAGAGCACGTCGAGGCAGCAGACGATGTCGTAGCGCTTCGGCTCGCCCGCGAGGGCGGCGATATCGCCGACGAGGAAGCGCGGCGCGATGCCCTTCGTGCGGCCGTTATTGATGTACTTCGAGAAGTGCACCATCGGCGCTGAGACGTCGAACGCTTCGACTTCGAAGCCGTGATTTGCGAGCGCGATCGAGAGATTGCCCGTGCCGCATCCGGCATCGAGCACCGTGTGGCCCTTCGCTCCGGAGACCCATTCCACGACCGTGTTCATCGCGATGTCGTGACCGTCGCGGATGACCTTCCAGATCGGCGGGATGTCGCCCGTGCCGTAAATGGCCGACCAACGCGAGAACCCCGAGGTCTCGAAGTACTTGCGAACCCGCTGGCCCGTCTCGGACTGCTCGCGGTTCGCGAACAGCGCCGGAGCGACTGCGGGTGCGACGAGACCTTGCGTTGCGGTGGTGACCTCAGCCATGCGGCGCCCTCTCTCCTAAAGACGCCTTCACTCTAACGCCCGGACGTGACGGATTCCGTGACGACTGTCACCCGGGCGTGCCGGAGGTCCGGGCTCCTAGGGAGCGAGGATCTCGCGAGGTCCGGGCGCGGCGGGCGCTCCGACGGGCGTGGCCGTGAGGCGGCGGACGAATGCCCGGACGAAGTTGACCGCGTACAGGCCTGCGAGCACGGCGACGACGATGATGGCGAGCGCGAAGACGGCTTTGACCACGAACACGAGGAGCATCAGCGCCAGGATTGCGACCGCGAGGCCGAGGGCGAGTTTTCCGAAGACGATCATGAGCGGTTCCTCCGGCCCTACCTACCGCGGTTGGCCGCGCTCTGTTTCGCCGCGGGGCCGCGGGCGCGGCTAGCGGTCGGCGCCGCTCTCCGCGAGCTTCACGAGGGCGTTCGTATCGAAGAGCGCGATCGTCGCGTTCTTGCGGGTCTCGATGATGTGCCGCTCCTGGAGATCGTGCAGCTTGCGAGTTACGGTGACCCGATTCGAGCCGATCATATCGGCGAGCCGCTGGTGCGTGAGTGGGAAGTCGATCACGAGCGCCGGGCCGTCCTGGCGGCCGAACTGTTTCGAGAGCTCGAGCAGCGTGCGATACAGACGCAGGTTGACGCTGTTATTGAGGAGGTCTTCGATGAGCACTTGCGATTCCGTGAGGCGCCGCGCGAAGCTCGCGATCACGTCGACGGCCGCGGCGGGCTGTGCGACGACGATCTCCGTCATGTCGGCTTCGCTCGCCGAGATCACGCGCGACGCTTGGAGCGCCTCGGCGCAGAGGCACGAGAGGCTTCCCGATTCCGCACGCCACTGCAAGAACACGTCGCCCGGACCGAGGATCGAGATCGTGATACAACGTCCGTTCGGCAAGAGATTGTAGAGCCGCAGCTTGCCGTAGTCCACGAAGTGGAACTTCATGCCGCCCTCATAGAGCGGATCGATTTCGCCGCCGAGCGGCAGCTCCGAGACTTCGAATTTGCCGGCCTTGCGCAGCATGATCGCGCGGAGCTGTTCTTTCGACGCGGCGGTCGCGGCGGCATCGGCGTCGGTGCGCTGCTCGTCCTGTTGCTTCTTGTAGCCCTCGGCAACGGCCATCGCGATCATCGAGCGCAGGTCCGCGATCTCGTTGATGATCTCCATGCCGGGCACGGCGCCGTCGTTCGCTTCGAGGAGCGCCATCTCGATGAGATTCGTCGCTTCCATCGTGCGGCCGATCGCGTCGCTGAGATCGAAGCCCTGCGACGCCTGGAAACGGCCCGCTTCTCGCGAGAAGCCCATCACTTCTTCGAAGTCGGAGCTCTCGACCGCGCGCACGATTGCCTGCCAGTACATGTTGTGCTGGGCGACGGTTTCCGGGCGCGGCACGGTCTTGTATTCCGACTTCGTTTGCTCGACCCAGCGGTCGTTATAGATGGTCGTGCTCTTACGAAGCATTTCGGCGAGTACGGAGGACACGCGGCCTTATTGGTAGTGTCAGACGCCACCCCCTGGTAACGAAGTCCGGCTCCCTCTCGGATACGCGAGTTTTTCACCGGCTTGGCGGCGAAACGAGGCGGGTGGCCGACCCGTTTTCGCTCTTGCATCCCGCGGTTGCCGACTGGTGCACGACGAAGCTGGTCGAGCCGACGCCGCCTCAACAGGAAGCGCTCCCGCTCGGCCTCGAGCGCCGCAGCCATCTCATCTGCTCGCCGACCGGCACCGGGAAGACGCTCGCGGCGTTTCTGCCCGCGATGAGCCGGCTCGCCGACCTCCGCGACCGCGACGAGCTCTTTCCGCGCCCGTACGTTCTTTATATATCTCCGCTTCGCGCGCTCGGCTACGACGTGGAGCACAACGTGCGCCGGCCGCTACGGGAGATGGGGCTGCTCGAGCGTCCGAACTCCGAGCGTGCGGAGAAACGGCGCGGGCGGATCCGCGAACGATTCGTACGCACGGGCGTGCGCACGAGCGACACGCCGGTCGAGGAGCGTCGCTTGATGATGGTGCGGCCGCCGCATATCTTGATGACGACGCCGGAATCGCTCGCCCTGATGCTCGCGATGGAGTCCTATCGCAAACATTTGCGTGCCGTCGATACCGTCATCATCGACGAAGTGCACGCGCTCGCGGGGAACAAGCGCGGCTCGTATCTCTCGCTGTGTCTCGAGTCTCTCGAAGAACTCGTGAAGCAGCCGCTCGTGCGCGTCGGTTTGTCCGCGACCGTGGCGCCTCTCGATCGCGTCGCGCGTTTCGTGGCCGGAGCCGATCGGCCGTGCGAGATCGTCGATAAACGCGGTTTGCGCGCGATTCGCATCGAGATCGACGCGCCGTTCTTGGGCGCGATGGCGCCGCTCGCAAAAGTTGCGGAACGTTGCGTCGAGCTCGGTCGGGACGTTCGAACGCAATTGGTGTTTACGAACGTGCGCAGTCAGGCAGAACGCATCGCGCACGAGATGGCGCTGCTCGAAAACGTGGATGGCGCCGAGGAAACGGAAGGCGTCGCACTCGCCGCGCCCGATTCGGTGCCGCGGCCGCGCACGGACGCGCGCATCGGTATCCATCACAGCGCGCTCGAACGCAGCACGCGCCATCGAACGGAAGCGCAGCTTCGCGCGGGGCTCTTGCATACGGTCGTGTGCAGCTCGAGTCTGGAGCTCGGCGTCGATATCGGCTACGTGGATCGCGTGTGCATCGTGGGCGGCGCGCGCGGCATGACGCCGACGCTGCAGCGCATCGGGCGCGCCGGGCATCGTCCGGGGGCCGTTGCCGACGGCGTGGTGGTCGCGCAAGATCGCGACGACGTGATCGAGGCGGCCGCAACCAAGCGCTGCATTCGCGAAGGTCGAATCGAAGAGCTCGCGATTCCGCAGGCACCGCTCGACGTGCTCGGCCAGTGGCTCGTGATGAGCGTCTGCTACGATCGCCGCGTGCCGCGGGCGGATGCGCTCGCACTCGCGCGTCGCGCGGAGCCGTATCGTGATCTTACGGAAAGCGATCTCACGCGCGTCGTCGAGTATCTCTCGGGCGGCGGCGTCGGTTCCGACGAAGCGCACGTGCGCCGGCTCGGCGCGGATGCGAACGCGATCTACGGTCTCGGGCGAGACGTCTGCGCTGCGTTCTTCGAAAACGTCGGAACGATTCCGGACGAATCGCAGGTGTACGTCGGAACGAGTACCGGCGGCGCGGTCGGGAAACTCGAAGAGAGTTTCGTTTCGAGTTTACGTGAGGGCGACGTGATGTTGCTTTCGGGACGAACGTTTCGCGTGAAAGAGATTCGCGCGTCGGCCGTGACGGTCGAGCCGTTCGCCGGGCGCCCCAACGTACCGGTGTGGAGTTCGCATATTAAAGGTATTCCTTACATGCTCGCGCGGGAGATCGCGGACATTCGGTACGGCATCGCGGAGCGTCTCGCACGCGGCGGCGCACGCGAAGCGCTCGATTGGCTCGCCGCCCGCTACGATCTCGAGGGCGCGGAGGCATCGCATGCGGTGCGCTACGTCGCGCAGCAATCCGCGATCTCGGTCGTGACCGCACCGGGCGAAGCGCTCGTCGAGATCTATCGCATGGATCGCCGGCAGACCGCGGTGTTTCACACGTGTGCGGGACGGCGCGCCAACGAAGCGCTCGCGCGGATCGTCGCCGCGCGACTCTTTCGGGAGATTCGCGCCAACACGCAGATCACGACGGACGATAATGGCTTTCTCGTGACGATGCCGCTCGGCAAGACGCTCCCGGATGCCGTGTGGGCGAGCTTCTTGCACGCGCGGGACGTCGACCGCGATTTGCTCGAAGGGTTGCGTGGCTCTCATTTATTGCGACGCCACTTTCGCTACGTCGCAAATACCGGACTTCTCGTGCTGCGGCGCGCGGGTGGCCGCACGATGCGGCGCGGTGGTCAGCAATGGAATAGCGAGCGGATCTTCGATCGCCTCTACGAAGCGGATCCCTCGTTCCCGTTGCTGCGCGAAACGATCCGCGTTGTGACGCAAGATCTGCTCGACTCGGCTGGTGCAAAAGCGTATCTCGCCGCGCTGCCGGCGGAACCACGCGTCGTCCATCCGGCCGCGGCGTCGCCGTTCACGTTCGGAATCGTGACGTCGAGTTTCGGCGACTCCGTCGTGATCGACGATCGCACGAGTATGGTCGAGGCGCTACACGATCGCGTGCTCGAAGTGCTCGGCGAAAAACCGCGCGTTGCTCCCGCGGAGGAACCTCCCTCTACCGCTTCCGGCCCGCTTTTCGACGGTTTGGGGCGCGCGGCCGATCCCGGGATCGCACGCGTCGCGAAGATTAAAAATCGCCGAACGCCGAGCCGCGCGCGGCTACGCTGAGAGGGAAGCGTCGCTCTCACCGGATACTCTCGGCGAATGGCTAGCTATGCGAGCGCTGCCGCGCGAATCTTGGATTCGGCGACGAAGGCAGGCGCGAATTATGCGGACGTCCAGTTCTGGACGATCCGCTCCGAAAATCTCTTCGTGCGCAACGGCGACGTGCAAGACGCCTCGGATTCCCGATCGCTCGGGTACGCCGTTCGCGCGCTCGTCGACGGAAGTTGGGGCTTCTACGGGAGCGACCGTATGACGGACGAGGATTTCGACCGCGCGGCCGTCGCCGCCACGGTTATCGCGCGTTCGGGAACCAAAGTCGTAGACCGGATACCGGCGGTAACGCCGACGCAGAAGACGGTCGCCACGTGGGAGACGCCGTTCACGCGCGATCCGGCGACCGTGTCGCTCGGCGAACGCGCGAACCACTTGCTCGCGGTCGAGAAGTCGATGCACGTGGCGAAGAACGTCATCGCGGGCTATGCGTTCATGAGCCTCTGGACGACCGGCAAAGAGTTCTACTCCACGAACGGAAGCGCGATCGTGCAGACGATTCGCCAAGCCGGCGCCGGTTGCGGTGCCACGGCGATCGGAAAAGATCAGGACGCGCAGTCGCGCGGCGGTCCGGGCGATTTCGGGCTCTACCAGGGTGGCGGCTACGAAGTCATCGAGGCTGCCGATCTCGCGACGATCGCTCCGGAGTACGGGCGCGAAGCCGTGATCCTCGCCGACGCACCGGCGCTGCCCTCGGGCGTGCGCGATCTGATTCTCGACGGAACGGTCTTGAATCTGCAGATGCACGAATCGATCGGCCATCCGCTCGAACTCGATCGTTCGCTCGGTTGGGAAGCGAATTTCTCCGGCATCTCGTGGGTCACGCCGGACAAGGTCGGCAAGGCGCGCTACGGGAGCGACCTCCTCAACATCTATTGCGATAACTCGATGGCCGGCGGCATGGCGACCGTGGGATACGACGATGAGGCCGTGAAGCCCGAACGCGTCCCGCTGATCGAGAACGGCATCTTGCGCGCGTTTCTCTCGTCGCGCGATACCGCCGCGCAGGTCGGCTTGCCGCAGACGGCATCGACGCGCGCGCAGGATTGGGGAAGCGTGCCGATGGTCCGCATGACGAACATTGCGCTGCAGCCGCACGAGGGAACGCTCGACTCGATCGTCGCCGACACGAAGGACGGCGTTCTCGTGTCGGGCATGCGCTCGTGGTCGATCGACGACCATCGCCTGAACTTCCAATTCGGCCCGCAGATCGGCTACGAGATCAAAGACGGAAAGCGTGGAAAGATTTTCAAGCAGCCAACGTACACGGGCATCACGCCGCAATTTTGGGGATCGCTCGACCGCGTCGGCGGCCCGAGCGAATTCCGCGTGTGGGGCACGCCGAATTGTGGAAAGGGCGAGCCCGAACAGAGCGGCCGCACGACGCATGCGTGCAGCGTCGCTCGGTTCAAGGACGTGAAGGTCGGGGTGAAGGCCGATGCATGAGCAAGATCGCGCGCTGAGCCTCGCGGAGAGCGTTCTCGTCGCCGCAAAATCTGCCGATCAAGCGCAGGTGAGCGTCTCGATTACCGACGCGTCGTACGCTCGGTTCGCGCGCTCGTACGTCACGCAGAATCTCGAATCGCAACAGACGAACATCTCGCTCACGTACTACATCGGCAAGAAGGCCGGTACGGTCAACAGCGCGGATGCGAGTCCCGACGGCATCGCTCGACTGGTCGCGAAAGCGAAAGAGATCGCGCAGCGCGTGCCGCCCGACAACGATTTCGTGTCCCTTCCGAAGCCGCAAGATCTATCTGCGGCGGTGCCGAGTTTCTTTGCGTCGACGTCGGATGCGACGCCGGACGATCGCGTGGAGAAGCTGCTTCCCGTATTCGCACGTATGAAGCGCTCGAATCTCTCGTGTTCCGGATTTACGACCACGCAAACGCAGACGCTCGCCATTGCGAATTCGCTCGGCGTTCGCGTCGCGTATACCGGTACCAACGGCGGAATCCAAATCAAGGCGATCGCACCACAAACGAGCGGCTATGCCGAAGGGTATGCCCTCGACTACGCCACGATCGACACGGAGCCGATTGCGGAACGCGCGGCGGCGAAAGCGACCGTCTCGAGTACGCCCGCCGATTTCGCTCCGGGACGTTACACGGTCGTTATGGAACCGAGTGCGTTCCAAGCCGCCGTGAAGGCGCTCCTCGAGGGCATCGATGCTTCGAACGTGCTCGACGACAAGGATTCGTGGATGATCGGCCGCATCGGCAAGCCGACGATGTCGCCGAACTTCACGCTCCGCTCCGATTGGAGCAACCCCCAACTCGCGAATCCGCCGTTCGATCCGAGCGACGGCTCGCCCGTGAAGAAGTTCACGTTCATCGATAAAGGCGTGCCGCTCGCGTACTCCACGAGCACGTACATGTCGAACAAGTTCCACGTGCCGGCGACGGGCGTTGCGAACAGCATGGTCATCGACCCGGGCACGAAGAGCTACGATGACTTGATCGGATCCGTCGAGCGCGGCGTGCTGATCTCGCGGACGTGGTACGAGCGGGTCGTCGACCCGCGCCAAGCCGCGATCACCGGCCTCACGCGCGACGGTGTCTACGCGATCGAAAACGGCAAGCTCACGAAGGCCCTCAAGAACTTCCGCTACTTCGTCTCGATGGTCGAGGTGATGAAGGACGTGGAGTTCTC
>Ga0116228_10000563_pt1 | contig 28406 bp, 20 predicted proteins | sample S1TSphfallax_2_FD_89694 | JGI IMG/M metagenome (GOLD analysis project Ga0116228, IMG submission 89694) | Host-associated microbial communities from peat moss isolated from Minnesota, USA - S1T2_Fc - Sphagnum fallax MG | ecosystem: Host-associated > Plants > Peat moss > Unclassified | place... | reverse complement strand
CAAAATCCATTGAGCTACTGTACTCTATAATGAATCTAAACACAACCCTATGGATGTGAATCCCATAACCTGTTGAGCTCATGGATGGAGCCTGGTTTTCTCTGCTCCTCTTAGAAGATGACAAAGGGGATTGTCATCTCGATGCCCCCTTTTACACATGGAGGATGATAGGAGATGTCAAGAAGGATGTTGAGCCCTAAACCCTAAATTCGAACCTCTGTCCATACTGACCTAAATAGGGGTGCATAAAAAAAATAATGCCTCTAAGAGATGGCAAGGGAGACTCTAGGGCAGTGTTTTCTTTTTTTTTTATTGCTAGGGCCAAATTTCGCCAAATTTCAACCTGAAAAATATGATTTCAACTTATACAAAGGATCTTTCATGAAAAAAAAAACCTAAATTCGCCAGATTTTGAAGGAAAAAAACTCCAAATTGCCACATTTTTATGATAAGTTCCAGTTGGCAGCCAAGAATATAGAAGGATTTTGTTTTTGTTTTTTTTTCTACTTTCATATTTAGTTTGTAGCCAAATATGGCTAAACCATCTTATGGATGATCGCCATTTCAGCGATATCACGCTTTTAGAGAATTTGCGTTAGGCTTTCAGTGGCGCCTTACAGAGGCAAGCTGGTGCTGCTGTTGCGTACGCCAAGCGTGATGCAGAGTTTAGTGGCATGGGCGCGTGCGCTCTGGGAGCCTAAGGAAGTGACGCTCTCGCGCGGCCTTGTGCAACGCTTGGGCCTCCCCTCTTCCACAGCCCAGTTCGTACTGGCCCTGCAGCCGCCGGAATCGCCTGAATCCGTAGTATATCTGCTCTCCACGCTGCAATTCTCGGAGCGCTCCGTTTCGGATGCTCGCAAGCTCATCGCCGCTGCAAAACCTAAGGCTGTTGTGAGCTTGGTCGATGTCGAGCTTCTGGATGCTCTTCAAGATGAGGAGGATGTCAAGGAGCAGACCGTTGTCGCCGCTGGTGATGGTGATGCTGCGGCTGTTGTCGTTCCTACCACCAGTCTTGGCGTCGTCGTCGAGTGCTTGCTTGGTAAATCCGAAATTCTTTCCTACGAGAGCAAGGCAAGGATACTCGCTGCCAAGTCTATTTTCGGGACGGGATTGTTTGGAGATGTGTTGGAGGCGAAGAGTGCCGCAGCGGAGCTGGGAACTCCGTTTTATTGGCTTGGTTTCTCCTACAGGGATGACTCTTCATCGTTGACCTCAGAGGAGGACGATGAGAGGACGAAGATCGAGGTTGTACCGGCACGCCGCGCGGCGAATTCTCTAGTGAAGCTCAATGTCCGAATTTCGCAGCGGGAGAGGGAAAAATGGAGGGAGTTTTCTACCGGCTTTTTCTCTGAGGCCTTGAGAAGCGACGGCGTGGTGAATATTGCTTCTTCAAACAGGTTAGATTGTCTCCCGCTTTGTATGCCAACAGACAGTTCTCCATTGTTTGCTCAGTAAGATATTTTTAAGTGTACAGAAAGCTCTATTGGAAGATTTCGAAGTGTCATTGCAAATGGTTAGATGCCGTGACTGTTAAGAAGTGCAAGGAGTTGAATCCGACAAACATGATTTGTTGTTTCTGAGTATCCTAAACCAGTGACCTTGGTTCTTTGGCAGTAGGAGTGATATGCCACCATCAGAAGAAACTGTACATGAGCTTGAAGAGCTTATCATGGCTCCAGATTTTGCCAAACCGCTATACCCCTACTTGACAGCATTGTATGAAATTTACAAAACACCAGCTTTTGACCATGCTCTGCAATGCACAAGAACAATGCTTTATGATGTGGAAGCTGGTCGGGAGGTTAATTCCCAGGACCTGCTTGAAGCTTGTAGATTCCGGCTAGCTGTGGAAATGCTTCGTGTACAAGGCAATGCATCCATTCCTTTCTTCTCCAACACAGTACGGAAGGAAACAGAAGCTGATTTCTCTGCTCTTTCTTATGAAAATAAGTGTAATGCCCTTCTTGCTCAATCTCTGCAGCAACAAGCAGCGAAATCTGGGACAGTGGTTGCAATCATGGATGTAAATAGAGTTGCAGGCATTTGGCAGCACTGGACAACTCCAGTGCCAGAAGAAGTCTCCTCTCTCACTAGTGAGTGTTACATAACCATGACCAATGCAGAGGAAGGCAGCCTTTTTGGTAAACTCTTGTCAACCCCGAATCAGCACACAATGGCTGCAGACGGGAGTCAAGAAGCCATGGCTGTGGTCATGGTTGGTGCAGGAGCAGCAGCTGCTGTTAGTGTACTATACCTTCCTAAGTTGGCAGCCCCATTATCCCCTCTTGTGAAGCTTGCGATATTGAAGGTTTCCACAGGAATGAAGCTTGGATATCTCAGTATGCAACGCAGCCTAGCTCTTGCTGTAATGAAAGGATTTTCGCCAGTGGCAAAGGTTTTGGTTCCTTCAATGAAAGCATCAACTGTGAAGTCTGTAACTGTATCAGCTGCAAAAACAGCAATCACAGCAGAGCAGTCTCGAGCCACTGCACAAAGTGTTGTTGCCTTGGCTCAAAAATCAACTTTATCAGCTGTTAGAACTAGTTTCTATAGTCTTATGAGGTGGAATCAAGGCAAGCCTGTTGGTCGCAGCCCCTGGTTACTTTTTGGCAGCTGTGCAGCTGCAGGCAGTGGGATTTTGCTCTTTGGAGATAGGATTGAAAGTGCCATTGGAGCTGTGCCTCTGGCCCCCACCATGGCCAAACTTGGACGTGGTCTGGAGAGCCTTTCACAAGCATCACAGTCAGCTAAAGTTGGATGGAATGAAGTCTATGATCATTTGTATTCTATGAAGGGAAAGTTGAAGCAAGGAATATATTGGACAAGCTGAGGCAGCCCTTGGGAACGGATAGCTATTGCAGCTTTGCATGTGATTCATGGGGTGTAGGGGTACATTGTCCTGAAAACTGAATCTCAGGGATGCTGAACATGGTAGGTTGGATGTGCATGAAACTGTGTGCATGTAACCCAACCAGACAATTGGAGTCACAGAAAAGGACACCACTACTGACTGTTACTGGCTGATTGATTCCAGTCTTTGCTTGAAGACCATCTGTCACAGGTTGAAGAAATGGAGAGATACATATTGGTATATAACTATCATGAGATGCATATTCATAAAAGAATTGTACAGCATTCTGTGACCCTCAAATTCAGGGAGCTACTTCAGTCTTTGAAGGTCATCACAGTTGCGCACTGCTTGCTTCCTACATGAGGTAACTTTTTGTGGATGGAAGTTTCATAAGTTTGTAGATTTTGAGTATGTTCTGGATTTTGTTTTTCTCATGCTGGTGCATATTGGTCTTGCTTCTTTTATCAATCACCAAATTGTTGTAGTTTCTGTCCAAACTCTTCATCCTCTTGTCCTCTCTTGATTTGTAGTGAACAGGTACTTGAAACAGGTTGGGCACTATGTACCTACCATAAGTTTCAGTAAATAATGAGGGTTTGCAGGTGTGTTTTTCTGGTTGGGAGAAGTCCTGCTTTTTCATGTGCAAATTGTCCTCAGACAGCAGAGAGTATACAAAGTAGTAATTTGTTGAGTGCTGACTTGTTTTAGGATTTAGGGTATTTTCCAGAGACTGTGACAATGTGTTTTTCTGTTTCTTTATGTAGGAACATTCTTGCGTGGTGAATATTTGTAGATCTTTGAAATAGTTGTTGAGTCTGACGTCAGCCGCATTCATGCTCTTGACAATCTGTTGTCCTGTACAGGTTATGGAGGCTTTTCGACTTGTTCATCACATTTCTTTGTGGAATCTTGCTTTTTGGTTCTCCTGTCCTCAACTGTATTGCTCCATTAGCAGACTCGTCTTTTTATTGTGTAGCAGGAGATGCAGACAGATCAATACTTTGGCATTTGTATTCTAGATTGCTCATGTTATCTGAAACATGATGGATGCAGATTTGATGCTGATGTGCTGTGCACTAGACAGAGCCAATTGGATTCCCAGATGGTGGTTTCCATCTTGTAATGCTGCATGGCATATATTGAGGCGTCTTAGTTTAATGGGTGATACTTGGAAGTATCTCTTGACTTACATTTGTCAATCTGCCACAAATTTGCATATGCTCATGCAAGTGTGTTTTAGTCTTTTATCATTTGTGCTGGATTCTTCTTTGTCTTTAGAACTGTTAACCTTGTTCTGTTGGCACTGAAAGTTGATTGTTTAGATGAATGCTTGGAGGCATCAAAACATGAAAATGTGTATGGATTTTTTGCATAGGAATTTGCCCTGTTCATGATGTCTCTTTGAGAAATGATGTTGTCTTTGATATCTGATGAGAATTCTGATTCTGTACTGGTTGGTTTTATGGTGAGTGTGATTGTGATGGTTGCTGAGAAGGCAGTGCTGCAGATATTACCTTTGTAATATACCATTTTCGCATACATTGTTTATTTTCCAGAAGTTGCCCTTGTTGAACACCACTGTGATTGCTTGAGCACTGACTGTTATCAGATTTTGTTAATAGCCACAGTCCTGGATTTTTGAAAATTTGAAGAATCAGAGATCTGCTAGTTCTGGCCTTTTGAAACAAATCAGAATTGAAGTCATTGGGGTTGTTGGAAACGAAGTATCATTTTGGGTTGTTACATTCTTCAGGGGGGTGATGGAAATCACAGAGTGCAACAAACAAACAAACAAACCCATGAAGCTAGAGCTCTAGTCTGATGAGATTTTTTTCTTCATATTGAAACAAATGCCAATATAGACTGTCCATGAACAAGGTCAAAGTACATCAGACTTCATTGGATTGGTTTGGAATGAGCTTACCAACAAGAAGAAACCAATGTGTCAAGCTTATAAGAAACAGGAGGAGACAACAGACCCCTGGCAGATATCCAAGTGGCTCCTAGGCTACATGGTTGACAAAAAATCAAAGGACTGACTCTTATATGTGACCATGGATTTCAAATATTTGACAAAAAAATCAAACAAAAGCCTATGAAACTGCCAGTACTTTCACAAAACCGAACTTCTGGTTCTTTGGGTTTAGGGTTTTGAAATTTGAGAAAATTTGAGGTTTTTGAAATAACTGGAATCCAAGCTTCTTCAATTCCCTTTTTTTCTTAATGGAAAACTGGAACTACTAGTTCTGAAAGACTTAAGAAAACTAAAACCAGTGGTTCTTCATAAATTCAAATAACCACACAACACTGGAAGATGCCTCCTTTGCATTGGAGGAGGCAGATAAATAATGTGGAAGTAGATTTGTCTTAATGGGAATGGGTCCATAAGAACAATGCAAATCCAAAACCATACCCAGAGACAATCCATAGATGGGAATGGGTCTATAAGAACAATGCAAATACAAAACCATACCCAGAGAAAATCCATAGATGGGAATGGGTCCATAAGAACAATGCAAATCCAAAACCATACCCAGAGAAAATCCATAGATATTACAAGCTTATTCTATTCCATTATCCTTGGAAAACTTTTAGAAAGTAACAAAGGCTATGTGGATGGGTCGGGCTTATATAGGATAAGATGTGTGTGACAAGCAAAAGGTAGTAAGATCTTTTCAAATGCTCGGGTAGGCAAAATATGTAGTAGGTAGACAATTCATAGCTGAGAGTGAAACAATTTTGGGGTTGGGATTATTAGTATTCAATAAATACAAGTCTTCAAATGTTCCAATGCAATAATAAAGAGTTTTATGCTTGAGTCTTTTTGAAATTTTTTTGAAAAAAAGCTTAAGAGAAAATGGGGATAGAAGTTTGTCTTTGCTTGTTTGTCTACATCGGAACCATTGCAGTCATTCATCCAATGTTTACATATGTGGTTTGGTTTATGACTAATGAGAGAACAACAACAATCAAAGTCCTTACAACTATAAAAAGTTTCCTTAGTAAGTGAAAAGAGGTTGGAACTTGGGAGCTGGGCTTGCAACAAAATGTTTAAAAAATTGAGCTCAAAATCCCAGGTACTTTTACTTTTCCTTAAAGCCAAGTTTGACAAATCTAGTGTGAAGACGCAAGACCCCACTCTGAGGGGGCCCTGTGATCTACCCACTTCTTTTTGGTTGGAAATTGTCAATTCGACACCCCTTTTTTGAACCATTCAAGGTGCCACCACGGGAATGGGTTGGCGGGGGTGTTGGAACCGCCACAACGGCGGCGGCCACTGGTTTCTGAACTGCCATATTTTGACGCCACTTTTGAAGCATAACAAGTCCGACAATCTCTGAACTTCTGGATCCAAGTGCACATTCATCAACTGCAAGATACTTTGGTTCACTATGGCCCAGAAGAACAGAAATGAACACACATGCACAGAAATGAACACACATGCACACTTTTTTGCGGGAGTCAGGGATTTTTTCCACTCTTCAATGCTCTGCAGAATCGGCCCTGCTTGCTGATTGTGTGGCCAGTGCATTCGGTAATGTAATGTTCCCCTCTCGCAGGTCTCCAGAAGTGTTTGTTCAGTTTTGATTTCAAAACAAACCTTTGATTCTGGTTCTAACTCGTTTTTATTTTGATTTAACGGAGCCTCTGGTCTGGTCTTAAGATTGGTTCCCTGAATTTCCAAGACCTCCAGTTCCAGTAATTTTCAAAAAGATTTTAGAGTGGATCCAATTTAAGACTAGTCTGGTTTCATCTTCATTACACACAATTGAATTTTAAAAAAAAAATTGGGTGTTATATTAATTATTTACAACTAATCAAATGTAGTAACTTTGTAAAATGTAGGGTTAAGCTTTTATTTTTTCAATAAAAAAGTTGTACTTATTTAATTAGAGAATTTATAACATATTTAAAATAGAGCAACATCCGTTGTTCTAATTCTAATTCAATTTTGAAAAGAAGCTGATTGCTTGGTTAAGTTCTAATTATGATTCCGACAAAACTTGGAACATCTAGTTCATAGTTGTTAAACCATGATGACCCATGACCTATAATGTGGACCTGAACATACCAAAATCCGAGAACATATCAACATTGGTCTCCAACGTTTCAATGCCTTTCCCTTCCTTTAACAACAAAGAGGAGGCTATAAAGATGGCAAATTTTTGCCAAATAAACGCACCCTAAGCTTGCCCTAACGCCTTCATGCAAGGCATGTTAACTTGGAAAAATCAGCAATCTACAGCCCACTATCTAATAAGTAAACATTTTCTTGGTGTATTAGGAAGGCACCTTAGCCATAGATATCTCTCTTCAAAAAGAGGAGGGATATTACACCTACTCTTTTAAGTGTAGGATAATGCTTGAGAAGCGTGTTGTTCTAAATTAAGCACCCATCCACCTCAAGGGGGACCCCAATTTCAGGAACACCCTTGCTCCAATGGTGTTACCAGACATGGAGCACCAGCCCAAAAAAATAAAAAAATAAAAAAAATTCATTGCAATAAATACCTCATGGGAGTTTTTGAGTATCATCAGGAAAACCAGGAAAATGAAATGCTAGTGTTTTGGCAACCATTTCACTCTCCAAATTGCCCCACCCTTGGCTAAGGAGAAGTTCTATTACATAAGGGTCTGTTCGGAGACATTAAATTTTTTATGGCCAGTGCATTATGAGCATGAAGATCTTACTCCTATAAGATCTTGCACCTTCTTATAGGTGTAAGGTCCCCTACCACTCTTAAAGAGTAAGTGTAAGAACCCTCTCCTTCATACCCCTCACGATAACCTACCTATGTCAACGTTCGTGATAACCTTTGCCTTGTGCTTTACAATGGTTAATAGTCGACAGGACTGGCGCATTCCCAAAATGCAGGGTCAGACTCTGCCTATCACCTTGCCCAAGGCCCCTTAGTTTTGGAATGCCCCAACCCCCAAGCATGGGACTTTGCCATGCACAAAAACACACTTGTACCATGGGGAAGTAGCTTAAGAAAGTTGTACCTAGCAGGTCACTCTTTCTTTCCCTTCCTTTAAAAAACTATCCCCACCTCACCTTTTGACTTAGTTAGGGTTTGATTCTTTGGGAAAGTTTGGTCCTACCTATCTTGGAATGGGTCCCCTACTACTACTACTACTACTTACTTCTGTCTGTTGATGCAGTTTCTGCTTCCTACTTGTGAATTGGCATGAGTACTAAGCCTTTTCCCAAAGGACTTAGTATGTGAAGTACATCCTACAGACCTCAGCTGGGATACATCAGCTTTGATTTAGTCAATAACTTGCAGACCACCGAACAATCCATGCATATCATACCCATACAAATCCTTATGCTATGTTTGCCCATTCGCAAGTAAAGAGATGTGGAAAGGTTTTTTTTTATTTTAAAATTTATGTTTTTTTTTTTTGTTTTCTAAATAATTAACACATCATAATTATGAGAAAATTTTCAACACATTTTGCACCAATTTGCATCCCATTTTTTTTTCAATCAAATTTGAAATTAATTAAAATTCAATGGAATCGCATTTTAATTCATTTCAAGGTCCATTGCAATGTCATTTACATTTGAATGGAACTTAACTTTCACATGAAAATCATTTTTAAAAATATCAATTGATTAGTTGATCATCATTGGTAGTGTGGAGCTCAAGTTAGTAATTTCAACTTGACAATGGTTATATCAGAATTGGTTTGGTTTACGGGGAATGAGTATAGAGTTTTATATTATTTTCTCTTTAACGAAATATATTTTGGTTTGGAATATGCTATGGAAATGGAAAGACTTTTTTTATAAAAAACTATGTCTTTTTTAGATCTATTTTTTATTTGCAACACCATAGTCGTGAATGATGGAAACAATGAACAATTTTATAATATTTTCTATATCAATTTGCATCTTGTTTCTTTGAAAATTTTAATTCAAATTCAAATCATTGTATTTGAATTCAATTCAATAGAATCTGGATCCTATTGAATCAATATATTTAAATTCAATTCAAGTTGCATGCAATGTCATCCAATATTTTCATTGAATGGAACTTAATTTCCATTGTTTTTTTTCATCATTTTATCATCACCAGTAGCGCATAACAATGTAAAGCCCGAGTTTCTTTTAGTTGAGTAAGGCACACATGGGCTTATCGATTGTAATTAGATTTCCAAGTCATGTATTTAAAAAATAATCTCATATTGCTGCTTCATGTTGACCATCACAAAATGATCTGGGTTGCCACTATAATATGATTTCCTAAGTCATGTTTTAGGGGTGTCACATAATAAGGTAGTCTAGCCTATTCTCAACCTTGTGTTAATAATAATAAGGAGATAATGTACTTAAATTATCAACAAATGGATTTTAAAGCCAAAAAAAAATTAGTTAAAATTGCCATTGCCACATGCATGCATGCACATGGGTTGCAAAACCCTCACAACAGCTTTAATGTTTTGCATATTAAATTTCACACAAAATAAGTTTTTTCATCTATTTAAGAATGGAGTTGTTGGAAATTCGAATGCGACATGCATCCATCCATTGGTGGCAAAACCCTAGTGGTTAGTACCACATGTACTCAAGACATGGACATGTAAGAAAAATGGGGGCAAAAGAGGGGTTTATTCCAGTGTTAGCCGGTTCTCACTAGGTGACCCGGTTCTCAAACCGGTTCTCAATTCAGTTCTCACATTGAAAATCAACTGTTCTCATTTGGGGTGAAAATCGGGCTGAAAATCGATTTTAAGGTTGTCACCCATGTGAGAACTGACTAAGAGAACCAGAGCTAAAAATTGATTTAAAAAAAAAGAAACCCAAATGATGTTTCACCAACTTAACTTATGGAGGACGCTTGCATCTTTTGTAATGTGATTGAAACTTTTTGATGAAGCAAAGTAGCCAAGATAAAAAAAAAAATGAAAAACCTCTGACCATTTCAAGCTCCAAATAACATTGGCACAACCATGTAAACAAAACATATCAGCTTATTTGTGTAAATATCTAAATATTTCAATTGCTAAAGAGAGGAATTGATCAATGAAATGTTGATTATGATAACTCATTTCTTTAGTTTGAATTGTATCGAAGGCGATAATCTTTGAGTTGCACAAAATTAAGAAAATAAATCTACTCGCATTGAATCAACAATAATAATGTTAATTCAAATAAAAATGTCATTTTTTATGAACATAATAATAATATCAACTCATTGACCAAAAAAAAAATTTAATATAATTTTAAAAACACATGTAATTGTTCTCCATCCTATATGAAAGAAAGCCAACAACATGTCACACAAAAACAGCAAAGGTATCTTGCTATTACTTTTTTCCCTCTTACTTCTATTTCTCTTCTTCCATTATTATTCTTCTCTCTTTATTGCCATTACTCTTCTCTTTATTGCTATTATTCTTCTCCCATTATCAATTTTTTCTCTCTTTATTGTTATTACTCTTTTCCCATTGCTCTTATTCTTTTCGTGTTGTTGTTACTATTCTCACATGGTGTTGCTCATTTTCCTTTGATGAAGTAATTAAATTATTAATTATTTAATTATTTAAAATCATTTTAATTAATGAAAATTTTAATAATTAGGTTGTGAAAATGGGATGTGAAAACCAGTTGTTGTATATATGACGACCGCCCCCCACACTGCTTTTTTCATCCATAAGGAGCCATTCGGATTTAAACCTTTGAAGGTAGGTATTAACCAGTGTTGGGCGGGTATCTGGTTTGGTGGATGGGAACCATTCGTCCCGGTTAGGAAAACCAAACTGGAACTGGCTCTGATTTTTGGAACCGGTTCCATAACCACAAACTGAACCTATTAGGAACCAGACCAGACCCGGAAGGTAACCAGAGGTCAAAACTGGTAGTTAATCACTGGTTCCAGTCTGGGTTACCCGGAACCAGGTCTGGTTTTGGGGGAGAACCGAACTAATCTATTCTTGAGAACCGGAACAGGAGGTTCCTCGCAAAAGTAAAGAACCGTCTAACATGGTTGGCGAAAAGCTAACTCTTGAGACCGAGGTTTTGCCACATGTATGCTTGGGGTTGGAATCCCCATTTGTGCATGGGTGGCGAAAATTGGCGATACTCGAGGTCCGTGCGCCGGTCGAGAGTCGAGAGGTGAGAGACGAGGTCGAGAGTCAGTCGAGGAAGAGAGAGCCTGGGTTGAGGAGAGAAATTGGAGCGTGTTTATGAGAAGATCGCGACCAATTCAGCGTTGCGGGTGACTGACGTCTCGTCGATTCATTCATCTTCTCATCTGAGGTGTGATTTTCGGACTTTTTCTTGAAAGATTTGGTCCACTATCGTCCAAGATCCACTGTTTTTCTTCGTGAGAACGCACCACCGTCCGGCTTTCTTAGTTTTCCCTTGACCTGTTCAAGGTCCTAAGTGCAGTTTTTCAGTTGTGTGCGGTTTTCTTGAGCCTTCCTCTCTTGGGGGAATTCCGACTGTTTGCAGCTCAAGTTGATCCTTTTGTTCTTGGTTTTCTATTTTCCTTTTGTCTTTCGTTTTCCGACCGGCGGGCGGAAAAGTATTGGGGAATTGTTGTAGTCCAGAACTTTCTTGGCGTGCAGAAGACTCGTGGAGCGTCTTTTTCGGTACATATTTTTTGCTGTTTTGTTTTCGTCTAGTTGTAAATCGAAGGCTCATCCTCACAGCAATTGGAGTACGTGCTCGTCTATTGTGAACATAGAAATCGAAGAGCAGTCTCTCTTAAGACATCAACCGCTAAGTTCATTCGCGATCGAGAGATTTCTTTTATTTCGACTTTGTTCTTTTTCCCAAGTCAAGGCGGTGCGCTGTGGAAATTGCAGAACTTGTGGAATTTCTGTAAACAAAGGTACAATGGAATTGATTCCGAGGTCAATAGTTGCACAAAACTTGTTCGAGCAGCGGTTTCCAAAAGAAAACTGTCAATGATCTACAGTTGAAGAAATATCGACGCACTTTTGTTTTTCGTGATGTCATGAGTGCGCGAGTACATAGTGCCTGAGGAAATTGACATTCTGCAGCGAACCACGATTCGATTAAGTTTTGCATCCGAAGCAAATACAATCTTTGTTACAAGATCGAGCGACTTCGAGCGGTTTGGCCCCCCTATCGTGCACAGAAGTTAAGCGACTGCAGATCGTCAATTTGCTCGCAACAACTTCCTCTTGCACCTTGCAGCTAGAAGGAAATCCTTGGAACGAGGTCTTGTAGGCCATCGCAATTCCAGTTGTCGACCTGGTTTTGTCTTGCTTTCAAGTACCAGGCACAAGAATTCAGACCTTAGAGAGGGGAGAGAGCTATATACAACGTCAGCTTATCGGGTTCATGGTCGGTGTATGAGCGATGAGCGATAGTCTGGAGTTCAAGTCTCGCAAGGATCTGAAGGAGCTCTGTAAACAATTCGGCATCCGAACTGCCGGCGTGAAAGTAAGCACTTGCACTCCTGCCACAGGATTCAGTCATGGTTTTAGATCGTAGATTTCTGCCCGACCGTGAAATGCTTAAATGATGCTCCTTGCAAGTTCAGCTTTTTGTTGGATCTTTGTGTTTTCGCCTGAGCTCCTTTGATGCTTCTGCGATAACCTACATGTGATGAAACTATAGAGTTGACGGTGTTGTTTGGTGATCAATTCATGACGATGCTGTTGTTGTTTTTTATCACTACTGACAGCATGAGGACTTAGTACACGTGCTTCGCACCAAGTTACATGCTAAGGATGAAGTCACAACCTGCAGGTATGCTGCTTTCTGAGGATTTACCTCTTCCCAAGAACTGGCATCATGTTCTTCTTGTTGAGCTTCTTGATTTGGTTTGTTGGTTTTTTTTGGTTTATGTGGCAGACCTGTACATTCCTTCTTGACATGGTGTAACTTAGAGGCAGCTGGTATCCCTGAAGCTCATGTTTGGTGCCTGGAGTTCTTACAGCAGTAGAGGAAACCAACATGTGTAAGAACATGAGTGTCATGGTGCAGTAGATAATATTAAGGGGTTGAAACATGTTATGATGAGTTATGGATGCCAAGGTTGAAGTCTTCTTTTGAAGATTGCATTGGACATGTGGCATTTATGTGTTGGTCTATTGTCCCAAATTATTGTGTTTTCATTGTGATTTTAACATTACAGTTTCCCTCAGGACATGGTGTAACTTAAAAGCAATTGGTAGAGTGGTGCCTAGAGTTCTTACAGTAGTAAAGAAAATTGAGAAAATGTATGTCATGGTGCAATAGATAATATCAAGGGATGAAAACACGGTATAATGAGTTAGGGACATCAAGGTTGAAGTCTTTTCAAGGACTGCATTTGATATGTGATATTCATGTGTTGGTCTATTGTTCCAAATTATTGAACTCTCATTGTGATTTTTCAAAGATTCACAATTACAGTTTTAAACACTGTTCACATCTCATAGTGCCTCCTTTTATTAGGTTTGCACCCTAAGCTCTGTTTGGAGAACTCCAAGTCAATTGATCAAACTTTGAGCTCAAGAGTCCATTGATTTAAGTTTCAAGAATTTGTACTGGACAGTGGAAATGACGGGGGCATACATGCTGCAATAAAATTTCGTATGTTGAACAGGTCCCCAAGGTCACCAAGCTTGCGGGGAATCAGAAATGGACTTTCAATGAAAGATGATCAGCTAATTTCTAGGATTGACAACCGCAGCAAGTCTGGCCGAAAAACTCCAAGGAAGAAGCTATCCCTGAGCAGCTTTGAGCGAACTCCAGGCCCAACAGTTCTTCGTTCCAACGGCAACTCTGCAAGGCTCTTTGCACACGGTTCAGACTTTCTAGCTGAGGAGGAGAATGGAGATGCTTTCTCATCAGCAGATATGGACTCACTCTGCAGCCTTGCAGATCTGCCTAGTGAGTGCTGCTATTTTGATGACATGATCCCAGCCTATCCCTTTGAGATTGCAGCTGAAGAATTTGAGCATGACACATCAATGAGCTCCAAAACACAAAATTTCCTTGAAGAAGATCATCAATTTGGACATGATATTGCATCATCTAAAACACATGTTCCAATTAGCAACAGCAGCTGCGCTGTGGCCAGTGACCTCTTAGACTCCCTACAAACTGCATTCAGTGATGAGCTCCTGTCATTATACACTACTGCACCTGATGAAGAACTATCATTGTTTGCCATCCCAGACTGGGTTACAAGTACATCTGTTGTTGATGATCCTCCTCTACTTGATTGGGAAAAGAAACTTCATTCAGACTTTGTGGCAGCAAAAGGACCTCATATTTCTGAAGGAAATCATCTCGGAGAAGAAGCACCTATGACCGGGCCTGCTGAGTCTTTAGGAGGAGGAGGAGGTCCACCAGATTGTGGAGGTGCAGCAGGGACAGTGACAGAAGAGCATGATGCAGCAGCAGAGTTTGAATCTACCCTTGAACAGCACAATGCAGTGATGAGTGTGGCATCATCATCACCTGCTGCTAGAGAACTTGGTGAAGATTCAGAGGCTCAATGTTTGCCTACTTCCAGTCGATCATCCACAGAGGATATCACATTTGACAGCTTAGGGTTTCGTGAGGAGGAATATGTGACCTCAGACGAGCCATTTTCAGAGCTTTCTTTGCTTCCAGCTACTGTAACAGATTTGGTTGATTCAATATTGTTGGTGGAGGCTGAAGAAGGTCATCATCGCCTTCCTACTACAGAGAGCTTGGTGGATCATGGGTTGTTGTTGGTTAAGGAGTTACAGGTGGAGGAGCATACAGATGATCACACCCTGCAGCCAGTTGGACTTCTTGGCACGCTGGATGATCATCATACTGCATCTCAGGTGCAGCAGCAGCTTGTCAAAACAGATTCAACAACACAGCAGGTTCAACAAGAAGATGAAGGGATCGACTTCACTAAAAGATCTGCAGCAGCAGGTGATCATAATGCACCTGCAGATGCTTTTCTGCAACCAATTGACAATGGTTTTCAAGAAGCTAAATTTGTTGAAGAGGAAGCTCTTGGATCTGCAGCAGCTGATCATAATACACCTGCAGACACTTTGAGTTCACAACCAATTGACAACTGTCTTGAAGCTAAATCTGTTGAAAACGAAGCTCTTGGATCTGCAGCAGCTGATCATAACACATCTGCAGACACTTTGAATCTACAACCACTTGACAACAGTCTTGAAGCTAAATCTGTTGAAAATGAAGCTCTTGTCTCTGACGACATGGCAGCAAACTCTTTGCCAATGTCTATTTCTGAGCACACTGTAGGTGATACTACAAAGGTGTGTTACAAGACACTGGCAGTCAGACGTATGCTCAGTACAGTTTGTACAATTTTTGCACTATACATCATATGTTGTTTTATGGTTGTTTTTTTTCCTGATATGTGCAGATTTAGGTGTAAACCCTAAAACCTAAATCCTAAGGGGTAATAAAAATTCTGTTGTTGTGAACTCAGTATTTCATATTGTGAACTGTGCTTTCACTTCAGGGCCACAACACTGCTGTGGAGATCAGAAGGGAGACTTCCTTGGGGAAGGTCGGGTTTCCACTCTCTGTGATTCTTTGGTGTGCTTGGTTATGTTCGAGCTGCAGAAATTGAAGATTTTTTATATCCACCTACAAATTTCAGGGGTATGTGATCCAGTGGGCAACTTCTTTCCAGTTTTGTTGTTGAAATTCCATCGGTCAAAAAATTCTCTAGTGTATTATCATGTGTCCCATACCCTTCACAAACACATTTTGAAATTGCTTTGAAAAAAAGAAGGGGTGTTAAATGGCAACATGCAACTCACTATTTTCCTTTTGCTAGCCTGGTGAGAGTGCGTTACACTCTGTGCACACATGGTGATGAAAAACCAAGTAAAACAAAATATAGACAGAATTTTATTTTATTTTTCTTATACCAAAAATCTTACCCATTCCCAGGGTGCTCCAGGCAGGTTTGCCAGAAATAAGCACACTCAAAATGCAAAGGAATTTTTTTCCTAAAAATTCCTTCCTTTTGTGTGTTGTGTTGAAAGGCATGTAAATGTAAAAGTCCAATATTCTTTTAGTTTTTGTTGTGGTTAGGATATTATAGGACAGCCAGATATAAGTTGGACTAAAATCTACTTCCGGGTAGTACTTGTACTCTTCCATCAATTTTCCCAAAAACAAAATGTGGATTCATATTGTTGATAGAGAAGAAACCCACAAGTAAAACAATCTGCAAAGAGTTAGGACTGAAACTCTTAGTTTGGGTTGTTCTTGGGTGGTGGGCACCTCTGTTTTTCTTTGGGGTCTAAGGTTGTCTCTAATTATCATGAAGGATTGAGAGAGGAAGAAACATGATTTAAAACAACATGAACCAGACTAAGTCCCTCCCTCTATGTATCACCATGACAGTTCAATTGTGAACTCATGTGCAACCAGGTATAATATCAAGTGTGTACAAATAAACAAGTTCTGATTATGCCACAAGAAGGCGACAGCATTCATCTCTCAAGAAGACGGGTCCAAAGAAGGCATTTTATTCCAAATATCATTAAAGGACATGTGTGCTTTGTCTCATCTGGTGCCTGCTTTTGGCGCATTGAGCTTCTTGTTTTTAAAGATTTTTGTTGACTCAAAAATATTGATTTTGGCCTCCACAAAGAAATTTTACGAAAAATTAATAATACTCAAGATTTGATAAACAAAAAATGCATGCTCTCCAAGTTCCAAAGTATCATTAATTCGTACTATAACTATGGAGGACATTCAGCAAATGAACTTCCCATTGATTTCATTGATCACAACAATCTTACTAAACTTTATTGTGCATTCACACTTGATGTTAAATCAATGTTAAAATGAAAATCTAGGTGGCATCCTAGGTGGCACCCAATGTTAAATGGGTGATAGCTTAATGTTAAATGAATGTTAGTTTAACACAAAATCTTCACAATAAGTAAGTTTAAGTGTTAAAGGACTTGTATGGTGTTAAGGGACTCAACACAAGAGTCCCTAACATCAAGTGTGAATGCGCCTTAATATAGCTTAGTTGTCACATTTTGTTCATTAAACAAATGATTTTGTCCCTACATTGAGTACTTTCAAACTTAGTTAATAGAGATGTTTACCTTATAATAAGAACCTTGTGACCTTGAGAGAATGAGAAGGAGTTGGCACTTTTTGAGGTATTGGACTTGCAATCCAAGTTAATAAGGCCACATAAATACACAAGCCTTACCCATCTATTTTAAACGAAATAAAATGATTGAAATGATTGAGAATAATACGATTGTAATATAAAATTGCATTATTGTGATATGTTAGAAACATTTATGTTTAAGGTGTTTATTGGATAAAGATAATGTATTTTTGAAGAATAATGTTTGTAATATTAGATTATATTAGGAAATATCATTTATGACTATACAGTAAGTTAAACTACAAAAAAATTATGAAATAGTGATCTTTTGTTTTTAAATGAATAAAGAATATTTGTCTTGTATTATTCAATCTTGGATTTTATATTAAATGATAATCACGATAAAACGTTCGTGTGGAAACGTAACAATGTTTAAGGAGATATTGGTTGCAAATATTTGGTATTTGTAATTGAATTTAGTCTAGATTTTGATTTGTGAAAACATTATCAATTTGTCTTTTAATATTTGAAGGTTAAATTAAGAATCCAAAACACTAGAACCTTGATTTCAACATTAAATCAATCAACTTAGGACTTTTACAAATTTAAAATCATTATGTAAATTAAGTGCATAGTTACAAAAATCATGAATGTTAATCTAAACATGAGATTTATGAAATAAAATGTTAGTTAGACCCTCATTTTATAATCAAGAAACTAAAAGCCTATGCAAGTATGGAATGTGTGAACCAAAACCCTAATTTATAAAGCAAAACATTATGCATCCTAACTTAGTAATAAAAAAAAGAAAATTTCATAAACTTGACAATGTAAAATGTTTGAACTCTAACTTGAATGTGATGTCTATAAACTGGTCTTTTTAAAATCCTAACTTGAGAATTTTAAAAAATCTTCATTTGAAAATCTATTTAGACAAGAACCTTAATTTGACATGAAATTTATAAATTTAAACATTATCTTTTATGTAATTGCACAAAAGACCAAATAGAAACAAAAATTATAAAACATAAAAAATTGAAAAAGAAATACAAAGGAAATAACCCCAACCTAACAAAAAACAACATGCAGCACAAGAAACCCAAAAAAAAGAAAAATCCCCCTTCAAGCTTCACATCACCTTTACAACAACAAAAAATCAGACTTGCAACATAAGAAACAAAAAACCAAACACCTTTTTCTCCTTCCAAACTTCACACCACTTCTATAAGAAAAAAACACAAAAAAAGAAGAGAGGGGACCCATGACCCAAATGACAATAATAAATTCAAAAACAACAAGACAAAACACCAAAAATAAAATAAAAAAAACAAAATGACAGACAACAAAAATAAAAAACAGAAACAAACAAATAAAAACACGCACACAAACAATAGTTTAACTATTTAAATTCAAACAACTAACTATAAACAAAACAAAAAATGCACATATCTCATGACATTTTGAGTGTTCCTTTCATGAAGCACCAATGTGCACAATACAAAAAAGAACATTATAAGCATAATGCAATGTGAACATGTGATAAATAAACAATAAAATCACAATGGTGTGAACATTACCATTTAAGGTAACATCCTAGCACCAATGTTGGATGCAATAGTTTTTCCTTTTGAGGGGGCAAAGCTTAACATATAGCATCTTGACTAGGACCCCATTCAAACAAGTTGAAATTGTCAATTCCAATGAATAATAGTTATAACCAAATGGCATAATAAACCTTCCAAAAATGATGTCGAGCTTAAATGAAATGTAAGCATTCAAAGAAATTTCCTAGTCTAAAATGGAGGCAAGTTTATACGGTGTATTTTACCTCCACAATGGGGAGGGAATATTTGATTTTAAAGAAGGTTCATACAAGCATCATGCAAGTTTTTTTTAATGTACCCATATAATAAGGTACATTATGAAAAAAATCATTTATTTGGCCAACAAGGGTGTCTTGCAACTTTAGAACAAGGGAGTTACCATTATTACCTTGGGATGAGTTAAGAGGCATGTCATAATTGTTGTCACGATAAAAATTACAATATTCACAAAAGGCAAAACAAACTTTTCAAATGTGTGCTCAATTATAGATTTTACCTCTTTAGTTAAGGCTTTGTGTGATGGAAACATCACATATAGGTCCCTTTTCAAAGCAAAGTGCTTTATTTATATGTTTCAACCATGTTTAAAAGAGGCAAACCTTTCACACAAGCAACACAAGATCATCAATGAAACATTTTTGTTGTTTTTCACCTTTTTTGTAAGGTGTAGTATTACTGAAAATTTGTTGAAAACAAAAAAATGTTGATATTCTAAAATCAATGACTTTGACTTTGGTTTGAACACAATTAATAAGAATGATGGTTGTCATTAAACAAAGCTTACTTTCAAGCCAAAAGAACCTTGAGCTTGTTGGGCTTTGCAAATGTGAAAACATTTGACAAACACAACATTTGAAAACGTTTTTAGTCATGGTTTATGGTAGTTGTGAAAAAATATATATTATCACAAAAACAACACATGAGACAAGCCATATGAAAAGACAATGTTACTACAATGCAAACATGATGAACAACAACATGGAAACTTGCAAAAAAAACTTAGTTCTAAGGTTTAATACAATGTTATTAAAGTATAATGTTTAGTTCATAAAAATCAAAGTTTAAATCCTATTTACCCAAAACCTTTTACCTAGATCTTATAAATGTTTCCCCCCTTTGTGTACCAACATGTCTTGCACATATCCCAAGGTTATGCATAGGGTTTTTTTTTTTAAAACCACATAAATAATTAAGTTAATTCACATACCTTGTAGATATTTGATAAATATATTTGGATAAAAGTTATAATTGCACAACATTGGTTTTCATGTTTTGTGATTCCTATCATTAATGATATAAGTTCTTAAAATCATTAAGGTTTATCATAACCATTAATTTTACATATGTCTTGTTTGATTGTGTCCATTTGCCCCTTTCCATATGCCATGTAGTGTTTAGATGAAAACATAACCAAAATTGGGTGCATAGTAAACTATCGTTTTAGGTAGGTCTTTACATTGGGGTGAATGCCAGCTATAATGGCTCACTTTTTGCATCCCATTACAATTTTTTACAAGGTGTAATGAATTAACATGCCATAAAACCATTTACATGCACAATTGGGACTTGGTTTAAGATTACCAACTTCATAAAACCATTTATATAATTTGTGCACAACAAATGTGCACCCAATATGTAGTAATGAACTTTTGAAGTGAAAACATATGGACTGTTTTAACCATCTGTACTTCCCATACACATGAAATTTTCAATATCATTTTTTGAAAATATATCTTATAAGGACTTAATATTTGATGGATGAAAGAAAAAGAAACATAGATTTGAAAACTTCATTACAAAAGGTTCAACCAAAATATAGTTATGGACTTTTGAATGACCAAAATTTGGACCTTATTTTCAAAAGTTTCTACATGGGTCATTTTTTGTTGGATTGGTGATTTTTTCCCTTGTAAAATGTATGTCAAATAATTAGCTCATAAACCAACCCATAATCCCCCATTTATGCTAATTTGACACAAAAAAATGGACTTTTAAGGACTTTTTATCTACTAAAAATGAACCACTCAACCCTGCATCTACCCATTAGCAATGCCCTCATAATGGTGAATTGTAAGTTTGGTTTTTGAAAGAAACCAAAACCTTTGGTCAAAAATAAATTTGAACTCTTCTTTGGTCTTTCATTGTTGTTGTCAGGTATAGTGATTTTCAGGTAGTGCAAGATTTAATCATTTGGAATCCAATACCCAATTGGTTCAGGTAAGGCAGGACTAGTACATACATTAATTCCCTCAGGAGTTACTTGTTTGAAAACACACAATGTTCATTGCAATTTCTTCCCACATTATGGCAGATGAAATCAGAAGATCATAACTCTAGCACATACCTGGTGGCAGCTTCACCAATATCATGAACATGATTTGTTCCTTTTTTGCTGCAAGCCCATGTCTGCATATTAGTGATATCAATGGTGAAGAAATGAGCATTTACAAATCAAACAAAAAATAAATTAACAGTGCTATGATGCTACCTGCAAATGCTTGAAAAACTGATGTTGTCCACAGAACTATTTTCAGCTATATATTAACCTTCTGAATCAAACAAATGTATTCAACCTGCATAAAGAGGCCAGTCACAAAATTCACATTGGCTTCACTGTCAGTGTGCCACTGGAGGCAGCACTCTTTTTTGACCTGTTTCTGGTGATGGACTGTTTGTGGCTCCCACAGAAAATTGTTGCAAAAATCACTCATTTTCTTTTGGGGTCCATCCTGTAAAATCCTCTGCTGAGAATTCATAAGTCTCCTCAGAGCCCTTCCTTACATCCACTCCTTGCTGTGCAAGAAAATCTTCAACACTGCCTGGCTCCCCAAACCAGCCTAAACGATCTGCTATCAAATGAAGATTGCGGCATTGTGGACACCGCACAATAACAATCCCATTGTCATATGTGTCTCTGCTCATTGTCTTTGCTGATCGTGTGTCACATACTTTACAGGTAAACATCATGATTAAATCATGTCTCTTTGAGATTGCCGAAAGTGTAGCGTTAGTAGTAGGTTTGGATCCTGCATCACCACCACCACTGGATACTCCACTCTGGTCTAGCAATATGTCACTACCTGATCCTTCTTTCGATGAGGTACAATATCCTTCACAAGAAGATTCTGAGTAGCATCCCATTCCCGGAAAATTGTAGCCAACAAGCACGTAACAAGCATACCAATGTAAGTTGTGCCTTGAAAGAGATGGCTTGATCGGCAGGAAAGACAACTTTGAGCAGTTGACACCAGATTCACAGCTCCCCAGAAAAGAACCTGGATAGAGAGAGACCTGTGTTTATTCAAATAAAATTCCAGAAAACAAAAGCCAATGGACAAGGAGCCAAGAACGAGGATAAACTTGTAAACCAAGTGAGTGCGTCAAGAAGCATAGAATCTGAGTGACCTTAGAGCAACTCCACCGGTGCTCAGTATGTGACCCTGGAAATTAAAATTGGACGAAGAAAAGCCAAAACATGCCAGTTTGGCTCAGCAGAACACTTTTGGACCAAAATTTTTTCACAGTTTGCTGAGGTTGGTAAAAGGCACAACAAAGCCTAACACCTACCAGAGAAGAGTGTAATATCTATGTGCAGTCCCAATTTTAGTTTTATGGGTTGGGGTTGGAAAAAGGTAAATAACTAAACTTGGATATGAGAAATATTTTTGGACGGATGTATACTGAGCACTGCTGGAGATGCTCTTAGAGCACAATCTTCTCACAATCAGATCAGTCCCCATTGCCAGACTTTTGCCTTCACTGGCTGGTCGAATTCACCTTCTGTGTTATCTAGCTATCACTATCACACTGACGAGTTACAAAGTAAAAGAGTCTAAGAGGAGAGGAGCTCAAAAATGGGAGAGAACAATTGATGAGGGTAAGAAAAATTCGCCATAATTGAAGAATCAAATCCTGCAATTCTACTATCAGATAGCTGAGTCCTATTCACAATGCCTGACGATAAGACACCTGAACCTGAAGGTATCTAGAGGAGACTACAACCTCGAGAGCAGACCATCACTACTATGTCCACCCAGTGACTTTGATCAAAAGTTTGATCTGCTTTACTGTTCTTGGCAATTCGACAAAGGAAAAAAGCGAGGTGAAGTCTGTCCTGCATTTTTGTAAATATCAGAAAAGTGGTCTACAAAACGATTTATGCAGCAAATTTGTAAAGTTTTCCCAAATTCCCAAACCCTAGAAATTTCAGCAAGCTTGCATTGGGTTTTGGCTATCGAGGATCTCCCAAACTGCGACCCTAAAAAGAGGGGAGAGAGAAGGGCAAAAAAGGAAAAAACAAAAAACAAAAAACCTGAAGAAGGATTGGGGACACAACGGCGGGAAGAAGAAGCTTGGTGCCTCAAGAATGACCTCAGCTGACGCCCAGCTGCCCTCATCGCCATACTGCCGCCCAGTACAACCACAACCAAAACCCACCAAAATTGCTACTAAGTTCAAGCTCCTTCAGATTTTATTATTTTGGTCGTCACTGCAAAAAATTCAGAGAGGTTTCTTGGCCGCAAGTCGTTCGTAGTCCTCAACACCAAAATCAAACATGGCCACTGTCGATCGAAGCACTGTGGAAGCAGAAAGGAGAAGAAGCGAAGCCCATAAAACCCTAACTGCAACTTCTGTATTTAAACTAGACGTTTCCAGAGACCTGTCCGAAGTCTAAAATCCATTCACAGAGTTTTTGAACGTTTGATCCTTCCTGAATTTGCTGACTATTAATTTCTTGTTTGGGGTTTAGGGTTTCTGAAAAATGAAGTTTGTTGGCTCTAATTTGTTTGGCTAATTTGTTGGGAGACTCTAGAGACCTGAGAACCATGTGGCTTTCTTTCAATTTGTTGATATGGAAATTTTGGGAAATAGAAGAAAAAATTCTCAATTTTTTTAGTTCGAAAAACCTCAAGATTTCTTGGAGGAAAAACACTGATTTGAACTTTATTGTAAGGGGCACGACCATTATACTCATGGGCCTTGAGTGAACCAACACTTACATTGGTACCATGGTAAAAACCCAAAATGTTTTTGTGTTGCTTCGAAACATTATAGATATCCCATCTAGGCTAGCTCTATACAGCCCAAGCAGAGTGACACAAGGTAAGCAGGCACCCGCTGCAATTGGGAAAACCTAAACTGGGTCATCAATGATGACACTAAAAAGCAAAATTGTGGAAATCACAAAGTGAAAAAGAGTGTGTAAAAAAAGCTTAGGGTTTAGGGTTTTAGTTGTTCTTGACAAATCATGATGAATAGGCTTTAGGCTCTTGGTTGTTTCCAATGAGTGCAAAGAGGAGGAGTGTAATGGTAACACCAAATCTTCTTCTTTTCTCTCATTTCCTTCTTTTTTTTTTGTATTTTCATCTTGCTTGTGAGTTCTAAGACTTTGGTTGCTCCAGTAATTGATGCTTGGGACTTATAGTTGCAGAGCTTTTTAGCCCTCATTTTGCCTATGAAGACTTTGGTTACTTTCACAACCAATGAGACTGGAGATAAATTTTGAAAGTTGGTATACATGGTTTGGAATATATTTTTCGCCCAAAATTTCTATAGATTTTCTTTGTAGACCTATTGGTTCTTTCAAACCTATTGACATAAGTATGGAGGCATCCTCTCTCATCGGTACAAAATGTCTTGTGTCACTTGGTTCATCACTTTTTATTGAATCCTTAATTCACGTTGTCCATTTGTTAACACATGCATAGTCATACATTCTTCTTCCACCTTTCTCTATGCAAACGTCTCTTTGCCCCAAACCCTTATATTTCTTGCAAACCATGTATCAACCATTATCTCCCAAGATTGACCCCCTACCTTTGAAGTAAACACAATCTCCCAACTTGATACCTTTCCAATCCATGTTAAAGGTGCACAAGCTTTGTCAACACCCCTCCCACATCAATAGCCCCAACATTGGCTATTGCCCCCAAACCCCCAACCTTCATGTTTGACCTCTTGTGACACATGTAGACACCAATTTACTCACCAAAGGTTAACTCGACATCAAGATTTTTATAAATTATCCAATGAAACCAATCCAAGTCCTCATGATCGTTCAGACTTTAAATTTTATAATTGTTCTTTTCCCACATATTTCAACTTGAATTTATATTTTAACTTTGGACATCCTTAGGGCTTTCCATTTAAGATTTTTGTATCTTTGATTATATATCGACATTTTTATACTTTTTTGACGTGAAATGACTTTTTAATTTCCACTTGATTGCCTAGTAGGATCCCTATGATGTGATAGGCATTTGCTTTTATTATTACCTCAATGGTGTTTGGTGTGACCCAAGTGGTGGGCTAGTTGTGCAGAAGGAAACTTGAACTTGACTCAAGTGTTTTTTAACAAGTAAAAAAAACTTGCAAGAGGAATATTTCATACAAGTTCAAGCGTTGGTGACATTCTAATTTGGTGGCCCTTTCCCAACATGACCCCTTAATTTACAAATGTTTTCATTGTAATTTAATCTTTGAACACATTAGGGAATATTTTCAAGTTGTACTTTGGCACCATCTTCAAATACCATTTTAATTTTCAGGACTTTTCACCTTAATTGAGATGGCTTCTTTTTTCCTTCTTCTTGTAATACTATGAAGCAAATCAAGATTTTGAACTTTCATTTGAGTTTTTAAAGCTAGCATTCCAACGCATGCCCCACCTATATGTGAGTGCCCTTTCCAAGATAATGTTTGAACACCTCCCAAATTCTTTTAACTTAAAAGACTTTACAAATGAATTCCCGTAATTGTTTCAATTATGTTTTCATGTTGCACAAGGCCACATTTTTCGATACATTGCACATGTCCTTGCAACAACATACCTTTAAACCATGACCAAGCATGTTGGTGGTCCATCCCATTGATATATAAGCAAAATAGTATATTGACTCATTAGTTTTGCCTTATGTTTATAATTTTGGAATGCGTTACAACACATTGTTCCTTACACTAATTTAGATTAGTAGCCCCCAATGGCAAGTGTGAAATCATGATGGATATCATTTTGTGCATTTTAGACCTTCACCTAAACTAGGTTGCCCTCCCACTTAACATGGCAAATACCTTCAACTTAATGTCAAATGGAGTCATGTTTCAGAAAAATTATGTTGCATGTAGGGACATTGTTCAATTCATTTATTTTGTTCACACATTTTAATGTGTTTGGGATTCCTTTATTTTACATCCATTGGAATAATTAAAGTGACATCAATTTGATTCCATCTACCATAGGAACAAGTTAAGGTGATCCTTAAAGGGCTTCATTATTCACCTTAACACATTTCAAAGCTTTATAATCTATGACTAGTCAATTTCTTTCATGTATTTTCCAACCATTGCCAATAGCACACACATCATAGGTCCCACTATGACAGTTCCATTCACATATGAATATTAAAAAACCCAACTTCATGTGATAGGTGTGTTTGTTCAACATAAAAAAATTGTTGCCTAGTCCTTTTCTAGTTTGTCATCTTACTTTGCCACCTTAGCACAATTTAACACCCCATCAAATGGCATTATAGTCTTGTGAATTTTAGTGAATTCACTATCATTCACATCATTTTTCATAAAAAATGTATTGTTGTTTAGCATGTAGACTTGTTCCTTAAGCTAGGGTATGTCCAAGTGGCTTTCATAATCTTAATCACTATTTTGTGCAATGGCCTTCGCACATGTTACATTATTTACCCCCTTTTTCCACTTTCATAAAATTCCTTGTTCCAATTGATCTTCTTTCTTTCATGTGTTTGGGCATCTTTTAGGTTGAAGGTCCTAAACATATCAAATGGACTTTTTGCCTATAAGTAGACCTCCTTTCCAATAACTTATGGAAGCATTAGATGCATTTCCAGAACTATTATAAACCCAATAACCTACCTAGGTAATTGGGCCCTTGTGGCTTTTATTATATATGTGGGGTTTTTGATAAAAACAACATTAAAATCATTTTCCTCCAAAACCCTTAGTTTGAATTGACATTGTTGTTTTTCCATTTTGACAACACTTCAAAATAACTTATGACCTACTTCTAATCTTAACATGTGCATGCCTTTCTCCTTTTGAACAACATATTGGACAACAAATGGTTCAATTTTTAAATTCCATTTCAAAGTGTACATGTGCACCAACATATCTTTTCTAGCATGTTCTTTAAGGAATTACCTCATGCTCATTAAGCTTGCATCTTATCATGTTTTGTTCTTGGGTCCAATATTTAATTTACAACTTAACCAATTAAAAAAAACTCGTAACTATATTTTATAATATTTTTAATAGCACTTTGGACACAATTAAAGCTACCACACCTTTCAATTATAGGCATTCTTTGATGTGTGCATGTAACCGATACACCCAATGGGTCTCCATTTCTTATAATGCACCCACCAATAACAAATACACCAAAACAAATGATATAGTTTGGAACGCCTTTGCAAGTTTCCATGTCATATGAAAATAGTTGTACATTGGTCCTTGAACAATGTTCAATTCCAAATTTGTTAATGAATTGACATTGTGCACATCAAAAACAAGGTTTGTACCTTGGTTAACATTGTCATAGTTGACCAATTGTAAATGGATTTACTTCCTTGATCATGTTCAATTCAAAGATTTGTAACATTAGAGGTAGCTCAAGCAAAGGAAATGAATTATCATGACCGGCACCCTAGTGATCAATTTTTCACTTTCGCAATTAAGGTCCTTGGTTATTTACACAAACAAACAAATGTTTTCCTACATGATTGTGCTAATGTTGTTACAAGCTTAACAAAGTTAGACAACCTTCCCCTTTCCATCTTTGTTACTTATTTTGTTAAATAGTATCCATAACATTGCAAAAGATGGAAGCATCCTCCACTTTAAATCGAATGATAGCACTTTGCAACTTCCCCCAATTCAAAACCCACTCCCCATCCCCATTATAACTTGTTTCAAGCAATTGGTAAATGAGTTAATGACCTTTCTATCTTTCCTTGATTTTCAAACCTTTAGTTTAATAGTAGTCAACTTGCTTAAATTTTGGTCCCTTTTTCTTTGTACATTACATCTTCCTTATGTTTGGGGTTTGTATATAAATAAAATCATACATGATTCCAACAAATTAAGGTATTTGTGTTAAAATTTAACATGTAGGAATTGTTAATATGTGGAGCAAATTTCTTCCAACTTTGAATTTCTTCCAAAAATGAAAGGATTTTTGTGTTGAATTCCTTCATATTTGAATTCAAATTTTTTCCATATTGAAGTTTAATTTGAAAAGAAATTCAAAGATAGAAAAAAATTCAAATTTATCATTTCCTCTCTTCACTTTTGTCATTTCATTCATTTGTTTGCACTTGTACCATAATAGCTTGCAAGATTTGGTGTTCTTTTGTTGCATATTTAAGTGAATTTTCAAAAAAAATTGGAAAATTTGATTTTTTTTTGCGAAATATTCCACAAATGTATTATTTTATTGCCATTTTGACTATCAGGGTACCTTATTTCCAAGTAAAATATTTAAAAATATTTCCAAGATCTGAGAACTAAACTTCAAATTTTTTTGAAAATAATTAATTAAAAAAAATTGCTTAATTTGTCAAGAAGCTAGAATTGATATTTATTCATTTCACTTTAATTAATGATTACCTTGTGGATACATTTTCTAACAATATGAAAAGCACACCATAAATTTCCTAGTGCATTTCAAAGGCATGTTATATCCATGAATATTAGTGTGGCTTGTGCTACTGGCTCAATTGTCAACATAACCTTGTGACCGGAAAGGAGGTGCCTGATTTTTCTGTTGTGTCGGGATCGGTGATCAAGATTTCAGAATTTATTCCGCCGTCAACTTTCCAAAAGAGAGCGGCGGGATTAATGATTTGAAGGAAT
>Ga0116228_10000562_pt1 | contig 28413 bp, 26 predicted proteins | sample S1TSphfallax_2_FD_89694 | JGI IMG/M metagenome (GOLD analysis project Ga0116228, IMG submission 89694) | Host-associated microbial communities from peat moss isolated from Minnesota, USA - S1T2_Fc - Sphagnum fallax MG | ecosystem: Host-associated > Plants > Peat moss > Unclassified | place... | reverse complement strand
GCATCTGGGCATGTCGGGCATGCTGCGCGTGCTGCCTTCCGACACGCCGGTCAACAAGCACGACCACGTGGATATCGTGCTTGAGCGTGATCGCGTACTCCGCTTTACCGACCCGCGACGGTTCGGTGCGCTGCTGTGGCAGAAACCGGGCGAAACGCACCAGCTTCTGGAAAACCTCGGCCCCGAACCCCTCACCGAAGCGTTCGACGGCGATGTGCTCTGGCACCTGTCGCGCGGACGCAGTGCGCCGGTGAAAACCTTCCTGATGGACAACGCCATCGTGGTCGGCGTGGGCAACATCTACGCCAGCGAAGCGCTGTTCGCGGCAGGCATCGATCCGCGCCGCGCAGCCGGCAAGGTCTCGCGGGAGCGCTACGCAAAGCTCGCCGACGAGGTGAAACGCATCCTGGCTTATGCCATCACGCGCGGTGGCACCACCCTGCGCGATTTCCTGTCGCCCGACGGCGCCCCCGGATACTTCTTCCAGGAGCTGTTTGCCTACGGGCGTGCCAACGAACCATGCAAGGTATGCGGCACACCGATCCGCGTGGTGACACTGGGACAGCGAGCATCGTTCTTCTGCCCGAACTGCCAGCACTGAACGAACGGCAAGCCTCCCTAGGCCGACACCGCTGCGCGGCGAAGCCCTACATCGCGTAGTCCTGGCCCTCATCTACTCTTCCCGGCACCCACCCGAAGCATGGATGCTTATGAAGAAGTTGATGCTGTCAACGCTGGCACTGCTCGCCTGTAGCAGCGCACACGCGGATATTCCTTACGCCGACAACCCGAACCGGCCGTTCAACGAGTACACGTGGATATCGACGCATAATGCGTTCGCTACTACGATTTTCCCCAGCCAGACGCTTTCCATCAGGGAACAGCTCGACTCCGGCGTCCGCAGCCTAATGCTGGACCTGCATTATTCCGCAGGTGCCGTACGGCTTTGCCACGGCAGTTGCATCGGTACCGAGCCGACGTTCTCGTCGCTGCTCAATGGCACGATCCTCCCCTTTCTCTCGCGCCAGCCGGATGCCATCGTCACGCTCCACCTGGAGGACTACGTAAACCGCACTGAACTGGCCCATGCCTTTTCCAGTGTGACGGGACTGGCACCGCAGGTCTTCAACCCCAATCGCTGGGCTACCGCCCAATGGCCCACGTATCAGCAGATGGTCGACAGCGGCCAACGACTGCTCGTCTTCTCGCAGAGGCTGGCCAACAGCGGCGACATGGATACCGCCAGCGGACCGTTGCACGTGATGTACGACAGCGACTACACGGTGGAAAACTACTGGAGCATCGGCGACACCATCTTCACGCATGACCATTCGTGCCGGTCGCGATGGAACTCGGTACCGCTCGACACGGCACAGGTGTGGAACCGCACCTGGTCACGCCTGTTCGTGATGAACCATTTCCACACCTCGCCTTTCGGCGATCATGCGCCCACCGACAACAACTACAACGTGCTGCGCAACCGGATCGACAACGAATGCCACGCGGCGGCGCGACGCAAACCGAACTTCGTGGCCGTGGATTTTTTCCACAACGGCCAGCTCGGCAGTGTGGCCGGCTCGCTGAACATGGGAACGATCGAGCTGTTCGATGGTGTCAGCGGCACAGGTAATCGTCTTTGCGCCATACCGGCCAGGGCCAGCCACTCGGAGTCCTTCGCTTCGGACAAGGGACATCGCTGCCCACCGCGCAAGGCCCGTTCGGCCGTGCTCCGCGACATACCCAGGGGCACCACGTTCCGGCTGATCGGCGGCAACGATGCATGGAACAGCCCTGCCATGCGTGTATCGGCGGCCGAGGATCTGTACGGCAAGTCGGCCGTACTACATAACTTCGAGAATGGCCAGGAGTTCGGAGGCGTCATCGCCGACCGCCTGAACGGAGGCAGGCTGGCCGGCGAGGTGATAAGGGCGGTGGTCGAAACCACGCCCTGAGGCGCTTTAATCCGGCCAGCGCATCGCTGCGTGCGAGTTGTTGAACCGGGGGTCGCTCTCGTCACCGGACAGGGCGACCTTCAGGCCACCGCGCACGCCGGTGACATCGATCAGCTGGCCTTCCTCGAAACGCGAACCCAGGGCGGCCAGCTCCACGAAGTTTTCCGTGAGCACGCCGACGCTGTCGATGTCGCGATCGGGCACGTTGGTGACGCTGACGTCCGGACGACCGAACTTACGCATGCCACGCGTGCGGATCCACGAGCGGCCCTTGGTTTCCTCGGGGCTGCACAGGATCAGCACATGGTGGCGCGGCGGCGCACCGCCGGGTACGAGATAGTGCTCACGCCAGTCCTTCGCATCGAACAGGGTGAGAATCTGCGGGTCCACGACGACCTTGCCACCGACGTCGGTCAGTGCGGCGACGACGCCCAGCGTGTCACGCAGGTAATCGAGGCTCTCGCGATCGGGGAATCGCCCGCGGATCACCATGACGTGGGGTGCCGCCTTGGCGGCCTTGTAGCCTTCGGGGTTGTCCTCGTTCAGCAGGTCACCCAGCGCACCGGCCAGGGGATAGCCCTCCCAGCGTGCCAGCACCGTGTTCTGCATGCGCTGCATCTCGATGCCTTCGGGCAGGCCGGGGCTGCCGTACTTCGACGACGGAATCACCACGTCCTCGGCGAACGATCCGAAAACGAAGTACAGCAGTACAGCCTGCTCGTCGCTGGGCTGCCAGTAGGGGCGCGGCCATTCGGCGGCGGGGGTCGTCGTCTCGGTCACGCGGGATTTCCTTCGTTGGTGTCGTTTTCGCCGAGGGGCAGTACGGACTGCTGGAGCTCGATCCGGCCATCGCCGGCCGTGATGCTCTTGAACTCGGCACGGCTCACGGAGACATAGCGGTCGTTGCCGCCGATCTCAACCTGGGGCCCCTGGGTCACGGCACGCCCGTGTTCATCCACGCGAACCACCATGGTCGCCTTGCGCCCTGAGTGGCAGATCGTCTTGATCTCTTCCAGGTTGTCGGCCCAGGCCAGCAGGTAGCGGCTGCCTTCGAAGAGCTCGCCCCGGAAGTCGGTGCGCAGGCCATAGGCCAGGACCGGGATGTTCAGGTTGTCCACCACGTCGGACAGTTGCCAGACCTGGGCCTTGCTCAGGAACTGGGCCTCGTCCACCAGGACGCAGTGCAGGGGACCCCGGGCGGCGATATCCGCCTCCACGGCCGCCAGCAGGTCGTCCTCGGCGCCGAAGCGCACGCCGCGGGCCTGGAGGCCGATCCGGGAAGCCACCACGCCCTCGCCATAGCGGTCGTCCAGCGCGGGCGTGAGAATCAGCGTCCGCATGCCGCGCTCGTGGTAGTTGTGGGCGCTCTGCAGCAGGGTCGTGGTCTTTCCGGCGTTCATTGCCGAGTAGTAGAAATACAGCTTTGCCATGCGGGCCCGGTCCGTTCGTGACCGGACATGGTACCCAAACCCGCCCCCGCCGGCTCCGCCCCGCCCCCGGTCCGCCACCTGCTACCATCCGGGGCCTCGTCCGCCAGTCCACCCCGGCCGATCCGATGCTCAACCCCCAACAACACGCGGCCGTCGAATACTGCGACGGTCCCCTCCTTGTGCTGGCCGGCGCCGGCTCCGGCAAGACCCGTGTCATCACGGAGAAGATCTCGCACCTGATCTCCCGGCGGCACCTGGCGGCCGAGAAGATCGCGGCGATCACCTTCACCAACAAGGCCGCGAAGGAAATGCGCGAGCGCGTGGGCCGGCTCATCTCCGACGATGCCGCCCGGGCGCTTACCGTGTGCACCTTCCACGCGCTGGGCCTGAAGTTCCTGCAGATCGAGCACGAGCGCGCGCAGCTGCGCCGCGGCTTCTCGGTGCTGGACGCCGAAGACAGCGCGAACATGATCAAGGAGCTGTCGCCCAAGGGCGTGAAGCCCGAGGTGATCACCGGCATCCGCAACCTGCTGGGCAAGGCGAAGAACTCCGGCCTCACGCCGGAAGAAGCCATGGCTGCCGCACGTACGCCACGCGAAATCGAGGCGGCGACGATCTACGATCTTTACCAGCAGCGCCTCGCCGCCTTCAACGCGGTGGATTTCGACGACCTCATCCGCCTGCCCTTGCGCATCCTCGAAACCGATGCCGATGCGCGCGCGATCTGGCAGGAGCGCCTGCGCTACCTGCTGGTGGACGAATACCAGGATACCAACGACGCGCAGTATCGCCTGCTGAAGACCATCGCAGGGCCGAAGGCGCGCTTTACCTGCGTGGGTGACGACGACCAGAGCATCTACGCCTGGCGTGGCGCCAACCCGGAAAACATCGACCAGCTGGGTCGCGACTTCCCGCAGCTGCGCGTGATCAAGCTGGAACAGAACTATCGCTGTGCCAAGCGTATCCTGCGTGCGGCAAACCATCTCATCGCGAACAATCCGCACGTTCACGAGAAGAAGCTGTGGAGCGACCACGTCGAAGGCCCGCCCATCCGGGTGATCGAGTGCAAGGACGGCGATCACGAAGCCGAGCGCATTGCCGCCATCGCGTCCACGCTGCACGAGAAGTACAAGGACAAGGGTTGCCGATGGGATGATTTCTGCATCCTGTATCGCGGCAACTTCCAGGCACGTCCGCTGGAAAAGGCGCTGCGCCTGGCCAAGGTGCCTTACCACCTGAGTGGCGCGCTGTCGTTCCTGGACCGTGCCGAGGTGAAGGACATCCTCTGCTATCTGCGCCTGCTCACGAATCCCACCGACGATGCGGCGTTTCTTCGCGTGGTGAACGTGCCCAAGCGGGAGATCGGTTCGACATCACTGGAAAAGCTGGGCCAGATCGCGCAGACGCGCAACGCTTCGCTGCTGGATGCCGCGCGCAGCGATGCCGCGCTGAAGAACCTGGCCGCGCGCCCTGCCTCTGCACTGGCGGGTTTCTCGCGGCTGATGGACGAGCTGCGCAGTCACGCCGTGCACGAAAGTGCAGCGGATCTCGTCGCCACCGTGGTAGAGAAAACCGGCTATGGCGCGCACATTGCAGCGACGACACCGGACGATGCCCTGCGTGAGCGGCGCCTGGGCAATATACGCGAGCTGATGGACTGGTTCCGCGCCATGGGCCGCGATGGTGGTCGCACCGGCGACATCGCGCAGCAGCTGGCCTTGCTGAGCCATGCCGATCGCGATGATCCCGGCAATGCCTTGCGCATGATGACGCTGCATTCGGCGAAGGGGCTGGAATTCCGCTTCGTCTTCATCGTGGGTTGCGAGGATGGCACGCTGCCACATGAGGGCGCGCTGGACGAGGGCCGGCTCGATGAGGAGCGGCGCCTGATGTATGTGGGTATCACGCGTGCGAAGGAGATGCTGACGCTTTCGTATGCGTCACGCTCCAAGAAGTACGGCGAGGTGCTGTCGAACGATCCCAGCCGGTTTCTTGAAGAGCTGCCGCAGGATGATCTGCATTGGGATGGGCAGGATCCGGAAGCGGATGCCGAGGTGAAGAAAGACACCGCGGAATCGCATATGGCGAAGATCCGGGCGATGCTGGCAGGGAATGGGTGAGCCGCGGGGCTTGGATGCCGGCTTCGGATCAAGGCGGTCGCGAAACACCGAACCCTAAAGCCGAGCCCCCTGATCCGCCGCCAGCACGGCCTCGGGCAACACCGAAGGATCCACACCCCGTGCAAACAGCATCACCTGGAACCGCTCCCCCATCTGATCCGGCAGGGTGAGCTTCTTCACTTCCTGCGCCAGGCGATAACGCGCCGCTTCGTCATCCAGCGCAAGGTAGTCATTCTCGAAAAACTCCTGCATATCGGCGGCGATAAGAAACTGTGCCTGCGGCACATACGCGGCAACACCGAAACCGGCACTGTTACCCGCCTCGGCCAGCGCCGTGAAATCCACCGACGCCGTGAGATCCTGAAGACCCGGCAGGAAGAACGCATCGCCATGCGCGCGATGACGGTAGAACGCACGCAAGGTGCCGTCCGTGCGCTCGGGCAGGTAATACTCGCTGCGCGTATACCCATAGTCTGCAAAGATCATCGCGCCCTTGCGAAGCGTTCCCGCCACCGCCTGCATCCAGTACGGCAGCTGCGGAAGGATCTCGGTACGGTAACCGGCCTCGAATTCGCGCCCGAGGTCACGCTCGACATGGCGGACCGCGCCATTGACCAGCACGTCGGCCGGGCGGTCGTTGCGATGAAACCTGCCATCGCCATCGAGCACCACGTATTCCTCGTAGACCTCGCCGTCGCGCGTGGTGAAGCGCGTGGTCGGCAGCGCATCGATCACCTCGTTGGCGAACAGCACGCCCTCCCATTCTTCTTCCAGCGGAGCGTCGAGCCATACAGCCCGCGCCGCCAGTGCCGGCGGCAGGTTGGCATGCAGGCGCTCACGCTGGCGCTCGCGCAGGTCGGCGCTGGGCTCCAGGATCATGTAACGGCGCGGGACCTTCCCAGCGACATCGAGCGCGCGCAACGCAGCTTCCGCAAAGGCACCACTGCCACCGCCGATCTCCATGAAGTCGGCATCCGGCCCCAGCGACGCCAGCACCGGCTCGAAAGCGCGTACGACGCAGCGGGCAAACAGCGTGCCCAGCTCGGGGGCGGTGACGAAGTCGCCGTCTGCGCCGAACTTGGTCTTGCCTGCGCTGTAATAGCCCAGGCCGGGGGTATAGAGGCAGCGCTCCATGAAGCGCGAGAACGGCATCGGACCATGCGCGGCGATTTCTTCACGCAGCAGGGCGGACAGGTGTTCGGAGTGGGCGCGCTCGTCGGCGCCGGGTTCGGGGAGGCGGTCGGTCATGGGGATCAGGATAACCGATCCCATGGGGTGAGCCGAAGGCAGTCGCCAGTCTGGTCGCGCGCAAGGCGCGCTCCTACAGGGCAAACGTGTAGGAGCGCGCCTTGCGCGCGACCGGTGCGAAGCGAGGCTTCCCTTAGAAATCCTGCTGCAACGAAAGGAACACGCCACGACGCGGACCAAACTGCGGCGCGCCTACGCCGATACCCGTGCCATCACGCAGCTCATACGTACGATCCAGCGCATTCACCAGAGCCAGCTGCGCATGCGTCGCCGCCCCCTGGAAGAACTGGAAATCGCGACCGACGCTGAGGTTCAGCTGGAAATAGGCCGGCATGGTATCGCCGTTGGGCACGATGCCATCACGACGCAGGCCCGATCCGTAGAGGTAGTCCGCACCGATGCGCGTCGTATCGCCGAACACATAGCTGATACCGCCCGACGAGGTGAACTTCTGGTCGTGGTCGAGGTGGATGTAATGATCGGCGATATAGGCCAGGTCATCCGGCTGGAAGTTGTACTGGCTGGTGATCACGTTCTTGCCGACCGAGCGGTTGTACGCGAAGTTGAAGTACGCCGTGAGCGCACCGCCGTCGTAGTTCACCGTGAACTCGGTACCCTTCACGCGACCCTGGTCGTAGTTGAACGTGGAATACACCAGCGCCGTGCCGAACTGGCCTTCATCCTGGATGCGCGAAACGCGACGCTTGTAGCTGTCCAGGCCAAGCGTCCACTGGCTGCCGATCTTCTGCGAGATACCGATGTCGTAATAGCTGGAACGCTCGGCCAGCGGGGTATCGTTGCCGCTATCCGGCTGCGCACCCGTGGTGCCCGCGAACTTCGCGATCGTGGTCGGCGAGATCATCTCCGAGGCCGGCGGCGTGAAGTATCGCGAATAGCCGGCATGGATGGTTGTGGTATCGGTGGGCTGGTACACCACGCCCACACGCGGGCTGAGCTGGCTTTCCACGCGGAACGCGTCGTAACGGTCACCGCGCAGGCCGTAGTTCACGGTCCACTTGTCGCCGATGCTCCACTCGTCCTGCAGGTACACCGCATAGGTACGGGCGAGCACGCGGCTCGTATCGAGGATGTTGAGCGGCACGGTCGACGACTGCGCACCGGTGTCGTCCACCGGGAACACCAGCGAATTATTGCTGGACGTGGCACGCTCGAACGAGCCGTAGATGCCGTAACGCAGGGTGTGATTGTCACCCCACGGCGTCGAGAAATCCGCCTGCAACGTGGTCGCGCGATTGGCACGACGCACGGTGGACGCCACGCCGTTGAACATCAGGTCGCCGATGTCGTCGGGCGTGAAATCCAGGCCGCTGTAGCGCGCGCCAGCCGACACCTGATAAGCGGTATCACCCAGCTTTCCCTGCAGGCTCAGCACGCCGAAACGGGTCTTTTCCTGCTGCCGGTCGTTGAGCTGGGAGGAATCGAAGTTGGTGACGTCGAGGTAACCGAACTGCGGGGTCTGGCCCGGGTTGTTCGGCAGTTCGAAGCGGTTGTTGGTCACGCCGAACATGAAGCTCAGGCGCGTATCGTTGTTGATCAGGTACGAGACATCGCCGAAGGCCTTCACCTGGTTGGTGTGGTCATGGATCGGCTTGCGGCTGGACGTCGGGTTTTCGATGCCGACATCGTTTTCGAGGTAGTTGGCGGTGAGGAACCAGCTCCAGTCACCACTGCGGCCGAACAGCGTGGCGTTCGGGTTCACCGTGCCGAACTGGCCGCCGGTGATGCCCACGCTGCCGCCGACGCCATCCTGCTTCGGCGTGCGCGTGGTGATATCCACCACGGCGGCCGTACGGTCACCGTACTGGGCCGGCAGCGCACCCGTGAGCAGCTTCACGCTGTCGATGGTGCGCGCGTCGAGCGTCTGGCCGAAACCGCCGATGCTTTCGGGAATCAGCACGCCGTTGATGCGGTACTGCAGGTTGGCGTGATCGCCACGCACATGCAGCTGGCCGTAGGAATCCTGGACCACACCCGGCGCCTGCAGGATCACCTGGTTCAGCGGCGTGGAATCACCCAGCGGAAGGGCCTGGATCGTCTGCCGGTCCATCACGTACTGGCTGCTGCCGGTATCGGGCGAAAGGCTGTTGCGTGCCTCGTCGAGGCGGGCGGTCACATCGACCTCGCCCAGATTCGTAGCTTTTTGCGGGGGCGCGTCATCCGCAAAAACAGGGGCGGCGGCGAGCGCCAGGGCGATGCTGAGAGCGAGACGGGCGGGAGTCATCGGGGGCCTTTCGTAAAATGTTATAATGTTGCGATACACAGTTTCATGACGGTACCTTTCCAACCGCTTTCACGCAAGCGTTAAACATGATGCGCTATCAATCGAAGGCATATCGTTTTTCTGCCGGATACCCTCATGCCAAAGCGCGATTCCGAGTCCACTTCCCGCGAGATCGTTCCCGTCACGGCCGGTGACCGTGGCGATAGTGCTGTCGCCAAGGCGATCCTCGAATTCGTCAGTCGCATCCCTGAAAGCGACGTGCCGCGCGCAAGCAAAAGCACGGTGGAAGAGGAATGCCGACGCCTCGCCAGCACCGCCGCCAACAAGGCGGCACTCACGGCCGGTTCGCTCGCCCTGCCACCAGGGCCGCTCGGCTGGTTGACGGTGCTACCCGAACTGGTGGCCATCTGGCGCATCCAGGGGCAGCTCGTGAGCGACATTGCCGCGGCGTACGGCAAGACAGCCAAGCTGGGTCGCGAGCAGATGTTGTGGTGCCTGTTCCGCCACACGGCAGCGCAGGCGTTTCGTGACATTGCCATACGCGTGGGTGACCGGCTGGTATTCCGCACTACCGCAACGAGCGTGTTGCAGCGCCTGGCAGGACGAATCGGCGTAAGCGTGTCCAAGCGCGCCGTAGGCAAAGGCATTTCACGCTGGCTGCCCGTGGTCGGTGCACTGGGAGTAGGCGCTTACGCTTACTACGACACCGGACAAGTCGCGAAGACCGCCATCGACCTGTTCAGTGGAGAAATCCATATCGATGATGGCGATGAGTCTTCGTCGAAGACGCCAAAGCATCGCGCTACTGACGACAAGAAGGCCCCCATCGCCAACACGGTCGGCGATCCGTCGCCCAAGGCGACGTCCCGCAAGCCAATGAAGAAGGCGGCTCCAAAAAAACGAGCCGCTGCAACCAAAACGACAAAATCGGCCACCCGGAAGGCCACGAAGAAAACCGTCGCCAAGCGCACGCCTGCAAAGAGAAGCATCCGCAAGGCAAGGCCCGCGACGTGACGTCACCGGTCGTTTGCGTCAAGCTTCACCCATCGTGAAAAAGGAACTCCGATGAACGCCTCGCCGGTCGTGCTCGTCACCGGTGGCGCCCGACGTGTGGGTGCCACCATCGTTCGCCATCTGCATGCCGCCGGATGCCGGCTGGCCGTGCACTACCGCCACTCCGGCGACGAAGCCCGGATGCTGGCCGACGAACTCAACGCATCGCGCGAAGGCAGCGTCGCCATCTTCGCCGCCCCGCTCGAAGACGATGCCGCACTGCCGACACTCGTGTCGTCCGTCATCGCCACCTTCGGTCGCCTGGACGGACTGGTGAACAACGCCTCGGCGTTCTACCCGACCCCCATCGGCACTGCCACGGGCAAGCAGTGGGACGACCTCTTCGCCGCCAATGCACGCGCACCTTTTTTTCTGGCGCAAGCGGCTGCGCCAGAGCTTCGTAAAAACAGGGGCGCCATCGTCAACATCGTGGACATCTACGCCGAGCGGCCTCTCGCGGATCACCCCATCTATACGATGGCAAAGGCCGCACTGGCGATGCTCACGCTGTCGCTGGCGAAGGATCTCGCCCCCGACGTACGCGTCAACGCCGTGGCACCGGGTGCCATCCTGTGGCCCGAGTCGGGCAAGCCGGAAGACGCTGCCGAAACGCTCATCGCAAAAACACCACTGGCCCGCAAGGGTGAGCCAGATGAGGTCGCCGAAGCGGTGCGCTGGCTGATGCTGGACGCCCGCTACACCACGGGGCAGACCATCCGCATCGACGGCGGACGCACGCTCACCATCTGAGCGTGCGCTGCCGGTAAACCGATCAGTTCTTCTGGCGGAATGCCGATTCAAGCAGGGCTCGGTCGAAACCCTGCCCCGGATCGCCTTCCTGCGTGTAGCGGTAAAGCGCAGCGGAATACACACCGTGCATCGCCGTCTGGAAGAGGCTCAGGGCAACCAGGCCAAGCACGCCCGCCGCAGCCACAGCGATCATCAGCGCCATCGATTGCGTGGCTGCCGCGGCACCGAACAGGATGAGGCTGACCGCCACCAGGCAGAACGTCAGGATGCCGCCCACGACGCCAATGCCGGCGTTGCCGATGAGGTTCTCGCCCCAGGTACCCTTGAGCAGCGATGCACTGCGCTTGACGGCATCCACCGGACCAATGTCCTGCGCGGCCAGCACCGGCACCACGAGGAAAGTCGCCACCGACCAGCCGAAGCCCAGCATGCCGACCACGATGCGCCCGATCAGGCCGAAGCGCTCCTGGAGGGAACGCAGGATGACACCGACGGTCGCCGCGATCAGGGCATAACCAAGGATGCTGGGTAACCGGCTCCAGGCCGCACTCAGGCCCTCACGGAACGTCGGATTGCCGCCACCCAGGCGAACCAGGGCCGCCGAGGCAAGCGCCGTGTTGAAGAAAATCACCACGGCATATTGCACAAAGTAGAAAACAAAGCTGAGCAGCATGACCAGCGGCGGCATCACATGATGGCGCTGCCCTTCGAAGTCGGCATGGTGATGCCGCAGCGACATGAACACCGGCCAGCCGAAGCTGGCGATCACCACCAGCGAGCAAAGCCCCGCCAGCAGCGGAAACAGCATCAGCTCCTTGTCCTGCCGGAGAATATTGGCGCTGGCCTTCATCAACGCCCAGCTACGTGCGAACTTGCCCATGTCCTTCCGATTCCCTTGGCCGAGTGCGCGCTTTGTAGCACCTGAACGCCCCCGCCGCCATAGCCCCTTCTTCCTGTAGGAGCGCGCCTCGCGCGCGACCGGGGTATCGCAAACGATGAAAATTTTCGCGACAACCGGTCGCGCGCAGGCGCGCTCCTACAACAAGCCGCGATCACGTTCGACAGAGGCGGCGGGGGCGGCCCTTGGCGCGACTTGATGGAGGTGAGGGGAGCGGGTGGAAAAGGCCCGAAGGGTGGCGGTCAGGATGACCGCCATTTCCCGCCGAGACACGGAGGTCGAGTCGGGAAACCCCGCACGCTCCCCGGCCCGAAGGGGCGAAGCCATAAGACACTAGCCGCGTCAGCGGCTCTCCTTTCCCGAGGGACACCGCAGACCGGAGCGCCAAGGGCCGCCCCCGTCGCCTCTGCAACGCCACGTTCCAGCGCCGAGCGCGAGGCCGACAGGCGAGCACTTCCTACGGAGCGAAACACCACATGGGCTGCGTTCCTACGGAGCGCAACATCGCCGATGTGATCGGCCTCCCACACCTTCGGTAGCGAGGCCTCTACGGTCGTTAACGAAACGTATCAAACGGTCGCGCGCAGGCGCGCTCCTACAGGAGGAGGGAGGTCAGGTGGGGGTCTATGGTTAGTGGTTCTTTTGCTTTGGGGAAAGCCTGCCATAGCTTGGCCATGCTTTGGCCGCTGACGGGGTGGCGCAGGTCCGGGGCGATGTCGGCCATCGGTTTCAGAACGAAGGCGTGGCGCAGTTCGCTGCGGGGCAGTTCCAGGTGGCCCTCGCCGCTCAGCACCAGGTCGTCGTACAGCACGATGTCCACGTCGAGTGTCCGGCTGGCGTAGCGGTCGCCGCCACGGATGCGGCCATGGCGGTCCTCCAGCGCGTGGAGCCACTCGTTGAGCTCCTGGGGAGGCAGGTCGCTGTCGAGGCCCACCGCCAGGTTCAGGAAATCAGGGCCGTCGAAGCCCACCGCCGCGCTCCGGTACACCGGCGAGACGTCCAGCGCACCAAAGCGCTCGCGAAGCTCGGCCACGGCGGCGGACAACCAGCGTCCCGCATCGATGTTGGAACCCAGGCTCAGGTACGCGCGGCCCATTCAGTGCTCCACGACACCTGCGTCGCGCAGGGCGGAAAAAGCCTCGCGCACGTCGCCACCCGATGGCTGCTGGAACGGACGCAGGCCGAACTCGGGAAGGATCGCGATGAGGTGATCGAAGATGTCGGCCTGGATACGCTCGTAATCGAGCCAGACCACGGTATTGGTGAAGCAGTAGATCTCGAACGGAATGCCCTGCGCACCCGGGTCGCGCATGCGCACCATGCGGGTCATGCGATCGTGTACGTCCGGATGCGCCGTGATATAGGCCTCGGCATAGGCACGAAAGGCACCGATATTGGTCTGTCGGCGCCGGTTCACCGGCAGCCTGCCCGGCTCGCCCAGGGCTTCGTTCCAGCGCTGGATGTCTTCGCGCTTGCGGACGAGGTAATCCTTCAGCAGGTGCACCTTGCCGAAACGTTCGATTTCGTCGTCTTCGAGAAAACGCACGCAGGCCGCATCGACATAAAGCTCGCGCTTGATGCGGCGACCGCCGGACTCGGACATGCCGCGCCAGTTCTGGAACGACTCGGCGATGAGCTTCCACGTTGGTACGGTGACGATAGTGCGGTCGAAATTGCGCACCTTCACCGTATGCAGCGTGATGTCGATGACATCGCCATCCACGCCGGCCGAGGACATCGTGATCCAGTCGCCCACGCGCAGCATGTCGTTGGTGCTGAGCTGGATGCCCGCGACGAAACCCAGGATGGTGTCCTTGAACACCAGCAGCAGCACCGCCGACATGGCGCCGATGCCCGACAGCAGCAGGCCGATGCTCTGGTGGGTGAGCTTGGTGATCACCAGCACCAGCGCCACGATCCACAGCGCGAGGTTCAGCAATTGCACCACGCCCTTGATCGAGCGCTTGCCGGCAGGTGTTGCGCTATAAAGCGATTCGAAGGCGATCAGCGCGCGCCCCAGCGAGGCGATCACGCAGACGATCATCCAGCACACGGCAAGGTTGCGCACGAAGACGCCAATGCCGTCACCGGGTTCGAGCAGTATGTCGATGCCGTAATAGATGACGATGGCCGGCAGCATGCGCGCCAGCCAGCGGAAGGCGCCGTGCTCGTAGAGCGCATCGTCCCAGCGCCAGACGGTGTGTCGCGTGGCCACGCGCACCACGCGGTGCAGGAACAGGCGGCCGATGAGGCCTACCAGCCACGCCGCGAGGAACAGGCCGGCCACCAGCGTGACACGACGCAGCTCCGGCGATTCGATGAAGCCCTCCACGACCGAGAGCGCCGCCTTCGGAGCCATCATTCCGGCTTCGTACCCCGCTCGATGCGCACGCCTACGGCCTTCGCGCCACGTACGGCGCCGGGTTTGGAGAGTTTCAGGCGCACCCAGGTGACGCCGAATTCCTCGCGCACGATCTCGGCGCAGCGTTCGGCCAGGGTTTCCACGAGGCCGAAGCTGGATGATTCCACGTAGGACTGCAGCCGCCTGGAGATCGACTTGTAGTTGAGGGTGTGTTCGATGTCGTCGCTGGCGGCCGGGCGACGGTTGTCGAAGGCCATTTCCAGGTCGAACGACAGCGTCTGCCGGATACGGCGTTCCCAGTCGTAGATGCCGATGACCGCGTCGATGCGCAGGTCTTCGATGAAGACGATGTCCATGAAGAGGGGGCTGTTGTTGCTTGGGAGTGTTACAGGGTCGGTGACTGACCCGCTTAACGCAAGCCATGCAGGAGCGCGCCTTGCGCGCGACCGGGGGTGCCACTCCCTCTCACCCGCTGCCGGACGTCCCTGTAGGGGCGCGCCTGCGCGCGACCGGACCGGCCTGCGCCTCTGGTCGCGCGCAGGCGCGCTCCTACAGGGGTGGTGTCAGGCAGCGGGGGGCAGGGTTTCGAGGCTCCAGCGGGGTTGTACCTGGATCGTTTCGTCCTGCTGCTGGCCCGCCGCGAGACGGATCGCGCCGGCCAGGGCGATCATGGCGCCGTTGTCCGTGCAGAACTGGAGACGGGGGAAGTACACGCGGAAGCCATCGGCGGCGCCGGCCTCGGCCAGCTGGGCCCGCAGGCGCTTGTTGGCACCCACGCCGCCCGCGATCACCAGCCGCTTCGCACCCGTGGCTTCCAGCGCGCGCCGGCACTTGATGGCCAGGGTATCCACGATGGCTTCCTCGAAGCCCCGGGCGATGTCCGCGCGCACCTGATCCGACTGGTCGGACTTCTGCCAGGCCAGCAGCACCTGGGTCTTCAGGCCCGAGAAGCTGAAATCCAGCCCCGGCCGGTCGACCATGGGGCGGGAGAAGCGGAACGCGCCGGGCGTGCCCTGCTCGGCCAGCTTTGCCAGCGCCGGCCCCCCGGGATACGGCAGGCCCATCAGCTTGGCAGTCTTGTCGAAGGCCTCGCCGGCGGCGTCATCCAGGGTGTCGCCCAGGATGCGGTACTGGCCGATGGCCTTGACCTCCACCAGCATCGAATGCCCGCCGGAGACCAGCAGGGCCACGAAAGGCGGCTCCGGCGGGTCGTCTTCGAGCAGGGGCGCCAGCAGGTGGCCCTCCATATGATGTACACCGATGGCCGGCACGCCGAGCGCCCAGGCCATGGCACGGGCGGCGGCAGCACCCACAAGCAGCGCGCCCACCAGGCCGGGGCCGGCCGTATAGGCCACCCCGCCCAGGTCGGCCGGCGTGAGGCCGGCCTCCTTCAGGGCCTCGCGGACCAGGGGCAGCAGCTTGCGCACATGGTCGCGGCTGGCCAGTTCGGGCACCACGCCACCATATTCGGCATGCAGGGCGATCTGGCTATAGAGCGCATGGGAAAGCAGCCCGCGACCCGGCTGTTCAGGGTCCCAGCGGAGCAGGGCCACGCCCGTCTCGTCGCAGGAGGTTTCCACGCCCAACACAGGCTTTGAAATTTTCGTTTTGATCACGGTATAATCCACGGCTCACCCGGGTTCACGGGTTAGTTTAGACAAGTGGAGTTTCCATGCCGAGCGTTAAAGTCCGCGAGAACGAGCCGTTTGAGCTTGCCCTCCGCCGCTTCAAGCGTACGTGCGAAAAGGCTGGCGTGCTGGCCGAAACGCGCAAGCGCGAATTTTACGAAAAGCCCACCCAGGAGCGTAAGCGTAAGCGCGCTGCCGCGGTGAAGCGTCACCTGCGCCGTCTGTCTCGCGACACGACGCGCCGGACCCGCATGTACTGATTGCCTTCCTGGCCCCCGGGCCGGGAAATGGACTCGCGGCTGGCGCGTTTGCCCGCTGCCGCCGCAATCAGGCGGAAATCCGAGCCGGCTCCGCCGAAAGGTGGAGCCGGCTTTTCGTCGTCCTGGAGATAAAGCGATGAGCCTCAAGGCAAAGATCACCGAAGACATGAAGGCCGCCATGAAGGGCGGCGAGAAGGATCGCCTGGCCGTGATCCGCCTGGTACAGGCTGCCATCAAGCAGCGCGAAGTCGACGAACGGATCGAACTGGACGACAACCAGGTGCTGGCCGTCCTCGAAAAGATGCAGAAGCAGCGCCGCGACTCCATCGAGCAGTTCGACAAGGCCGGCCGCACCGAGCTGGCGGACGTCGAGCGCTATGAGATGGGCATCATCGACGGCTACCTGCCGGCCAAGCTCAGCGAAGCCGAGCTGGACGCCGTGATCGCCGCCGCCATTGCCGAATCCGGTGCCACCTCGGCCCGCGACATGGGCAAGGTCGTGGCCCTGGTGAAGGAAAAGGCCGCCGGCCGCGCCGACATGGGTGCCGTGGCAGGCAAGGTGAAGGCAAAGCTGGGCTGAGGCCTCTCGCCGGCGTCCGGCGCGTGTTCGGACGTGCCCGCCCTCGCTATTGTAGGAGCGCGCCTTGCGCGCGACCGGTTTTCGCGAAAACCATCAACGCATTCGCATCACCGGTCGCGCGCGAGGAGCGCTCATACAAGAGACATGGGTGCCTCGGCACAGCCGGTCGCGCGCAAGGCGCGCTCCTACAGGAAGCGTGGGGCGAGGGGCACGTGTTCACGGCAACCCCACGAACCCCAACGCATCCTCCCTCCACAGCTGGGGAGTACCTCCGGCGCCACCTGCGGAGGGAATCCCATGCTCAAGTACGCCATCATCTTCGGCCTGATCGCGCTCGTCACCGGCGCGCTCGGCTTCAGCCGGATCTCAGGCGTCGCCGCGACCATTGCCAAGGTCTGCTTCGCGATCTTCCTGATCCTCTTCGTCATCGCCATCCTGGCCGTCATCGGCGTGTTCAAACTGGCTTTCTGACGTCTCGTCAAGCTCCTGACGGAAGCCGAGGCGTGGCATCCTAGGCGTCCATGCGCGGTCGTATTCCCGACAACTTCATCGATGAACTGCTCACTCGCGTCGACATCGTCGACGTGATCGAGCGGCGCGTGCCGCTGAAGAAGGCCGGGCGCGAGTGGACGGCCTGCTGCCCATTCCACAACGAGCGCTCGCCGTCGTTCTACGTGAGCCCGGCCAAGCAGTTCTTCCACTGCTTCGGCTGCGGCGCCCACGGCAGCGCGATCAAGTTCATCATGGACTACGACCGGCTGGAGTTCCCCGACGCCATCGAGGAACTGGCCCAGTCGGTCGGCATGAAGGTGCCTTACGAGGGCGGCCGCGACGACAAGCCCCGCGAGGATCGCACCGACCTCTACACCCTGCTCGACGATTCCGCCTCGTACTACCAGCGCGAGCTGGGCAACAGCGCCGAAGCCCTGGCCTATGTCGAGCGCCGTGGCCTCGACGCGGAAACACTGAAACGCTTCCGCATCGGCTGGGCACCGGCCGGTTTCGATGGTGTGTTGAAGGCATTGGGCACCAGCGACCAGAAGCGCAAGCTGCTCAACGACGCGGGCATGGTCGCCAGCAACGAGCGCGGCAACCGCTACGACCGCTTCCGCGAACGGGTGATGTTCCCCATCCTCGACCGGCGGGGCCGCGTGATCGCCTTCGGCGGACGCGTGCTCTCGTCGGACCAGGGCCCGAAATACCTCAACTCGCCGGAAACCCCGCTCTTCCACAAGGGCCGCGAACTGTTCGCCCTGTGGCAGGTGAAGCAGGCCAACCAGAACCTCACCCGGATCATGGTGGTCGAGGGCTATATGGACGTCATCGCCCTGCACCAGGCCGGGCTGCCCATTGCGGTGGCCACCCTGGGCACGGCCACCACGCCCGATCACGCCGAAGTACTGTTCCGCGCCGCACCCGACGTCTTCTTCTGCTTCGACGGCGACCGTGCCGGCCGTGCGGCCGCCTGGAAGGCCGTGGAATCGATCCTGCCGCGCATGCGCGACGGCCGCCAGGCGTTCTTCCTTTTCCTGCCCGATGGCGAAGACCCGGACTCCCTGGTACGCCAGGAGGGCAAGGAAGGCTTCGAAAAGCGCATGAAGGAAGCCATGCCGCTATCGGAGTACTTCTTCGACGAGCTGGGCCGTGATGTGGATGTCAGCCGTATCGACGGCCGCGCACGACTCGCGGAACGGGCCCGTCCGCTCATTGCGAAGCTACCCGACGGCGCCTTCCGCGACCTCATGGCGCAGGAGCTTCAGCGCCGGACGGGTGCGAAAGCACAGCTGGATGCCGAGGCACCCAGGCCCACCTCCGGCAACAAGCCCGCCAATGTGCAGCGCAGCCTCGTGCGCGCCGCCATCGCCATGCTGCTGTCCCAGCCCAGCCTTGCGCTGGATATCGAGGAACCCCACGGCTTCCGCCGGTTCCAGGCGCGCGGCATCGACCTGTTGTCCGAGCTGATCGACGTGGCGCGCAACCGGCCGGGCATCAATCCGGCCGTGCTGCTGGAGCATTTCAACGAACGGCCGGAATACCCGGCCCTGATGAAACTGGTGGAAGGCGCGCTCATCGGCGAGGCCGACGCGCAGCGCACCGAATTCCTCGACGGCCTGGCCCAGATGGAGCGCCAGGCAATGACACAGCGTCGCGAGTACCTGATCCACCGCATGCGCGACGGCCAGCTCGACGACACCGAAAAAGCCGAGCTGCGGGTACTGCTCGCGGCCCGGGCCGCACCTTCGCCGCTGGAGGCCCGATGATGCAGCGCACCGCGCATGACACGCGATCCATGGGATCATCCGTCCTTCGTTCCATGAAGGGACCGGCCGGGGCCGGGTTCGTGCGTTACTGATGGATTTGCTCAACAACCTCGTCGATGTGTTCGGGCGGAGCGGCTATGCGGCCGTCTTCATCGCCCTGATGCTCTGTGGAGCGGGTATCCCGCTGCCCGAAGACATCACCCTCGTGGCCGGCGGCATCATTACGGGCCTGGGCTACGGCGACGTTCACACCATGGTGCTCGTGGGGCTGGCCGGCGTGCTGGTCGGCGATTCCACCATGTTCCTGCTGGGCCGCCATTTCGGTGCCCGCATCCTGCGCTGGCGTTTCGTGGCGCGGCTGCTTACGCCAGAACGCTATGCGAAGGTGCAGGAGAAATTCGAGCGTTACGGCAATCGCATGATGTTCGTGGCGCGCTTCCTTCCCGGCATGCGCACCGCCGTGTTCATCACCGCCGGTGCCACGCATCGCGTGGGTTTTTTCCGTTTCCTGCTGCTCGATGGCATGGCCGCGATCATCAGCGTGCCGCTATGGGTGTACCTGGGGTACTTCGGTGCGCATAACCACGAGTGGCTCACGATGTGGATCCGCCGCGGGCAGACCGGCGTGTGGCTTGCCATCGGTGCCGTAGTAGTGATCCTCGGCGTGTTGTGGTGGCGCAAACGCAAGGCTGACGCGCGGGATTGCTGATCCTTGCCCTGTACGCCACCGGATCGGGACGATGCAGTCACGGCTTCGAAGGGTCGCGCGCGAGGCGCGCTCCTAAAGGGGGACGTTTAGTTCGGTGAAGAGCCAGGATCGGAAGACTTCGGTTTCTTCTTTTGATGCTGCCTCGCGCGATATCGCCAGGTACCACGCGTGTTGCAGCGGCACCTCCACGTGCAACGGTTCGGCCAGGCGTCCTGCCGCGAGGTCGTAGGCCACCAGCAGCTCCTGGGCCAGCGCCACGCCCTGCCCTTCGATGGCCGCCTGCAACATCATCGTGCCGTCGCCGAAGCCCATTTCGCGGGAGATCGCCGAAGGCTCCGCGCCCGCCTTCTCGAACCACTGATCCCAGCCCGCGATGGCCGCCGCGCGTCGCCCCGGGCGCTCGTGCAGCAGCAGATGGTCCACGAGGTCGGCCGGCGTGTGGATACGCCCTGCAAGTGCCGGGGCGCAGACCGGCGTGTAGCCTGAGGTCACCAGCAGTTCCATGCCATCAACCAGACGGTCGTCGATGGCCAGATCCCAGCCCTCCGCTCCACCATCGGTGACCACCTCGACGGCGATATCCGGATGCTTCGCAAAGAAGCGGAACAGCCTCGGCACGAGCCACTTCGTGCCAAAGGTAGGAGGCACCGACACCCGCAGGCCCACGCTGCGCTGGCCCATCACCTGGTCCGTAGCATGCTGCAGTGCACGAAAAGCATCCCGGATGCGAGGGAAATAATTCTCCCCGGCCGTTGTCAGCGACAGCTTATTGTTGCTTCGCACAAATAGCGGCGTACCGAGATACGCCTCCAGCAATTTGACCTGCGCACTGACCGCCGCGGCCGTCAGCGAGAGTTCCTCACCGGCCTTGGTGAAGCTCAAATGCTGCGCCGCAAGCTCGAACACACGCACGGCGTTGAGGGGGAGCGAACGCTTCATTGCAGAGTCATCAAGAAAAATTTGGGGAAGACCCGAAGAATTTCTAGTTTGCCTGCGTTACCGGAAGCCGCCAAGAATCCGCTGCGCTTTCGAACGGATCTTCGATGAACATCCTTACCATCGACACCGGCACCACCAACACCCGCGTCACGCTCTGGCGCGACGGCGAGGTGCTCGCCAATGCCGCACGCCAGGTGGGCGTGCGCGATACCGCGATCACGGGCAGCACGGCAAAGCTGAAAGAAGGCGTACGCGAGACCATCGCCGAAACCCTTGAAACGGCAAACGTGCAGCGTGACGACGTGGGGCTGGTGCTTGCCTCGGGCATGATCACCTCCAACGTCGGCCTGTGCGAGATCCCGCACGTACCTGCACCTGCCGGCATCGACGACCTCGCCAAAGCCATGCGCGAATCGCTGATCGCCGATGTATGGCACGCACCGATCTGGTTCGTGCCCGGCGTACGCAACGCGGTGGATCACATCGGCCTGCACAACTGCGAGGCGATGGACATGATGCGCGGCGAGGAAACCGAATCCTTCGCGCTCGTGGAACGCCTCGGCTTGGCCGAGCCCACCGTCATCGTGCTGCCGGGTTCGCATTCGAAGTTCGTCAGCATCGACGCAAAACAGCGCATCGATGGCTGCGTGACCACGCTGGCCGGCGAACTGCTGCATGTAATCTCACACGACACCATCCTGGCCGGATCGCTGAAGGACGGCTTCGCGAAGCGCATCGATCCGGAGATGCTGCTGGCAGGTGCCGAATCGTCGAAGAAGATCGGCCTGGGACGCGCCTGCTTCAGCGTGCGCATCCTCGATCAGTTCGCGGTATACGACGCCAACGCACGCGCCAATTTCCTGCTGGGCGCAGTGCTGGGCTCGGACCTGCTCACGCTCAAGAATTCCAGCGCGATCCGCATGAGCCCGGGTACGCGCTTCGTCGTCAGCGGCAAGCCCATCCTGCGCGAGGCCATTGCCCGTCTGGTGGAAGGCGACGATTTCTTTTCCGGCACCGTCACGGTACTGGGCGACGACGAACAGCGCGATCTCGCGGGCAGCGGCGCCATCGCCGTCGCCCGCCAGCGCGGGCTGCTCGGCTGAACTGCGCACGCACATGAGGAGGGATCGCATGAAGATGAAGATCGCACTGGGCCTTCGCGCCCTTGCCCTGGCCATGGCTTTCACCGCCGCGCCCGCTTTTGCCGACGAACCGGTGAAGATCGGTTTCGTGGTGAAGCAGCCCGAGGAACCCTGGTTCCAGGACGAATGGAAGTACGCCGAGCAGGCCGCGAAGGAAAAGGGCTTCACCCTGGTGAAGATCGGCGCGCCGGACGGTGGCCAGGTGCTTACCGCCATCGACAATCTGAAGTCGCAGCACGCACAGGGTTTTGTCATCTGCACGCCTGACGTGAAGCTGGGGCCGTCCATCGTCGCCAAGGCGAAGATGAACCACCTGAAGCTGATGACCGTGGATGATCGTCTCGTGGATGGCGCTGGCAAGCCCATCGAGTCGGTGCCGCACATGGGCATCTCGGCCTCGAAGATCGGCGAGCAGGTGGGCCAGGCCATTGCCGACGAAATCAAGAAGCGCGGCTGGAAGCCGGAAGAAACCGGCGCGCTGCGCATCTCCTACGACCAGCTGCCCACGGCCAAGGACCGCACCGACGGCGCCATTGCCGCACTCACGGCTGCAGGCTTCCCGAAGGCCAACGTCATCAATGCCCCGCAGGCGAAGACGGACACCGAAAACGCCTTCAACGCGGCCAATATCGCCATCACGCAGAACCCGAAGTTCAAGCACTGGGTAGCGTTCGGCCTCAACGACGAAGCCGTACTGGGCGCCGTGCGTGCCGCCGAAGGCCGTGGTTTCCGCGCGGACAACATGATCGGCGTGGGTATCGGCGGCAGCAAATCGGCACTCAACGAGTTTGCCAAGGGCGAGCCGACCGGCTTCTTCGGCAGCGTGCTCATCAGCCCGAAGCGTCATGGCTATGAGACCTCGATCGACATGTACGAGTGGATCAAGACCGACAAGGCACCGCCCGCACTCACGCTGACCACGGGCCGTCTCATCACCCGCGGCAACGTCGCCGAAGTGCGCAAGGAAATGGGGCTTTGAGCATGGGGAGCGCGCCGCGCCTGGAATTCCGTCATATCGGGAAGAGCTTTCCCGGCGTACGCGCGCTCTCCGACGTGAGCTTTGCCGTGCGCGCCAGCAGCGTGCATGGCCTGCTCGGCGAAAATGGCGCCGGCAAGTCCACGATGATGAAGATCCTCGGCGGGGAATACATTCCCGACGAGGGCGCCGTGGCGATCGACGGCGACGTGCAGGCATTTCGCAGCGCCGCCGACGCCATCGGTGCGGGCGTGGCCGTGATCCACCAGGAACTCCAGTACGTACCCGAGCTGTCGGTGATGGAAAACCTGCTGCTCGGTCGCCTGCCCACGCGCTTCGGCCTCGTGGACCGCCGCCGCGCACTGGCCTGGACACGCGAACGCCTCGATGCACTGGGCGTGGACCTCGACCCGCGTGCGAAACTGCGCCAGCTGTCCATCGGCCAGCGGCAGATGGTGGAGATCGTGAAGGCGATCCTGCGCGACGCCACCATCCTTGCGCTCGACGAGCCCACCAGCTCGCTGTCGCACCGCGAAACCGACGTGTTGTTCCGCCTGGTACGCGACCTGCGTGCGCAGGGCAAGGCGATGATCTACATCTCGCATCGCCTCGATGAAATCTTCGAGCTGTGCGATGCGGCCACGATCTTCCGCGACGGCCGCAAGGTGGCCGATTTCGACACATTGGAAGGCGTGACCCGCGACACCCTCGTGCAGCGCATGGTGGGCCGCGACATCGGCGACATCTGGGGCTACAAACCCCGCGAGCACGGTGACGTGCGCCTGGCCGTGAAGGACGTCACCAGCCGTATCGTGCAGCGCCCGGTGAGCTTCGAGGTGCGGGCCGGCGAGATCGTCGGCTTCTTCGGCCTCGTGGGTGCGGGCCGCTCCGAAGTGATGCGCGCCGTCTACGGTGCCGACCGCCGTCTCTCCGGCGAGGTGAGCGTGGACGGCCATCCGGTGAAGCCCTCGCATATCCGCGATGCGATCCGCCACGGTTTGGTCTTCTGCCCGGAAGACCGCAAGGAGGAAGGCATCATCGGCGTGCGTTCGGTGTCCGAGAACATCAACATCAGCGCGCGACGCAACCACCTTACTGCCGGCCTGTTCGTGAACGACCGCGTGGAAGCGAAGACGGCCGACAGCTACATCGAACGCCTGCGCATCCGCACGCCGCACCGGCGCCAGGAAATCCGCCTGCTTTCCGGCGGCAACCAGCAGAAAGCCGTGCTCTCGCGCTGGCTGGCCGAGAAAGACCTCCGCGTGCTGATCGTCGACGAGCCCACCCGTGGCATCGACGTCGGCGCCAAGAACGAAATCTACAACGTGCTCTACGAGCTGGCCGCACGCGGCGTGGCCGTGGTGATGATCTCCAGCGAGCTGCCGGAAGTACTCGGCGTCTCGGACCGGGTGATCGCCATGTGCCACGGCCGCATCGTCGCCCAGTTCGCCCGCGGCGAAGCGAACGAGCGCAACGTGCTCGCCGCCGCGCTCCCCGAAGGCACCACCGCCACGAACGCCAGGTAATCCCATGACCGACTCCCAAGCCGCCGCCATCGGTGCCACCCGCGAAACGCCGGCCGCCCGCCGCCGTGCCCTGCTCTGGCAGGTCGTGGACGACTATAGCCTCATCCTCATCTTCATCGCGCTGTTCGCCGTGCTGAGCGCCAGCGTCCAGTACTTCTTCTCGTGGGACAACATGGTCGGCCTGCTGCTGTCCGTGTCGCAGATCGGCATGGTCTCCTGCACCATGATGTTCTGCCTGGCCTCGCGTGACTTCGATCTCTCGGTGGGCTCCACCGTGGCCTTCGCCGGCGTGTTCTGCGCCATCGTCGCCAATGCCACGGGCAGCGTCACCATCGGTGTCGCCGCAGCCCTGGTCGCCGGTGGTTTCGTGGGCTTCGTCAACGGTGCGGTGATCGCCAAGCTCAGGATCAACGCACTGATCACCACCCTGGCCACGATGGAAATCGTGCGCGGCCTCGCCTTCATCAGCTCTCAGGGGCAGGCGGTGGGCGTCACCAACGAAGCCTTCTTCACCATCGGCAGTGCCGAGCTGCTGGGCCTGCCCGTACCGGTGTGGGTCACCCTGGCCTGCTTTGCCGTGTTCGGCGTGCTGCTGAACAAGACCATCTACGGCCGCAACACCCTGGCCATCGGCGGCAACCCCGACGCGGCCCGCCTGGCCGGCGTGTCGGTGGATCGCGTGCGCATCGCCATCTTCCTGATCCAGGGCGTGGTGGCAGCGCTGGCCGGCATCATCCTGGCCTCGCGCATGACCAGCGGCCAGCCCAATGCGGGCGAAGGCTTCGAACTGAACGTGATCTCCGCCTGCGTGCTGGGCGGCGTATCCCTCATGGGCGGCCGCGCCACGATCAGCGGCGTGATCGTTGGCGTTCTCATCATGGGCACTGTGCAGAATGCGATGAGCCTCATGAACATCGACGCCTTCTACCAGTACCTGGTCCGCGGCACGATCCTCCTGATCGCCGTACTCGTGGACCAGCTCAAGAATCGCAGGCAAGCCCGCTGATGACCGAATCCGACTTCAAGCCCCTCTCCGACCAGCGCCAGGCCCACGCCGAGGGCGTGATCTGGGACGACCTGGCCGGCCTGGTCCGCTGGACCGACATCGCCACCTCGCGCCTGTTCGCCTACGACCCGGCCACCGGCCATGTCAGCGAGCATGTGCTGCCCGCCCGGCTGTGCTGCTTCGCGCTCACGCACGAGACCGGCGTGCTGCTGCTCGCGCTGGAAAAGCAGCTCGCCCGCTTCGACACGCGCGACGGCCGCCTGCACGTCCTCCAGGACATCGAGCCGGAGATCCTCGGTACGCGTGCCAACGACGGCCGCTGCGACCGCGGCGGTAACTTCGTCTTCGGCACGCTCAACGAGCGCGGCCCGGAAAAGGTCGCTTCGTTCTGGCGCTATACGCACGATGGCCACCTGCATCGCCTCGCCCTGCCCAAGGCCGCCATCACCAACAGCATCTGTTTCAGCCCCGACGGTGAAACGATGTACTTCACTGATTCGCCTACCGCGCAGATCATGGCCTGCGATTACGACGCCGCCTCGGGCGAGGTCGATCGCATCCGCGTCTTCGCCGAACTCACACCGGGCTACGAGCCCGACGGCTCCACCGTCGATGCCGAAGGCTTCCTGTGGAACGCCGAATGGGCGGCCTCGCGCGTGGTGCGCTACGCACCCGACGGCCGCGTGGACGCCACTATCGCCCTGCCCTCGAAGCAGCCCAGCTGCGTGAGCTTTGCCGGTCCCGGACTGGATCGCATGGTCATCACCTCCGCCCACCTGGGCCTGGGCGACAAGGCCGGCCCCTTCGACGGCGCCATCTACATCGGCACGCCGCCCGCCGGTCGCGGCCTGCCCGAAGCCCGCTACGGTCACAAGGTGAACGCATGAGCACGCCCGATCCGCGCACTACCCCGCTTCCCCGCCTTGCCGGCAAGGTCGCCATCGTTACCGGCGCCACGCAGGGCATCGGCGCCGCCACCGCGAAGCTGTTTGCCGCCCATGGCGCCGCCGTGGTGCTGAACGTGCTGGAAGACAACGCGCAGGCCCGCAAGACCCTGCACGACCTCAACACCGACCAGGCCATGCTGTTCGAGGCCGACGTCACCGACCCGCAAGCCATCCAGCGCATGGTGGCCGCCGCCACCGAACGCTTCGGCGCGCCCGACGTGCTGGTGAACAATGCCGGTATCAACGTCTTCAACGAGCCGCTGTCGCTCACCGACGACGAATGGACCCGCTGCTTCGAGGTGGACCTCAAAGGCGCCTGGAACTGCGCCAAGGCCGTCCTGCCGGGCATGCTTTCGCTGGGTCGCGGCAGCATCGTGAATATCGCCTCGGTGCACGGCCACAAGATCATCCCGCACTGCTTCCCCTACCCCGTCGCCAAGCACGGCCTCATCGGCCTGACCAAGGCACTGGGCATCGAATACGCCGCTAAGAACATCCGCGTGAACTCGATCTCGCCCGGCCTGGTGCTCACCGCCATTGCGAAGGCGGGCTTCGACGCCGCGCCCGATCCGGAAGCCGAGCGCCGCAAGCAGACCGAGATCCTGCCCAACAAGCGGATCGGCGAGCCGGAGGAAATCGCCTATACGGCGTTGTTCCTCGCCTCGGACGAAGCCCGCTACATCAACGCCGCCGACATCCGCATCGACGGTGGCCGCTCCCAGCTCTATCACGAGTAACCCCATGGCCTGGCCGACTGCGCTCCCCCTCATCGCGATCCTTCGCGGCGTCACCCCCGACGAGGTCGTCGGGCATGTCGAAGCCCTCATCGCCGAAGGCTTCGACGCCATCGAGGTGCCGCTCAACTCCCCCGACTGGCAGCGCAGCATCCCCCTTGCCGTCGAGGCTGCCGGCAAGCGGGCGCTGGTAGGCGCGGGCACCGTGCTCACCCCGGAGGCCGTGGACCAGGTCGCCGACCTGGGCGGCCACCTGCTGGTTACCCCCAACACCGACCCGGCGGTGATCCGACAGGGCCGCGCGCGCGGCATGTACGCCTCCATCGGCTTCACCACGGCCAGCGAGGCCTTCGCGGCCCTGGCGGCCGGCGCCCAGTCGCTGAAGCTGTTTCCGGCATCCTCCTTCGGGCCGGGATATGTGAAGGCCTTGCGTGCCGTGCTGCCTCCGGACGTGCCCCTGCTTGCCGTAGGTGGTGTCACCCCTGATAACCTCGGCCAATACCTCGACGCGGGATGCATCGGCGCGGGTCTCGGCAGCGACCTCTACAAGCCGGGCCAGCCCGTGGAGCGCACCCATGAGCGCGCCCGAGCCTTCGTCAAAGCCTATCGATCGGTCTAAGCATGAAAGTCACCCGGATTACCACGTACCGCGTTCCTCCCCGCTGGATGTTCCTGAAGATCGAAACCGACGAAGGCGTCGTCGGCTGGGGCGAGCCTGTCGTCGAAGGACGCGCGCGGACCGTGGAAGCCGCCGTGCACGAGCTCTCCGAGCTCGTCATCGGCCAGGATCCCTCCCGCATCAACGACCTCTGGCAGGCCATGTACCGTGGCGGGTTCTACCGTGGCGGCGCCGTGTTCATGAGCGCCATCGCCGGCATCGACCAGGCCCTGTGGGACATCAAGGGCAAGGTGCTCAACGCGCCGGTATACGAGCTGCTGGGTGGCCGCGTGCGTGACCGCATGAAGACCTACTGCTGGGTCGGCGGTGACCGTCCCGCGGATGTCATCGCCCAGATCAAGGAGCGCATGACGCACGGTTTCGACACCTTCAAGCTCAACGGCTGCGAAGAGATGGCGATCATCGCCACGAGCAAGGCCGTGGATGCCGCCGTATCGCGCGTGGCGGAGATCCGCGAGGCGTTCGGCACGGATGTCGAGTTCGGCCTGGATTTCCACGGCCGCGTGTCGGCGCCGATGGCGAAGGTGCTGGTCCGCGAGCTGGAGCCGTATCGTCCGCTGTTCATTGAAGAGCCGGTGCTGGCCGAACAGGCCGAGTACTACCCGCGCATCGCGGAGCTCACCTCGATTCCGCTGGCAGCGGGCGAGCGCATGTATTCGCGCTTCGAATTCAAGCACGTGCTGGAGCGTGGCGGCATCTCGATCCTGCAGCCCGATCTGTCGCATGCCGGCGGCATCACCGAGTGTGTGAAGATCGCCGCCATGGCGGAAGCCTACGACGTAGCGGTGGCACCGCACTGCCCGCTGGGCCCCATCGCCCTGGCCTCGTGCCTGCACCTGGACTTCGTGAGCTGGAATGCCACGCTGCAGGAACAGAGCATGGGCATCCACTACAACAAGGGTGGCGAGGTGCTCGATTACGTGCGTAACAAGGAAGCGCTGAAGCTCGACGCCGAAGGCTATGCCATGCCG
>Ga0116228_10000561_pt1 | contig 28419 bp, 18 predicted proteins | sample S1TSphfallax_2_FD_89694 | JGI IMG/M metagenome (GOLD analysis project Ga0116228, IMG submission 89694) | Host-associated microbial communities from peat moss isolated from Minnesota, USA - S1T2_Fc - Sphagnum fallax MG | ecosystem: Host-associated > Plants > Peat moss > Unclassified | place... | reverse complement strand
TTCGTAACAGCTTAAGAGTTTGCGAGAAATTGTGGTTCGCAACTGTGGGTTTTCAGAAACTTTTTTCTTTGTTGTTTGCGATGATATTTGGATCGCAATATACCCCTCTTTTGTTGTAGTGTTATTTTATCTTTTCATTCTTATTTACTTATTTATATTATCAGAGGCCATGAGTGAAAACACCTTTGGAAAGTTAAAATGAGAAACAAGGGAGAAAGAACTTGAAAGAAAAGTTGAATCTTTTATAAAAGAGCAAGTAGAGAAGGAAAAAATGAAACATGTTAGACTAATTGGAACAATGTATGTAGAACCATTGGCTTTGCATTCACCCACATCAAAAGAGACTAAGATTTTTGAGCAAGAATATAAAAAATAGGGAGTTCGAAGAGGAATTAGAAGTAGCTTTTAATTTTCTTACAATAACCATTACTTCTACAACAACACTAACACCATAAGTCATTGTTATTTAAATGAGGAGGGGGAGGTTGAGATTTTACCTCAACTTGTTATTAAGGAACAATCATAACAAGTCCTTACACCAAGACTTGTGAAAGAAAAGGAGTTATAGCAACTTGCAAGTAAGGATAATGGAGAAGAGTTTCTCCAAGAACTCTTTGAAGAATTAGCTATTTGCAATGTTATTTTTCAATGCCCAAGATCAAGAACCAAAGCCATGATGAAGCCAAAAGGCAAAGCGCATGCAAAATAATAGGTTGAGAAACTTATTAAAAACAATGTCTAAGGCGAAGGAGAGCGAAAAAATGTTGTAGTGGATGAAGATGGACTCCAACAAACTCAACTAGGCTAGACGAGTCGATTTGGAAGGCATGTTCAACTTGAAGTGGACTATGCCATGAGAAGACCTATTACGAAATTTTTTATGAACTTGGGAAGCAACAGAAGATGGAAAAATTCAAGGGCAAGCACGTGGTCAAGAAATTTTGATTGATCATGTACTTATTCATGAACAACTTGGGATTTCCAAGGAAGGAGCAATAAATGGTATAAATGCAACTTTTGATGAAGCCAAAACCACCTTGAAAAAAATTGTAGGTCCACATGCCTTTGTCAAAAATGAACAGTGCAATGTAGTATGCACGAAGGAGGAATTTCATGCTCAATTTGTAGTTATTTTATAAATTTTTTACCAAAAAAAACAGTTAACATATTTTAACAACAAGATTGCTATTACTTTTGACCTATCCAACAAGGGGCAACATGTTAACTAATGTTCCATAGTGTTGACCCAGTTATTGGTTAAATTAACTTATTGGACAGAATGTAAAAATAAAACAACAATTAATCTAATTTATAGTAATACCAAGGCAAATAATTGTTATTTATGACCTATCCTATATATTTTGTTTAGGAAGTGGTTCCTTTTATCCGAGGTGCCTTCACCAATAACAACAACCCCAAAAAAACTTGTATCACTAACCAACCAAAAATGACAAGTTATGCAACGACAAGCTTCATTTGAACTTGTTATAAGAAAATAGTTATTAAAGGAAAGAAGACGGACATGTTCAACCATTGCATTGCCTTTACCAACACATTAGTCTCATCGACTAAAGATGCGCATAGAACCAGCTACACCAACGGATAGGTTAAATCTTGAACTTGTTACCTCACCACCAAAAAAAATTCTAAAACTACTAGGTTATTGTTTCAGAGGAGGATGAAAAGCAAACTTGTTTAGATGAAATTAGAGGTGGAGGAGAATAAGAACTTTATGCAATAACTACACAAGGTAGCATTAAAGAAAGAACCTAAACCCAATTTAGATCAAGTAATTGACAACATCAAAGTTGAACATGTAGAATTTGTTGAGCCTATAATACCAAAATCCACACAACTTGTAGTTATAGCTAAAGATGCATTCCAACTCATTTAATATGTAGTTGAATTTGTTAAAATAGAAAACCCACAAATTTTTAAATTCCAACCTATCCAAGTTTTTGGTCGTTTTACAAAAAACCTAAGATATATTAGTATATTTTAAAAGCAAGTTATTCAAAATGCCAAATCGTGGTCATGGACATTACAAGAACTTTCAAACTTCAAAGTTGAATTTGAAGAAGTTGAAAAAAACCTATCTAAGACCCACAACTACCTACAAACCTATAGTTTAGAGCTAAAAATAGTCCATAAAATTTTGAAGAACCATGACAAATAACTAGTCATAATCAAGGGGCAAATGAATAATGTCTAGCATGAGAACTAGAACATATCCAATAAGTTGAAAGAGGCAAAACATGTTGTTAGGAAAACTAAAAACCTACAACAAGTTTATGTTGAGTTCAATTAACTCAATTGGAAAACCCACAACAATTTGAAACATCTCCAAGTTAATTTGTAGTGAATGATGTAGGATTATACCAAAATGGAAGAGTCCAATATGTAACAACAAAGTATCATAACCAGTTTGGAGCAAACCTATCAAGACCTCATAAATCAACAAGTAGCTACCCACATAGAGTTTGAAAGGAAAAAACAAAGTTTGATTGCCCAAATCTAAATCTAGAAAGGTCAATATGAGACAACCAAGGTATAATTGAATAAACCCAACCCCATTATACATGTTAAGATGAATAACAAGTTGAAGGAATTTGAGGAGTTATTGCTAGACAATACACTACTCAAAGTGCAAAATCAAGCCTTGGGAGACAGAAACCCCAAGTGGAAGGAATGGTGACAAATTATTCAAGAGTTCAAGGAGGAACAAATTCAAGAAAATATGGAACTAGCTCGTTTTGATGAACAAAGTTACCAACTTGAACTACACGCATATCGAATTGCTTTCCCTAATTTCAAATATGAACTTTTTAGTTTTGTATCTATGGAGATTGGAACCAATAATAAAGTTCTAGCAACGCCATTGTGGTATAACCTATTGCCATTACCAAACCAATTAGCCCACTAAGGGGTGGAACAAGTTTAGAGATCATACCTTTACATGTTCAGACTTTTACTATACATGTTCAAGTTGCCACTATTACTAATGAACCTATGAAAGGTAGTGAAAGATCTGTTAAGGAATAGGCTAAACGTGTTGTTCCTTCATTCACTATATTAAATAATATAATCTTTGGAGTTTTTACCTACTAGTTTACTTTCAACCCCACATTAGATAGGTATAGGTCAAGAAATTATTTTAATCTCAAGTACCCCACATGCCTCAAAGGTATTCACAACACCCATAGCAACTTTTGAATAAACATTTAACCAATAGAAGACTACAATGTTACCATGTTTTCAAATTTTGAGCCAAGTTAAACATGTGGAGGAAGCAAATGTTGAACCTGTCGAAGGAGCCATCAACCAATTGGTTCCAAAAGACCAAGTTAACTTAGGACTTTGAGGTAGCATTTCGAGGACGAAATGTAGTTTTCAAGGGGGGACAATGTTACCCATATTTAACAATAGGTGACCTAATAGGTTGAAAATGTAAACACATTAAACTTAACATGTTATTTAACCTAACTTGTAGCATTAACCTAACTGATTATTGAACTTGGTAGGTAATATTACTACTAGTTTAAGAAGACGTTGACAGTTTAATCAACTAGTAGTTTATAAAAACATGTGGCAAAACATGTAGTTGAACAATGTGTAGCTTTTTGAAATTTTGGACTGTCAATTTAAGTATTGGTTATTGATTGTTTACAATGGTCAATTATGATTGTTGTATTTTGAAATAGCTAGTATAAGACTAGGAAAATAGATTTGTTTGAGGACTTTTGATTTTGTGTTTTATTCTTTCATTTTTGGAACATGAATCATTATCTTTTAGCCAAATTTTTTCAAGCTTTTAGTTTTTTGTGTACATTTTAGTTTAGGATTTGTAGTTAATTTTATTTTTATTAATTTTTTTGCATGTGCCTATTGCTGTAAAAAAAACCTATTGCTAGAAATTTAGAAACAACCTTAATGAAAATAGAAAAAACCGTTAACAAACACCTTCATAGTAGACTCAATTGTATTAACCTAAACATTATTAAGGTGCCAAAACCACTCTTGGGTTCATTCAAAATCTTGTTTCAAAATTTTTACAAGCATGCCTTTTGGAATAGTGTGCGGCTTTGCTTTCTCTCAATCAACCTTTTCAGTGGCAATGGTAATTGTTTGAAGCTATGGTGTGGAAGCTATTGATTTTTGAATCATTTTTCAATGAAAATTGAATGAGATCGAAATTGAAAAACCTATTAGAATTTGGGTGTCCTTGGTCTCAGTGGAAAGCCCTCCACAATTAAAATTTAATAGAATTTTTTTGCTGGAAATTCAAACAAATTGCAAAAATTGGATTTGGAATGAAAAATCAGTTGAGCCCCTGATGTGTTCACACTTGGGCCAACAGCACTACTATATATCATCCAGGAGAGTTACATACCACACAGAAATTGAATGGTGGGAAGCGAACTCCCGATCGCAAAATCCACAAATTCCAGATCCAAGAACTGTACCTACGCGGAATCGTTCTCATAGGCTCGGCACATGACTCTTTCCGAGTTTAATCGGTTTTCCAAACCTAGTCGATGGCCCAACCTAGTCACTAGTCCCTACCTATTCGTCTCCGGTTTTTCGCGGAAGAAATGTACCGAACCTATTCCCGAGCCTCTACATCCGAAGCTAATGTTTCAGAGCCTATGTGGCTAGGTTTAGGGATCAGGCTAGGGATCGAGGGTCTTGCGTTTCTCTCTCGCTGCGAGGCTTTTATTCGTGTTGCCACAGGATTTTCAGGCGCGGGAATCTTAGCTGCAAATGCCACTGGAGTTCTTTTAACGGTGGCAGACGGTGTTAGAGCAGCGATTTTGAGTCTCAGTTTGGAAATTGAAGCAATCTGAAGTAGTTGAAATTGGTGGAGTATTTAGTCTGGCAAGTTTTCTGTACTTTTTTCTTTTTCTTTCCTTTTTTCTGAAGTGTTCAGCTGCAATCGTTCGATTGTTTCTCGGCAATAGCCACGTCTTAATGAAGTTTTTGAGAAGATTTGATTAGCGTCTGTTTGTTGAAGTGTTGCCATGCGATTTTCACGAACGGAATCGGAGCTGCAGATGCCCTTGGAGTTCTTTTAACGTCGCGGACGGTGCAAGAGCAGCAAATTTGACGAGTTGAAAACGGTGGAGTTTTTATCTGGCACATTATTCTTTTTTTCTGAAGGGTCCCTTGGCAATCGCTCAATTGTTTCTCGGTAATGGTTAGGTCTTAAAGGAAATTTGTGAGTGTTCTCGGAAGCCGTGACTTAGAACTTGCGGAATTATTTGGTTTTGCAGCGCGAGCTAGCGAGGGGCGGTGGTGAGGTGAGAGAAAGAGAAGGAAGGAGGAGATAGCGCCGTCGACAATCCCTTATTAGCTTTGGCAGTCATGGATCACGCTGCAGATGCCATGAGGACTGATTTGATGACCATTACTAGGCATGTGCTGAATGAGCAGAGCAAATTTCCGGAGGCCCGCGGTGATCTTACCATTCTCCTCAACAATATCGTGCTCGGTTGCAAATTCGTCTGCTCCTCTGTCAGCAAGGTCTGGTCTCTCAGCCCTGTTTTGGTTAACTCAACAGGAGATGTCTATCATATTGTTGCATTGTTGGAATTGGTGTGTGTTATTGCATCCAGCAAGATCTACTGTTTGTCCTATATGCCGCTACACCTTTCTGTTGATTCCCTATCGACATGGACTCTTAGCTCACTCAGTCACTGGTTCTGCTGAGTAAACACCTCAGGAGTTTTGCTTTTTCAGCGCTTGAGATTCTTGTCAATGGCTTGTGCCTTGACTCAACTGTTAGAAGTGTACTTCCTGTCGCCATATGTGCAATTCTTGATGCGGAGGTATATGATTTCTTCTTGGCCATATTTTTATGGTTTTAAGTACAAATTTGGATTTCAACATGCATTCTTCCACAAACTGTCATTCACCATGCTTCATCTCATGTACTTTCCAGGAGTTCTGAGTCTGTATAAGGCCTGGACATATACTTTGATGCTGTAAGTGAATAGAGCACCTTGCTTGGAACTGTCTAGTTTCTCCAGAGTAACTTTTGCTTTGGAACCTTGCATTGCTTCACACCAGAGACTCTCCACTGTGTCTCTTGAGTGTCAGCCAAAATCATGGATGAATCTTCCAATAACTTCCAGAAATATGACAGAAACTCACTCAGGATGCAGAGTTTTATTATTGCAAAAATTCTTGGGCAGTTTATCATACTCGTCTAGACCCACTGTATTTCAGAAATCAAGTTCAGGCCAATACAAGGTTATTTTAAATTTCAGAAATAGTTTCTGAGAGTCTTTTTGTTTGTTGGCACACAGTTACAGAATCCTTGGATTATAATTTGTTTCAATTCATAGCATTTTTTTTCTAGTGATCTGACTGACCAGCTCCTGTAATGGAAACATGTTGTTTGGGGCATAACCTTGTGCTCTGTGCTGTGTATTTTCCTGTTTATACGAGATTCAGATGCAAGAGTTTGATGCTGCATGTCATTCAACCAAAAACCTGTACAATCAGACAGACCTGTTGTGAAGAATGCTGATCTGTTGTTGGGATTGCTGCAGGCTGGGCTGGCAAAGCTTATTGGTCTGGCAGGCAATACAAATGTCCAGGTTGAGCTTCCTGCCTCTTGCAGTTTCCCTCACTCTTAAGCACTGTGACACTGTCACTTATTTTCTCCAAAACTGCATCTAATCTACTAATCAGACTCACTGCCCATGGTGTTACAAGTGATCATCTGAGCATTGCATTCATCTAATTCCCAGAAAGGGAAGCATGTATTACATTGAACTAAACTTTGATATTGGCATACACCTCTTCAAGCCCATATTTGTGTTTCTCATTGTTTCTGTAGCTCTGTGAAATTTAAGTATCTCACAGATCCTCCAAAGCAGATCATTTCTTTACTTCCAAAATGTTGGAATTTGAGTGTATAGCATGGCAGAAGGCTAGGTATAAAGGGATCCAATTACACTACAAATGATCTATTGACCAACCTTTGTAGTTGAACTGAAGAATCTGTGACTTGAAATTACAGGGTGAGGAACAGAAGAAGCTGGATATACTATCCAATGATGTATTCATCAATGCACTTATTAGCAGTGGTCGTACTGTAAGTTGCTATTCACTGCTCTCCTCTATTGCAAGCATGCTGCTTGTCCTGGTTGTTTAGTCATTGCTTGAGAAAGATGACTCATTTGACTCTGCAAGAACAGTTGTTTAATCATTGCTTGAGAAAGACGTCTCACTTGACTCTGCAACAACAGACTATAGTCACTTGATGTTGATGACAATAGGAGCTTGTCTGTGTGTTCTAGAAGGGTTTCCACATTCTTCTTTTTCACCTGCAGCTAATTCATATCCTTGAATCCTTTCTTTCAATCAGAAACCATGCATGGGGGTAATATTGGTGAGATTGAATTGTGTTGGAGGAGAGGCTGGGTCTCTCTGTTTACTTGTTCTCTCCCCATCCTTATGTTTGCTTTGTAGAGCTTCATGATTTGAACCTTAACTTTGGAACATGTTACAGAATGTCCTAGTGTCTGAAGAGAATGAGGAACCAATCATCGTGGAGGCTTCTAAGAGGGGCAGGTAAGGGTATAGTTACATCATAATGACCCTCTCCAAGTGTAACGACTGCTTGTTTTACATGTTTTTAATCAGTAAACTAACTTAATATGGAAAATGTGATGTATTTTTACAACAATGTCTGATTTATGACATTGTAACGCTTTGACAAGTTTGAAATGATTTTAATGAGTATAGAGTACCCAAAAGCACTTCTTTCAGATCATAACTAATTCTTTTAAGCACAATTTAAACAGTGTAACTAGCGTAAAAATGGACGAACTGACCAATCCCAATCTGCCACATAAACCAATCAGTTTGTTTACAAAACTACCTATTCAGGATATAGGAGGTGCCAGCGGGTCATTATATCATGTTTAACCTGTGAATTGTTGTTGTGCTCCATTTATGCAAAGGTTCTGCATGTTGAAAAGTTGGATTCTCCTAATAGCTTATGGATTGTGTGCACAGTGTGACTTTTGCAGTCTTGCATTTAAATTTTGTTGTCTTGCAGGTATTGTGTTGTTTTTGACCCACTTGATGGATCCTCAAATATTGATTGTGGTGTTTCCATTGGCACGGTAATCCAAGCAGTTGCTTTGGCCTTGCAGCAGCAGTATTTGTCTAGCTTGTGAGGTCCTAATGTCTCTTTCAGGAGGCAGTTTTAGCAAGTTGGAAAGAGAATTAGGAAGTGGAAAGTGAGGAACAAGCTAAGGAGACTTGTCTCCTTAGCTTGTTCCTCAAAATTTAGCTTGTCTCTTTAGTATGGGTCTAGCTTGTGAGATCCTAATCTCTCTTTCCAGCTTGCTAATGTCCTTTTAGCTTGTTTCCATTGTGGTTGATGTTTAATGTATCCATCATGTATCCAGTTTGAATGAGGTGCAGCAGTGCTCTTGAAGACTTACATGCATCCCCCTGCTGGCTGCAGATTTTTGGAATCTACATGCTCAAGGAGGGAAGTGCAGGAACACTTGAGGATATATTGCAGCCTGGGTCCACCATGGTGGCTGCAGGGTACTGCATGTATGGTAGCTCTTGCACTGTAAGTTTCTCTATCAATAGAAAAGTTGGATGCTGAGAACCTGAAACAGGGAGTGTCTGGTCAAACCTTGGTTATTGACCCATTTTTGTATCATTTAGCAGAATCTGCATGCAATGATCTGTGAGTCTTTTGGAACTGTGGTTCCCTGCAGAGGCAGAACTTGTTCTAAGGATTATTTAAGTGAACATATGATTGATCGACTAGTTTTGGCATGAGAGATGGCAAGGCCGAGGCTGTTTATCCGGTCATTGTGTCTCACATTGCAAAGTGGTTTGCAGTTTGTGTTAAGCACAGGTGCAGGTGTAAATGGCTTCACTCTGGACCCATCACTTGGAGAATTCATCTTGACACACCCTGATATTAAGGTAGTCCATATTCTGTGGAATCAGTAGAGGGAAATTGATGTCAGCTGTGCATGGTGTGTTAGGGTGGATGAACTAAGCTGATTCTTATATAAGTATGACAATTGACATTGCCAGATTTGCACTTTTTCCATGGAAATGTGTATAAAGCAATCTGAGAAATTGTTCTTTGTTGTCAATTGTTGTAATCAGAAACTTGTGAAATTGAACCTTGATAGGGATTAGTTTTTCCTCCTCCTGTGGTTATATCCTCTCAAATGCATGCTATAGGGGATTGATGTACTTCAAAATTGCTTGCAGATCCCAAAGAAGGGAAAGATCTACTCTGTAAATGAAGGAAATGCCATGAACTGGGACAAGCCCACAACATTGTAAAGCCTTCTCACTTCTCATGGTTCTTTGTTCTAGGTATGAGTGGTGAACCAGTAATTGATGGCCAACAGTGTCAGGGTTCTGAGCTTGGGCAAATAGATGTATCTAGTTTGAAGACAACAAGTTACAGCAATGCAAGGGGATAATTGTTCCATAGACACATGATCCTAATGTGGAGAGTTATGCAGATATGTGGCAAATTCAAAATTTCCAAAAGATGGGACATCTCCCAAGTCCTTGCGTTACATTGGCAGGTAATCACAAATCAAACTCCAATCTTCAAAAAGTTCTGTAGCATATTAGTGGAGAAGCAGGTAACTTTATTGGCCCGATGTGATTGTTTCTTGGCCTCTAGTAAAGTGACTTTTTCCTATAAGGTACAAATCTCACTGACTGCAGCTCTGGTCTTTTGTTGGATGGAACTCTTCGGTGCAGCATGGTGGCAGATGTGCACAGAACATTACTGTATGGCGGTATCTTTATGTACCCTGCTGATAAGAAGAGTCCTAATGGCAAGCTTCGGTATAATACTCCCTTTTCTTGTCAGATGATGATGGTTTTTACTTCATATCAGAGCTCAATTGGATTATGACAAGGACTGGAGCAGTGCATGATACAATACAAGAACCCCTAGAACATCTATAGATCAGCTTTGCAACTCAAGGAAAAGCAGGGATGGCTCCCTGAAATACTGTATTAAAGAGTGTGATGTCTGGTCCTATGGAGAACATGGATGACCTTGTTGCATTTTCTCTTTACGATATCATTGCAGGGTTTTATACGAGGTCTTTCCTATGTCATTTCTAATGGAACAAGCTGGTGGTCAGGCATTTACTGGCAAAGGACGGGTGTGAAATCTCCTTCCTTTTTACCATTTGAATTGAGTTTTGTTTTGGTTGTGTGGTTCAGTTATATAACATTGATCGATTTTCATGCAACTCCTTTTTGCATTCAATGTAAGTAGCAGTCTCATTATCAATGTACCCACAGTTTACTTGGAAAAGGAGATCTCTCATCACTGTTTTTCCTTATTCTTGGTGATGACAGGCATTGGACATTGTCCCGAAAAAGATCCATGACCGATCACCCATTTTCTTGGGAAGCTATGATGATATTGAAGATATCAAGAACCTGTATGCTAACGAAACCTCTTAGAAGGGTCTTCTTTCCCCTCACTTTTTATCCAAGCATGATTCTGAAACTGAATTGGTTACAGGACTAGTGTTTTATCCCAGCATCAAAGAGTAGCTGCAAGGGTGGTGGAATTCTGAAACTGAATTGGTTACAGGACTTCACATATTTTCCATTTTCATTGATGCAATGTAATTGAACTGAGTTCATAAATTAAACACATCTGCTTTGAATCAATTGACAGATCAGTACCTTAATGGATTGGATGGAAACTGGGTCTGTGAACATGTGGAACACAAGGGCCAGATTTTCATTTTACCTGCACTAAAGGTATTAATATCCAAGTATAGTGCAATGCTTTAAATTAAGGGATTCCAAAACCCAAAAAATCTATTTATAAACAATTCTTATGAATTCAGACTAGATAAATTGTGTTATTTGACATTGCAATTTCTTTGTTTGAAAGGTAGTACTCATTTTGGGTTAATCAAGGTGACACCTTCCAAGTGCTTCAACAAGAAATTGTAGACCAATCATCACAAAAAGGTTGAGGGTTGTGATAAATTGTTACTAGTTACTAGTTCTTATTTTGAAAGCTTTAAAGCAGGTTATTTTGATCATTGATTTTCCACAAAGAAGAATCCATTCTTTTATAAGTATGAAAGCTTTGGAAAGAAAAATTATGTTGGCTCTCTTCCCATGGTTTCCACAACCCCAAAACTGAACACACTTTGAAATGCTTTGGCCCCAAGCCTCAAGCTTGCATTGGGAAAATGCATGAAAATATGAAGCTTGCACTGGGGATAAGGATTGAAAATATGGATTGGGAAATGTGTGAAAATACCAAAAAAATCCACTACAAACAACATATTTAAAGACCAAGGCGAGGCAATAAATTATTTTGTCAATGCATGAACAAAAAGTAACTCAACACTGGTTAGAAAAGATAAGGTTATGGAATTGAGCAAAAAAGGTGAGTTCATGGTCCAAGTCAAGTCATCCAGGTTAATTGTGAGGGCACATTGCAAAATCATCTTGTATTTAATTTAATTCATTGTTCTTGTTTAGAGTTTGCCTCACAAATGTAGGGATATTAGATGCTAGGCTTACCTTCCATTCCATGTCCTGAAAGGGACCAACTAGTTTTTTATTGAGATTTTGAGTCTCCACATAAACATATCCCCTTGCATTATTGGAGTCAAAAGGTGATGAAAAATCACTTGTTGCAATAATTGATTGGTCAAAAGCAAAAAGTTCATCTCAAAGCCAAAGCATTGATGAATATTCCACTATGTCAAATCCTATATATTAAAGCAACAGTGTCTGTCTGTGTGGGCAGTGCTTGGAAGATTCTTCCAGTCATTGCCCGTTCCTGTGGTGTCTGTCTGTCTGTGGTGACAAACAGGGCAGGGCAGGGCGGCCAAGGCAGCCGCTGCGGGGGGCCGGGCGAGGTGCCATTTTTATTAAAGAAATCCTTGGGGAAAACCGGGGGACCTACATCTAATCAAACAAAAATACAATTTTTAAAAATATATATTTTCATTATAGAACATATTTAAAAAAACTAGAATCTTTTTGAAAAAGAAAATAAAAAGAAAATAAATAAATAAATAAATACATAAAAATAGAAAAAATTGAAGATAAACAAAATAAGAATAGAAAAAATAAAAACATGAAACAAACATAAACCCAAAAAAAAGTAAAAACTATAAAACTATAAAAAAAGGAATGGAAACAAATGAAACAAGGAAAGGGAAATATAGTAAAAAAAATTTTAAAGAAAAAAAAAATTCCAAAAATGAATAAACCAAATAAAGAGTAAAAAAAATAAGAAAAAATAAAACTTATAAATATTGAAGAAAAACCCTACTTGAAAAAGAATGAGGTGTGTCTTCTTTCTCTAAACTTCAAACTTGCATCCAAATAAAAATATATATATAAATGAAAAAGAAACACTTTATTTTTATTATACAAAATAATAATAAAAATAAAAAACACATAAAAATAAAAAAAAGTTAAAAGTTTCTAAAAAAAACTAAAACATGAACCAAGTTTAAAGAAACCAGGGGACTTCACAGTGGCCGAAGGTCGTGTGGGCACCCACTAGTGACATTAATGCACACTTTTGTGGGGTCGTTAGAAAGGACACATGGTGTCCCACTATTGATGTGGCAAGTTGGACAGGGGATGCACGTGTGCACATGGACAAACGCGGGAAATTTGAATTGTGAACTGGTTTAAGGTCTTTTTCTTCTCCTCGACATTTGGGACTTCCGTTTAAGTCAATGTGAGACTGTAGACCTGTCTTTTATCACTTTGTGTACACATTGTAGATCTAACTGATGATGAGTTCTACTGCATGATCAAGCTTGTACTCATAACAAAATTTTGTTGCACTAAGAGTTTGTATTGTGAAATATAATTGCAACATGGCCAAAGAAAGAGGAGAGAAAACTTAGGAGTAAGATTGATATCAAGTTTCTGCCATGAGCCCTTGTGGAGTTCAAGGACCAAAGAAAGCTTTATTTCTAGTTTGTGAGGAAATTGAATGGCGAAGGAATAAACCCAAAAATAGAGATCCCTTCGCATCTTGTTGCAAAGTTAGATATTGAAGAGGTTTTCAAACTTGGTTGTACTGACTTGAAATCCACTAGTCCGCATCTACATCTTGACACTAAACAAGAATTGTTGAAGTTGTATTGGTAGGTCTTCAACATCCCTCACATCACAAACAATGAGTTTAGTGTTTGGTTTGTGAAAGGGTACATTACACAAGAAAAAGGTGTAAATATAAATCGGGCAAAAGTAGCAACTTCAACCCTGAGAAAGAAAGCTTGCAAAGGAAGTGCACATCATAAAAAATGGTGGATCAATTGATATTTCTAATTTGGGTGCTTTTGGGGAGGTTTTAGGTAAAATTGATGCATTGTGCAAATCTGGATTTCCTATTTTAACTAGTGAAATGCCAATAGGAAAATGTCCATTTGGTGTCTCACTAGCAAAGTTCTTGAAGGTTGGTGAAGCAATTTACTGAAGTGAAACAAGGCAAAGGTTTCGCATTTGGAGGGTGAGAAAAACAAGTTTATTGAAAAGCTCATAGGGCGTCAATGTAACATGGAGTATTGTTGAGTGGCTACACTAGAAGCATAGGATGCCATCACCACATTTGAATGCAAGTTACAACAACTCACACATTAAATCCTCCTACTCAAAAAAATAAATCAAACATATAATATTTTTTGCATTTGAAACATAATTGTATGAAGTCATTTTCTTTTCTATTATTGCTTTTGGGAGTCACATGGTTTGATTTCTTGTTCGTGGTTTAGTCTTCATATGCACTATCGATTGATGTAATAGTTTTGGTGTTCTAAGGTTTGAAAAATTGCTTCAAATGTATGGGCCTACATCTTGAATCTATTCATGTTGAACTTCAATGTATCTCAATAACAAATATTCAACTTCAAGTCAAAGATATTTTGAATCAAACAATGGCAAGTTTGCAATCAACTTGCTAGTAGCACGATGTTTTACACAAGCAAGTGGACTACAATAAAACTATTGCTTAAAGGGTGTAAGAAGACGTGTTGTAATGGGTGAGGCCCACTTGCAAAGAATGAAATGAAATGCTTGAAAATGGAAAGCACCATAATTGTGGCCCATCAAGAAATCCAAGCATTGGGGATCAAAGCAAAATAAAGTAGACATAAAAAGTAGATGCTTTCACTTCAACCATGCACCATTCATATAACTACCATAAAATAGCATCAAATTAGGTGAAAGTATGTGTCAAGTAGTATTAGTTTGCTATATTGAGTTTATAAAAAATAAATTTAAAAAAATAAAAGCAAATGAATTTTTAAAGTACATTTGAAACCAATTGAAAAATGTGTTCAAACCTATTTTTTTTATATAAAGATTCATGAAATTGATATGTAATAAGTTATGAAATGAAGATCAACTTTTGTTTTAACAAGTCATAAAAAAAAATTATTTCCTTTTTGTAATAACCTACTTGACACCTACTTAAAACCAAAAGCCCACATTGAAAAGTAGACGTCAAATATTACTTGTATTTTGAAAAACCTACTTTAAAACTATTTTTACAATTTGAAATATGAAAATCAATGCACATTAATGTAAACATATATTACTTTTAATTTTTGAAATGGAACCATTCAATGTTTTACAATTTTATAATGGGTTTCATTGTTATTTTAAATTTATTTGTTCCAATTTTGACAAAGTAATAAAGTTGTTCACTTTATCTTGTTTACACCCTTGGAGGTTGACGAAAAAACTATCCAGAGATAGCTTTAGGCCATGAAAAATGAAAGGGGAAATTCAATGTGGCCTTCATCCATGTGTGGAGGTAAATTCAAATAACTTTAGATACCTACAAATCAAAGCTTGTGGATTTTTTTGTTAAAGGTTATCATTGTCATGACATTGTAGTAATGTCTTGCAAGCACACTTTCCACCCATTTTTTTTGTCCACGGTTTTATGGGACAACAATATATGCTACGTTTGTGGGCATGTGCTACATCCTAATTGGTGGAAAAGTTTTCGCTTTCATGGTGATGATAATATTCATGACTATCTAATTTGGTGTTTTAATGTTAAGCCATAATGTAATTATTATTATGTGCTTCAAAGGAGAAAAATGCAAAGGGTAGGTTTGACACATCATTTTTTTAAAAGCTAGGTTTGTTGTGATGAATCTTATGTTGTTGTTTAGCATTTGAAAAAGGGGGGAAGCTTGACAATAAACCCTAATTATAAGAAATTGAACGGCAACATTTTTTTATTGCAGTGGAACTATTTCCTCCCATAGGATTTTATGCTAGACATTTGGGCATATTATCCAAGTCCACTTTGTTTATTTGGGCATATTAGGCAAAATGTTCATAACATGACTTTTGTCGATGCATGATAATGTTATCTAGTTTGGGCAATGTTGTGTTGAAACTCCATGATCTATATAGATTTAAGTTCAAAACACAATTTGTTTATTACGGCCTTGATTGATGATGGCTTTTAAACTACTTGTGAAATTTTAATCATGTTTATGAAAAGGCTAAAAATCTAGTGCAAATATGCAAAATCCTATGGTTTATAAACTCCTTATTATCTCTTAGTCCTATTTCTAAAATTCAATGCTTGTATGTGGCAAAGATGTGAATATAAGGTGGAAACAAAACCAACTACAATGGATGCTAGAAATAGATCTTGGAGCTAGATCTAGCATCTATTGTGGGTTTCTTTTTGAAATCAGTTAGACTACATGTGTTTGTTGTTATAAACATTGAACTTCAATAAGTTTTACAAACACATGCACCATTATGAAGCTTTGGACAATATTTTTGTCCTTAAATCATGTACTCATACAATATATAATTAACTAAAGCCCATTTCAAATCATCTATTTTTCCAATTTTATATCATTGTGTATTGCATACATTACATTATAGATGAAAATATAATGCAATACTACCATGTTCAAATATTTTACAAAATTCATTTTCCAAAATTTCTCAAATTAATGTTAATGAGTTAAATATCAATTCTAAGCTCAAAGTGTGCCACATATGTTTAATGTTCATATTTATATGACATTCTAAAATTGGTTTCTAAGATAACTAAACTATTAATTTCATGTAATTTTGTATATGTGTGGAATTTATCTATATGTAGCTCATAAACAAAAAGTGTTTTAGTCTTCCTTATCTTCTCTTTTTCATAGTCTTTGAGATAATCAATGGTCCAACAACATTGAAGTTCAATCATAACCGTAACATTTTGCTATACATAACGTCAATCACTAGATAGTTCTCTTGATAGAGTTGTATTGCCAATAATAAAACTTCACTTATTATCAAATTGTCCATTTGTGTAATCAATTATAATCCACATGTACATGTAGTCCAATGTCCAAGTTTCTTGATTAGTTAATTACATGTGTTTGGTGTTATCACAAAATAGATGGATTACAATGTTTTTTCAATCCCCCCTTGCTAGTAGCTTCTTCATATGCAGCTTAGAAGTTAACATAACATCCTATAAATAAGTCACTACAACAATGTTTAACAATTTTTATTTCATTGTTTACATGTTTACAACATTGTATTGAAATAGTCAAAGATGGAGGACATTGGTTAAACGAGTAGGAAGCCTAAAGCACAAAGCTTCCCATCAACTTATCAACATAGTGGTTTGTCAAGCTACAACAATACAATGTCACACACTTGGCCTAGAACTTTAGTTCAATAATCAAACAACTTTTAAGGTTCCTAATATGACATTTATAACCTCATTTGTAAGTTCATAGGTAGCATAGCTCCCCTTCACAACATGATGTGTAGGTGGCATACAAAATTTTGAAATCAAAACCAAATGGGAAAATATAAATGCTAAAGGCTTATCATCTTGAAGTTGGTAATAGCAACTGCCCACTTGCAATTGTTGGTACCAATAACCTCAAATAACCATGTCACTATTTTTCCACTCATTCCCATTAACATCTTTGAATAGCCGCAACATGGGGATCCCTTTCAACTAACATGAGCCATAAGGGTCAAATTAGTTGCATGAACTATAATGTGATAGAGATAGGTTGTCAATAATCCATTCACCCCCAATACCGACCTTAAACTCTTCATCTAAATCATACATCATCTTGTGCACCTTTAAAATGTTTTTAGGCCTTAAATAAGTCAATGTCAATTCATGCACATGTTTTTTGTTGACACATTCAGTTATTGGAACCCCTTGAAAGTAACTCATGCAAAAATAAGAAGTTACTAATATTGACAAAAAGTCTTTGGACAAGATAGATCATACTTGATGCTTAGCCATGCTATCCTTCACGGTCTCACACTCATAAGTCCTCCTATCAATGTCTCCCACTTTCACTTCATGAAAAAAATAAAATTATGTGTCATAGAACATTTAGACGAACAACATGATATTTGTTCACCTCAAATTTCAAATATGCTACCACTTCAATTGCATTTTGAATCTTCCTACTTCAAGGTTTAATATATATATTTTTTTGTATTTCTCGTTTTAGTAATACCCCTACCCCATCCACCTCCACCTTTCCATGCCCAATTTTTTTTAAATTAGCTAGCATCCCCCCAAATGGTTGTTATATATAGTGAATTTGGGATATTGTGGTACAAAATACCATACACATGCAATCTAAATTTGGTCTAAACACCCACTTGTCCATACAATATGTTGTTTGGAGTGCACCTTCCAACATGTAGGCTCCAAATGAAGCATGAAGGCATGTTGGACATATAGGGAATCATGACTCAAGCCATTGAATATATAACAACAAACCTCTTTTATGATAGTAGAATTTGGATCAATAGGGTAAACTACAAGGTTGTGTTTATAAATAATGTGCACAAGAATATTCACTTGAAAGTTATGTTAGTGCATATTATGGATTTCATTCTAAATCTTCAATGTGTAATTTTTGGAAAAAACAACACATGACAAAAATTGTATCATGGGGTAAGTTTTCTAAACATTGTTTGAATTGTGTTTCTTACCACTTAACAACATAGTTGTGAAGGACAAACTTGTTAAGATGTGGCTTGAGATAATCCAATGTTTAAAGCTTTAGGTTGGGTTTCATGATACTCCATTTTTTGAGCTTTTAAAAACCCATCATCATTTGTCTTTCCTACAACCTCATACCAAATGCTTTTACATTGAATTAATTTTTCATAGTTGAGCTCCTCTAGGCACACTTTAAAGTGTTGGAACTCCAAATTCAAGACAAAAACCGTCAAGGCAACACTTTGCATGCCAAAGGGACAATGCAAGTTTAGGACAAAACACTAATGCCCATAGGTGAGTCAAACCTTTGAAAACAACTAGGTTTACAAAGCACCTAATTACGTTTGTTGTATGTGATCATTTTCTTGGGTGTTGCAAACTTTAGTGCATGTACAAGCACAATTATCATGATGAATGCCTTAATCCTTTTCCCGCATGTCATTCATTGCAAGTAAAAGCTCCTTCAACTTTATGTGATAACAGTAACAAGTGTTCCAATGTGTCAATCGATGCACAAACCATGGTCGTAACATTTGGAAAAATGTGAACATAATGGGGACTTCAAGATGGCTAGCTTTAAATGTTGTAAAAAACTCCAATTGCACATACACAATACAATGGCCATTAATTAGTTCTCGTTAGTCATGGAAACTAAAGAAACATGTGGCTCCTAAAGTTTTAGATCTTAGATAATCAAACATGTCTAACCCATACATGTTGTAGCTTTGTTCAAGACAAATTATAAGGAGTCCAAAACCAACAAACTTCCAAGCAATACACATAATTGCATTAACTTGGCTTGTCTAAGTCAACATCAAGGACATGCCATGGCTAATATTTGGAACAAATATTGGAACATATTTACAAGAACTTTACATACACATAGTACAATGGCCATTAGTTAGTTTTTGTTTGATTGCATAGTCATGGCAACTAAAAGAAAGATGTGGCTCTTTACAATTTCAGTTCATGGATAATTGAGTAGGTCTAACCTAGACATGTTGCAGCTTTGTAGAAGGATAGTCACAAGGAGTCCAAAACCAATAGACTTCCAAGAAATACACATAAATGTAATTCATTTCTAACTTTTACTACTTATGAATTTGATAGATTCTAAAATCTAGAAATAGAAATTACCATGTTCTTGGTCTTTCTTGGGGTATCTTATAACTTACCAATCAAATTAGATAAATAAGGTGATGATTTGTGAACAAAACATAAACTAGGAATGTGTCGATGCACACATACACATCATTGTGACGAAATCAATTGTTATCAACACACCCCACAAGATAACCAAAGTAGACTTTTATTACAAAATTGTATGAACAATAATTCTTGCTAGTATGGGCGAGAAAAGACAACATGTTGCAACACAAATCAACAATAAGTTTTTAAAATTAATTTGTGAGAATAAAACTCCTTGATTGCACACGCATGGAACAAGCTCATAAGTATCATCACCATTTAGTATTTTCTTGCATAATCATAGGCATTGAAGGAAAAATGGCTAAACTAGAATCTCAAATCTTAAACAACGTCAAACATGTGACTTACATTGATAATACTATCTTTGTCATTTTAAAATCAATAAGTGGACCCATATAAAACCATCTTCCAAGTTGTATCAATGTATTACATATGACTGTACTTCACTAATACAACTATTAATTAGCGATGTCATGGAACATGATCGTCCAAAATCCAAGAACATTAGTATTACCAAATTTGGCTTAAGTTGATTTTTTTTTGTGTTCCTAAACTAAATCTTTACATGCATATAAAGTGATGAAAAAAATGTCAAGAATATAGATCTACACAAAAAAAATTATTGTTCAAATGTTAGTACACATTTGTTGTTTCACCAACACACGTGCCACGACATAATGTAAGCAAAAGGGCCCAATGAGCATTTGATGAGTACTTAAGTTAAGATAGAAGTACAAATAGTAACTAGAAAAGCACTTCTCTAACTAAAACATGTGTTTATTCTAATAAGTTACTTATGAAATTAATAAAAAACAAGCTAGAAAGGGTATGCTAGTTAAAGACACGTTTTTTTGGAAAGTATCCATAAAGTGTACCTTAATGTATTGAATTCATGATTATTATCCAAGTCAATGATCAACAATTAGAAGTTCTTTGACTTCATTGCATGATATTGAAGAACCACATGCTTTAATATGCATTTAAGTACATTTTTTGAGATGCAAGTCTTGGAAAGTACGTGTCATAATTTTGCAAATAGAGTTACAAGTACGTGAAAGTAAAACATAAATTAGAATTATTGCACTTCAAGTTGATAAAGGGCTAATGTGTATGGATATAGTTTCAACTTTTCATATTATAATCATAATCTATCAAAGTTTTAATGTAAATGTATTTTGGAAAATTTGAACAACCAGCCGATTTAAAACATACCCTTCATTCACATTCTTGTATATAAATTCTTCAAATACTATGTTCAACTTACAATAAACTTAGTGAAGTGGTCTATGATTTCAAAATGCAATTTAAATAGGTTTGTAATATCTTTTTGAATGTGAATGTTGAAAAGAGACTTTTTTGAAATTAAAAATTTCCTAGGACTACTTTTTAAGCATACTTTGTCATGCTTGAACCCAAAGCAAAGGTAGTTTTTTATATAAGCAATGTACATCTTACCTAAGCAATGTCACCCCTTACTACCAAAATCGTTCATAATGAAACCACTAAACATTGATGCAAATGATTATAATCTTTTAAACATCAAAGGAAATCCTTATAAAAACAGTATACTTCTTCCCTTGAGAAGTTCAATGCTTAATCACAACTTGGAATTCTTAGTGAACACTACACACTATTACAAACCTTTATTGTCCTTTGACCAACTGAGGCAATCATTATATAAATAGTGTTAGAAATATTATTCGTTTATAATTCCCAACGGAGATGAATGTGTTAAACATTCATCAAAAGGATGAATAATATTCTCATCCTTGTAGTAGTTAGGTTAGGTTCAATAGTGGTGGTTAAAGTTTAGAAGTGAAAATTATTTAGGGCTTGGCGGCGGCTATGGTTAGGGTTTGGCGGCGGCTACGGTTAAGGCTTGGCAGTGGCTAGGGTTTGGTAGCGGCTACGGTTAGGCGACGACTAGGGTAGGGTTAAATGGCGGCTACTTTAGGGTTTGGAGATAGTATATAATGGAGTGTTCTTGAGTGGTCTTTCATTCTCTCCTTTCATGATTTTGAGTGCACATAAAACCTTCAAGCCTTGTTAGTTGTTACAAGTCATAGTTTGCATTGTAGATGTTGAAGCATACAACCTTTGTAATCTTTTAGTTAGTTAATACAATCCATTTCATGAACCTTGAATGTTTCATTTCTTGCTTGATTTCAAGTTGTTTCCAATAAATAGTATATTTCTTACCTTATGAAGTTCAATCCTTAATCACAATTTGGAATTATTAGTGAACCATTAGACAACAATGTAAACCATTGTAGTCCTATGAAAACAAAAGGCAATGCTATCTTAAACATTGCATACAATTTTGGTGTTGATTTCATGAACTAGATTAAACACAACACCACGACAAGGGAAACAATCTACATGTAAGCAATAAACATTGTAAGTCCTTTTTTACTACAAAGTAATTTCTTACTAAAACAACATACAAGTATCACCAATAGAAGTAATTTTGTTAATGAACAACAACTAGCATAGTTTAAAAAACAAAACACCCCACTAAATTTAAACAAAACTTCATGACCATTTTGTTTCAATTGTCCAGAAAGATGGTAACTTGTGTAAGAATATCAAACCCACAATACTTCTAAGTAGTGGGAAACATGATTTTCATTTTGCTTCACAAAAATCCATCTTACTACGTCCTTCTAATTAAGAAAATTTGTGGTATGGGTGGTTCAAATTTGTGTTACAATGTCTTTCATAAATTGTGGAAAGGCATAGAACGTCTTTGCCTTTTGTGACTAACCCAAATTGCATCTTGTTGTGTATCTAATTGAACTGATCACTCCAAGGCCTTTGTGATATTCAACTTATCAACCCCCAACACATTGGCAACACCTCTGCTACTACCAATAGATGCATTAGATGCTAACATACATACCATGTCTTTAGTAACCACAAGTTAAGATGATCAAATGAACCCACTAAGTGATCTATGATTTTGATTTCATGTTACCCAAAATCTCTCAATTGAATTTTACAAATTGAAGGTCATTGAGGTATTCAATTAGCACATTTTTCATGAGTATGCTGAAGAAATTTTTCAAAAATGGTGTGATGAATAGGAGGTTCAAAATCCTTTGTGATAGATAATGTATACATATCAAGCTTTCTTGCAACATCTGCTATCACCTTCTATGAGTGCCTAACATAACTATCAAAAGTTCTATATGTGTATTCTTAAATAGAAGCAATATTTTGTGTCTATAATTGTTTTTTTTTTGCACTTCACCCTGAAATCCATTTGACCCTTATTACACGTGCAATTTCCATGAATATAACAAAAGAACCTAAGTTCATGTGTACATGTAATCCAAATTTGTTCAAAAAACAAAATAAATTCAATGATACCTTCTTCAAAGGTGAAACATGTTTCCAATTTGAACATTCGCCTTGCAACTTGATCAATGTGTCTCCATGATCATGTGTATAATTGGGGTAAAAGCACACTACGAGTGAACCAATTTTCAGCAAAAATGGGATAGTCGTAAAACTAGGAGAAATACGTTTTTTCTAGGATTGAATACATTCATATTCGAATTTGGCCCCAATATTCATAGCATCAGGTTTTGTGTTTTAGACTAGAATAGAGTACGCTCACTTGTAGTTCATTGAGGCAAGCTTGAACACATTCGTTTAAGTTTGAACTTTTTGACAACTTTTAGGTTTCTAATTTTTCAATGACACAGAGATTTGCAGCTAGCTTTGATTGTGGCTAACATGTTTTGGGGGTGATGGTGCAAATAATGTTGCATGCTTCAAAGGTGGAATACACTATGCATTTTTGCAACATGGAAAATAAGAGGAAGGCTCAAGTCTTAATTTGTGAGTAATAACTATTAGGTATTTATTTTCTTTCTATGTTTCATGCTCATTTGTTTTACATGTCTTGGTTTTCTTTTTTTCAACAATACTAGGAATACATTTATTCTCACTTAATGTTTATCAAAATTACAACTCCAACTTGCTTTTGGGAATCGTTGCTTTCAAATTTGAGAGCTTTTGAAAGTTTTTTTTTCCCTCTCTTGTTCTCTATCTAAGTGAGTTTTTTTAAATGGCAATAGCTTGAAGACCTTTTTTATATGATTATTTCCAACTTGAACTTCTACTTGTTTTCCAACTATATTTTTGTAGTCAACGACTTATAATTGTTCAAAATACATATTTGTTTTTCAAGGTGCTAGTGCTTTTACTTCATCTTTTCTTTTTCAAGTTTAGGTGGGTTTTTGGGGTTTGTATCAAAAAGTGCAACAAACTACATAAGAATAGAAGGAGGACTTGTGGCTGGAGGTACAAATGGATAGGTCAACCTACAACAAATCATGGTGAAACATTTCAATGACTTGTGTTTGAAGTTCTAGGAAAAAATTATTTTCACTAAGAGCAATGTATTTGAACTATGTGTTCAATGCTCTCTTGGTCTACCAAGATGTTGTCTTTTGTCCTCAAGTTTTTTTTACAAGCTAAAATGAAGATTGAATTTTGTGCATTGCAGGGCTATGGATGACTAATTTTTCGGTTCATGACTAATTTGAAAATTTTGAAGTTTGATAATTGATGAAATTGATCTCTTTACTCTTTGTGAAGTAAGTACATCCATACACTAGAAGTTGAATTATGCAAATTTAATAGTTTTTTTTTTTTCTACGCTTTGAGCTCAACCAATTGGGTCATGCAATTTATTTGCACAATGTAGGGTTTAGGAAAGTAATAGTTGATTGTTGAAAGGCTAGTGTGCCTAGGTCAAGTTTTTTGAAGCATGTTAGTAATGCTATATGGGAGACCTTGAACAAGGCAAGACATGTCAATGAGAAGTTGGCTTGGGAGGGAAAGGTTGGGAGTGAAGATGAGGTTTTTTTCACGCCACCAAAAAACCCTATAAAAGAAGAAACCAGTGGTAGTGTAGTGTTTAATGGCCAAACTCATTTGGAAGTGAATGAGGCTATGCATGCTTATATTGCTAAGCAATTAACTAATCTAAATATAATTCATTCTTTAAGGTCTACTAAACCTAATCAATCCAAATCAAAGTCATCATTAAAGTGTGCTAAAGTCATAAAAATTGGCGATAAAGAATCCTCCCCAATACCCCCTAAAGTTGGTGGTTATCATGGAAAGAGTCAAGATTTACAACAAATTGTAGAGAGTGATTAAAAAAAAATCTACATTTAAGCCATATAAATCCACCTTTGTGAATTTGAGTTAGGGAATTACCAATCCCCATTTCATTCTAACTATGTTTTGATCCTACTACCACACTCAAGGTTAGAGATTTGATTTGACTCGCAAGTCTATGAGTACTTCAAAGAACAAGCTTCCAAATTTTACTTTCAAATTTTCCAATTCTTGAAAAGGCAATTCAACATTGTCCACTTGCTTTCATGATGGTAATACAAATTTTCTATTGTTTTTAAAGATTTTGTATTTTTTTTCTAGATTAAAAACTTGTAAATCCATATAAGCCTTAGATTTTAATTCCTTGGAAATTATAATGATATGATAGATTATGATTGGATGCAATTGTTGAATTTAGGTGCAATAATCATTAAAAAGGTCAAGTTAATGAGGTTTTGAGTTTAATCTTGGGTTTTATGACTTGCAAGGCAATAGGTCCAGGGGATGTGAAGTTCAATATCATTTTATGTTGAGTTTATCATAATGATTTGCACTAGATCCACAATGATTGGGCATGAGCACGATATCCCATGGTTCCTAGGTATGCAATTTTTTTGTTCAACTTGAATTCTCCTACACTTATCTTTTCCATGTTTTCAAGACTTGGTAACACATAAATTCTTTTGTTGCAAAATCTAGGTTCATAGTGTTATGGCAACAACAAATGTGTTTAACATTTAAACAAAATAAAATGTTCAAACATGGATCACAAAATTGGTTAAATTATAATAAATAATTAAGTAAGATTAATGAAAATTCACATATGCTTCAACAAAATAGATTATATTACCTGCACCAATTTGATGTTTTGTTTTTCTTTTGTGCATTCTAGTATATTTCCAAAACCTAACAACTTTGTATACCATTCTTTTCTTATGCACATGAAACCTTGAACATCCATTTACGAATCCCCGTAACCCCATTTATGTTTACAAAGGTAATGACTTTAATGGTGTCATGGTTTGTAGATGGCCAGTAAACTTGGGGACATGTCAATGGAGAAATGGAAGATCGCTTGCTCTAGCCATCATGACTTATAGTGGTTGAAAGTCATCAAAAATTACATTAAACTCCTCACCTCCCTAGTTTGAAACGAAGCAATGTGTCATCTTTAGACTTGGTAAGCTCTAGCCTAAATTATTCTAGTCTGCCAAAATGACTTGGTGACAATGTACTTATAGTTTGTGTTACAATGATGTAGTATTGGTGGTCTTGTGGGTTTGGGTCAATTCTTTGATGGGTAGTTTTTTACATGAATCATATTTCAAGAACAACAAATGAATGTTGATATAAAGGCCTTTGTATTTCAAACTAATGTGGTTGATGCTTATTGTTATTAGTGGTGTCCAAGCAGGAGTTTTACCTATTGCATTAAAATCATAGTTACATTGCACCAATACTTGTGTGTTTTTTCTTAACAACAAAAAAATTGGTGATTGGTTGGCATTTGCAAGGATATTTTGGTTGGCATTTGTTGGCATTTGCAAGGATTTAAGGTGGCACCTAAAGTAATGCCTAATTTGTACCTTCTACCACCTACAATCTCGACGTAGGGCATATCTTAGAGGTACGATTAATTCTATTTTATTTTTATTGAATTTTTGTGTAAACTAGTTAGTTCCACACCAAAGGCTCAAGGCTGGTCAATTTTGATTTAATTATACTTGAAGAATATTATAGTAATTGGATTGTTGTAAAATTAGGCATCCCATTATTCGAGCCATAAGTATTGCTAAGGCAAACAATAGTGGTACATAACAATCTAGGGTTATCATTTTTTGTCTCATTAGGTCACTCTAAAGGGTTTACTTATAGTTGCCATGGGTGTTGATGTTCAAGGTATTGATTTTATTGTTATAAAATCATAGAAATGTCCCACTTGTTGGGAGCTATTTGTATTTGACTTTGACTATTACTTTGGGTTGTTGGAATGGATTTGGTAACATCATAAGAAGATACCAAGACCTTTGAAATCCAACAAATTCAGTAAGGATAATGTACTAAGTGATGATGAAATAGATAATACCATTATGGACAAAAGTTAATTGAAGAAATTGACAACATTATCAACCAATCATTGAAGAATCTTCCCCTTGATGCTTGTTTTTTCAATGAGTTTAAATATGTGCACAAATTGCCACATGAAGATATTAACCCCCATAGGTTGAAGACTGGGAAGGATGTGTTGGAACTTGAAATGGTTCAAATGTTTCGCCCAACTAGAAGAAGAAGTAAGTATTCCTTTATAGATTTTTGTTGCAACCTTAGCCTTGGGCTCGCGACCAAGGCAAGGGCTTGCAAGGTTGCGAGCCAAGAAGGAAGCCTGAAAGTGAGGCCACATGCTCCCAAGAGTGCAAGAGAGTGTGAGGGAATAGACCTTCACACTCCCAAGGGAACTCCCACATTGGGAGTTGGAATCTCGGTGGACTCCCGAATGTTTAAAAAGCAATTGCAGGGGCCAAAACCCAATGGATTGAAAAGTTTTTTATATTATTAGAAATTTATTGAAACGTAGATGTTTAAAATGGGCTCTCATGACCCATTTGGACATCTGAAACATAAGTTATGGCCAAAAGAAGGGTCGGGAGTCAAATTGGTAGTTCGATTCCCGACCACTAAAAGTTGGGAATCGACCTGATTTACTTGCGTGTAGGTGGCGTGTGACATATCGTTGAAAAGATCTCGACAAGGTCTACAACTTTGCTTTAGATTTTATCTCAATCCGAGGTCTGAACGCAAAGTTATGGGGCCCCAAAGTTGCAAGAGTCCCAACTTTGGCAATTTCGAGACTCCCATTTGGGAGTCCTGAGACAAAATGCCATTTGGATGTGAACCTTGTGGAGAGGCACAAAGTATACTATAAGGGGGAAGGAGGTGGCTTCCCCCAAGTTTGGGCCATGGTGAGTCTTGTGAGTCCGAATTTGCCCATGGTTCGTCCTAACACCAAAAGTGTTGTAATTATGCACTAACCACCTTGTGTTGGTTTTGTGCAGGTTCTTGTGTGAGTAGTTGAAGTTTTTTAATTCTTCCTAGTCCCATCTCAGAGCTCCAACATGCCCTTCTACCCCTCCAAAGTGCTGCAAGTCAGGGAGTGTGCTCGGATTCCTTACTCTTTCATTGTTTTCAATTTGGACTCACATTTGAGTCCCTTAAGAAGTTGGGAAGTATAATGAACTAAACCATGTTCATTTCAAAACCCATAATGACCTGAAGGTTTTACACATATTAACCTTGATCGGTTAGCAAGGGATTTTGGCAAGATGGAAGCCATTAGTGATACAATGAGAGAAAAATTTGTTGGAACTAGAGAACACTTGTTTACAACAGAAAAAATAGTTGAGGGAAATCAACATTGACATGGAGAATCTTACCTATGAGCTTTGGGTATAGATCTAAGAATTAAAATAAAGATTGGAAACACTTCGTTAAGCACTGAGTAAAATTTCTCAAACTACATATATGGATAACTGGTTGAAGGAGTTTGAAGAATTTTTTTGGACAATGCCTTACTTAAAGTACAAAACCAAACATTGACTGATTAAAAACCCGAAATGGAAGGAATGGTGGCAAAAAATACATGAGATTATAGAATAACAAATTCAAAATAGTTTGGAGATAATTCATGCAAATGAAGAAGCATACCTAAATGAACTAGTTGCATATCAATTACAATTTGATGGCTATATATATGACTGGCTTACTAGTAAACTATGTGAGGTACATGTTACTACTTTTTTTAAAAAATCATTTGTGTAGGTAACGATTATAACTACAAGTTTTTGGAGTGAATTTATTGTCACTACCATTGAGGAACCAAAGCAATCCGAAGAGTAAAATTGGCCATTGTTTCTTGCATTTTTTTTTTGCCCATAGAATTTGTGGAGATGCTTGTTACTCCTAAATGTGTACCATAAGTTATACTAGAGATTGGGGTACAAGCAAAGGTTACCATGATTGACCCTATTACACATGCCTTTGAAAATTTC
>Ga0116228_10000559_pt1 | contig 28443 bp, 16 predicted proteins | sample S1TSphfallax_2_FD_89694 | JGI IMG/M metagenome (GOLD analysis project Ga0116228, IMG submission 89694) | Host-associated microbial communities from peat moss isolated from Minnesota, USA - S1T2_Fc - Sphagnum fallax MG | ecosystem: Host-associated > Plants > Peat moss > Unclassified | place... | reverse complement strand
GGAGGAATAAAAAAGAGAGAAGGTGTGTATTATTGTGGAGGGGGTGGGAGAAAAAAATATTGTTATTTTTGGGTGGGGGGGGGGGGGGGATGAAGTATTTGGATGACTTATGGGCCAATTGTAGTAATAAAATGGTCTTTTCTTGGACTTGCACCATTACAAGTTTCTAAAATGGATGTCAAAATGGCCATAATAGTGTAGCTCACCTTCCTTTGAAGTCACAAAAAAAATAACCAAAGTTTCTCATATCAACATTGTTCCTTGCTCGTATAAAATAAGGACAAACACTCCCAAGTTTCTCATTAGATTCCAAACATGAACAAAAAGTTTAGGGTTTTGGGGAAAATGTAATGTACAAAAAAGACTTGTAGGAATACTAAATCTTAAACTGTAAACCTTAAATTCATAGACTCATTAACCCATAACATTGTACAAGTTTTTTCCCCATTGATTAGACTCCAAGGGAGAGTTTGAAACTTGTGTAAAAAACAACTTGTTCAAATTAGGTGTGTGAAGTTGTTGAGTTCATTACACATTTGTTGGAACTTGGTGGGTTTCCTTTTGAAATGTAGTCCATGCCATTTCTTAAAGGCTTTCCCTCCCCCCCTTTGCTTGGAGTTGAAGGTATAAACTTTATTTTACACCATCCATTTTGAACCCAAGTAACCTCCCCATTCTTTCATTTGTTGTAAATAAATACTCAAGATTGCATCATTATCACTAGAAGAAAAACACAATTTTTTTACTAGTCTCTTCAACTAAATTTTTGTCACAAGCGACATTTGCGATTAAAATCCCCTTAGTTGCCTTGGACAAATCACATGTGATATTAGTTGTAAATAACAAAGGGTATTGGATGAAAAAAAAAATCAACAAATACAAGTTTATCCTTTGACTCCATTGTATACGTATTGTCACATGTGACCAAAATGCAACTATTTTGGTCACTATTGAGGGCAAATGATGTGCTGCCATGTGTTCCAATATTTAATTATTAAAATAATAATAATTATTATTTTGAAATAATCATAGACATTCAATTCACATGCTTGGATTATTTATATTATGACATGTGGCCCAATGTAAATACGCCATGTGGTGCTTTTAAAAAATAATTTAATACAAAATATTAATAATAAGTTGGTAAGTACTTAAGTAGGTACATAAGTAGATGCCAACAAACTTTAAGCTAAATACCTACTTACCTGCTTAAGTAAAAGGTAGGTAAGTAGGTCCTACCTTTCTAGGATAAATAACTATTCATATAGGCAGGTACATAAGTCAATTTAGGTGATCAAACTAGGCACCTACTTAACCAGCTAAATAAGTAGGTAGTTTAAAATTATGCATAATGTTTTTTTGGGTTTTGGGTTAAGCCTTTTGAATGGTTCATCCCATGTGCAAACATTTTTTAATGTGTAATTCAATGATTACATCCCTTGTTTACATAGTGTTCAAACTAAGAATGGAGAAAAAACAATATGGGATAAATTTTGAAGTTGTAACTTCTTCACAAACTAAGTTGTAACTTTAAAGCTTTCTTCATTTTTTTTCCTTTTAGTTTTAAAATTTCTAAACAATTCAAGTACATGGCTCACTTGATAATTAGAGAATCATTTAATTAATGATGTTTAAATTTAACATATGTTTAAAATATAAAATTCAAACTACAAATATTAAGTATTCATTACCAACTATTTAAATAACTAATAACTTCTTAATATTTAACTAATTGGCTATCTAATTAATATCCAACTTCTCAATATATAATTCATAGATAAATAAATAAAATAATAATTTTAAATATTTCTTCACTTTTAAAAATCTGGAAAATTATAAGTAATATAATTAATGTAAAATTAATTAAATTATTATATTAAAAATATTTTTTAAAATATTTATTTTAAAATAAAATAATGAACTAATAATTGATATTTAAAAATAAATTCCTACAAAAATTATTTAATTGTAAAATAAACATAAAATATTGTGATTACTATATAATTACATTTACCATTGTAAAAATTGTTATCGGTCAAGTAAAAAAATAATTATTGGTAATTAATAACTATAAATAGAATACATTAATTTTTTATTAATTTAATATTACTATAAAAAATATTTAACATAGAAACGAGATTTAAAATGTTTTAAAAAATTATTAAATAATAATTTCTACAATTATAATCATTACAATAATTATTTTAACTACACTATAATTTTTCCAAATTTTTAATTCAGATTTAAAATCATAGATTACATGTTAAGAATAATTATGTTCAATTAGACAATGATTATGAAATTACTATAATTAGTTTTATTTGAAATAATTAAAATGATTATAAAGTAATGTAACATTAATTGTAGTAATTGATTTATTTACTGTAAGAATATAAATTATATAATATAAAAATCTATGTTGTAACAACAACTATTTATTGTAACTTATAATTAATAAATACAATCATTTATAAAAGTGATATATTATGGACAAGTAGTTACAAGAAATAAATATTTTAATTTATTATATTAGAATCCATTAATTTAGTTATGGTCATGACATTAATTATTGGAATTAGATTATGATTATTCGAGAAACTTAATTAAAAAATAAATTTAGAAATTAGAAATTATATATATATATATATAATTATCCCAATATTATAATTATAACTTACAAATAAATTAAGTAATTACAATGATATTATGTCACTATAAAATAATAATTATGAATATCAAAATTTATGCTTTTATAATTAAAATTTTACTGTAAATAAGTAAATAATGAGTAATACATACAATTATTTAATGTATATTTGTTTTTAAATAGAGTAATTACATCAACTTTGTTCATTATTTTAATATTATCATAAAAGTTTGAAATAAAATTCTTAATTATAGGAGATAAATTTTCAATCAGGATACAAATTTTTTTTTAATTATTAAAACATAAGTGTGGTAAATAAAATAATTATTTTTTATGATTGAAAACTATCATTTCAATTCATGTGAAATTTTTGTTGTAATCTTATTTATTCATTTTAAATAATAAATAATAAGTAAATTTAGTTACTAAAGTTATTTTAAATTTTTAGTAAAATTATTCTAAAATTTTATGACGTAGTAAAAATATATATTTGTAAGTACATAATTAAATATTATAGTACGTTGGAATGTAATTTTTACTATTATGAAAAATTAATTAATTAACTAAATTGTAATGGATTTTTTAATATTAAAAATTAAAATTATGGATAAATAATTTGAATTATAAATGATTTATCTATTATAACTAATGTATGTGTAAAGTAATTGCTATGATTTTATAATAATTATAAATTAGTTAAATTAATTTTATTGATATTAAAAATATTTAAAAATTTAGTAGAATAATCTTTGTTGGAATATATTTAGTTTATTTGAAATTATAAGCAATTTAATATAATGAAATTAGTATAATTGCAATAATCACATCAATGACTATAATTACAATAAAAATATTATGAATATTATGAATATTAATTTGATATATAAATTAAAATTTATGATTATTGAATTTAATCATAAATCAAATTATTATTATACATGAAAAGAATAAAGTAATTCCAAAGTTAGGTGCATATGTAATAATAATTGAAGCATCACAAAATTTTGTCTGTTAGAGTTTGTTTTTCACGGGTTAACCAAGTTAGAAACACTAGTGGATGGTAGAGGTTGTTAAATAATGAAATTTTGACAATGGGTCGTTTCAAAGAAAATGCATAATAATATATAGAAGTTTATAAAATATAAGTTTCAAATTCCCAATAATTCTACAAATATATATCCTATGCAATGAAAGGAAGAAATTCTTTGAGAGATGTAGAAGAATATTGACTCTAAAGGAGGTCCAAGTAAGAGAAAAACACACCCATGGACACAATTGGACATTAATAAGGTGTAGAACCATAATGGCACCAAAGAAGATGTAAGGACTTGTTCTTAGGATTCAAAGGCAACATGTGAAAGACCTTTGCAATTTTAGATTTGATTGCAAGAAGAAACAAACATGTAATATTGTATGTTCTAATCCTTTCAATGTTTTTCTTTTTGAAGGAAATTGAAAAGTCTAAAGGAAAGCAACGAATAGATTTTTCCCAAGAAATAGAATAGGAGGTATGCATATTAAACTAATATGTGTTTGCACAGAACTGAGTATTTGGTAGAAAATATTCTAATTTTGTAAGTTGACTTAAGATTCTAATGAGTCTTAATGTTTCATTTTGCAAGGAATTAGAGCAAAATGTTCTAGAAGAAGTAAAGGAAAGAACATAGAGCTCTTAGTGTTGGCAAGGGAGGGTTTTAGGGTTTCCATTTGAAGCATAATTGTAATGAAATATTGTATTTAAGGAGAGACACATAGAAAGTGACTTCATTTTGCATTTTTTGGTGAAGGAGGAGGAGAGGGAGGGAAGCTCAAGAGTGTTGGAGTCCATTGGAGAAGTGTCCAAGCTCAAGCTACATCCTCCTTCAACTTATTTTTCTTTGTTTTATTTTGTTTTAAATTTCTTCTCTTTCCTTTCCAAGATAATGAGCTTGGATTCTTGGGAGGAAAGTATGTTGAGCTTGAACTTAATTGCACAAAAATGCACGGCCAAGTTCAAGCTCGGCCATCTTTTTTTTTTTTTTGTTATTTTTTTTCCATTTTCTCTTTTGTAAGTCTACAGCAAGAGGAGTGGCCAAGCTTAAGCTCAACTAATTTGTTATTTCTGATTCCTCCAAATGTTCTTTCGAGAATCCAAATTGTAGCTCGAATTTTCGCAACAAAAAAGGCTAAGCTTTAATTCAACTACGCATTCTTGCATGGCTAAACTTTTGCTTAGCCTTGTTGGTTGTCAAGAAGTTAGGTTTTTCATGGCCATTGATGCTAACTCTTGACACCAAAAAATGGTGCCCAAGATTGTGAAGAACCCAACTTCTTCACAATTAAGGTTTTTTTTTTTTTTCTTGGGGGGGGGGGGGGTTTGTAAGTCTATTGCAACAACAGCAAATGAGCTCAAGTTCGAATTCGACTGCTCTTTTTTTTCTTGATTTTCTTTTCACACAGATTGTTGTGAGAATCTAAGTTGTGTGTTCAACCATGAAAGTTGGCACCAAATGCCATAAAAAACCCAAGTTCTTCACGGCCATTTAATTTTTTTACTTTTATTTTGGTGTTGTAAGTTTATTCTAGGAGGAGCGATTGAGATTGAGCTCAATCGTGTAAGAATGTGTAGCCAAGTTCAAGTTTGGCTCAGTTGTTTTTTTTTTTTCATTAAAATAAATAAATAAAATTGCAAGAATCCAAGTTGTAGCTTGGATTCTTGCAGCAAAAGGTTGAACGTGAGCTTGATTGTGCATTCTTGCACGACCAAACTCACACTCGGCCTTGTTGGTTGTGAAGAACTTGGATTCTTCATGACCATTGACACCAATCTCTAAAAAGAACACAAATTATTCTCTATTTTATTTTTTTCGTTTTTTTTTCAAGTTTGCTGTAGGACAAGTGGATGAGCTTGAACTCAACCTCTCATGCTTGTGCAACCAAGCTCAATTTTGGCCATTTATTTTATTTTATTTAAATTGCAAGTTTTTTTAGTGAAACTTGAACTTGTGTTCCCGTGAAGAATTTGGTCCTTCGTGGTTGTTGGTGCCAACTTTCAACACCAAGAGATGGCGCTGATGGCCATGAAGAACCAAACTTCTTTATTTAAGATTTTTTTTGTTTTATCTTATTCATTTCATATTCACTTTTGTAGCGTTGTTTTATTCATTTTGCACATACTTTTGCAAGGTTCTAAAGGAGCACAACTTGCAATTATGGACGTTGGACAAATATGCTTTGATATTGTTTTTTCTTTTCAACACATTGATGTGAAAAATCCATGATATGTGCAGACATTGGACAACTTGTCTTTTGATAAGACAATTCAAGCTATCTAAATGAACAAGATCAACACCACAACGGTTTTAGAAAAGTATAAAATATTTCCCAAACATAAGGCTAGGATGAACATCCCTCTTTGCAAGATGATATTGATGCATGTAGTCCGCCTTGCCTTGCAAATTAATGTTTTCAAAATGGAACAGGCCTTCCACTCTGGATACCATGAAGGTGACAAGGTCTTTTATGTGTCCTTGTTGAACTAAAAGGGACAAGAAGAGTTTGTTGATGATCATGAAGCTAGTTGGAATTGCCATTGGTGCTCAAAAAACCAAAGGTTTAAAGACTTCCTCTTGGTGGATCTTGATTTGAAATTTCTTTCCAGACATATGTTTTTTGTGTGGGATGGCAACCACATGCTACAAGCTTGGATGCCATCTATTCATCGTGTCCATGGTGATGATGCCTCGTGGCATATCTTTGTGGATTCATCTTGATGGACACCTCTCACAGGCCGGTTGAACTTTTGACAACCATGACAAACTTGAACAAGTAATTCATTAACTCTTATCATTTATTTAAAAACTTGCATGTTAATTTGTTGTAATTTAATGTTGAATGTTCTTAACTTCGATTGTTTGAAAATTTCTTTTTGTGGGAAGGTCTATCGAACTAAATCATGTTCGACCTAACCTCATCCATGATTTTTTTCAAATCCAATCCATTGGTATCATCCTCTAAAGCAATTCCAAAAAGTTTTGCCTACAAATGTGTCTAGGAGATGCCAAAGAAAATCTTAGAAGACTTGGTATTCTTTTACTTATGAGATGTTCTTTGACTACATGTACAAGGTGAACCAATTTTTGTTCCTTCTTATTTTATTTCTATATTTCACCTTACTTGGTAACATTTTTCACATGCCTTGATCTCTCGATAATTTTTTACAACATGAGATTTCAATTGTTGGAAATGTCGATGTGAAGATGTATTATGAAAAGTTCCCCTTGGAGGTTGATTGTTCCCCCATCAAGCTTAAGGAATGGATGGAAAAGGCAATGGAGTAGGTTAAGAAGGACCACTACTTTGTTTTTTGCAAGCACCTTCTTGTGTGTGATCCTACCTTTGGCATGGATTTCCTCAAAGAAATCCAAGTTCATTATGACATGAACTTCAAATTGGAGATGCTCATAGAAAAGCTGTAGATGCTAGCTTACGCACGTGTATTTCTTGAGCAAAAACTTACTTGGCTCAAATAGTGGAATGAATCAAGTGTTATTCGAAAGGCCAAGAAATTTCCTACATTTGGTTTCATGAATGTTTAGTTTGATAAATGGTTCCACAAGGCCACATTTTGGCATCATGTGAACATTTTAATTTAGTTTAGTCTTTGGATATTCCCCATTCTTTTAAATTGTTTTGACACTGATATTAATTTCTTATCTCATGTAGTTGAAGGTGGAAGCTCTCAAGCTCTATGTTTCTACAATAAAATAATTAATTGTCAAAAAATCCTTGGAGTTGTTTATTTTGTTTGTTATATATAGGGGTGGAGGCAATCCATTTGGGAATTCGGCTTTTTCCAAGAATTCAAAACTTGAGATGGAATTTGGAGAAGTAAGAGTTAAAAGCAATAAACTAAGGCAAAGGAGGCTCTCCAAAAAATGTTCTACATGTAAACATCATACACTTATTCCTTGTGTAATTATAGGCCTCATTTTATATAAAAGAACATGGATATTAGTCTAACTTTTGGTTCTAAAAGTTTGGCATTAGTGGCTCGATTTTTACATTCATGTTATAATCTTTAGTTTTCATCCTCTTGTTTTTTGCTATTTAGTACAATCCATTTTAGGGCAGATACTTTTACCATGTTCTTTTCCAAGTTAAAGCGATTGACCAACTTCCACACCTCCTTGAGATTTGGTGTGATCCCAAGGTGGACAACTTTATGTTTTGCAAAGACCTTTTCAAGGATTGGTCATCTTCACACCTCTTAGACTACAGTTGGTACCTTGATTACCCAAAGGACTACACTCCATTGTTAGAATTACCCTTCACAAGATAATTGATCATGGGTTCTAGTCTAGCTTTAGGCATCTTTAATTGCTCCAGTTGAAGTATTTAAAAATAAAGGTAGGAGGAAGGGGAAGGAGTAGGTTAAAGAAACTAAAGACACTCTGGACACAACGGGAAAATATGTTGAGGTTCCTCTGCACGAAAGTACTCCATCTACAAAAATCGCTCCTCCTCCAAGTTCTCTAAAGGTGGTGGTTCCTTCTCCTCCACATTACACCCCCACTCGGCCTACCTAGTGTAGTTCTATATAATAGGCCAACTAGATGGCATTGCATTGCCCTTCCATCATTCCCTTTTCAATGCATTTTCAATCCTTCCTTTTTTGTAATCAATTATTGGTTTTCTGATTTCATCTTTTTTTTGTATGCAAGCAATTCCTAAAGGCAAGGTGAGCCTTGTCCTTGCGGATGTTCCATAGGACCTTCTTGTGCCATTTGTTTTAGCTTCCCCAACAAAGATTCCTATCTAGAACATGCTATTTGAAGATTATGTGGTCTCCGTTTTCAACTTCGTAAATAAGTTCCTAAGAAGTGATGGGGCATCTTGCTTTTCCACCCTAACGATCTCCATGTTCTGAAGAAAATTAGATAATATCTGGAAAGCTATAACTTCCAAATGTGAATGAAGTGGGCAATTGTTAACTCTTTACCACTTACTAGCTCAGAGGACCCCTCCACGAAGGTATTGATCCAATTTTTTTCATGTTTGCAAGTTTCCAATTTTTTGCATGTCCCCCTTCTCATTGTTTTATCCTCTAGAATATTACAGACCTTGTTGAGTAGGGTTACTCTACTCGTGAGGGATCCTGACGAGTTGAGTCCATAGTTGAACTCTTTTGCATTCTCCCCTATGTTTAATGACTTATTACAAAAGGGGGTCAATGTTTAGAATGAGGACATCCTTTACAATTATCATAACATGTCTTCCATGAGTAAGTCCAAAAATGGAAGGCCATTTTGGATGGCCAAGAAGATTCATCCTGTGATTTTTCAAGCATTGATAAAAACCTACTTTCAATTGATATCCTTGATAATGGACTTATTTGCCTCTATAGGTTTGCTCAAATTCCTTTCATGTAATTCTTTCCTTGCCTTCATTCCCATTTTTGTTTCTTTCATGCTCTAATCAGGTAATAGCATCAGAGCTTTCCAGATCCTCCAACGTCATATTCTAGTTTTTGAGCCAGACATGGAGGTGTTTGAAGAAATGTTGTAGCCGCTTGTTGAGGTTCCCAACCATGTAGGAAAATGCCGCATTATACGATTAGATGATGAGGACTCCCCACCACCAAAACGGTCTAAATGGAGCTTAGATTGTGAATAAAGGTATTTTTTTGTCTCTTTTTCAAATTTATTGTTGTGGATTCCTCTTTATTTTTGCTACTTGTCACCTCTTGTACTCTTGCAGAAGGCTTCCATTGCCTACTTCCATAGGTCCTTTTTTTTTTTCAATGAAAGATTTATAGTTTAATCCATCTAAAAACTTATTACCTTCATATGTTGAGGCTAAAGCCTAGGTCATGGCTTCCATGATCTCACCACCTGGCATTAAAAAACATGTTAGGTATGATCCTTATGTTAGATCTCTAGTTGATGATGGGGCCATTGAATGAGGTAGATCCTATTTGTTGAGCTCGGGAGTGGATCATTAAGTCCTTGAATCCTATGTGTGATCCTATGTTTGGGTGGAGAGCTCAATTTCATTGCTATTGTTTCTCTTTTAACAATTGTTGTAATCAATATTTAGCTTCAGATTGTTTTTCCATCCAAAGACCTCTTGATCCCTTGTACCGTATTTATTTGATTTACTTCATTCTACATTTTTTTTCTCCTTTCCTCTTCTAATTGTGCATGATCCATTATCTAACATTCTTCATTCAAGTTTTTCTATTCTTAAAACATAAATGTTTTTTTCAAGAATTGATGTTTAATGCACAAAATGCATAATCCATTATGACACTTTTGATTCATGCCAAAATAATGATTTCTGTTATTTACTTCCTTCGTTGATTTTTGTTGACCACTCAATGAATTCTCAGTGCTTGTAATTCTTTTGTTGTATTTTATATGTTGAATTTGTTACCAATAATGATATACTTTTATAGTCCAGACTTTTATTAATCCATTATAATTTTGAGTGGCAATATATTGAAGGTCATTCACATGTATGCAACACCTTATTGTTCCTTGTACACGACTTTCAATTATTTTAAATCCTTCTTTATTATAAAGGAAATGAAATGCAAAATTTGGGATATCATTTTTGCTAAATATCTCAAAATGTGAAGCCTATTTTTTAACCAATAGTATCGTCTACTTAAATTAACCTATGCAATCTTTTGTGTTATTTTTTCCCCTAATATTCTATTCAAAGATAGTAAACATATTACTTTGTTACTTCAAAAACGCATATCGGTTCAAAAAACATGTTCTTCATACATCTTTTCATGCATCATATCCTCGAAAAACCATGTCTATAGATACTTGTTAACCTCTCTTGCTAGGGTTTGCAATTATTGTCAATTTCAGAGGCATCCATAGATTCTACTTCAAATATATTGAGCAAAGCTAGGTTCCATTGGTGAGTTGTTCAGTTTGTTGGAACCCATTGTAGATTGTGGTGTAAGCATGAAGGTCATGTCTTTCGAATCTATCTTTGCATATCCCTAGAATGGTGGGAGAATATTCTTTAGCTCCTCTTTTGAGTTTGTCATTACATCTTGTGTGTGTGGTGGGGAGCTTTCCTTTTCCTTTGGGCTTCTAGTAATGCAACTGGTCAATACCAGGGAATCCAACTTTCTATTGTAAGTGATTATTAATGTTTCATATTCGTTGTCATAAGTGTCAAAAATGTTCCTTTACCAATTTCATAGCAAGAATGATTCATTTATTTTCCTCTTAACTTGAAATCCGAACATGTAGTCACGCTATTCGTGAAACCATGTTTTATACTTCATATTAGTCAAGTGTGTTGGCCATGGATTATCTTTAGGAGGTTGTTGCAAGTTATTCAAAAACTATGGGCAAAACATTTTTATCATTGTCTCATATATATTGTAATCCTACAAGTGGTTATAAGATGCCCAATACCCAACCTCTACTTGGAACTTTGCATTTATACTCTTAAACTTTCTTCTATTTTTCGAAGGGTAATTATCCAAATCCCTCAATGTTTGACAATGATGCATGGGATATGGATATCATGACATTGTGGAAATGAGTAATTCTACTCAAAACTTGTTTTCTTTGATTACTTTTTGGAAGTTCACTGAAAGATTCTAAACTTTACTTGTGCAATGTTACAAAATTTTAAACATCTCCCAAAATCCAAAATTTTATAGGGTTGTTTTGAGATTACTACATTTAATGGCCTTTTGAAAATTTTCCTTTTTTTTTGGACCATTTGGATGGGACTAACTACGTTAAAATGTTATAATTAATAAAACAATTATGTTTCTTATTTGTGTCATGCGTTGTCACAACCTTAACGTTGGGCTTGCAAAGGTGCAAGCTGAGAGTGAAACCCATGAATCACATTTCATGCTCACAAGAATGTAGGAGGGTGTGAGGGAATGAGTGCACACACTCCCAAGTGGGCTCCCACTTTGAGAATTATAGTTTCAATGGACTCTTGAATCTTTAGAAAAAAAAATTAAGGGTCAAAACTCATTGGATTGAAAATTTTCCTTATATCATTGGAAATTTCTTGAAATGTAAATATCTAAAATGGGCTTGCATGACCCATTTGAGTATTTAAAACACAAGTTATGGCCAAAAGAAAGGTTGGGAGTCAAAGAACCAATTTGACTCCTAACCACTAAAAGTTAATAATTGTTCTAAAATACATGCAAGCAGGTGGTGTGTCACATATTTTTAGAAAGCTCTTGACAAGGGCTACAACTTTTCTTTAGACCTCACTTCAATCGAAGGTCTACATAAGAAGTTATGGCCTTCCAGAGTTTTAGGAGTCCTGATTTTGAGAATTTTGACATTCTCAACTTGGGAATCCTAGGACAAAATGACATTTGGATATAATCCATGTGGCTAATCACAAATAACACTATAAAGGGGAAGGTGATGGCTTCCCCCAAGTTTAGGTCGTGGTGAGTCTTGTGAATCCATGTGTGTTCATGGTTTGTCCGTGCACCAAAAGTGTTCCAACTATGCATTAACCAACTTGTTGTTTAGTTTGTGCAAGTCCGTGTGAATAATTGAGCCGCTTGTCATTCGTCCTAGTCCCCATCCTAGAGCTCCAACACACCCCTTCTACCCCCGAACTGCTACAAGCTAAGGAGTGTATCCACACTCCTTTTTCCATTGTTTGCACCTTCAAACTTACATTTGAGTCTTACAAAGAATTTGCAGGTGCATCATGCATGGTGGGTGTAACATGTAGTTGTGATCACTTCAATAGCCTTTTGGCCTTATGTGGCTTCATACTTTTTTGTTTGCATTTTTGTTTCCATGCCATGTGTCTAGTTCATGCCCTCTAACGACTATTATTTTTATATTTCATTGCACTCCTACATAGACTATCATATCAAGTGTGAAACATTCAAAACATTTTCCATGCTTCAATTGATATTTGGATATATAAGAGGTCATTAAATATAGTTTATGAACTTGTGAGCATAAACATGAATGCATGAGTAGGATTGAAATAAAATATAAATTGAATGCACAACATAGCAAACATGTGGGAACATGTTTGTTTCCTAAGATATTTGAAGTTGTTTAGTCAAATTCTACATTTAAACCAAACATGACAAATATTGGTTATCATTGGACCATTTGGTTTTTGTTGGAAAGTTTGAAATAATTACATATGTCATAACAACTCCAAATGGAACAACTACATTTGTCTCAACAACCACAACATCATGTATATGATTTGATTATCATTCTTTTTTTGGATTTTTTTTTGGATTTTTTATCTTAACAATCACTACATATTTGTTCAAGAATACTCACATTCAACCATAATTTTATTTTAATTTTTCATAAATAAATATTTCCTTTTGTGATATCATATTTTGAACAAATATTCATCTTCACATGTCTATTGAACTACAATTCAATGTAAATAATAGGATTTTGGTTTCTCATTCAGTTTTTGAATCATCGTTTTTTTTGTTATCATATGTGTCCCATGGTTCTGTGGCTAGCCTTATCATCCAACAATTAATCGATTGTTTTAGGATTTTGTTCCTCAATTCTTGTGGAACCCAAGCTTGCCTACTTGGAGTTACATAAAGTCATCATCGAGGATTCATGAATTATGTGGATAGAAAATTCCCAAGTGCTACCAAGTCCTTTGTTGACATATTGTTCAATAAGCTTGTGAAAAAATACTTTGGAATTGGTTTTTTTAAACTCACACATTTTTTGAAAAAGTCCATTGCATGTGTAAACATTACCAAATTGTAGTCCATATCATTATTTGAAATGTTCACAATTTGTTTCATTATAGAAAGACTTTCTTTGTCCATCTTCACATTTGCCCATCACCATGCCACCCATTCTTCTATTTTGTCAATTACCCTCTTCCATGTGTTCCCCATGTTTTAATTTCAAGCAAATATTTGAGGGGGCTAGCTTGGTATCATCTCTTGGATATTCCAATGGTTTTTTTGTCATCTTGCAAATTCTTTCTAGTATGCTTGTGATTAACACGTATTCAATCATAGATTCCAAGGTGTTTGATTTGACAATTGATGAAAATTTTCTTTTTGCCATTGTAATAAAGAGGTTTTACAATTACAAGCACACAGTTGAGGAAAAGAGGATGCAACTAGAAAATACCCATGTAAATAATGCAAATTGAGGTATTCTACATACAAATTAGTAGTAGAGAGAAAAAGAATGCAATTTCATTGTTCAAGTCACCAAGGGGTTGAGAGAGTAAATGAAAATAAAAAAGAGATTTTAATGGCAAGGTGTCATGGGGTACCTGATATTGTTTCAATTTCTAATGGTCACATAGTTTTTTGTGGTGGATAGGTAGTGTTTGAATTGGCACATACCTCTTGGTGGGTCAACAAGTTTATGTGCCATTGAATTTGATGTAATCTCATGTTTTATATGGTTTGGATGTTGCAAAGCTGGAATATGAAATACTAGTTCAAGTGTAATTTGAACATTTCGCATGATGAATTTTTCATAATAAACCAACATAAATTTATTGTATCTTATTTCTTTTGTTTGATTTTTTGCAAAACAAAACTTGTTGCAAATATTCATGAAAAAGTTCATCCATTTTCATTTTCCATACATATTTTCATCCATAAATATCATTCATTTGTGACATGTGGAAAAATAATTTTCCACATCGCCAAGTATTTTATCTTAGGTGTATAAAATATTCTTTAAATATCATGTCCATGTGGGAAAAATATTTAAAAAAAGATTCGATCTTGCTCCCTTGCTCATGTTCATGAAATAACATCATGCGTTAAAAGCTACCAGGTCTTGTGCTATTAACCAATTTTCTTGGAGTTTTTCTAGTTATAATAGTTTATTAGTTAAAATTTTAACGGGTGTTGGATCATGGATCTACCTTAATTTGGATGGTAATAATATGTGCAGTCCATTAACAAGTCAAAATGGAGTGATCGATTCCAACCTTAAAATCAATTTTATAAAATAACAAATTGTGGACAAGGGTTCATCCCAGTTAATTTAGTTCTTGTTCACCAATTTTGTGAGCAATGTATCAAAGACTTTGTTAGTTTAAGGATATATTGTTAGTACATGTTTTCAACTTGTCCATTCCCTTATGGATATTAGATTGTAGAGCTGGTATGCCTCAATATAAAATGATCAATTACATAAGAAATGGCATCGTTGAAAATTGGGTACCTTGATCAGTGATAATGGTCAATGGATAATCAAATCGAATGAAAATGTGGTCATATAATTTTTTTGCTATAACAACAATTATATTGGTGTGCAAAGTTCTTGCCTCCATCCACTTAATGCCATAGTCATTAACAACTAGAATGTACCAATTGCTAGAATAACAACTTGTTAGTTCAATAAGGTTTATGATATCCAATCCCCATTTTTAAAAAGGTTTTTCAAGCAAAATAGTAGTTAGCTTAGCCATATTTTGTGCTAACAAGTTATTTGGTTTTTGGGATAAGTCACAAGTTTGACAAAATTCATGAACATTTTTGTTCATGGTTGGCCTTCAATAACTAGCATCAAGAATTTTCCACTAATGTCTAAGGCAAAATGGCCTCTTCTAACTCCACTATGCAACTCTTGTAGTATAATTAACACAAGTTCCAAGTTGCAAAACATGACAAAACTTGTTACCTTGTCCAAATTTGTAAAGTACTCCATTTTGTAACACAAATAGCTTAGCTCTCTAAGCCAAGTATTGTTTATGTGAAGTAGTAAATCTTTATGGGATCATCCCTTCCAACACGTAGTCATAAACACTTGGTAACCACTTTGGTTGTAATGTGAGCATGTGAGCATTAGTGGTTTGATCGAGTACACCAACCAATTTTGCTTGGTTGGGAAATCTACTCAACACATTTGCCATTAAATGGGATTTACCGAGCTTATAGACAATCTTGAAGTTATACTCCAAAAATAACATCAAGCACCTAGCTATTCCACCAAAAACTTGTGGTTTATTAATTAAGTATACAAAGGCCATGTGGTTAACATAAAATACAAACTCGTTATCCAATAAATAATGTCTAAATTTATGTAGGGCATAGACCATAGTTAGGGCTTCCTTTTAAGTAGTAATATATTTTCTCTCAATTGAGTTTAATAATCTAGAGGCATACATAACTGGTTGGTCAAACTTATTGGTTGGGTTTTGGGCAAGTATGGCTCCTATTGCTAGTTGAAATAGTATGAACATGAAATTCAAGCTCCCAATTTGAACTAATCAAAAGGGCTTGTACATATTGGTTCTTAATCTCCTCCTAAGCATTTTGGCACTCATCAATCCATTAAAAAACTTTAGACTTTTTGAGCAATTTGGTGATTAGTGACATAATTGAGGCAAAGTTTTTGATAAAACACCTATAGAACTATGCCATCCCACTGAACACTTGGATTTCATGGGGGGTAGTAAGTATTAGCATGTTTACTAGGGTTTCAACTTTCTTAGGATCCATGACCTTGCCTTCTTTAGACATTGTGAAACCTAGGATGGTTCGTAAGAACACCATGAATGCACACTTGTTTGGGTTTAAACCAATACCAAACTTTTTACACTTAAAAAAACATTTTTTGATTTTTTCAAGATGAGTTGATAGGTCATTAAAAATAGAAAATGCACCAAGGAATATCTTCTTTTTGGCTCTCCTTTGCTTTAAATGTTGTTTTTTTCTTAACAAGTTTTTCAACCTATTCTTCTATAGGTGCTTTACCTTTCTGTTTCATCGTAGCTTTGGTTCTTGATCTTGGGTGTTGAGAATAACACTGCAAACATGTTCTTCAAAAAGTTCTTGAAAAAACTCTTTTCCACTGTCCTTGTTCACAGGTTGCTGCAACTTCTTCCATAGGTCTTGGTTTAGGAGTTTGCTCTAACTACTCCTCAATAATAGGTTGAAATAAGATTTCAACCTTCTTTTTTGAGTTTGAAATAATAATCACTTGTGGTGTTGGTGTTGGTGTTGGTGATGTTGTAGTAATGGTGGTTTTTTTAAGAAAATTGAAAGTTGTTTTTAATTCCTCTTCCAACTCCCTACTTTTATGTTCTTGTTCAAAAAAAATTATTTCCTTTACTATGGGTGCATGCAAAGCTAGTGGTTCTACATAAATCGCTCCAATCAGTCTGACTTGTTCCATTATTTCCCTTTCTATTTGTTTTTTTAAAAAAGCTTTAACTTTTTTCTCAAGTTCTTTCTCCCTTGCTTTTTGTTTTAACTTCTCTAAAATGCTTTCACTCATGGCCTATGATAGTATGAAGAAATAAACAAGAACAAAGAGGCATATTAAAGGATGCAATGGTTTTTTATATTGTTCATCTAGTAACAACCCTATGGTTATGAATAGATGTGAACTTTAGGGTTACAGATAATTAGGATATAGACATTAATAATTTCTTCACTAAATGTCTCGTTTTGATTTCATGGAATGCTTTGGCTATTGCCCTCTAATAGGTGGGAGGTCCATTTTTAACACTAAATAACATCACAACCCACACAAAAGCCCCCCAATTTGTTAGAAAAATGGTTTTGTGTTGGTTTTTTAGTGCAATTTATATCTAATGATATCTAGAAAACCTATCCAAAAAGGTATACACTTCATGCCTAGGAACTATGTTAATGACTTCATTCGTGAAAAGTAATGTGTATGGGTCCTTCCTTGTTGCTATGTTGAGCTTCTTGAAATCAACACAAAATTTCAACTTCCCATTCTTCTTGGAAATAACCACTATCAATGGTAACCATGTTGTCTCTTCAACCGGTTTAGTGAAACCAAGTAGCAAGTAACTTGTTTATGTCTTGTTTAATAATGGAAACATAATTAGGATTTGACTAGTACCTTGCTCAATGAGTAGGTGGTATTGTGGTATCAAGTTCAATCCTTTATTGAATAATATTCTCTAGTGGAATAGCCTCCAAGCCTTTGTATGTCCAAGTAAAAATGTCTTCAAACTCCTCTAGAAGCTCAATTAATTGTTTTGTGACAATTAGTTTAAATGAAACATTTACTTACACATGTTGCACATTCTCCTTGGTGCCCAAATTGACTTTAGTCAATTGTTCTTCATGAATTACTTTTTAACCAACTATGGTTAAATCTTGTATTCACTCATGAACAATGATGATTTCCCCCACTTTTGGATAGAAAAGGTGTTTGATTTATATTTGATTCATTAAATATCAACAACCATAATATAAAGGTTCATTTCAAGAAGGACAATTGAACCATAATAAAAATGCTTAAGACTAAAAATATATTAGAAAAGGTGTTGAAAGGACATTTAGAATAACATTGTTGCAACCCTAGCCTTGGGTTCATGACCAAGGCAAAGGTTTGCAAAGGTGCAGGCCAAGAGTTAGCCTAGGAGTCACATTTCATGCTCCTGGGAGTGCAAGAAAGTGTGAGGGAATGAACACCCACACTCCCAAGTGAGCTCCCATTTTGGGAGTTAGAGTCCCAATGGACTCCCGAATCTTCAAGGGGCCATTTTAGGGATCAAAACTCATTGGATTGAGAGATTTTTTATATCATTGGAAAGATCTTGGAAGGTAAATGTCTAAAATAGGCTCGCATGACCACTTGGGGTATTTAAAACATAAGTTATGGCCAAAACAAGGGTTGGGAATCAAATTGGCAATTTGATTCCTGACCATTAAAAGTCGGGAATCGCCTTGATTTCCTTGCGTGCAAGTGGCGTGCCACATATTCTTCAAAAGCTCTCTTCAAGGGCTATAACTTTACTTTAAACCTCACCTCAATCAGAGGTCTACACACAAAATTATGGGCCCCAAAGTTGTGGGAGTTTTAATTTAGGGAATTTCAAGATTCCAACTTCGGAGTCCCGGGACAAAATGACATTTGGGTGTTGGCCATGTGGCCAAGCACAAAGAATACTATAAGGGGAAAAGGTGATGGCTTCCCCTAAGTCCAGGCCGTGGTGAATGTTGTGAGTCTGTGTTCGCTCGTGGCTCATCCGTGCACCAAAAGTGTTCCAACAATGCACTAACCAACTTGTTGTTTGGTTTGAGTAAGTATGTGTGAGTAATTGACTTGCTTGTTACTCTTCCTAATCCCATCCTAAAGCTCCAACACGCCCTTCTACCCCCGAAGTGTTGCAAGCCAGGGAATGCACTCCAAGTCCTTCTTCTATTGTTGTCACCTTTGGATTCTAATTGAAACCATCAAAGAGTTTGGGGGTGCATCAATAACACAATTTTGGTAGTTAGGGTAACAAAATTTATGTGGAATAAAATGTAATAAATAATGGACATGGAATAAGTGGAAGTAAGCAGCAATAGATGTACATTGTACCATTGGGCATGTTGAAGGCCATGAAAAAAAATGTAATTAAAAAAAAAATGATTCCATAAACATTTGGGGACTTTCAAGTTGGAAGTCCCAAATTTCCAAAATTGGAATTCTTGCCATTTAAAGGCCCATAACTTCTTGTGAAAACCTCCGATTGAAATGAAATTAAAGGCAAAGTTGTAGCCCTTGTCAAGAGCTTCCCAACAATATTTGGCATGCTACTTGCACACACATAATTTAGGGCGATTCACGACATTTAATGGTCAAAAGCCAAATTGACACTTTGACTTTTAACCTTTCTTTCAACCATAACTTGTGTTGTAAGTATTCAAATGGATCATGAAAGCCCATTTTAAACATCTGTGTTTTGAAAAAATTTCAATGATATAAAAAGTCTTCAATCTAATGAGTTTTAGCCCTTCAAATTGTTCTTTAAAAATTTGGGACTTCATAGGAATTCTAATTTCCAATGTGGGAATGCACTTGGGAGTGTGTGGGCTCATTCCCTCACACTCTTTTGCACTCTTGCAAGTTTGAGTGCGACTCTTGGGTTGCACTTTTTGCTTGCACCTTTCCATGCCCTTGTTTTGGTCGCGAGCCCAAGGTTAGGGTCATGACAAATGAGGTTGGGTGGAGGCCTTGAATCGTATTTTTGATTAAACCTTGAGGTATCATGAGCAACTGGCTTCAAAAGTGAAACATGAAATATGGGATGAACCTTAAGGTTTTTTAGTATTTTAACTTGTAATTGTTAGGAATTTTTTTCCAACACTTTGAATGGGCATGCATATGGGCCCAAGAACTTCTAGCTCAAACCTTTTAGTGACCAATTCCTATTTTAATGTTTAATCACACTTTGTTTCCTTGTTCAAAATCACCTCACATTGAGACTTGTACGCAAAATCCTTGTACCATTTTTGTGCCTTTTGAAGATCAATTTTGGCCATATCCCACAAGTGCCACCTTTTTTCATCAAGTTGTGTGATCATTGGCACTTCCTCATTTGCATTGTTCGAGGGTTGCCCATTCACAACCTAAGTCGTAGGCATGATTAATGACTTGTCCATCACCGGTGTGGCCTTTGTTGCCAAATGCTCTGAATTCTTGTAGCAAAATTCAACCAACTCCAAATGATCCACCCAATTTTGTTAATATGCTGCCACATAATTTTTAAAAAAAAATTGGATAACTAAGTTCACCCTCTCAATTTGCCCATCTATTTGGGGTCAAAATGAGGTGCTCATCTTGAGCTTCGACCCCCATGCGCTTCCACAATATTCACCAAAACTTGCTTGTGAACTTGGGATCTTGATTTGACACAATGTCCTTGGGGAGGCCATGATGCTTGAACATGTGTGTGAAAAACAAACTTCTTGTGTCTTGGGTCATAACACTTTCCTTAGTGGGAATGAAGTTTGCCATGTTGTTAAATCAATTCACCACCACCATGATCACATCAAATCCCTTTGATGGTGGCAAATTCACCATGAAGTCCATAGACACACTTTCCCACGGCCCTTCAGGCATTGGTAATGATCGCAACAATCATGTTTATTTATTATTGAATGTTTGATTTTGCTAGCAATTTAAGCAAGTCTTCATGTATTTTTCCATGTTGTCATCAAATTAGGCCAATATTAAGCCTTCTTGAAAAATGTTATATTGAGAATTCAAGCTCAACTAATTAGGTTTCATTAGTTATTAGAGTTCAAAAGTAATTAAGTTACTTTCACAAGGTTGAATTACTTTTTTTTACTTAAATTAGTTTGGTTATTTGTGGTTTGGTCTTGTAGTTAAATACCTTGGTGTTGATGGTTTGTTCCTTTTTTTTTCATTACACAAGTTTGTGTATTTCATGTGACAAGAACCTTGAGGAGTTTTTGATGTTATGTTTTGTGTTGTGAACATCATGTTTTAGTTTGATTTCAATAAAGATTTATGTTTGCACTTGAATAGATCTCCTATTTGTTAACATGGTATTAGAGCTTAGGTTGTTTGATAAGAAAGTTGAAAGAGATCTAGAGCTAAAAAGACTCTAGAACTAGAACTTGAGAGTGTTTCGTAATATCATAGAAGTTTGTCAAGTGCGAAAAAGAAACATGGAAAGGAAATAATGTGAAGAGAAAGAAAAGAAAAGAAAAGAAAAGAGGTGAGAGGAGATCAACATATTTAAGGTTGTGGAAGTCAAATCTTTAAATCTAGATCTAGATCTATTGTGAAAAGATCTTGGAATGAAACTTTAAAAGATTGTAGAAGACTATAAGACGCTTCTATTTTCAAAATTCCAAAAGAAAAGGATTTGTTTTGTGAGAGCTATGAGCTTTTGAAGATTTTGTGTCATATCTGGTTTTTTGGTCATATCTCCTTTGTTTAAGTTTTTTTGGATCTACACATTTGGGATCTACATATCATAAAAGATTATATATGTAAGAAAAATTTCAAGTCATTTGGATACACATTGAGAGATATTCAAGTATCTAAAGTTTTAGTGTCAATTTTGAAGTTAATTTCTTTTGAAAATAATAACTCTTTGTGGTCATCATCAATAGATTTGATATTTTGAACAGATATAGAAGAAATATGTTGAATGTGTCTCCCAAAATTTCAAGGAGTTTGGAGTTGTTAAGAGCGAGTTGTAAATCATTTTGTGTTTAGGTCCTAGTTTGAAGTGACTTCAAGGAAGTAGCAAGATCTCTCATTTTGTGAAGTTAAATGAGCTAAAATTTTGAGAGATGGTAGTAGACATAATTTTTCATGGTTTAGAAAAATTTCAAATCAATCCAAGGTCATATGTGAGCGTTGTAGCTTTGCAAAGTTGTTGTGACACAAATTTACATTGAGAAGACATCAAAACAATTTTTGAAGTGGAGCAAATACAACTTGGGAGAACTTGAAGGAAGAAGTTTGAAGATTGGGAAGTGCAAATACATTATCAAGACCTTCATACAAAAGTTTGGTATGTAATCATGTATTTAACACCGTACAAAATATTATACGATATATGTACATATACGTAAAACCTATGTATAGTATAGAATTTCATATAATACTCAAGACATACATACATATGCAAGGTGCATCTTGTTCAACCTTAACCTTAACCCTAATCTTAGAACTCTAAGGAAGGAAAACCTTAATCCTAGTCCTAAAAACCCAAGGAAGGAATTAAAATCATTTGTGAAACCCCAAGAAGACATTGAGTGTTGCCTTGAGAGATGGCGGATGGTCTTTCTCAAATTGCAATTGAGAAATTAGACAAGAACAATTTCTAAGTGTGGAAATTTAAGATTATGAATTTCTTGATGGGGAAAGGTTATTGGGAATTCATAATTGGTGATGAAATAGAACCTCCTCTCTTAAAAAACCTCACACAACAACAAATTCAAGCCAATAAAACTTGGCATGAAAAAACAAGGAAAGTCTTATATTGGCTTTCTATGAGTGTGTCCGACTCCATGATTGTGCATATTCAAGATGAAAAATCACCCAAACAAGCTTGAAATACATTGGTGAAGATGTATAGCACCAATACACAAGTTCACAAAATGCAACTTAAGAGTTGCATAATCTATAGAAAAACAAAATGAACATCAGTGATTATTTTACAAAGGTGAAAAACCTTGCAGATGTTCTTGCATCTATAAGAGCCCCTATAGATGATGAAGATCTAGTGGCCATGACCTTGAATAGTCTCGGAAAAGACTATAGTTAATTTCATATTTTAATTACAGTTCAAGAAACATTTCTTGATTTTTAAGACTTAATAAACCTTACTTATAAGTGAAGAGATGAGAGTTGTTGGTACCTCATCCAATGGAGGATCACAAGAAAGTGTTTTCTACTCAAATTCTAATGGAGGTAGAGGTGCTAAAACCTCATTTTGAGGCCAACATGAAAGCTAACATGGTGGACATCATTAACATAAATGGTAATATCATAGAAGTGGACAAGGAAACTTTAAAGGAAGAGGAAGTTGTGGAGGTCGTGGTGGAAGTCATTGAGGTCAACAACCAAATAGTGATTCAAATTGTTATTATTGTGGGAAACATGGGCACATGGCAAAGAATTGTTATCAAAGGGAGCATGATGCATGAAATGGAAGTTGCAACAAGGGAATTATGCATCAACTAACAATCAAGGTGATGAGCAATTGTTTGTGATGTAGCACATGGCAAATTCAATGATAGGAGGTGTATTAAAAAATAATGTTTAGTTTGTCGATTCTATAGTTTCAAACCACATGACTAATAATGGAGAATGGTTTAGAGACACAAAGGATTTGAAGACACTAGGGTTTGTGGAAACTAGTGATGACACTACACATCCCATCACACAAATTAACAAAGTGCCATTGTCCATGCAAGATGGGCAAACAAAGTATTTGAAAGATGTATTTCATGTTCTAACCATAACAAAAAATCTGATCTTCGTAGGCCAAATGGTGGAACAAGGTTTACATGTGACATTCAACTTAAATGGATGTTTTGTGGAAGACATGAAGAACCAAGGCAAATTGATTGCTAAAGGGGAAAGGAATGGACGAATGTTCACCTTGGATGTGAACATGCCTGAAGTGAATTCCATGTTATTCACACATGGGAAAGGAGCTGGAAACATTGGAGTTTGGCACAAACAAGTTGGCCATGTTAATCTCCAACATCGTAAGTTGATGAATGAACAAAATCTTGTTGGAGTTTTTCTTAATTTGGAATAGAAGAGGTGATGTCAGAAATTTATGAAACATGTTAATTCGGGAAGCAAGTTAGGCATCCATTCCTAATTCAAACAACTCATGTAAATTCCAAACCTTTGAAAATGATCCACTCAAATGTGTGGACCACAAAGACAAAATCCATTGGAGGATGCAAATACTACGTGAGTTTCATTGATGACCACACAAGGAAGGTGTGGGTCTATTTCATGAAATACAAAGGTGAAATGTTTCAACATTTTTTGAATTTCAAAGCAATGGTGGAGAAGGAGAAGGGTGTGAGTATCAAGTGTTTAATGTCCGATGGAGGGGGAAGGTATTTCTCAAATGAATTTAGTGAATACTTGAAGGAGCATGGAATTCAAAGGAAATACTCATGTAGTTACTCCTCACGACAGAATGGAGTTGTTGAAAGGAAAAACAAGCACATTGTAGAAATAATACGTGCCATGTTGAATGAAAAAAATTTGCCAAATTACTTGAAATGGTAGCAACTGTAATCTATATCATGAATTAAACACCCACATCAACAGTTCATGACATGACACTTGAAGAAAAATTCACAAGCAAGAAAGCAAATGTTTCACACCTTATAATGTTTGGTTGCATTGCATACGTGCATGTTCCTCATGAGAAAAGATCAAAACTAGATCCAAAAGCTGATAAATGTATCTTCATTAAATATTCCTTAGAACAAAAAGGATATAGATGTTTCAACCCTTCCACTTGAAAGTTGCAAGTGAGTAGAGATGTTGTATTTGATGAGATGGTTAGCTGGTACTCACCATTGAAGATAACAGAAGATGGAGAAGCTAGAAATGGTGATGTTTCATTAAATGTGGACAAGAATCACAATTAATTAGTGGACCACAAGAGTCTTCAATTAGTGGGTCCAGTAGCATTTCATGGAAAGGAAGATTAATATCTTCAAACATTGTAAATGGTAGTTCTCAAACATCATCTAGAAATTTTCATGTAGATGATGAATCAAGTGATTGAAAGAAGAATGTGGGTGAAGAATCAAGAAACGCTTTAATTACTACTCCCAAAGCTCGAATGGCCAAGAAAGCTTTGAAAACACCTAACAATAACAATGGAGTACGAAGATCCACACGAGTCAAATACCTTGTATAAAGACTCACATATGATGGTGTGAGCCATACCGACATGGCCACAGCTGGTAATCTCAATGGTTAAGAATTGTGTTAGGAGTATTCGAGTGTGGTGAGGTTATTAGGGGGGTTTAACAACTTTGTGTTAGAATAGGGGTTGATGAGTACGCATAGGGTGTGGGGGGGCTATTTTGTTTTCTGAAATACAATATTGGTTGGTTTAGTTATTTTCTTTAACAAAAAGTTGGTAAACCATAGTTTTAGAACTTTATTAGCGTAAGTAGGGGTGAGAAATCTCTAGAAGGTTAGGGAAAGAAAAACAAACACCAAAGTTCATGGTGTACAACAACACATTGGTCTAGTATTAATATTTAGCAAGTAGCAAGGATGTTGGGAATTTATGAAGTCGAGGTAGGGGGTTAGTGAAAGGCCCAATAGAGATAGAACAATCTTCAAGCCGTAGGAATGTAGGATTGATTCAAATCAGCTTAATGATTAAATAGACAATGTGATAGTGTGCCAATGATAACATGAGTTTCGTAAGGACCGAAACATTTAGTATGAGTAAGCTAGACAAGGAGCTGCAAGTACATGTTAAGTCCTGGCCTATGCCATAGTTCATAACTGTAAGAAGTCTAGAATGCGTCAAATGGTACGAACTAGGTAGTCCGCCTTGCCGTTAAGAAATAGTCGACGAATCGGACTGCGCAACTAACGATAGTGTCCAATGCCGGGAACTGAAGACCAAACGAAGATAGAAGTGTCTTTGGTTTCATAATAACCTTCACAGACAGTTTCGGGTTCGTCACCGGAAACAAGGTCAACTTGTAACAAGATCACCAGGGTGCGGGAGTTTGGCGAAATACGATAGTACCAGGCTAGAGGGGGTTCAACTTCAAGACGAGCGCGCACCTTTCGAGGTTCGAATTCTTCGTCACGAGGATGCTGTGTTAGGGTCAAATCAAAAAATGACTCCGAAGGCAGTTCTTCATTCGCTTGTGCGGTTTGGGGCTCGTAAGAAGTGACTGTGCGCGACGCCATATTTGCAAGGAAGAGAGGAAAGATCTTCAACAGAGTCAAATTGATAATGAAGGTGGGGGGGACTTGTGACATCAAGGTACGCGATCGTGATTTATAGGTCAAGGAAAGGAAGGGAATGGGTAAAGAATGGCCTAGGACCATGGTAAAGTAAAACCTTAATGTCAAAGGATAAAAATTGAAGGTTTAAGTAAAGTTGTTTGGGGGGAAAGTGGGAATAGGTAGAAAGGAACCTTCTCCTTCTCCTTCCATTGGCCACCAAGCAAAAAAACCTTATCCTTCTCCTTCCATTAGCCACCAAGCAAAAGAACCTTCTCCTTCTCCTTCCATTAGCCACCAAGCAAAGAACCTTCTCCTTCTCCTTCCATTGGCCACCAAGTTTTGGGTCTACCTTCACCCTCCTTCTCCTTCTCTTTAAAAGGCGAACTTAGATGATTGGGGCTTCCTCTTTTTTCCCACCATAAACAACTTCTAATGAGATTTTTGAGGAGTGTTAGTTCTTACAAGCTTCTTGAGGAGGAAAAAGATGATCAACCTTGGTAGTTGGGAAGAAGAAGGAGAGTAGAATGGAAATCTTGTGATAGTTTGGAAGGAATGGAGGTGAGTAGTGATAGTATTGGGAGGTTGGAACTTTAGAGAAAGCTCAAAAACCCTCTCGGGTTTTGTAGCATAACTTCTCAATTATTTAGCTGCAGACCTTGAAATTTAGTGGGAAAGTGCGCCTAGTAGTTAGCCTTCCAAAGAACTAAGGCAAGCTGGATTTGAACAACCTATGTGTTAGAAACAATTCTTCAATTGTCTTTGTAAAACCCTCTCGGGTTTTGTAGCATAACTTCTCAGTTATTTAGTTGCAAACCTTGAGATTTGGTAGAAAGGTGTGCCTAGTAGTTAACTTTTCAAAGAGCTAAGGCAAGCTAGATTTGAAAAACCTATGTGTTAGAAACAATTCTTCAAGTGCCTGGGGGTCTGTAGTCAAGTTGGACCAATTGTCTTTGCAAAACCCTCTCAGGTTTCATAGCATAACTTCTTAGTTATTTAGCTGCAGATCTTGAGATTTGGTAGGAAGGTGCGCCTAGTAGTTAACTTTCCAAGGAGCTAAAGCAAGCAAGATTCGAACAACCTATGTGTTAGAAACAATAGTTCAAATGATTGCTGATTGTAGCCAAGTTTAAGAAGGTGTTGAGTCCATAAAAGTTTGTTCAAAGGGATGACAATTTAATATAAGGTTATAAGATTTGGAATGTGTGAATCTAAATAATATATCTATCAATGTTAAATTGTGAATGATGCATAAGAGGCAAAGTACTTAACTTCAACTACGAACGCAATCTAGCATTTAGACATACACTCGCATTTGTCCTTCACCGGTAGCATTTGTGCTTTCAAGCATAGTCACCTTGTAGAACCGAAAGTAGAGGGACAAAAGTTGCTTCACAAATGACTTTGTAGTTCATCATTATGCCTACATGGTGAGAGTTGTATAGGAGGTTGAACCCACTTGTTTTGAATAGGCAGTTGGAAACCCTAAATGGGATAGTGCCACGGATGAAGAGATTGCGACGTTGGATGTTAATGTTACGTGGGAATTGATAGCTTTACCAAAGGGCAAGAAAGCAATTGGGTGCAAATGGGTGTAGAAAATCAAACACAATGTAGATGGATCTATCAGTAGATACAAAACAAGTTTGATTGCCAAAGGTTATGCCCAAACTTATGGCATAAACTATGAGGAGACCTATAGTCCAATTGCCAAAATGATAACTATAAGAGCAATCATTGTTATGGGAACAACAAAAGGATGGTCCTTACATCAAATGGATGTAAATAATGTTTTTCTTCATAGAGATTTACACATAGAAGTGTACATGGAACAACCACCAAGTTATGTGGGCCAAACACATCCTAATTTGGTTTGTAGGTTGAAAAAAACTTTGTATGGCTTGAAGCAAGCACCTAGAGCTTGGTTAGACAAAATAGGTCTATATCTTGTCACAAGTGGATTTCAAACATCCAATGCAAATTTTTCACTATATGTGAAAAAGACAAATCATGGGATTATTGTCATAGTCATTTATGTTGATGACTTGATTATCATAGGAAATAATGATGTAGACATCGTTGATTTGAATAAGCTTTTGAAGCAAAAGTTTATGAAGGATTTGGGAAAGTTGCATTACTTCCTTGGCATTGAGGTAATCCAATCCCCTAAAGGGATATGGTTACTACAAAGGCAATATACCTTGAACAAATTGTCTGAATATGAGATGACGGGTTGCAAACCCATTTTAATGCCATTGGAGCAAAATGTGAAGTTAAGTGTTGATGAAGGAGACCTTGTGGAGGATACCACTATGTACAGACACATAGTGGGGAGTTTGATTTACATGACCATCATAAGGCCAGATTTGAATTATGCAGTTGGAGTGGTGAGTCAATTCATGCAAACACCACGAAAGCCACATTTGGATGCAATGAGGTGCATACTAAAGTACATAAAACATACTTTGCAGTGTGGAATTTTTTATGTAGCTAAGAGCCAGTATGTCGCAACCCTAACTTGGCCAAGTGTGAGGGTGAAGCCCAACACTTGGAAAAGTTGGGGACTTGGAGTCCTTCAGGACT
>Ga0116228_10000558_pt1 | contig 28448 bp, 27 predicted proteins | sample S1TSphfallax_2_FD_89694 | JGI IMG/M metagenome (GOLD analysis project Ga0116228, IMG submission 89694) | Host-associated microbial communities from peat moss isolated from Minnesota, USA - S1T2_Fc - Sphagnum fallax MG | ecosystem: Host-associated > Plants > Peat moss > Unclassified | place... | reverse complement strand
GGAACAGGTGGCGCAAATCAATTGGACAGCATTACCAGACACTCCAGTTTTCGAGCGATCGCTCCTGAATCTCCGTCAAAATCTAGCTGCGGTAGTTGATCAGCAAGAGTTATTCCAACATCGTCGTGTATTGCTGTTAGGTAACACTCATATGGATATGGCGTGGTTATGGCCGATCAGCGAAACTTGGGATGTAGCTCAACGCACGTTTACATCAGTCCTCAACCTCCAAGCAGAATTTCCCGAATTAATTTTTTGTCATTCCAGCCCAGCTTTATATGCTTGGATTGAACAACATCGACCAGATTTATTTGCAGCAATTCAAGAAAAATTTGCTCAAGGGTCGTGGGAAGTCATCGCCGGAATGTGGGTGGAACCAGATTTGAATCTGATTGATGGGGAATCAATTATCAGACAAATACTTTATGGTCAACTTTACGTCCAAGAGAAATTTGGTCAATTCAGCAAAATTGTTTGGTTACCAGATACCTTTGGTTTTTGTGCTACTCTTCCCCAAATACTCAAACAAGGTGGAATAGAGTATTTCGTGACTCAGAAGCTGAAATGGAACGATACCACGACTTTTCCTTACGGGACTTTCTTGTGGTCATCCCCGGATGGTACAGAGATATTGAGTTTCATGTCCAATCCCATTGGTCAAGATGTGAATCCTCAAGAAATCGCTGATTATGCTATTGGTTGGGAAAAACAGACGCATCTCTCAGACAGTCTTTGGTTATTTGGCTGTGGTGATCATGGTGGTGGTCCAACTAAAGATATGTTGAATGTCGCCAGGAGATGGAAACAATCTCCCTTTTTCCCCACATTGGAATTTTCCCAAGTGGAACCTTATTTACAGCAAGTTAGCCAAAAAGAGCTTTCTGTATGGAATGAGGAATTATATCTGGAATTCCATCGCGGTTGTTATACAACCCATGCTCAACAAAAGTTATCAAACCGATATTCTGAGAAGTTGTTATATCAAGCTGAATTATTTGCTGCTTTGGCGACTATCATCACAGGAGTAACTTATCCCCAAGTTCCATTAGCAGATGCTTGGAAAAAAGTTCTGTTTAACCAATTCCATGATATTCTCCCAGGAACAGCGATTCCTCCAGTTTATGTAGACGCAAATCAAGCTTGGCGGGAAGTGGAACAAGTTGGTACGGAAATTTTAGCAGATTCTTTACAGGCGATCGCCAACGCGATAGTTCTACCACCAACACCACAACCAAATGCTTTACCAATTGTTGTGTTCAACCAGATGAACTGGTTACGTCAGGAAGTAGTATCTGTAGATTTATCTCAATATCCTTTCCAGCAAAATTGGGAAATTCGCGACTTAGCCGGAAATGTACTACCATCCCAAGTTTCAGCCAAAGAACCCGCCAAAATAGAATTATTATTTCTCGCAACTGACATTCCATCAGTTGGTTATCGGGTATTTTGGCTATGTCAGTCATCAGGAGAAAAACTCGAAACTCCCCAAATCCCAACTAACGGAAAAGACTGGATTTTAGAAAACGAATTTCTCCGAATCGTGGTAAATCCTGAAAATGGCGAATTATCCAGGGTTTTTGACAAAATAAATCGGAGAGAAGTTACCGAGGGAGTCGAATTTAATCAGTTACAAGCATTTCAAGACAGTGGACAATATTGGGATGCTTGGAATATTGACCCCGATTACGCCCAACACCCATTACCTCCAAGTGATCTTAAATCGATTCAGTGGATAGATCAAGGGGTTGTGCAACAGCGGTTGCGAGTAGTGCGACAGATAGGAAAATCAGAATTTTCCCAAGATTATATTCTTTCTCTTGGTCTACCGCTACTTAAAATTGAGACTACTGTAGATTGGCAAGAAAGTCATGTATTAGTCAAAGCTGCTTTTCGCTGCAATATATCATCGGAGTATACCACTTACGAAATTCCCTGTGGTGCAATTCGCCGTTCTAACCAGCCAGAAACACCAAGAGAAAAAGCTAAATGGGAAGTTCCTGCATTGAGATGGGCTGATTTGAGTACAGATGAGTATGGTGTAAGTTTGCTCAATGATTGCAAATACGGTTATGATAGCCAATCAAATCGGTTGCGCCTAACTTTGCTCCGCAGCCCTAACTGGCCTACTCCAGAAGCAGATCGAGGTCAGCAAAAATTTACTTATGCTATCTATCCTCACGCAAATAATTGGCAATCTGCTCATACTGTAAGATATGGATATGAGTTAAACATCCCTCTTAGGGTAGTGTTTTTCCCAGATTCTCACCCTATAAAGACAAATACTTTAAATCCAGTGGGTAAATTATTAGATTTATCAGCCGAGAATCTTGTCCTCATCGCGTTTAAGCAATCTGAGTCTGACCCGCAAAAATGGATTTTACGCTGTTATGAATCCCATGGAGAACCGGCTGATTTGTCCTTACAAAGTGACTTGGAGTTAGTAGTCTCTGATGTTGTTGATATATTAGAGCGACCGACAGAGAAATGGGAAAAATCAGAAGTTCTTCCTTGGAAAATACTATCTTTAAGCATTGTTACCCCAACCCTATCCGGTAAATAAAAATGCCAATACAATTAACCCAACGCTTTGAACAAGCACTTGCTTATGCAACTCAGCTACACGCATTACAATACCGTAAATTAACCAATATCCCTTATGTAAGCCATTTATTGAGCGTAGCAGCTTTAACTTTAGAAGATGGTGGAGATGAAGATGAAGCTATTGCTGCGCTTTTACATGACGCAGTGGAAGACCAAGGAGGAATCGCAACAAGACTTGCTATTCTGGAATTATTTGGGGAACGAGTCACAGCGATTGTGGATGGTTGTACAGAGACTCATATTGTACCAAAACCACCTTGGCGCGAACGCAAGTTGGAATATTTAGCCAAAATCAGTCAGGCTTCTACCTCTGTGCGTCGCGTAGCTTTAGCCGATAAAGTCCACAATGCTCGTTCTATATTAATTGAAAGAAGGGTCAAAGGAGAGATGGTTTGGGAGAAATTTAAAGGAGGAAAATCTGGAACACTTTGGTTTTATAGCACTTTCCTCCAAATTTATCATTCAGATGGTTTCAATTCACCACTTGTGGATGAACTAAACCAATTAGTCTCGGAATTAAGTGCAACACCTATATAGTAGCTTGGAGTTAAAAGTATTAAAATTTAACACTTTACAGCCCTTATGAATTTAATAGAACAATTTCGAGGATGTTTGTTAGGACTGGCGATAGGTGACGCTATTGGAACAACAGTAGAGTTTCGGTTACGTAATTCATTTCCACCTGTGACAGAGATGATTGGTGGCGGTCCATTTAACCTGAAACCAGGTCAATGGACTGATGATACTTCTATGGCTTTGTGTTTAGCTACTAGCTTAGTGGAAGTTGGTGGTTTTGATCCTGTCGATCAAATGAACCGTTATTGTAATTGGTATGAAAATGGTTATTTGAGTAGTACAGGAACTTGCTTTGATATTGGTAGCACGATTAGACAAGCTCTATCTGAATACAAGAAATCTGGTAATCCCTTTAGTGGTTCTCCCAATCCCAAATCCGCTGGTAACGGTTGTTTAATGCGACTAGCACCTATACCAATGTTCTATTTTCCCGATCGCGATCGCATCTGGCATTTTTCTGGAGAAAGCGCTCGCACAACTCATGGAGCATTAGAGTGCATTGATGCAAGTCATTTATTTGGTGACATCTTATTTCGGGCGCTCTCAGGAGCCACTAAAACAGAAATCCTGCTTGGGAGTCATCCAGAAATACTAAAATCGCCATCGATCCAAGCGATCGCTGCTGGAGAGTATCGCCATAAGACAGTTAATCAAATTAGTGGTACGGGATATGTAGTAGAAAGTCTGGAAGCTGCTCTTTGGTGTTTTTGGACAACAGAAAATTATGCTGAAGCAGTACTTAAAGCCACTAATTTAGGCGATGATGCAGATACAACTGCTGCAATTTGTGGTCAACTCGCAGGAGCTTATTATGGAGAATCGGATATACCAATTCATTGGCTTAAACAACTGACAATGCGGGATGAGATTACTCAACTAGCCGATCAGTTATTACCGTAGGTTGGGTTGAGGAAGGAAACCCAACCTACATTTCTTTAATTTTCTCCTATTACCAAAAATCAGTTACTTCATACCCTAATTCAGCAAGCATATTTCTTAACATCGGTAAACTCAAACCAATGACATTAGTATGACAACCCTCTATTTTCTCGACAAATAAACTACCAAATCCTTCAATGGCGAATGCTCCAGCACAGTTAAGCGGTTCTCCTGTATTGACATAAGCTGTAATCGTGCGATCGCTCATCTGAGCAAAATAAACTCTGGTGGATTGACACTTGACTAATTTGCAATTTTTGGTAGTATCGATAAGAGCGTATCCGGTGTACAAGTCGCCATAATGGTTTTGCATAATTTGCCAACGAGCGATCGCCTCTTGAGGATTAGCTGGTTTACCATAAATTGCGCCATTCATCGCCAAAACTGAATCACAGCCCATAACTAAAGCTGAAGAGAAATTAGGAGCAACAGTTTCAGCTTTACACCAAGCGAGAGTTTGGACTAAACGGGCTGGATCGGTATCTTGAACCTGAGATTCATCAAAACCGCTAGGAGCAACAATGGGCTGAATACCTACTGTTTGTAATAAACGACGACGAGCAGGAGAAGCTGAAGCTAGAACAAATTGCGGGATAGTCATGCAAATTTACTGATTCTGATGGAAAATTGGGTAGTGATAGGGTAAGGGTAGAGCTAAAACCCTTCTCTATTTAAGACCTAAAACTTACCAGTAGCATAAACTAAACGATTCCTGTCATCAATTCGCCTAGACTAAAATTTAGCTAAATTCCCTTTCAGAAGTTCTGGTTTATCTATTTCTTAGCGATCGCCTGAATAAATTCTTGGACCGCATCGTACTGATCAGTCATAGCAAGATAACGCAGCAATAAAGCGGGATCTAGATCGGGAAAAAATCCACTTCGTGCTACTTCTTCATATTCGCCTATCTGATTAAGACGGAATATTTTTATAGAACTTGATTTCCAGAACCAGACTTCAGGTATTTTTTTGGGTCTATATAATTCCTTCCTGTTAATAGTTCCACTGGTGACAATAACTTCAATAATGATGTCAGGAACTTCTTTTTCCGCACCAATGTTGTAAGACTCATCCGGTGTACCTGAAGCATAACCCGGTTCTTCCAAAGTGTATCCACCAAGACCATAAAACCGGATACCCGACTTTCTCATGTAAGCTTCTAGCAAATAACCCAAAGTTCTTTTCACGGATTCATGTTTTCTACCAATGGGAGACATAATCTCTAAAACTCCTGACAAATATGATAATCGGATATTACGGTTATCCGATAGCTGGGCTTCAATTCCCTTGAATTGCTCCCAAGAAACATCTTGGAGAGTTACCAGTTTTTCTTCTGTCAAACAGTCTAAAAGTGGAATGCTCATATCAACACACTTCCTAAAAAAACCAAAGTAGAAATTGTATTTCCTTTTTGCTGCTCAGTTACATCAGGATATCACTCCAGGGAGACAACGAAGCTATAACCAATTATAGCAATAATAGATTGATGAGGCGCGTTGCATTAGTATAATTATAGTACGATCCAACTCAAAAACCGGAGTATTACTATGAAATATCTGAGGTTAACGATCACTGATACGATGAGCTTCTGGGACAACTATCTAGAGACCTACCTTTTCAATCCAGATATTGGTAAGTCCTTTACAAACTGGTATCGACTTCCTGATGAATGGATCATCAACGGTAAACTCACACCTGATAAGCTTGAATCCGTGTTCTGTCATTTGTATGGTGCGACGTGGCGATCTGGCAATGGTGACGGTTCGCAATATATGATTCTGGAGACTGACCAACACGAACTGAGTGCAGAAGAAGTGGCACAGCGCGTTTGGGAACAAACGGGCGAATCTTGCTTTACGATTGGTGATGATGCTAGTATCTTCCGTATTGATGCCAAACAGTTTTAGGATCTTTGACTTAACCTATCATTCCACTAGATAAATGAACAATGCGATCTACCTTAAACATACACAAAAAATCATCAATTATACATCTTTATTATTATTCATCTGCACTCTACTGCTGACAGCTTGCGGGAAAAATGGCAATATTGGCGCAGATTCTGCAAATAATCCCACAGCTAAAAAAGATGTAGATAATACTATTCCTATTGGTATCGCTTTTGCTCAAACCAGCAATGTAGCTTTACTGGGTCAAGAAGGAACTGACGGAGTAAAAGTTGCTCAAAAGTATTTTAATGACAATGGCGGTATTAATGGTAAACCAATTAAATTAATATTTCAAGATACTGGTGGTGATGAAGTTGGAGCGATTAACGCCTTTCAAACTCTAATTAATCAAGATAAGGTTGTAGGTATTATCGGACCGACTCTCTCACAACAAGCTTTTAGCTCTGATCCTATAGCCGATCGCGATCAAGTCCCAGTAATCGGCGCATCAAATACCGCTAAGGGTATTCCTGAAATTGGCGAGTACGTTTCTCGTGTTTCTGCTTCCGTTGCTGTTGTTGCTCCCTATGCGGTGAAAGCAGCACTTAAACAAAATCCTCATATCAAAAGAGTGGCTGTGTTCTATGCTGATAATGATGCTTTTAGTAAGTCGGAAACGGAAATTTTTCAGAAAACAGTTAAAGATTTAAACCTGGATTTGGTAACTGTGCAAAAGTTTGAAACTACTGATACTGATTTTCAGGCTCAAGCTAGTAGTGCGATTAATTTAAAACCAGATTTAGCGATCGCCTCTGGTTTAGCTGTAGATGGAGGAAACTTAGTTAAACAACTACGGGAACTGGGTTATCATGGCTTAATTATTGGTGGTAATGGATTTAATACATCTCATATTTTCTCAGTCTGTAGAGCGCTGTGTGATGGTGTAATTGTTGCTCAGGCTTATAGTCCTGAATATCAAAGTAAAATTAACACTGCATTTCGCCAAGTCTTCCAGTCTCAATATCATAGAGAACCACCGCAAGTCACTGCTCAAGCTTTTACTGCTTTACAAGTATATGTAGAAGCATTGAAGTCTTTAGATAAAAAAAGACAAATCAATAATTTGAAACTACCGCAATTACGTAAAGAACTAAATCAGGAGTTACTCAAATTAACTTATCAAACTCCTCTGGGGGAAATTGCTTTTACACCAGTAGGTGATGTAATTCAAAAAGAATTTTATGTCGCTCAATTAAAGATGGAGCCAAATGGTGTCAATGGTAAATTTGCTTTGTTGAATACGAAATAAGTAAAAAAGCTCTCAATCTAAGTCTCTCCAAATTAAGATCCCTATATCTATCTATAGGTAGAGGAGATATTGTGAGGATGTAGATTACTATTAGGTTAATTCAAACAAAGTTTTCTCTTTATGCAAAAACATCAAAGAGAGAAGGGTGTTTGATGTGCGTTCTCTCCCGTCCGGGCCGTGCGGCTCTGGCGGGAGAGAATTTGGCTAAATTGTCTTGTTTCCCTAAGGAATAGATGATTATGTAAGTATTAGTGTAAAACACACATGTTTATTTTATACTATTGTTTTGTGTTCTCCAATCTATATACAAAATCATATAAAACTTACTTTTACACAGATAGTTACTCATATACCAACATGAAAAGATTGAAGTATAGGCGAGGAAATAGAAATTCTTCATCTGATTACATTTAACCAACTTCAATTGATTTATGCCCAATATTTACATCACAGAACCCAATGTAACCTGCGAAATAAACTGCAATTACTTCCAAGTATTGTATCAAGAAGAACGACGTATTTCCCTACATCTTGGTCAGGTGAATCAAGTTATTTTATTTGGTAACATACATTTATCAAATAACACGATTAAAATCTTGCGTTCACATCACATTCCGATCTTATTTTTCACACAAAATGGCGAATATTTAGGAAGATTGGCAAAACCATCCCCAGGAGAACCAAAATACATCATCTATCAACGACAACGCTGGAGCAATTATCAACTGAACCGTGACACAGCCGAAAGTATAATTTGGGCAAAATTGCATAACCAACAGATATTCCTCCAAGGTTGGACTTGGTATTACACCAACCACATCATCCAAAGATCGCTTAATTATCTCAAGCTATTAATCGATAATTTGGTGAGTTCTCCATCCTTAATCGAACTCCAAGAATACAGTCAAGAAGCTGATCAGATATACGATCGCGCTATTACCTCCTTACTCAAATCCCATAATCCATGTCCACATTTGACAACAACCCGAATTAGGGGATTATTCAACCTAGCAGATCAACTACTCCAACAATATATTTATCAATTACTGAACACCGCAGAACTTGACCCCAGTTACGGAATTTTATCTAGCCCAAATAGTGATGAATTCTCCTTAGCACGGGACTTAGCCGCAGAATTTCGACCAGCGATCGCCGATGATGTAGTATTAAATTTCCTGCGTAATCTCACCATCACCAATGGTCAAGGGAAAAAACATGGACAATGGTTATTGCAAAATTTTCTCCAGCATTGGGAAGCCAAACTCAAGACTTTCATCCTCCATCCTGAAGCGGGAGAAGTCACCTACCGCCAATGTCTAGATTTACAAGTACGCGCATATCTTGCTTGTTTGTTGGGAGATAGAGAATATTATCGTCCTTTAGCATTTAAACATCACCCGGTGCGTTCCCATTCTGTTCATCCCCCAAAAGCGCAACATAGAATACTAGCCTTGGTGAAGTAGTTATGTTTTATCTCGTTTGCTACGACATCGTGAGCGATCGCCGACGGAACAAAGTTGCAAAACTGCTGGAATCCTATGGATTGCGAGTCCAAAAATCAGTTTTTGAGTGCGTCTTAGACCAACAACAGTATGAGACATTATCCAAATACCTTGTCCGACTAGTCAACAAAAAAGAAGACCAAATCAGATTTTATCCCATGTCAGTACATAATCGCTGCAAAGTTGCAGTTTTGGGAACACAACCTGAGTATGTAGTAGACGATGCTGCGTTTATTGTTTAGCTCACTTCTGACCCATTTAGATTTCCATTAGTCAACCTAGAAACCTGAAATTTACATGTTTATGGTGTCTAATCTCCGTCAACTCAATCCGCGAGAGCGACAGATAATTTTACTCTATAGTAATTGGGACTTCAGCATGACACCAGTAAAATTCTATCACAAATGGGCTGTCAGTTACGAACAAATTGCTTTGATTTGTTCCCGTTCAGATTCAACTGTTCGAGGTTGGTTTAGAAATGGTGTTAATAGACGTTATCCTACACACAATGATTTACTCCACTTAGCATTAATGGATTTTTTCTTAGAACATTTGGAAGAAATTCCTGCTCCGATTTTACATTGGCTTAATTTTGACAATTTAGAGTCTTAGAAAACATTTCTGGAAATAGATGGGCGCAAGGCCTTGCGCCCCTACTTTTCATACATAATTAAATCAATTTGTCAATACCATCTTGCTCTGTTTTGCAGAATATTCCTTAGTTAAATTAATTTTAAAGTCAATTTTTTGGGTATTCTCCAGCAGCTAAGGTGGTTATTATGACTTATTTTCAACGATTGCATCCGTGGTGTATTATTCGTACTTTACCTGGAAAAATCTTGAAAAGAAATTCCGAGGATTTTTCAGGCGATCAACAGCATGAAGTTATCGCACGATTTCGCGATCGGGATGATGCAGTTGCTTATCTAAAATTGTTACCAAATCCTATGAAACAAACAAAGTTGATGATTATTTTCAACCCCCTTGACAAATCCATGCTCCCCAATACAATGGATGGATGAGAGGTGTATCGGTTGCGAAATCAACCAGATAGCTATGAATATTGTCAGCAGATAAATCACTGATATGGAAAAGTTCCCTCAGCACCTCCATTCCCAAAACAGACTGGGATAGCTCCTTAACTGTTATGCGACGTATGTAGTTCTGTGCGTCCTGTAATGCGGTCATTGGCTCTATACCAATATCGAAGTTGTTAAAAAACTCTTCCATTAATAAAGCAGTAACTCGATCCGGTACTTTCCACAAACTCATGATCAGCGTCTTTGTCCCGGCGATCGCAAAAGCCCGACGTAATCCAAACACTCCCTCCCCGATTTTGATCTCTCCTCTAGCAGTATCACAAGCCGATAATACGGTAAGTTCATTTCCCCAGAGATCGAGAGCAGCAATATCTTGAGCAAACAACAAACCTTTACCCATACCTGGTGGAAGAGCTTTACCTGATAACCAAGTATTAGCTCCCGCTAAAGCAAGGGCAGATCGCATCATGGGATTTTTGATGTTTGATCGTTGAAAGCGCTCTGTACTGAACTGTTGATATTTGATATTAGATGGTTCTGGGGGCGCATTAGGTAAAAATAGCCCGTGAGTAGCAATAAGTATGACTTGAGGACAACTACCATCAGTTAAGCAAGTCTCCAGTGCTTCTGCTCCCATATATAAACGTGCGCCTTTGAGTTTTTTCGCCACACTTTCCCCAAGAAACTTAGTACCCGAGGCGCGAGATAAAATTTCACCATCAAGAATATCGAGCAGTTCTTTCCTTGGTTCGTGGTTAGACTTGAGTAAAACTTCCTCTCTAGTTAAATCAAAATCTGGGTCAGCTATAATGATGGGCGCATCTCCAGTCCGATTTATTTCCATTTTACAACGAAGAATATCTCTTCCTACCCCCAGATAACTAATTGTATAATCATCCATTAGTAAGCGATTACCTATTTGATCGACAGGTAATAGCTGAAAGGGGACTAAGTTCAAATCACCATCTGCTGCTAAGATCAAATGCTTGTAATCCTTAAATAAATGGGAAATTGGCGCAAAAATTGCTTGACTTAATCTAATCGCTGCTTCAGGATTATAGGACTTAGGTTGTAATTTATTTACGCGATTATATGTAGGAGCAGTTTGTCCCCAACCTAGTCCCGGTTCATGGGAGTCAGATGCTTGAAATCGAAATGACTGAATTAGCTGATCGATGCGATCGCTCTCTCCCAAATCTACCATATTCACAGCATTTGGCTGTTGAGCAGGTAGAGTAAATGCTAAATAGCGTCCGGGTAGCCATTGGTGTTCACCTTGCGAGCGAATAGCTTGACAATCAAATACCTCAAATCGGATAAACTCAATTAAAATAGAATCAGGCGGTAGTACAGATGCTACAGCATAACGGTCAGGAATTTGGTTAAATAACTGGAATTCTGCTACTTGTAATGCGATTTGCTTTTGCAATTCTTCGGATTGTCTTTGTAAACGAAGTAGATTTTCTTGATAATTACTCAAATCGTTGATTTGCTCAGGAGAGAAAGTCAGATGTATTAGTTGACTATTTAAGTCATTTAGTTGGTGAAACTTGTTTGTCAGTTGGGGATAACGTCCGCTGTAAAAAGTTGCATTTTGCGTTGTTAAAAAAGTAGCTGTTAATCCTTTGCGTTTCAGGACAAAATCTAGAGATTGCTGTATAGCTACGTCTGAATTGGTTAAATGTTCATAGACTAGAGAAATAAATAAGTCTAGATTTCCACGAATTTTTTCCACCAAGGCGAGACGGTCATTTTCAGAACTAAAAGCGAATACGTTATTAATCATCTGATCATTGATTTTACCAGCTTGAATGCGACAGTTTAGAGCTTCTATATAATTTTGTCTAGCAGTTAATATAGTTGCTAAGTTATTTAAACTAAACGCTACATTAGGATGTCTATCTCCCAATAGGAATTTCCTGATAGATAAAGCTTCTCTAAACATTTCCTCTGCTGATTGATAGCGTCCTAAAGCAAAATAAATTTCTCCTAGATTATTTAAACTATTGGCTGTACTTAGATGGTGTTCTCCTAATATCTCCTTCCTGATTTTCCAGACTTCCAAGTGTAACTGTTCCGCTTCCAAATAGCGTCCTAAACTTCCATAAGTTGTCGCCAAATTATTCATAGTAGCAGCTACTTGTGGATGGCGATCGCCGAATAAATTTTTGATAATTGATAGAGCTTGTAAAAATAACTGTTCCGCTTGTAAATATTGATGTTGAGCATCATATAACACGCCTAAATTATTCAAAAATGTTGCATTATTAGGATGTGTTTTTACTAAAAAGCGTTGACTTATAGACAAAGCGGTTAAATACTTCTGTTCCGCTTGAGCATAACGTCCTTGTAAGCGATAAATTTCTGCTAGTTTATTATAGCTGTCCGCAATATCAGGATGTTCTTCCCCAAATAACCCTTGCTTAATTGCTAAAGCGGCTAAATACTTCTGTTCCGCTTGAGCATAATTTCCTTGTAATTGATATAAACTCCCTAATTGTTCCAAACTATCAGCGACATCAGGATGGTTTTTCCCTAGTAATGTCTCATATAACGATAATGATTCTAGATATTTTTCTTCCGCTGCTTGATAGCGCCCTTGGTATGTATAGAGAACTCCCAAGTTATATAAACTAAGTGCAATATCTGGATGCAAGGAGTTTAATAAACGCTTTCTCAGCGTATAAGCATTCAGATACATTTCCTCTGCTAATAAATAACGTCCTTGTTGTAGGTAAATATCGCCTAAATTACTCCAACTCATAGCGATCGCCAGATGTTCATCCCCGAATATCCTCTTACGCATCGCTAAGGCTTTTAAATTCATTTGTTCTGCTTCTAGATAACGTCCTTGGCTTTTGTAATTATTAGCTATATTGTTAAGAGCGATCGCTACATGAGGATGTTCTGCGCCAAATGAATTCTCACAGATAATCAAAGCTTGATCATAAAATTCTTCAGATCGTTGATAGTCTCCTTGGGAATTATACAATCCAGCTAAATTATTCAGAGTTACTCCAACATACCAATGTTGTTCTCCCAATAATTCCTTGTACATCGACAAAACTGCTAAATGGATTTTTTCAGCTTCAGAAAACCGAGCTTGATTTTCATAAATCACCGCTAAATTTTCCATGCTTTGAGCAATATCACCATGTAAATCACCAAATAACCGTTTTCTCATATCTAGAGCTTGTAAATGGGTTTGTTCAGCATCTAGATAACGCCCTTGCTCTCGATAAACTTCCGCAATATTATTTAAGCTAGTAGCAATTTCTGGATGTTCATCTCCAAAACAGTGCTTCCAAATATTTAAAGCTGCTGAAAAGTGATTTTCGGCTAGTGAGTAACTTCCTTGAGTCAGGTAAAAAGCCGCCAAGTTATTTAAAGATTGAGCAACATCAGGGTGAAAATGTCCTAACAGACGTTTCCTCAAATTTAACACTTCCCTATACAAGGGTTTTGCTTCCAGATAATTTCCTTGTATCCGATATAATTCCGCTAAATTATTTAAGCTATCTGCTAAAGCCGGATGTTCGCCAAGATTTTCTTGTCCTATCTTTAACGCTTCTTGCGCCAGAGCGATCGCCCCCTCAAAATTCCCTTGCTCCACAAGTCGTACTACTTCTTGGTTAAGTTGATTGAGTTTGACGATTATTTCTTTCATACAGCAGTAATAACATAGTCAGTATACCAAATCTGACAGTCTTCCTGTTCACCCACATATTTTAACAATTCCCTGAGATGACTTGCGTTCAACGCCAATGGTTGATCATTTACTTGAGGTAACCATCTTAAACCAGATATATCCTGGGTAATAATCGCCAAAATTTCCTCTTTACCTGGAATCCCCTCAATAGGAAAAGAGTTTATCGGTGAACCCTCTTGAGGTAACCTCGTTTTCCCACTTTCTAACTTGGATTGGGGAGCAAAGCACGAAGGACAAAAACACCACATTGTTCCTGAACTATCTCTTTGAAATAAAAGTAAATATCCAGGAGTTGTGAAATCAACTTTGAATTGAATTCGACTACCTAGACGGACTGTTTTTTCATAAGGACTAGGATTTTGCCAACGCCAAGCCAGTGTTTCTACTGTAACTAAAATTATCCCCATTTGTTCAGTAGGAGAAGCTAATGCTTGGAGTTTGCGCCAAAGTTGCTCAGGATATGCAAATTCTGTAGTTTCATCTTCCTGGGGAAATTTAGCTATATCTTGCCAATCTAAATTAATTTCTTGACAAATTTCAATAAATATCTGGCGTTTGACCGGTTTACCGTTAAAAAAATTATTGATAGTTGACCAAGATGCGATTCCCCTTTCACTGACCAAGGACATCTGAGTTAAGTTTAGCCTTTTTAAAGCTTTTCTGGCTCGGACAATACCTTCCTCTGACGCTACAAGAGAAATCCCAGACATAACAAGTAATCAAAGCATTATTGTTTAACTCATATACCAAATCATATAGATCTGTCAATACCTCATATAGATACCCACATACATCACTGTCAAAATCATATTCAAGGCTCCTAAATCCCCAACTTCTTTATGTATTTCCCCTTTGAGCTTCTACAATCTGCATGGTTCCAGGTTCGTGCGGGAACTAAATCAGCGGGTGTCGATGGTATCCCTATCGATCTATTTGAATCAATGGCTACCGAACAACTACATAAAATAGCTGCGCAAATCCAGGATGATACTTATATCCCTAGTCCCGCCAAAGGGTTTTACATACCTAAAAAAAATGGCAAAAAGCGTTTAATTGGTATACCGACTGTCCGGGATAGAATTGTGCAGCGTTTGTTGCTTGAAGACCTGTATTTACCACTAGAAGAACAATTTCTTGATTGTAGTTACGCCTATCGACCGGGAAGAAATATTCAGCAAGCAGTACAGCATCTCTATTCCTACTATCAATTACAGCCAAAATGGATCATCAAAGCTGACATTGCAGAATTTTTTGACAATCTTTGTTGGGCGCTATTATTCACTTATTTAGCAAATTTACATCTAGAGCTAATTGTACAGCAATTACTCGCAGGACAACTGAAGTCAGGAATTTTCCTGGCTGGAAAACCTATTTATCCAGGTAAGGGAGTATTACAAGGTGGTGTACTTTCTGGTGCTTTAGCAAATTTATATTTATCTGATTTTGACCGTCAATGTCTCAGTCAAGGGATTAATTTGGTTCGTTATGGCGATGATTTTGCGATCGCTTGCGACAATTGGACTCAAGCCAATCAGATTCTCGACAAAATTACCGGTTGGCTAGGAAAGATTTACTTACGTTTACAACCAGAAAAGACACAAATTTACGCTCCCCACGAAGAATTTATTTTCCTTGGCTATCGATTTATAGGTGGAGAAGTTTACGCGCCGCCACCTGTAATTATCCGTAAGGGAGAATTGATCATTAACGATTCAGGTACACCTTGGCGGATTAAACCAAAACCTGTAAAGCCTGTTTCTCTTCCACCTAAAGCTTGTAGTACTGACAAACAGATCAAATTTCCCACTGCTCCTATTTCCCATCTTTGGCAGGATTCTATGACTACTTTATACATAACAGACCAAGGTGCTTATTTAAGTGTGAGAAATCAGCAGTTTCAAGTTTATCACCAAGGACAATTACGCATTAAAGTTCCAGCAATGCGTGTTAGTAATATAGTTCTGTTTGGCTCTTGTAATGTCTCTCATGGTGCGGTGAGTCTAGCATTACGGTTGTGTATTCCTGTGATGTATTTATCCCAAAAAGGTAAGTATTTTGGTAGGTTACAAGTTGCAGGAGAGGCGAAAGTGGATTATTTAATGCAACAGGTGGCTTGTTGTCAAAATCCTGAGTTTGCTAGAAGTCAAGCAGAGGCGATCGTCACAGCTAAAATTCACAACTCCCGCATATTACTCATGCGGTTAAACCGTCGGCGCAAATCTCCAGGGTCGGATGAGTTATTGGTTAAAACAGCAATTAAGGATTTAGACGTTTTGCTGAGTAAATTATCCTTTGCAGATAATATGGATATGTTGAGAGGATATGAAGGGAAAGCTGCGACAGTTTACTTCCAAGCATTGGGAAGTTTGTTTTCTGGTGATTTCAAGTTTGAAAAACGTACTAAAAGACCACCTACAGATCCAATTAATAGTATGTTAAGTCTAGGATATACTTTGTTAAGTCAAAATCTATTTTCTTTTATCCAAGGTCTAGGACTACATACACATTTTGGTAATTTACACGTTCCTAGAGATAATCATCCAGCACTGGTTTCTGACTTAATGGAAGAATGGAGAGCACAGTTAGTTGATTCTTTAGTAGCTTATCTGGTAAATTCTCAAGTTTTTACAATTGAGGATTTTACTTTACCTGATGAACGGGGAGGAGTTTATTTTCAGCCTCATGCACTAAAAAAGTTTATTAAGCATTGGGAGGAAAAATTACAGTCTGAATTGACACACTGCCATACTGGTTACAAAGTTCCATTTCGTCGGGCTATTGAGTTACAGGTAAGAGAATATATTGCTTGTTTGAAGGGTGAAGTGGCAGTCTATCGACCGATGATTTGGGAAAAGTAATTTAGCAATTGATCACCAGGGATGTATAAAGATATGTAAGGTAGCGCTATCACCTATAGTGAAGATATCTTTTTTCATTTCAGAGGGCTATGGGAACGGGGAACAGTAAAGTTTCCTGCTCCCTTTTTTTTGTAAACATTTATGTCGCTTTTTAGGATAGTAATGTATTTTTTCTTATAATTTCGTTCATGCCGAACCTTGAAAATTGAATCTAAATATTGTAGTTTCCTGATGTTTGAAAAAGTTTCCTATCAGACGCGAGTATATTTTTCCTCGTGTACGCAAATTTTTCGCGGGGGTAAGGCGATCGCCCAAATGCTGATTCTTATGTTGACCCCCGCGAATCGCTTGCGGTATAAGGGTTTGAAGCGATGTATATTCTGATTATTGTCAATAAATTTGTCTTGTTGACAATGAAAATGACCCCCCCGCGAAAATGCTACTCTCAAACCCAGTGTTTGTAAGTGTTCCAGATAGGTAGGGTTTTTAAAACAGTTCCCCTTGCGGGGATGGAAACAAAGAAAGATGTTTTGGAAAGACTTGTTGGACGCATAAAAGTTTTTAAAACAGTTCCCCTTGCGGGGATGGAAACTACCGATCACCGTTGTGAGAAGTTCGACGCTTCCCAAGTGTTTTTAAAACAGTTCCCCTTGCGGGGATGGAAACGCACCGTTCATGTCATCGTGATGACGAGGTTGAGACTGGTTTTTAAAACAGTTCCCCTTGCGGGGATGGAAACCCCCACTACGTGGTCGCCAGACCTACCAGGAAAATAAAGGTTTTTAAAACAGTTCCCCTTGCGGGGATGGAAACCTACTTGGTCGCTCTGAGAAACCTGGACATTAAGTGGTTTTTAAAACAGTTCCCCTTGCGGGGATGGAAACGCAACAAAGACGCTGGCAGCAACTAATGAAAAGTTTTGTTTTTAAAACAGTTCCCCTTGCGGGGATGGAAACCCCTTACCTAGGAGTAACCCAAACTTTGACAGGTTTAACGTTTTTAAAACAGTTCCCCTTGCGGGGATGGAAACTACTTGTTTGTACAGAGTGTTTCCGAATGAGTCAGAACTGTTTTTAAAACAGTTCCCCTTGCGGGGATGGAAACACTCCGCTCCCTTGTTGGGGTAGTGTGGATAAAAGTTTTTAAAACAGTTCCCCTTGCGGGGATGGAAACTTACCATCTTGATTCACAAAAACGAGATAACTGGTCTTGTTTTTAAAACAGTTCCCCTTGCGGGGATGGAAACGTCTGTCCCGTCCCCGGTGTTACCACCGATGAGGGTTTTTAAAACAGTTCCCCTTGCGGGGATGGGTGCGACTATCGGTTGCACGATGAGAGTGAGTACCTAAGAAATACTCCTGGTAAGTGTCTAAAAACCAGTACCCGCCCGAAGGAGCGCCATGGGTAACTGTGGGGTTTCAGAGCTAGAGGGTTAAATGTGCGACATCTACCAGCCAAAAAGTGGGTGAAGTGCTAGGGTAAAACCAGCAGGGCTAACGCAAGTGAATCCTTGATGAGGCACCGAGATGAGGAGATACTGAAATTGGCTGTCACAGTATATGGGATGAAGGAACTCTGACCTGTCCCCAGAGTTTGCGGACACCAAATATCCCCGGTGTATAGAGGAAGCCCGCACTAGTTGCGTCTCCCGCGTGTGGTAGGTCGGAACCCCAATGGGGTCTTGCGGCTATTACCTATGCCATATGTAAAGTTTGGAGCAATTCAAAGTGAATACCTCAGTGGGTGCAAGAAGCCATAAGAAGCGAAAGCTGCTACACCGAAAGGTAACAGGAATACATAACTGGGCAGATAGGTCAATTGACTAACTTGAAAGAGTGCTAACGTATGGCTGGTGAATCCCTCTGGATTCAAAGTAAGGGAACCGAACTTTTAGGAAAAGTTAGACGCAATCTTTTAGATTAGCGAACGTAACTAAGAGAACTATTTAGTCAGAGCTAATAGCGCCTAGCGCTGCTTGATGATATGGTCAGGTAACTAAGACCGCGAAATACCAAGAAAATTCATGAAAGAGAATAGTTCATGAAGGATTTGCTCAAGCCGGATGCTGGGAAAGCTTGCATGTCCGGTTTCTCAGGGGGAAAGGAGTAGAAATACTCCCTACCTACCTCATAAACCCTCATCATTAAATTTCATACAACACTCCTAATCTAGAATGTTAATTTCGTGGGTAAAACTCAGGTGAAAATTCATGCAAATTTCATGTCTTCGATTAACGTGCAGCCCTCACCCCCTAGCCCCCTCTCCCAAGGGGAGAGGGGGAAATTCAAAGTCCCTCTCCCCAAGGGAAGTGGGATTTAGGAGCCAGTGCGTTGGACGGGTCTCCCGGCTTGAAGCAACTGGCGTTGGTGAGGGCGATATAGCATGAAGCGCAGCACTAGAATTTCCCAAATAATTAACACTCTACTCCTAATCTAATCTTTTGAAATCTTTTCCACTCACGGGGATGGAAACTTTTATTCGCCATAATCCGAGCAAGTTCTGAACTCTTGCTGAAAAATAGTCTCAATTTACTCCTGTAATAGAGGAACTTTATTTTTCACAACGTCCCAAATTATTTCATCTTTCAAACTGAAATAATTATGGGCTATAATATCTCTTAATCCTGCTATTTTCCGCCACTCTACCAGAGGATAATGACTTCTGAATTCCGGAGGAACTTGCTTTATTGCTTCTCCAATAATTTGAATGTTTCGCAAAACAGCATCAAGTCTTAAATCATCTTTAATAAACTCTTCATATTCTAGCCCTTCAGTATAACGTATAATTTTATGACAACTGTTCAAAATATCTTCAAAATACAATTTGAGACTACGAGACATATATTGCTTCCCGCTCTACAATATCCCGAATTTGAGGCTTTAACATGTCTTTACTGACAACATCTACAGAACATCCCAAACTATCCTCTAAAAAGAATTTTAAATCCATATAGGAATCAAATGTAACTTTTCCCTCAAATTCAACCAATAAATCAACATCACTTTTGTCCGTTGCTTCATCCCTTGCTACTGAACCAAACAAAGCTAGGGTTTTTACTCCATAGCTTCTGATTTGATCAGCATTGTCTCTTAAAAAATTGATTATACTTTCTCGTTTCATGTTTCCCAAATCTAACTTGCTTCTATATATTGTATCCTCCAAAGATTGATTAAAAACGTTACCTCACGCATTTGTAACACAACTGGAACACCAATAGGTAGAGCCACTAGCTGAGAGACTGAAATCAATACTCAATAATTGTTTCTACAGGAGATGATTGTGAGGTAAACATCATCAACAGTATAAATTAAACGATTCTTATCATCAATTCGCCTCGACCACAATCCGGCTAAATTCCCTTTCAGAGGTTCTGGTTTACCTATTCCCTCAAACGGCGATCGCTTCGTATCTTCAATTAATTTGTTAATTCTTTGTTTTATTATCCCGTACTTGCCAGTCAAGATAATCACTCCAAGCTTCATCTATCCAAGCCAAAATCCTAGTCATTTAACAAATTATGTTCTACCACTTTCCCTTGTTTAAATTGACTAATAGATTTCTCCAGATGAGCTTTTGCTGGAGACTTTAATAAATGTACCGTTTCCATTAAACTGTTGAAAAAATCCAGTGACATCACCACTACATTTCCTACTTCTTCCCTATAAATAACTGTGTAGTCAGCATCCTCTATTACACGGTCTAAAACTTGTTCCAGATTCTCTTTGGCTTGATTAAAAGATATAACTTCCATTTTGTAGAAACCTTTAATACTGGCTATATTAAGCCTAGCGATTTCTGTAGGATAATGCAATTTTATCGAGGAAGTATTTTTATATTTAGATAAATAACAAGATTGATTGCGAGTCGAGCGCAACTACGGAAGTTTAATTTTGCTATATCTATCTATGGATAGAGGAAATATTGTGGGGATGTTGATTACTATTAAGGTAATTCAGACGAAGTTTTCTCTTTATGCCAAAACATCAAAGAGGGAACATCCTCTGATGTAAATTCTCTCCCGTCCGGGCCGTGCGGCTCTGGCGGGAGAGAATTTGGCTAAATTAAGGTATTGAGTTGAGGTTATACCAACAGCGTTTCCATCAACAATCTATCCGCTAGAATCTTCCCTGTGCGTAACCACTCAGCCATTTCCATTGGTGGTTGAGCTTGCGCGAGAAATTCCTGTAAATTTGCACCTTCCAGAATTTCTTTGTCTAAAAGTTCCTCGGCGGTTTTTTCTAGGAGATCGCGGTTATATTGCAGAATGCTCAAAGCAATATGGTGGGCGTTATCTACTATCCGCTTCACTTCTCGGTCAATTTCTTCCGCTATTTGAGGACTGATCGCCCGACGGGGATTACTATAACCTTCCAAAAATTGTTGTTGCGCTCTTTCAAATGCTATGGGTCCGAGTTTATCGCTCATTCCATAAAGGGTAACAGAGCGTTCCGCTAAATCAGTTGCTTTTTGGATATCATCAGCAGCACCGGTGGAGACTTTACCAAAAGTAATCTCTTCCGCCGATCGCCCACCCAATAAAGTAGCGATGCGTCCGCGAATTTCATCTTCTATCATCAAAAATCGGTCTTCTTCCGGCATTTGAATGGTATATCCTAAAGCGCCTACACCACGGGGAACAACAGAGATTTTTTCGACTTTTCCCGATCCAGGCATTAATGTACCAATAATCGCGTGACCGACTTCATGATAAGCAACTGTCTTTTTCTCCCTTTCATTTAAAACGCGAGAACGTTTTTCTAAACCAGCAATTAGTCGCTCAATGGCTTCATTGAAATCCGCCATTGTGACTGCTTGGCGATTTTGTCTAGCTGCTAATAAAGCAGCTTCATTCACCAAGTTGGCTAAATCTGCTCCCGCAAAACCAGGTGTTCTGATCGCAATTGTTCCTAAATTCACGTCTTGAGCTAACTTGACATTTCGCGCATGAACTTGGAGAATGGATTCTCTACCAGATTTATCAGGGCGATCAACCGTGATTAATCGGTCAAACCGACCAGGACGGCGTAAAGCTGGGTCAAGGATTTCTGGGCGGTTGGTAGCAGCGATGATGATGACTCCGGTGTTAGCATCAAAGCCGTCCATTTCGGTTAATAGCTGATTCAGGGTTTGTTCTCGCTCGTCGTTACCACCAATAAATCCCCCTGGACCACCACGGGATTTACCCAATGCATCTAATTCGTCAATAAAGACAATACAAGGCGCTTGCTTTTTAGCTTGTTCAAATAAATCACGCACTCTCGCAGCGCCAACACCGACGAATAATTCAATAAATTCTGATCCGGAAATGCTGAAGAATGGGACAGATGCTTCTCCGGCGATCGCTTTCGCTAATAAGGTTTTACCAGTTCCTGGAGGACCGACTAATAAAGCACCTTTAGGAATTTTCGCGCCTAGATTAGTGTATTTAGTCGCATTCTTGAGGAAATCTACGATTTCTTCCAGTTCTGCTTTAGCTTCATCTACCCCAGCTACATCGCTAAACTTAACACCAGTGCTACCTTCAGAATAAATCCGCGCTTTGCTTTTACCCACCGTTAAGGCTGCTGGTCCGCCTCCTTGACGATTGATTAAAAACGCCCAAATTCCGAAGAAGATCAAAGGAGGTGCTACCCAACTGATTAAAGTTCCAATCCAACCGTTTTGATCTGGTGGCGCTGCGGCGAATTCTACTTTGTTCTCCCGTAAGATTCTCGGTAGATCTAAATCCACTGCTATGGGTGTAGTCATGAATAGTTTTTCTACCGTTTTCCCGTCTGGGGTTTGGCTAGGTATTGTATATTCAATGCGATCGCCCAAAATTGCCTTATTTACCTTGTGAGCTTGTACTTGAGCAATGAAATCACTATAGGGAACTTGGGGAATTTGGGGACCGAGGAAACTAGGAACAATCAAGTTTAGTAGTAATAAGAATGTCAGTAAAATTAACAAACTACCACCAAATTGCCTAATACTAGGGGGTTTGAACTGCTTTTTATTATTAGTTTCTACTGGCATTTTAGTGTATCCTCGATTTAGCAACTAAAGAAATAATCGCACAAGTTAATTTTTGTAACTTAATTCTATTGTAGAGACTAAATTGTGCAGTCTCTAATCGGGTATACTCCCCAAAACATCCGTAAAGACCGAACATGTTATGCAAAATCAACTAGGACTTTTACTTAAACTGGCTTTTTTCTCACTTGTACTATCATTGCTAATTAAATATGGGGGTGAAAGTTTATCTATTCCAGCAACTACAGCCAACGTCATCGGAATAATTCTTTTACCTACAATTATTATGGCAATTTTATTGCTCTGGCGCATTCCTCGACACCCAGAACATGAATAACGTTTGGGAGTTAAAGTTGTGGGAATCGGTCAATGGATAGGTTTAATTGCATTAGTTTCATCTTTTTATATATTATGGCGCATCCGTGATGTTTTACTATTAATATTTGCGGCTGTTGTTTTAGCAACTACATTAAATCGGTTAGTCAGAATGGGACGGAGTTTAGGGATCAGACGTATTTGGGCGGTTTCTCTGGCTTTCGGCGTTTTTTTAGCTGGTGTTGTCGGATTTTTCTGGCTGATTGTTCCTCCTTTTGTTGAGCAATTACATGAACTAACTTATCGAGTTCCTCAAGGATTAGAGCGCTTTAACAGTTGGTTGAGTGAACTGAGAAATCACATACCTGATCCCTTACTCCAAATTATTCCCGATCTAGACAGTTTAATCAAACAAGCCCAACCTTTAATCAATCGCCTGTTGGGAAATTCCCTGATTCTAGTTTCTAGTTCCCTAGAAATTATCCTGAAAATTTTGCTGGTACTGGTATTAACGGGGATGTTTTTAGCTGACCCGACATCTTACCGTCAGGTATTTATTCGGCTGTTTCCCGCATTTTATCGGCGACGGGTAGATACGGTTTTAGACCAATGTGAGGTTTCTTTAGAGGGTTGGATTATCGGAGCGATGATTGCTGTTTTTGTCGTGGGATTTTGTAGTGTGGTGGGTTTATCAATTTTACAGGTAAGAGCAGCACTAGCGTTGGGGGTTTTAGCCGGATTTATGAATTTAATCCCTAATTTGGGTCCGACAATTAGTGTGATTCCAGCTATGGCGATCGCTCTGTTAGACTCTCCTTGGAAATCTTTGGCTGTTTTGCTGCTGTACTTTTGTATCCAGCAAACAGAAAGTAATTTTATTACGCCGATAGTCATGGCTCACCAAGTTTCCTTGCTACCAGCAATCACTTTAATTTCCCAACTCTTTTTTGTCACCTTTTTTGGATTTCTCGGTCTATTTTTAGCCCTTCCCCTGACTGTAGTGGCTAAAATTTGGCTACAAGAGATGTTGATTCGGGATGTGTTAGACCAATGGGAAGGCGATCGCTAATTAACTAGAACTTCTCTACTGCGGGACGCAAATCTAATTCCAAAGTCCAAGCGGTGAAGTCTTGTTGATATAAGTTCCAGTAATTTTGGGCGATCGCATCTGGAGAAAGCAAAGTGTAAGTTTCCCGCTCCATTTCCCTAGTTTGGACTTTGGGAGTATTAATCATCCCATCAATCACAATATGGGCTACATGAATCCCCAAAGGACCAAACTCCCTAGCTAAAGATTGCGCCAAAGCTCTGAGTCCAAATTTCCCTACCGCTAAACTAGCAAACCTCGCCCCACCTCGCACGGAAGCAGTAGCACCTGTAAACAAGATAGTTCCCCGGCGTTGTTCAAGCATTTTGGGAAGTACCTGTTTGACTGCTAAAAATGCGCCAAAGCAGTTGACCTTCCAATTATTTTCAAATTGTTCTGGGGTAATATCCAAAACGGTCGCCATCTGAAAAACACCCGCATTATAGATTAAAACCTCTGGTGTACCTAGTTGGCGGGAAACTTCCGCAAAAGCTGAGTTAACAGATTCTTGATCGCTTACGTCTGTAGGTATGGCGATCGCTTTTCTTCCAGAAGCCAAAATTTGGTTCTGTACATTGGTCAAAGTTTCCGCGCTTCTAGCCATCAGTGCTACAGCAAGCCCTTCTTTAGCGAAACGATGTGCAATAGCAGTACCTAATCCCGGACCTACACCAACAACTACGGCGACTTTCGTTTGACTCATTCTAGCTATCTCACTCTTAACTATGCTCTAATTCCCAAGTTAGCGTAAAAGAGATTTAATTTGATGGGAATAGTAGGTTTTAACGCCAGATTTGCTGATTCAATCTATATCAGCCTTAATCAAACGCAGCCAATTCCAATAAATCTCAATGCAACAAGTTTAATCCTAATAGAAGCGCAGTTATAGTTCCAGACACACAAATTTCTCCTTGAGTAATTTTGTCTAATACTGATTCTAAAGGAATTAACACAACTTCAATTTCTTCCGTTACGTCTAAATTTTGTTCTCCTACCTGCTGGACATTCTCCGCGAGAAATAAATGTATCTTATTTGTGTCTTTGCTAGGACTTTCGTAAATAACAGCAATTTGACGTATATCTTGGGTAAAATAACCAGTTTCCTCTCTAAGCTCTCTTAAAGCTGCTATTTCTGGTTTCTCTTGGTTGGAATCAAATCTTCCTGCTGGTAATTCTAGAAAAAAATCGCCGATCGCATGTCTATACTGGCGCACAAGTACCACTTCGCGATTAGACGTGATTGGTAAAACCAAGGCAATATCTGGTCTAACATAGACAAAGTAATCATCTATAATTTTACCATTAGGTAACTCTATTTCATCTAATCTGATCTGACACCAAGGATGTTCCAAAACCATTTTTGATGTCAAAGTCTGCCATTTTTGTAACATACTCATAAATGCTCTAAAAGCTAAAACTTATATTGTCTTACTTGGATTTAGACTTATATGATAATCGATGTTCAACTATTTACAGTCAATAAACGGTTCCCTTTGCAAATTAGTCGAGGAACAACAGCACAAACAACCAATGTATGGGTAAAAATATGCCAAGATGGTATAGAAGGTTGGGGGGAAGCAACTCCATTTGGCTTGGGTAACTACCGACAATCTACAGAAACGATTATCCAAGCTATCCAACAAGTAGCACCACAATTATCCACATTCAATCCTTGGGAGAGACAAGAGATCGAAACCTTTTTAGTGGAACAGCAAGTTCCTTCATCAGCTAGAGCGGCTTTAGATATGGCATTATATGATTGGATGGGGAAGCGTGTAGAATTACCCCTATGGCAAATTTGGGGATTTAATCTCAACGCTATAGTACCCACTTCTGTAACTGTAGGGATTAACTCTCCTGAAGGAGCAAGAGCGCGGACAAGGGACTGGCTACAATTGATGGATGTAAAACTGTTTAAGGTCAAGCTAGGTAGTCCAGAAGGAATAGAAGCAGATAAAAAAATGTTATTAGCGATTAAAGAGCTAGTCCCAGAAAAAGATTTGTTGGTAGACGCTAATGGGGGTTGGAGTTTAACTGAATCAATCCAGATGTATGATTGGTTAGCTGGGTTGGGGGTAAAGTATGTAGAACAGCCATTACCCAGAGGTGAAGAAATTAATCTCGCTACGCTCAAGCAAAATACAACAATACCAATCTTCGTGGATGAAAGTTGTCTAGTGAGTTCAGATATTCCCCGATTAGCTAGTTCTATAGATGGGATAAATATTAAGTTAATGAAATCAGGCGGTTTAAGCGAAGCAATACGTATGGTACATACCGCTAGAGCGCATGGTTTAAAAGTGATGTTTGGCTGCTATTCTGATAGTACGTTAGCTAATACTGCAGCAGTACAGATTGCTCCATTAGCTGATTATTTAGATTTAGATAGTCATTTAAATCTGATCGATGACCCATTTGAGGGTGCTATTTTACAAGCAGGACGAATTTTGCCAAATAATTTACCAGGTTTGGGGGTGCAACATCGTGCGTTTACCGCTTAATCAAAGAATCGCTGTCCTTCTCCATGAAGGATTTACCGGGAATTTTGGTAAAACTGGATTGTCGATTTTGCGTTACAGTGATTCTCCCATTGTGGTGGTTATAGATCGGGAATCTGTAGGAAAGTCCTTGCTGGATTTGACAGGTATTGACCGCAATATACCAATTGTGACATCGCTGGCTGCATCACTAGTTTATCAACCAGAAGTTTTAGTCATTGGGATTGCTCCCAAAGGTGGTTTAGTACCTGATAGTTATTGGGTTGATATTAAGGATGCTCTCAAAGCAGGCATGTCTTTAGTCAATGGCTTACATGTACCCTTAGCCACCATACCAGAATTACAAGCATTGCTCAAACCAGGACAGTTAATTTGGGATGTGCGGAAAGAACCACCTAATTTAGAAATAGCATCTGGTTTGGCGCGAACCCTCAGCTGTTGTCGAGTCCTGACTGTAGGAACTGATATGGCTATTGGTAAGATGTCTACTAGTTTAGAATTGAACAGAGCAGCCAAATTACGCGGTTGGCGTTCTAAGTTCTTAGCTACGGGACAAACTGGATTAATGTTGGAAGGAGATGGCGTAGCTTTAGATGCTGTAAAAGTAGACTTTGCTTGTGGCGCTGTAGAACAATTGGTGATGCGTTTCGGACAACACTACGATATCTTACAAATTGAAGGACAAGGTTCGCTCTTACACCCTGGTTCGACTGCTACTTTACCTTTAATTCGTGGTTCTCAACCAACTCATTTAATTTTAGTTCATCAGGCTGGACAAACCCATAATCGCAGTTATCCTCATGTACCTATTCCACCACTACCAGAGGTAATTAAGCTATATGAATCTATAGCTCATGCAGGAGGTGCTTTTAGCCCTGCTCCAGTAGTTGGCGTAGCACTTAATACGAGATACTTAAGTGAAACTGAGGCGCGATCAGCGATCGCACAAACACAATCCCAAACTAATTTACCTTGCTCGGACCCTATACGCTTTGGTGCTGGAGCGCTTTTGGATGCGATAGTCAAACAAAGATGAAACCAGTAGTTTGGTTATAGGGGTAACTGTTGGTAGTTACTAATGGATAGTCGATTAATCTCACTGTAGGATCTGTCTTTGTCAGCGGTTATGGAAGAAGTTAACACCCTGTTCGCTGGAAATTTCCGGTTTTTGGTTGAGGCGGTTAATTACGCCTGTTGGACATGAGGTTTGACTGTGGGGCTTAGACAGCAGCCAAGATATCGATAAAATACTGTACAGACTCTTTACGTCCGCTCCCACGATGGGGGATGGGACTTTCTGGCTCGTTGGGATTTGTGTTGACTTTGGCTGCGAGTAGCCAGGGAAAAGCAGGACTAGCAAGCAGCAAATAGTCGAATCTAAGTAGTAGCGCCTTGCTGTTAATTGTCAAGGATTTAGATACGAAGCTGGAAATAAAGTGTGAAATGGCGGCACGCATAGTAGATGTCTATTTTAGAACTCTCTTATCCACTGTTACTTAACTTCGTTATGCATATCCGGACAATTTGTCAAAAAGTAGTGTATTTGACTGAATAAATCTTAATTTGATCCTTGACTCAGATGTTCTACTAAGAGCCAATTACCAGATAAGTTGGGACGACCCCAAATTTTCAACTCCTGTCCGGAAGAAAGCACTTGTAATTGGTCGTGGATTGGCGATCGCAATGTCACAAGCTGCCATGTATCAGCTAGTAATGCAGTGGGTGAGGAGAGCGTGAATTTGTAGTTTTGGGCTTCTGAGCCTTGAAAAACGCCCGTAAAGACAGGTAAATGCTCATAATCATCTGGTTCGATGTCACTACAGGGACAATTACCACTCAGAGGATAAGCTTCTGGATTTGCCAAATAGTAGAATTGCCAATATTGCCAATCTGGATGATGGAGCGGTAAATTGAATAAAGGCACTATTGCTGCGGGTGAACTAACGTCTTCTAGAAGAGCCGCTTGTAGTGTTCTAATGGGTAAATCCCTAGGTTGGCAGTTTAATTCAACACAAAGAGCCGCCGCCATACCCGCAGCCTGACCAATACCCATAACAACAGGTTGTAATCTAGTAGCCCCATTAGCTATATGGGATACAGAAATATTCTTGTC
>Ga0116228_10000557_pt1 | contig 28471 bp, 25 predicted proteins | sample S1TSphfallax_2_FD_89694 | JGI IMG/M metagenome (GOLD analysis project Ga0116228, IMG submission 89694) | Host-associated microbial communities from peat moss isolated from Minnesota, USA - S1T2_Fc - Sphagnum fallax MG | ecosystem: Host-associated > Plants > Peat moss > Unclassified | place... | reverse complement strand
TTGTACCTTAGTTGGACAATAATTTTTGTGACGATCTAGTTGCATGCCAATCTAGTCTTTAGGAACACGATTTCTCATAGTGTTTGTATTGTTTATAAATTGCATTAAACTTCCATTTGTAAAAAATTGGAATTTTTGAAAAACTAGGGAGTGTAATTACCATTTGGGTGTGCAATTTGACCCATGTATCTACCCCTAAAAGAGAAAAAAGTTGGGATCAAAACCCTTGATTTATGGGTTGAAAACAATTTTCGAAACAATGAAATCAGAATTGATTAAATGAATAAACGAAATGCAAACCACTTCAAAACACTTGAAATAAAGTTTTCTTTGTGGTTAACTCCTTTCCTCCCCCCCCAAGGAGATGTGGGTTCAAACTTCAGGGTGGTTGCAAGATAAGGCCGGTCATTTTTTGTGTCGTAATCCAATTTTTTGCTGAGTGGTGTGCATTTACATGTTATTAACATGGCATAAAAACTAATATTTTCCAAATTTGTGTCTAGATTTAGATTGCCAACTTGAAGAATGAAACATCTATGAAAAAAATTACAACATATATACACCAAATATATGCTGGACTTTTGAAGTGGAAAAATATAAATTAGTTTATTATTTGTGCCTCTATATACATGCATTTTTGTATATGAATTTTATTTGGGATATGTTGTAAGGAATCAATATATGATATGCTAAAACAAAAAGAACATATGTCAAAAAAAATTATTAAAAAACATTTAATCCCAAAAAAATAATGGACTCTTGAATGGCCTAAAATGAACCATATTTTTATAAGTCAATGTCATAATCATTTTTGGGTGGATTTCAATTTTTATTTTCTTAACATGTACATCAAATAATTTTTAAAAATGGCTATTATTTGTATGGGCTTTTAAATTCATTAAGCACTATGTAATTACCCACTAAATTAATGATATCAAAATAAACTACCATTTTAACACTATCATATGGACTTTTAGAAATGGAGCATCTATCGAAAATGAGCCACCTTAGCGTGTATACACCTTTCATTGTGGCCAAAGTGGTGACTTTTGATGGGGGTAAAGGGGGGCAAGGGAAGAGGCCTAATGGCCTAATATGAATTTGATTGTTTTGTTGTTTTTTTGCTTATTTTTTTTTCAAAAATTCTGTCATTACATCCAAGTTTCAATTATGAAAATAGAGCAAAAATCATATCTAAAAAAATATTTTAGGGTTTCGATAAGTTGGAACTTACCTTTTTTTTTGCATTTTTGGTAAATTCAAGTTCCATTTCTCTTCATAATGCAATCAAATGAAGAACTTCATGATCTATTGAAATTTTTCCAGCCTTCTTAATCTTCTCACCTTTCTCATCTTCCTCTTTCATGGTAACTATAGTCGTTTTTTTCTTTGTTGTTTTCTTTTTGGGAAGGGGAGTTGATTTAAGGATTTTTTATAAATTCAATTTTTTTTCCACTTGTGAAAATGAGTGTTTCAACCTTGCACGACCAAAACTTTTTGTCCTCACTTTTAAAACACCATCATATTGAACATTTCCAAGAATTGGAAATGCATTCCTTCAAGCAACAACCTTATGTGGATCTGTAAAAACAACAATGCCAACACTAGATGTGTTTGAAAATGGAATGGTGGGTGTGCACTCAACAAATATCCTCCTCCATCCATGAAATGTTTTTAATTTTTGCACAATTTCAACTTCAAGAACAAGTGAAAATAAAACCTTGAAAAACAATGAAAATAATGAAAAACAATGGAAGAGCTAACCTTGGACCCTAACTTACATCTTGGTTTTCCAAACCATGAGCTTTCCTTCGAGCTCCATTTTTTGGTCCAGACCAATTGAATTTCCCTCCAAAATGGTGCCATGTAAATGCCACCTCAATTGGTTTTGGATCCTCATCTAAAGGCCTTGGGTCCAATTTATCAATCTTGACCAATAGGAATGCTCCATTTTGTTGGACCTTGGACCTTTGTCTAAAGTGGCCCTTAGTATATAATTAAGATCTCCAACTATAATTGATATGGTTTTATGAAACAAAGTGGATGGGAAATTTTTGAACATTTAAAGGCTGAATTTGAATGATAACAAAGATAGTTAATATCAAAAAAGGTGCACAAACATGTTCCTAATGGCTGCATTAAATTGAGTTTAAAAACTCAAGAACAATATGTCTTGGAAGTTTCAAATTGTTGTAATTGTCAGCTAATATTGGGTCTCATTTCGTGGACCACATGATTTTCTACCATGGCAACCACATGCATTGGCACATTAGTGCCACATCACGAATATGTGGATTAATTGTTTGACACATTAATGCCACATCATTAATATGTGGATTAATTGTTTCACATGTCAACACCACGTCAATAACTAATACATTAATTATTCAACATGTTAACACCACATCATTGTGATGTCAAATGCTATGATGTCATAACTTAGAATCCACCCCAAAATGTGACAAAATTTGTGCACCCACACACCTTTGCACTTGGAATTTTGCACATGTGCAATCGTGCACCCACAACCTCCGCACTCCCAATAACCACTCTCCATGACTAAAGTTAGGACGTAATAGCAAAATGTTTGAACCATGGGTGCTAAGTTTTTGACATAATGAATGTTGCTTTTGATGAAGAGCAGCCTATTAATGCATGATAGCTTTAGGGCAAGCATTTTGTATCAATATGTTACATGATTGTTTTCTTACATGTTAAGTGGTGATGTGAAGCCACCATACTTATTATGCTTTTACTTGTAAAATTTTAATTTTAGTTGAACTTTCACGATTCATGTAGGTGTTTTACTCATGAATGCTGTTTTTTGAACTCACATTGGACAAATGTAGAATTTCAGCATGTGTTTTTGTCTCTTGTGCTATTTTATTTTCACTTTGCATTCTGAGCAATATTTGTGCACCTTTTTCATCTTTTTGATTTATGTGCAAGCAATAGAACACAAAGCATATTCATTATGATATTTTGTGGTGGAAATTTTGTTTTCTCTTTTGGTCAATTTGGATAATGAATCATACTCACAAAGACTTGCAATTTTCATTTAAACAACTAAAGTAAATAGAAAAAATATTATAGAAAAATATTTCTATGTAGCTGACTGTAATATGAGGAAAGTAAGACTTGGTTGTGAAAAAACTGGCTGTATTAGAAGAAAGAATCTACTGCCCTTAAAAAATATTTATAATTTGAAAAGAAATCTTTAAATGTTCTTTGAATTTTTGAAAGAGAACTGAACTAGGTAGTAAATTTGCAGTATATTAAAAATAAAAAAACCCACCCAACATTGGTTGAAACTTGACAGAATACACAGGAACTGCTCCATGAAATGTGCAAAAAAATGAACTCATAGTAGTACAGAGTAACACCTGATGAACATTCTTCAAAATATGGTTCACCTAATGAAAATATAAAGCACTGCCAGAAATGTTTTGAGTGTATATCTGGAGGGTGTGTTATCAAGTGGAATCTGTCCTCTGCAGATGTTTGTTTCATAGGTGAAATGTCCACTCATTGAGATTTGCTTTTTAAAAGGCTCATCTGTTTTTGAATTCTTTTGCTGTGATACGGAGTGGGTATCAGGGAACAAAATCAAAACAATTCTGCCAGTCCTTTATGCGGGGTAACGCCTTTGAAGCAAGGTGTTACTGAACTTAGTGCTTGATTTCAAGTTCCCAAAATAAGGTCCAAGGGGGGCACTTATTTTTGGCTACACTCCATTCGGACGGCATTAAACCCTCTCCCTCTCCCACCGTACATTGGTTTCCACTCTCTTCTTGAGACAAGGAGCCAATAAACAAATTCCAAAAGAGAAGAAGAACTTGAAATAATGATATCAAATAATGACAATTATGCTAGTCTTTCTCCTTTGGAAAAGGAAGAGAAGGAGAAAAGAAAAGAAACCTAAGACTTAGGCAAAATTTCTTGTGGATGACTGAAATTATGAGTTTTAAAAACACCAATTCTTTCATATTAAATAAAAAAATCAAGGAAAAACTACTTCGAATGGTGGTGAAAATGATGATTATATGGAATAAAAATTAAAATTGGAACTTTCATCCACTTCAATTATCCATCCATTCGTGTGGAGGTTTTCATCCAGTCCAATTCAACATCCACTGTGGTGCACGGTTCTCATCCAATTCAATCTTCCATCCATTCGCGTGCGGCGGGCGGGCGCGCGGACGGCCGGGTTGCGCGGGTGCGCGGTTTCCACATCAGGCGACGACGAAGAAGAAGCGCTGCGAGGTTGTTGCGCCCCCGTGAAGCGCAATGGGGATTTGGCTGCCTGCAATTTGGCAACAGATGATGCGCGCGGGCAGTGCATTGCAGTGCAGTTTGCGGTTACAATCCATCGTGGATTTGGGCTTGGGAAGGAGGAGCAGCCGATAGGCACGGCGAGCGAGCTACTCACGTGGGTGGCGATGGCGGAGAGGAGGTGTGGTAGCCATGAATTTGTCTTTTCTGTGGTGGAGAAGGGAGTCGACGAAGACAGCGGAAACGAGAAGGTCGTGCGTTTCCAGGGGCGCCTGGTGGGGGGCGGGGCAGGGGGAAGGGGATGATAGGTGGCGGGGTTTTCTTTCCAACTGCCGAGAGTGTGGTTTCTTTGCTTGAATTTCAGGGGTTCCGTTTGCAGGGCGTTAGGGTCTGTGGCTTGTGAGCGTGCAAATAGGTACCAGTGTGCTACGGCGTTTGCTCGGAGGTTGGTTGTCGCGTTTTTTCAAAGATCGAGGACACGGAGGGAGGAGGAGATTTTCGGCCTTTTCGAACTGTCGGCTAAAAGCGCAGACTCCGGGAGGGAGGGAGGGAGAGAGAGAGAGAGAGAGAGAGAGAGAGAGAGAGAGAGTTGCTTGAGTTGCTTGGGAGAATTTACCGAGTCGGAGAGAAGCGCTTGTCCATGGTTATCACGGGGAGTGCATCTCGAGCGAACAGGGGAATTACAATGTCAGGTTCTTCTACAGATGATAATTTGCCGGTGAAGTCCAAGCGCCGTGTTGCTAAAACTCCGGGAATACCACCACCCGTAGCAGCAGCAGCGGCACCACCACCACCAACATCAGCGGGTAGAGGAGGAGGAGGAGGAGCGGACTCAGAAGGATCGGACTCAGAAAATGCTGAGAGAGGGAGTGAGGTATGTCAAATAGGAGCAGACGTATGCGTGGTGCCTGCACAGTTGTTTGATCTACCCAATCTTATGGCAGTTCTGTCTCTCAACACATGGAACTACTGCTTAACAGAGGAGGACAGGGAGAGCCTGATGCAATTCCTCCCACCCTTTGAAGAGGAAGATCCATTCAAGGACACAATGCGAGATCTTCTGGGTGGTGAGAATTTCCATTTTGGTAGTCCAATAATGACTTTGTTCGATAGACTTAAGAAGGGATTGTGTCATCCCCGTGTGTTGCAGTATCGGGAAGGGTTGAAGTACTTGCAGAGGAAAGAGCATTACCATCTGATACGCCAGTATCATAATCAGATGGTCAATCTGTTTCTCGAAATGCAACAAACGTGGCAAAGTTGTCCAGAAGCAGACTTTGAAGAGCGGCTGCAAATCTGGCACAAACCACAGTCACAACCTCAGCTGCCGCCACTCCCTGTAAAGTCCAAGCGTGGGATGCGGAAGCCAGTGCTAGCCAGGAAGGTGGTAAAGGCAGCAGCACTTGATGGAGCAAAGAAGAGACTCATTGAAGGAATGAAAACCAAGGTACTTGAACTTCCTACAAGAGGGAAATTCTTACAGGAAAAGAAGCTTCCTGTAGCAACAGCACCTGTCCTTCCTGCAAAAAGGAAATCAGCAATGTTGATACCCAAAAGAGTGGGATTCAAGGGGGTCTTGAAGATCAAGACAGGTTCCAGAGGAGCAGCAGAGGGTCCATCAAAGAGGATTCCTGAAAAAGAGAACAATGCAGACAAAGTACGGAAACCAAGACTGAACAAAACGGGACCAAAGGGTGTTTTGAAGGTGATATCCAAGGGTCAAGGTGTCATGAAGCAAATTGACACTCTTCTGTCCAAAGGCAAAGGTCCTTCAGTGGATGTGAAGTGTGAAATGCCAGAAAACTTGGACAATGAAGCCTTTTACAGCATTGATGAATTGGAGCACGGAAATGAAGGTGGTGATGAACACAAACAGAACACTGAAGAGATGGACAAAGATAAGGATCTGTATGAAATAGAAAAAGAGGATGTAGGAGAAGTAGAAGAGTACGCAGAAGAAAGAGTGCAAGCTATACCTTCCAAAGGTGAGATATCATATTCTCTTGTGGTTGCTCCTTCAGTTCCACTGAAATCGTCCACAAGTGAGGGTAGTGAGAAGAAACCAAAGACGGAACCTTCTCTTGTGGTTGCTCCTTTAGTCCCACTGAAGTACTCCATAAGTGAGGGTAGTGAGAAGAAACCAAGGAAGCAACCAGTGGGAGAGAGAAAGAAACGCAAGATGTTAGATGTGGGGGGAGTGGTTTCTGAAGCAGAGAAAACTGCCAAGAAAAAGAAACAAATGAAGGAATTGATTATTGATGACATAGCATCACCTGGAGAGATGATGGAAATGCCAGAGAAAGCTAATGAAGGGGTTCATGATGCTCTGAAGAAAACCCATCGGAAGAAGAAAGTTGAAGCAAAGACAAAAAAACCTGATGAGATGGAAGTAGTGGAGAATAAAGCAGCAGAGGATGAAGGAAGGATTATTGAGGAGCTTGAGGACAGAGTTGTAGAGGTACCCAGTGAAGAGAATCTTGGTGGTGATTGGAAGGATGATGGTGATAAAGCACCCAGTAGAAAGCAAGTCAAGAAAAAGGTCAAGACAGACAAGATCACTGTACATTCTTCTCCTGCAGACTCACCCCCTCATACTGGTAAGTAAAACTCTTGTCCATGACCCCACACTGCAGAAGTCAAACCATCTACCTACAGTAGTCTAAAGTGGGCTGTCACTTGCCTTAGCATTGTCTTTGTACCATGCAGGGTCGCCAGGAGAAAAAGGGGCTGGGAGTTCTGGGAAGTGTGCAAAGAAATTGGTGCTGTTGGCTATTCCAACACTGGCCTCCACGTTTTCTTTCTCTGTCACACATTTGCTTTCTGCTGTGAGGGCAGCCTTGCTTGTCTCTTATGGAGAAGACCCATCTGAGTACAGAAGTGATTTACCACAGGAGAGCTTTGGTCTTGACCTCCCTTATGGGATGTCATTGGAGGGGAGTTTGCTTGGTCGAAGTGAGCAATCACCTGCGGGTATGGGTGATGAGACGGCAGATCGCAAGGAAACAGACATGGAGCCAAAATCAAAATTAACTTTTTCTGTGCCATTTGCTGAGGTCGTCAGGCGAGTGCAAGCCAATCCAGGAGACATCCACATTCTTGAGACAGTAGAGCCACTACAGGTATATTTGGGATCTTTTGTTTCAAACTCAGATTGAGTCCCAAGCCTCCAGTGTTGTGTGACCATTGAGTACTGCTTAATCCAGTTGTGTGGGCTTGTATTATTCCAAAACAACTGCAGGATCTTGTTCGAGGCGCATTGAAGATTATGGCCTCCAAAGTGGCACCTCTAGGAGCCAAAGGTTGGAGGCCATTGGTACTGTTTGACAAGGAAGCAAGGGCATGGACATGGATAGGGCCACTACCTCCTGTCACTTCATCTTCATCCCAGGTAAGATTCCTCCACTCAAGCTTCCTGAGAGGACTGTATGCTTGTCACATGGGCTTCTGGAAAGTTTGCAGATGTGGACAGGTATCCGCTTTTGCTATGTGAAGAAGGTTCCTTTCTGCAGACAATTGTTTAGCTGCACCTGCAGTGGCAAATGTTATGAACTGAATTAGTGTCAGTTACAAGAGTTGTGGGATTGATCATTCATGGCCAAGTGTGAAGCCATTCTCTCCTTTGTAACACCAATGCAGCACAATTTCATATTCTTAGTTGTTGGTTTGAGGGACTATGTCACTTGTTCAAACTGTTTCAATTTGGTATTAATTAGACATTATTTTCATTTCCAGGGTATACCAGAGGTTCAGATCATGCCTGAAGCATGGGGAATCCCTCAGAAGACACTTACAAAACTAGAGGAGATGTTTGCAAGCTGGCTGAAGCATGATCAAGAAACCCTCCAACAGATTGTGCAATTGCCCCTGCCCCCACCACCCCCAATGCCTGGTCCTGTTGATGAGAGGGATAGGTTCCGGGATTTGAGGGCTCAAAAAAGCTTAATGACTATCACACCTAGCACTGAGGATATGCGTGCCTACTTCCGGAGAGAGGAGTTGGTCCGCTACTCACTGCCAGACCGAGTCTTTCGCTACACTACAGCAGATGGTGGCAAATCTGCAGTTGCTCCCTTGAGAAGAGGTGGGGGAAAGCCTACATCCAAGGCCAGAGACCATGTTATGTTGAAGCCTGACCGGCCCCCTCATGTAACCATCTTGTGTCTTGTGAGGGATGCTGCTGCTCGGCTCCCTGGTAGCATTGGCACAAGGGCAGATGTTTGTGTTCTGATCCGAGACTCTGACTTCATCATGGAGGATGTTTCTGATGCCCAGGTTGGTGTTTAAAACCAGGACCAACACAGATTGTGTATAGGACTCATATGCTTGCTGTAGACTGGTAAACCTTAGCGCCCAGTTCAGATAGAGATAGAGCAATGGATGGAAAGATAGAGATGGAGATTTTGGAGCTCAAAATTATTTGAGTCTGCAGAGATTTTCCCAAAGTAGTATTTGCAGACTTATAACCCACTTGACACAAGTGTGACTGCAGGTGAATCAGGCAGTCAGTGGAGCATTGGATCGCTTACATTATGAGAGAGACCCTTGTGTGCGCTTTGATGGAGATCGTAAGCTTTGGGTGTATCTTCACACTGACAGAAGTGAGGAAGACTTTGAAGATGATGGTACTTCCTCCACAAAGCGGTGGAAGAAACCAAAAAAAGAGAATGCAGAAAACTCAGAGCACAGTGTCACAGCTTATGAGACTGGCTCTCCAAGTGGACCTGAACAGGATGGAACAATGGGTGCAGGCATGGGAATGGATATGCAGCATTCACCAGATGAAATAATGGGTGGACCTGGGGACCACCATTCTGCCATCTACTCTGTTGCTCAAACAGAACTTGTTTACAACAGAAGTAGTTCCCTGACAAGTCCACGTGTACTGAGTAGTGGGACTTTGAGAGATGATGGGGCAGTTCCCTTCATTGAGCTTTCTCCAGGGATTGACAGGGGCCATCCAATGGGCTGGGAGGGTGTTGGTTCACAACACATTTCTTCCTGGGCTCAACATTCACATTTGCATTCTCAAGAGAGCATAGGGACAGAGGATGATGAGTATGATTTCCATTATGGTGGTATCATGGAGGCTGCTGCTGCTGCTGCCCAACAGGAGGCAGATGCCATGATTAGTGTTGACACTGAACAATCACCCTTACACTGATTGAAGTGAAATCAGTGTGTAGTGATTGAAGATGGAAGAAAGATACAGAATTTAGGGGACTCTGCACTTCTGTAGCTTTCATTCATTATGTGATGTCAGCAGTGTAAAAGTTACAGGTAGTGTTGAACATACAAAAGCTTTAAAGCATACAGGGTAGGAGATTTTTTGAAAAAATTCGGAAGCAATGGTGGCATCACACTGGAGAAACATTTTACACATGAGGATCGTAAGCAGAAGTACCTCTGCCATCAGTTTGAGTGAGGCCCTGCCTTTCTGAACTGCAGTGGTACTGTGCACCATCTTTAACTTGGTTTTGTTTGTTTTGTTTTTTTGTCCTGGCAAGAACTATGTAGGGTGCACTGTTCAGTTGAGTAGATAGTTAATATCACAACAGCTCATGATAGTGTATAAGGGTCTCTTTTGATTCTTTGTATCTGGCATGCAGTTACTTATGGAGGATATGCCCTTCTGACATTACCTGTTTTTGTAAATCTGATCAGAAGGTGAGAATATCTGCACTATGGTAGGGAGGAGGAGCAGGTCTTAGAAGAGCCTTCCTTAGAAATTATAGTTTGCTGATTCTCCTACTGTTTGTATATGGAAGTGTGACTCTATTCCATAACTGTGATGATAGTTGTAGAATGGAAATATCTGATATTGTGCTCCTTTTGGAATGTGCAGGATGACACATGGTCATTGTCAAGCCTGGTCTTTCTGTCTTACAACAACTGAATTGCAAAATCCCAAAGTTTTGATGACTGACTTGAGGCTTTCATCAGTGATGTGTACATACCTCAAAAAGTGCAATGTTGTACAAATGGTGTATGGTGGCAACTGTTGGGCATGCCAGATGCATTTAACATTTACAGGCAATGTCTCTTGCCTGGAAGACCACCATGGTATACACTCTTTGCCCTGCAAAGAACCCTGAGGTACCTGCTGCCCAATGAGTTGTTGGCACCAGCAGCAGGAAGAGGGAGCCTAATCCCACACTTTGTTGGTGGGCTTTACACTCTTTGCCTGCAAGAACACCAAGGTACCTGCTCTGCCCATGAGTAGTTGGCACCAGCATCAGGAAGAGGGTGCCTGATCTCACATTTCTTGAGTGGGTGCCTTTTCACCAACAAGAATTGCTCTTTTAAGTGTCTGATAACCCTTTTCAATTGCTGATGCTTGAGATGCTCAGTTTTTCATGTGTCAGAGTCATGTAGCTCCAAATGTACCTTGATGGAGTAGAAACTGGAAATGTTCAACTGCTGTGCATTGATTCAAAGAGTAGGAAATGATTTGTGCATCACCATTTTCAGCAATCTAAAGTATTGCACAGTGATTTTCTGGGACTTCTAGCAAGAGAATTGATGAGTTTTGACAGTTCCTTCAAATTTCAGGAGCTACAGTGGTGTGGATTCATGTGAGATGCATGTGGTTCTTTGAAGGTGCTAACAATCCATATGTCATGAGGGCTGTAAAAGAGATCAAACCTCAAGAGAATGATACCTGGCTTCCCCACTGGAAACAATCCTTCAATAGAGCAAGGGATTGAGAGATGAGCCAGCAGCACATGCTGATAAAGTGATGATTGCATAATCTTTGGCATTTGATTGTTTACAAGTGTATCCTGTCCGATTACAGGGAAAATAGATCTTCTCAACCTTGCAATCGTATCCTGTGTGCAACAAGGTTCTATACTAGTGCACATCAAACTACTTAGAAACAAGCTGCTCATTGCACAATGTCTCTGATTGACAACCATAAGATACGTGTTGTGCTTAGCATGGTGAAGCCCAAGTGGATCCTTCACTTATGCTGGAAATGTTTCTATAGTGGACTCCAGATGACACTAGCATGTGGTTTAACTTTGGCCCCTTTTTTGGTGCATCCCAATACCCTGAGGGGCAGAACTAAAGAGAGAGAGAGAGAGAGAGAGAGATGTAGCATGTGACATTCAAAGGAGCAGGCAAAGCTGCAGAAACAAAGAGAGAGGGGCATAGAGAGATGATAGGAATGGGAAAGGATATGGGGATCAGGTATGCAGGATCACAAGACGCCTTGCGCTTGTTCAACCATGCCTTAGAGCTGCTGGCCAGTCCAGCTCTGGAGAGCGAGCAAGAGTTGCTGGAGCTTGTGAAGAAGGCCAAGCGTGATGCTGACAAATACCATCCTCCTGCGCCAACGGCTGTGAAGAAACCATCATGTAAATATTATTGTTTTTCTCTTTTGTCTTTCTCGTTGTTATTTCCAGAGTTTTTTTTTGTGTTTTTTGGGCCCTTTGTGGAGAGAAGATTGTCTAGTACAAAGCTTTTAGGTTCAGTATAGAGTGTGTTTGATGTTTGTTTGCTTTTTGCACAGGTCAAGGAGTTGTGGAAGTTGCGGACTTTCAATCTTTAGGACATTGACCGAGCCCTGGGGCTCTGGCCGCTGATCATGTAAGTCAATTGTCTTTCTCAGTTAGCTGCACTCGTTTCAATGATCTTCTTTTATTGCGTTGAGGGAATCCTGGAACATACAGAGGAGAAGAGGAAAGAGATCTAGGACTCATTGTTGCATGTAAGCAAGCAACAAAAAAGACTGGAAGAAGAAGATAAATCTCAATGATAGAGAGGAGGGTACAGATGCACGAGTCGATTGGGAAGGAGGGGAGGGTGCAGAACTCTTGTCAATCCATTGTGCATACTGACAATCTGTTTCTGAACAGGGAAGTGGCCAACAGTCTGGATCTGGAAGCAAGGGAGGAACATCAAATTTGACAACAGTGAACAGTGGGAGCATTGGGCATGTGCAGGCCTGTTTCATGAATGTTATCTGGTCTGGTCCTGGGCTCGGGTGTATCAATAAACCAAAACGCAAAGGGAGGCAGTAGTTTGTGCCGCCATGTTATGCTGCCAATTAATGCTGCAAACAAAAGAAATTGAGCTCCATCCCGTCTCAAAGGCACAGGAATCATGAATGATGGTTAGTTTGTCGAAGTTCAAGGTTGTTTCTGTAGCTCTGCAAGCTGCCAAAACCTTCTGGTTTTGCTGTTCAAGCCAATACATGTCCAGACCAGAACCTTGGATTGGAAAACAAAAGGGCTTACAAACACTCCTATAAACCTGTAACATGAGGAGTGAAGGAGACACAAAGCCAAGGCTTGTTGAAATCTGCTTTGCAGCTTGATGTGATGCTTGTGGGCTGTGGAATATGCATGTTTGATGGTAATGGACCATCACCAATTTCTGGTACACAAATTGCTTGCAACAAAGGATCTTCAAATGTTCAAAGAACCATAGACTCTGCAGTATGAGTACAGAGCAGTAGATCCAGAAGATGCCCAAATTGCTGTTAACTACAGAGATAACCTTTGATGTGTGATCTGTTTGGATCTCTAGACTCAGATGAAGAATACCCTTGAAATAGAATTGCAAAGCTTTGACAGTTCTGTTGAGTTCCATTTCCAGGACAATTCAAGAATCCTCAATATGCTGCTGCATCATTCTCATTATCAGGGCAAGAAGTTTTCTCTCGTGCATTCTTTCTTCTGTACTTGTGTGCAACTCTATTTGAAGAATCTTGCATGCACACTCTAGTGTTCCGTCTTTGCAATTCCGTCACTTGCACAGAGTTCAACGTCTGTGAATCCTGCGATTGCATATAATTCAACTGTATTAATCAGCTGCATCCAGAAAAAAGGTGTTTGCCACACAGCAGGAGAGTCATGGAGCTCCTGTGGTGATGGTGGCAATAGCGACAATGCTTTCTTTGAGGAGCAGCTGTTTGTTGTGGATTAGAGCAAATGACTGTAAGAGACCCTTGCCACTATTGTGTGTTTTTGTGATGGCTGCTGCTAGAAAGTTGCGTATCAGTTTTACAATTTGATTCAGCAAACCACAAACTGAAGTCAAGGATGTTGTGTTATCAATGTGTGCACCTGAGCTTCGAGGTTTCATCATGATCCTATTCAGCTCTCAATATGCAGTCTCAGAACCAAGAGTTTGGGGGGAGGGAGAGGGGGAACTTACCTTTGGGGTGCTATTGAAGTGGAGATTCCATCTTGTGCAAAGGCGGAGATCTGGGCTCGTTGGGCATCCAGAGAGGCAATTAGCAGGTACTTCCCAAGATGAGAAGAAACCACAGTTTAACGAGTGTGCTTATTTCTCCTCCAGCAACACATGCAACAATACCAGTTCCATGACAAACATAACCTCAAAGAAAATCCTGGTTTTGAGATTTCTGGTTCTGGGAATGTCACTTGCTTCTTGTCTTGACTCTTGTTGATGAATGGAGTCGTCTCAGGCATGAAATTATTGTTCTGGCTTGGTCCTTGGGTTTCTGCAAGCTGCTCAAAGATGTCACACACAAGCTCTTCTATACATGAGTCTTCCTGCAGCTTGGCCTGAAGCTGAGCAAGGCAAGCCATCACATCATCCAAAGTTGGCCGTAGGATTGGATCACGCACAAGTACAAAGTGCAAGAAGTCAATAACTGGCTTGTAGTTATCTACTTTTGCTGCTTTCTCATTTGAAATCAGTTCCTGTGCTCCAGATCCACAGAGAGAAATCCCGAAGAGCACAAGAAATGTGAGTGTCTCTTTGTCATCTTCATTATGATGCAATAAGCTCATTAGTTTTGAACAAAGATGCATATACTAACAGCAGCTTTGAATCAAGTTTGTGTTGTGAGGACTTTCCATAGAATTCAGTCCAAAATTGTGATGTGTAGGGTCTTTGTAGCTGAGAACATCATCAGCAAATGAGAAAGGTTTATGATTTGATGTTGAGATTTATGAGCTGTAATTTTGAGCATGTGTCCCTTGGAGAGATCTTATTGTAAAGTGAGGTGAAATGTGCAGAATAACCAACCTCAGAAGATGATGTGACACGGACATAAAAGCGGAGCCAGTCTTCATCATACAGAAGGAACTCCCCTGTGAGAAGCTCAAACAAGAGGCATCCCAAACTCCACACATCACTTGCCTTGCCTACAGAAACCTCTTCCTCAACATTTCTGCTTCTGTGGGACTCAACATCATGGTGCCTACTGCTGCTTAGCAGCTTCAGCATCTCCGGGCTTTTCACACATTCTGTTCCACGGCTCCGCACAGTGCATTCTCCACCTTCCCATAATGAGGTCTGGCATCCATTCACATAATTTTAGAGTTTACACAGGCAATATTCTGTTTAATATTCTCTGCTTTTGTAAACCTCATTGCATATGTATTTTGGGCTATAGAAGATCCATAATCCAACCTTGCTCTGACCAAAGTCTGTAATGCAAACTCGAAATGGGATAGAACATGCTTTGTCTGATGGAGGCCATGGTGGATGCCAAAACTCAGTGTTGGAGAGTGGGGAATGGAGAGGCTCCAAAAGTATGTTGTCACACTTGAGGTCATAGTGAACCACCTTGTGTGTCTCCAATGCCTTAACCTGAGACAAAAAAAGACACAGTGAACTCTTGATACCTTGGTTTCTGGAACTCCACTTTCTCGATGATGCAGCCCCTAATTGCTGAAGGCTTAGAAACTTGGAAGCAAGTTTGCTGTAATCAAAAGGTACAAGCATTTCTGGAATTTACTGCTTGAAGAACAGCAGCATACACTTCCAGATAAAGTGGCAGCCTTTCATGGAAAGTAAGGTTGGAGTAAGATTCAGTCTTGCTTTCTGTGGAAGTGCAGTCAGGCTCATCAACTAGAGATCTGCATGTGTGGTGATGTCTCCATGTTCGCAAGCTGCACTTGTAGTGCTTGAGAACCAACACAAAGCTGTTGCAGTCAATCCCATAGTCCAAAATCTGACACACCTGTGGTTCTTCTTGAAATTGCTCCAGGATTTGAACCTCAGTGTAGACATCAAAAAAACTGCATGGATCGTAGGGTCCTTTTGGCAAATCAACGACCTTCATCAGCAAACACACAGTATGACAGCATGAAGAGCCTAACATGCTTAATGAGGAGCAAAGCTGGTGCTGGAAGCTCATGCTAAAATGTGCCTTGGGGATTTGTGCAGTGGCTTGTAGGACTGACCTTCAACACAACCAGCTCCTTGCTGGTCAAACCATCTTCTATCCTGTCACGTGTTGCTGTGTACACCTGCTCACACAGAAACCATCATCTTTTGAGAAATGTTCACATATGGTTTCATCTCCAGTCGTCCCTGTAAGCTGCTAAGGATTTGACAAAGGTTCAGGCTCCAGTGCTTGAAGAGACTATTTTGCTGTATGGAAACCAGGAACTGCATTGCTACCTGAGCAAAGGCACCTTGTGCAATGCGGATACGCTCTTTATACAGTGACTCGTTGAAAAGTTCACGCCATGTCAACTTAAGGATACGGAAAGCAGATGGCTTGGATCTGCCCAATTGCTTCAGCAAGACATGTAGAATATTTGCATTTGCTGCATGATTCAAGTCTGTATTCATAGCATGTCAAGGCAGCTCTCTTTCAATCCATTCATCTCCACCTTTTTCTTGCAGAGCCAAAACAGTAATTTGGCAGGATACGGAAAGTTAGAAAAAATGGAGCATTCAGTCTGCGACTTTCCATGGGGAAACGATCACTGTAAAGAGCCTCCAATGAGCCTCTGCATGTCATTACATACAAAGATTTGTAAATGGGTTTGACCAGAAGCAGCCAGACATAGATGCAAGAGAAAGACAAGGTACTAGGTGGTGGAGAGTACTCTGGGTTGAGCATGAGGGAGATGAAAAGCTCAAGCAACAGCACATGCAGGCCTGCATTTTGATATATCCGCCTGCTGCACCTCTCCCTTGTGTACGACACAAATAAGCCCTCAAGTTTGGGGTTGCTTTTGTTGAATTCAACATCTGCCCTTTGGCCTTCAAAAGAAAATCTGGTGGGAAGACATTGGTCTCTATTACTACTTGCCACTGGCTCTGAACTTACATTCTCCTCTTCAAAATCCAGTCCTCTCTTTCGAATTGCTTTTGAGAAATTGAGCTTTGGCACCAGGGGGTGTGTGCTTGGTTTTGTGGTGCTGCTCTGTCCTGGTGACTGTGATCTTTGAGGGTTTTCTTCTTCCAACTCCACAAACTCTAGTGATTGGCTTTGAGGAGCCAATGAAGAGGAATGTGAGGAGCTTTTTGCTGTCTGTTCTATTGCACAAGTGACCTTGAAGTGCTTCCTCTGGTCTTCAAAATTTTCTAGTTGGTTGGTACTCATGTTGATGCTCACAAAGTCATCTTCTTCGGCAGCCAGCTCTCGCTCAACCTCATCATTCAAGTCAAAGAATCGGCCACAGTACACAACCTCATTCAATCTTGGTGTGGCTAAACCTGCAAGTCCACCACTGCTCATTAGTGCAGGGTTGTACAACTTGGTGAGAAACGTCTGCAAGTGAATCTTGCTTTCTGTATCTCTGCTCTCCCTTGGTGTTCCTGTTACTCTTCTTTGAGTCACTGCTATGCTGCAGTTATCCCACTCACTGACAAGAGTGCTGATGTTTTCATCTCTTTCGCACAGAGGAAGTTCTGACCTTTGCACATCATGACCATCATGTTTCTTCCTCCATCTTGAAATGAACTCATGTTCTCTAGACTGGGGACTTGACAACTGACTGAACTGATGTGGTTGAATCACTGGGCTCAAGTAAGTCTTGTCCTTTGCAGACACAGAACCCAGTTGCCACTCACAGTTTTCTTGTGTTTCCATTCTTCTGAAATTGCCTGCCATCTGAATCTCTTTCTTACCTGAATCTCTCTCAACAGTTGAACCAGTCATTGAGTCTTGTGTTTTGGGAGTGGCGACTTGAGAGAATTCATATTCAAGTGCAATTTGCTGCACCAGAAACTCCATCACGTGTAGCCTGTGAAATGTCTGGCTTGCATCTCCTGTTTGGTTCTGGGCAACTGCCAACAAAATGCGGGCAAATGCAGCACAGGCATTGCATTTCTGCTCATTTTCCCTGCTGTTACTTCCCCTATTTCTCCAGAGCTTGTTGTTACTTCCTTGACTAGGTTCTGCATGTTTCCTTCTGTTTTGCACATATGCTGCTGACTCATGTAGCAATGACTCATCAGGAGCAGTAGTGGTATACAGCCTCTTGAACCCATGGAAAATGGTGTCTAGAATGGGGTCAAGGTACTTGCTGGTGAGGAATGGGTTGTGCAAAGTTGTCTTCTCTTGCACACATCTCTTAGGTGAAGAAAGTCTTTGACCTGATGAAGATGATAACTTGAGACTGAAAATCTCAGCAAGTAAGCATAAGCTCTCGTGTGTGATGTCACCTATTTTAGAATCATTCCTTCCAGTAAGGACTAAGTCTGCACACTGTGGACAGAAGCTTCTTACATCCCTCTGAAAACCATTGTCAGAACCTGACTTTTCTGTGTCAGCACATAGGTTACCATGCAGCTTACCCTGATCCCTGCTAATATGTAGTGTGGGTGAAGAGTTCTTTTGTTCACTTTCTTTGGTCTGGAGTGGTATAGCCTTAGCTTGTCTGTTAACAGCCATCATCAATAGCCCGTCACTGGGGTTCATGATTCCTTCGAGCAAGGACAAAGAGTCAAGCACATGGGAGACAGAGGAGCTTTCTTGAGCCATGTCAAGCCTCTTCTGTACCAGGAGAACCACCAACCTGAGAAAGCCAAGGACATTCTTGGGTGAAGCTTCCATACCTTGGAAACTTGCAAACACGTGGTCTGAGATTCCTCCCATGCCTATTTTCTGACCTAGCATGCGGTAATACAATCTGATGGGCTCCTGAAGACTCCTTTGGAAATCCTCAAGAAGATATCCCAAGCATCTTTGGCAGATATCTGATGTCAAATAGCTGACATACTGCAGAAGGCAGTTCCAGTTTGCTGGATTCTTGAAGATTACATCCCAGAGACAATGTTCTGCATCTCCCCAACCTTGTGTGCTGTTCATCTTGCCACAAACTAGATTGCAGATACAAACACTGAGGAGCTTCAGCAAACTTTGCATTGTTAGTATTTCTGCAGGGCCCCAACTGCTTGTCACACCAAGTCCGGAAAGCAGAGAGAGGATGCACTCTGCCTGCACACCACAGCTATTGACAACCTCACGAACCTTGCCTGCCTGCTGTGGCCAAAATTGAACATACTCAGATAATACTGTCAGCAGGTAAGCCAGATCAATCCATAACCTTGACACATAGGTTGAATGATGACATCTTGTGCTTCTTGGATCATTAGTGAGAACAGAGTCTTCTTCCTCACAGGATGTGCATTCCATGTTGACAGGTGGAGCATGTCCAGTCAATAATGCTGACATTGCGCTAAGGATGTTGTCAAGCCTCTGTTGAATCTCCTCCAACATTGTATCTGAAAAGCCTCTCTTGGTGTCACCTATGATGGGTGGTGGGCCTGGGCCACTCCACCATGGCACACCAGGAGTGTCTTTGATTTGACAACTACTACCACTTCCATGAAGAAACCCAAACATGTCATCCTCTTCAGCACAATCATCTTTGTCCAGCAGAAATAGAACTCTGAATATCATTCTCTTGAGTCTGTTGCCAATGCATGCAGGGAATCTGCTGAATGGCCCCCCAATCAAGTCAGGCAGAAAACAGAGAATTAAACCATGTTTTGCATTTAGTTTCTGTGTCAATCTATGCTGCAGCCGGTGGATTGTTATACTCCTGCATGCAAGCATGCAAGCAATTGCTCGCAAAAGGTGAAGCTTGGCTTCACATATGATATTGAAGACATTTGGGGTCATGACAGAAAGATGCATATTGGCAGCAGTAGTCCTTGACAATGACAGAAGACCAGTGTCCATGTTACTACTACACAGGTGGTCTTTGATTTGTGGAACTTGTCTCTGCTCTTGTTCTGCAGCGGTGACAGCCAGCAGTGAGAGTGAAAGCTGAGGGACATGTGATGGCCTTTTCCGTGAAGAAAGTGTATCATGGACACACCTCTCTTGTTGAGACCTCAGAGTTGTCATGGGAATTTCAGGACCAAGATCAGACCCTCCATGTTTGAAACATGGCAGATTGGTGATTCCTATTGATGACAATTGACCTACATTTGAGTCTCTCTCGTTTGAAATGTTGGCAGTGTGATGATTGCCAACAGACTGAGAGCAAGTGGGAGACCTCAAAACATTCAATGGAATCTCCTGTGAAGCTTTCACAACCTCTCCTGGAAGAATAACCTCTTTCTCATCTCCATCAAGTGTCTTGTCCACAGCTTTCAAGCCAACGGGAAATGCACGGACAAGAGATGAATAAAGCTCAAGAATCAAAGTGAGGCCTCTCTCTTTGGCAAAAGCAGCTGCCACCAGTTCTGATGATGATACAAGCAATGGAAGTAGCCTGCACACCCACACCATCTCCTGGAACATATCTTGGAGCTTCTCTCTCTCTTTGGAATTCTCTTCTAACTGGCTTGTTTCTTCCACAATTCTAACTTTTGCATGCCCTCTTGTTAGATCAGGTGTTTCCTCCAGCAGGCCTGAGTTTCCAGAAAACTTTGGATTCTCCACAACCATTGCAATCAATGTCCTGTTTACATTTTCAATTATTGAAGCTAAGCATTTGACTAAGCGGCAGCTCCCCTCACCTGGAACAATTTCCACCACTTTCAAGCATACATCTGAGAGTTCTTGAACATCAAGGAACACAGCCCTTTCATCTTCTCTTGGATGAGAGCTTCCTCTGAGAGATGACCCAAGTATCCCTTCCTGTAGGAGTAACTCAAGAAATCCATTATTGAGCCACTCCAGAACTCTTCTCCATTCAATCTGGCAGTGAGCTTTTTTGTTGCTCCCACCACCTGCTGATTGAAGTAAGCAATCAGACTTCATTGCCTCAAACTGGTTCCAGTTTTTTTCTGCAACCTTCAAAGCTCGTTCTGTCTGGCTTCCAACCCACCTTTTGTCCTTCTCCATTGTCAACTGTTTGTCCATGGGTGGCCGGTTCATGGCTGCTGCCATCAAGCCTGAGAGTAAGGTCTTGTTCTCAACTTCTGAGGATGGTGCAGCACCCTGCAAACGAGCTGTGCCAGGACTGGATCTGGCTTGTTTGCAAGGCAAAGCACTTCTTCCTGATTTTGGCCGAGTGCTTGGGTCTATTGCTGCATTTACCATCAAATCAAGGAACACTTGGAGGCCTCTGCGACGAATACCCCTACTACTGCTTCGCATGTGTGAAAGAGCACACTGCTCTTTTGATGAAAGCTTCCAACTTGATGATGCAAAACTTCCCTTGGATTCCCTTAATGCTGTTCCCAGATCCACTGATAAGCTGCACTTATATGCTTCTTCATCCAAAGCCTTGCTCTGATTTGTCAAGGATTTTGCAACTGTGCCTTCTGCTTCTGAACATTTGAAGGCATACTGCAGAATATTGTCCAGCAGGCATGTCCCCAAGACGTCCCTCTGGGTTGAAGCTTTTCCCCAGGGTTTCCACTGCAGCATGCTGCAGACGTGCACTGCTGGTTGCTCTGGTTCAATTGAGCTTGTTTCTTTCACTTTCTTTTTCTTACTTACTTCCTCCTCATGCTTCTGTTTCTTCCTCTTCTTCTTCTTCTTCTGCTGCTGCTGCTGCTTCTTCTTCTGTGACAGCAGATCACTCCTCCTTGGCTGTTGCTCCTTATCTACCTTGCCAAAATTGCATTCCAGATTTCTGAAGTGGTTGTTGTTGCCCTTTGCAAACAACACTATGCCTTTTGAGAACTCAAATCTAAAGATTGTCCAAACACAGCTGTTGTCCTTGCTGCTTGTCTGTGCCACCGCAAGATCAGACCCACTTACAAAGACTGCATATTGATGGTGAGCTAACCAGAGAGGAAGGTCCAGGTGTCTGAAATCAACATCCAAAAATTGCGGAAGGTCAATTACCTGCAATCAAGAACATGGATTGAAGCCCCTTTCAATCAGTCACAGCATTTGTCCGTGTTGAAGAAGGCATATATGGATCTTCTTCAAACTGGAGATCTTCATGATCATGAAAGAGATTCTGACCTACAGCAGCAAAAGGTTGCAGTTTTGTACCAGAGATTGTGTGTGTGTGTGCATGTGCAAGCAAAGCAATTGACTGACCTGTGACAGAAGGCAATAGAACGCCCACAAGACACCACCTGGGAAGAGCATGATAATGAGATGCTTAAATGCATCAACACTTATGAGGAGTGACCATTGCAGTGGAGCTTTCCAATTTGGTTTGCCAATTTCTTCTTGGCTTGAACTCTGTCTCTTGTCTCTCTGTTTTTGCCTTAACCCGCTCCATTCCAAATGCTCAGTATAAATGTCATCCTCATCATCATCATCATCATCATGATGTATCTGTTTCTTCTTCAAAGTTTTATTGCTTTTGGTCTTTGGTTTGATCCTGGAGAGATTGACAACAACTTCAGGCAAAACAGGTTGGAAGAATAGTGCATCCTGAGATCTCAGCCTGTATGCAAGTTTCAGCATCCCTTTGTAATGAGCAGCAGCAGCAGCAGCACTATTCTTAGAAGAGGCTTTCAGAGATCCTTGAGCTTCTGGCCTGCATAATTCCACCCACAGTGCACATCTTCCAGATGCAGAAAGCTTTAACCATTTGGATATAGCTTCTCTGGATCCCACCAACACACTCACACGTCTTGATCGCTTGCTTTGAAAGAATGCTTCTTGGTCATCTGCTGCCTTGCTCTGTTGTGTCGTAAAGGGCAATCTGCTCAATGAAACTTTCTTCTTGGGACGTATGAAACCTTCGGCAAGACCTTCGATCTCGTCTTCATTTTGTACGAACGCCACTCCTGCTTCCAACAACTGTGGGCCTTTCAAGATGGACATGCTTTTGTTTCAATTGAGCGTTTGTTGTTGTGTCTTCCAAACTTTTTGCGGAAGAGATATTGTCGTCTGTCTGTCTGTCAGTCAGTTAGTGAGCACAAACAAACGCTCATCAAATCTGGTCACTTTCTTACATCAAACTCTTGATCGTCGACGTTAATCATCTTCACACCAGCGTGCAACAAACAACAAATCCAAAGGGGGGACTGCATTTCTCTCACAAGTGCATGTGGCAGAGAAATCGAGGCAGAAGACACGGACGGCTGCCAAAACGAGGCTGCAATGTAACAGATAACTAACCGGCTGAAAGCGGAAGGATCCCTCCGCCACCACGCGCGACTTTGCCTTACGCTTTTGTGTGCTGAAGACCGAACAAAACGCGGTGATCACTACCTGATCAAAATGGAGAATGCGAGAGGACCAATACCGCAGTCAGAAGCAGGAGACGGAGAAGGAAGCAGATTAGGGACGAAGATGACGAGGAAGAAAGGCGAACGCAGTTAGCGGTTCTCAAGGTTCTGTCTGTCTCTTCTCACATTGCCTTCTCCTCTAGTTTCTTTTGCGTAACTTTACTTTGTAGGGTGCTGGTGTCTGTTCTTTGTTCCTTTTGCTCCCTCCCTCACTCCGGACTGGATCTGGTACCTCAGAATTAGGTCGCGACAAAGCGGGGGGTGCAATATGCCGCAGCCTCGGTCCTGCATTATCCTAGCAGTTTTCTTCTCACCGTTGTCATCATCAGCCAACCAAGGCGTAAGGAAGGTCTGTCTCCCTCTCTGGCGAGCTGCTGCTCCTCCCAATTACTTTTGTTGACTCATGAAAACATCCGTCAACAACAGCTCAATTTCTGTATGAACTCTCTTGTCCTTCAATCGGGAAGGGCGACACTAATAATGCCTGCTGCTGGTTTTTTTGTTTGTACTGGGAATCGTTGTGACGCATTTACAGGACTCTCTCTCTCTCTCTCTCTATCTCTCTCTTGGATTGATGCCAACATTAGAAGCTACATTTCTCAGTGATACTCCGCATGTGTGTGAATGCTTGTTGTATTATCATAACTCTGTGTTCGTTCTCATTCCATTTTCTTGTCTCTGGTAAGAGATGCACCATGCAACCTGTTTGGTGTCAACGAGGCAGTTGAGAATCAATCAGCTGTGGAGTTTGTGGAATCTGTGGGAAGCTACATTTCTCAGTGATACTCCGCATGTGTGTGAATGCTTGTTGTGTTATCATAACTCTGTGTTCGATCTCATTCCATTTTCTTGTCTCTGGTAAGAGATGCACCATGCAACCTGTTTGGTGTCAACGAGGCAGTTGAGAATCAATCAGCTGTGGAGTTTGTGGAATCTGTGGGAAGAAGTGGTCTTGGAAGGTTTTCTAGGCTAGTAAAGAAGGTCTATAATGGGTTCTGATCTTGTATATTCTAACAACAAGCTTGAAGCTGGAGAAAGGACACAACAACAACAATTGCAACATTGGGCTTTATGTGATGCCGTATTATTGTCAAGGTTTGTTGCCTAATTTCACACTTTGCAAATTTTTTGTTGCTTGTTTTTCAGAAGTCCTGAAGGATTTGACCCTTTTTTTGGAAGTTTTAGTCTGTGGGAGTCAAATTTTGGTAGTTTTGACTCTTGATCCTTCAAATGGTTATATCTTATGTTTTAGATTTTCAAATTGAGAATGTGATCTTACTTTAGATATCGACTTTTCAAGACTTCTCCAATATTTTAAAGAGGGCTTGATTTGGATAAGGTTTGGTTTCATCTGCAGCTCATGCTCAAAAATCAGAAGAGCATTCCGACAAAACATGGTCAACTCTAATTTTGTTTCATGAATGCATGCATATGATGCCTCCACAATTTTCTTTATCTGGACCTTTCCATTCAAGAAGAAATCCTTTTTCGAACATTCATTTGGATTTGACTTACAAGAGGAGAATGATGTTCAAGGTTTTTCTGACCAACAATTGGCTGACTAGCTTCAAAGAAACATGCACTTTCAACATGATCTCCAGAATCTGGTGGGGGACATATAGATGTCAGATGTTGCTCTTCTTGTGTGTGGTTTCTTCTATATCAAGGGAGCTTGATTTGTTTTGCTTGTAGAAATATCTTATGCATGTCTAGTTGTTGTTTGTTGCACAAAACTTGATGTGATCATGTGTGTGGCAACCTCTACAAGAAGTAAAAAATCTCCTACCCCTTGAAACCTCTACTGTATTGCTGGTCACAAGGCTTACCACTACAAATAGAGCCTGTTAGGAGAAGGACAAACATCTCCCAATAGTCATGCACATTGTTTGTTCCTGCATGAAGAAGAGTTCGAGGCTTTGTTCCCACCAGATTAATCATGGTCAAGCTTCTGATGGGATTTGTAATTTGAAAGGAGAGGGGCACATTGGCATGCTAAGTTCATAGTTGCTGGATCGAGCTCACAGATGCTCGATCCATTAGCTTGCTATCACAGCAGTAGAAATTGGACTCTTCCAACTTGTGGAGAAGAATGACAGCTGAACTGTTTTCCCCCCAGAAATGCATGCGTCCTTTCTACCATGGGTTCCTAGACTTTCGTCTGGAACTGGATCGTCATAAAAGAGGTTGCTGGATAGAAGTCTGAGGAGACGCAAGAATAATCCAGATCGATTTGACACGAATGCGGAGCAACATGGATCAAACAGCGGCAGTAGAAGGGTGCAGAAGAAGAAGAAAAGGAGGAGGAGGAGGGGGAGGAGGAGAGAAGTTTCTTGCTGTTTTGCCCGATGAGTTTGTTGATAAAACTGTTTCAGAGATGGTGGCGGACGACTTGCCACAGCTGCTGGCGTTGCGTGCACAGCCATTTTGAGCGCCGGTGTCAGGAGTCGACAGGAAGCGCGGAGGAGCAGACGTGTTCAGTCGGGCATATGGAAGATGAGATAAAGTTGCTCGTTGGCAGGAGTTGAGTGGGAGCGCTAGCAGCCGTCTGCAGCAATCTGCCATGGCTAAAGGCAGCAGCCTGCTTCGCCTTTTGATGGTCATCTTCTCCGTATTCGCCTGCCTCTACACTGCCGGCCGGTACGTTTTATCCTGTTTCCTCCTGCATACTTCGGAAATCCTTTGCTCTGTAAATTCGTTGTCTTAACATACGTTTGGCTGTTCTGTTTCTCTCGGTTGATTCTCTCTTTTGGGTTCCGGTTTCTTTTCTCGTCGAGAAAGTTGTGTGCTAGAAATCTGCAGCGAGGGATGTGTCCGATCATTTATTTACATTTCAGCTTTCATGTTGCCGAATGCATAGCCTGGAAATCTATAAGGACCTGAGCTGTTACGGTTCGTCGTGAGAAGGATTATAGAGGCTGCATTGTGCTTTCTCTCCTAATGGCTGGGCCTGTTAAAACCTGTTTGTATTTTTGTTAGTTTTATCTACGCACAAAAGTGTGTGTTTTCCCCCTGAAATGCATGTTTCCTTTCCACCACGGGAATTGCAACAGAGCCTGTGTTGGAAAGGAAACATGCTAGCTAGCTCTCAGATGCACCAGATCTGAACAGATGGAAGAAAAACTTGGTATTGACATGTAGCAAGAGAGTTTAATCTGAGCCTGCATGGAAGAATCTGCAAGTCAGGTTATGGCAGGATGCGGAAATGTGGTCTCTTCTTGTTGAAATGTCAGAACAGCATGTGGAGCAGGTGCTTTCCATTCCTCACCAATAAGCCTCCTCACCTTTTCTTGTTTTTTGTCTCATGGCATGTTGGTTACTTTCATTTACAGCTGGGGACCTCATCTGTGGCCACAAGTCTACAAGAAATTGGAGAGTCCACATTATCTCTATTCTCCTTGTGAAAAGCTACACAACTATGTTTTGTTTTGAGAATGGAGGATTTCCAGTTTTGGAATGGCATTGATGTTATGTTATGGATTTGGAAACAGGAAGACAGAGGTCGATTGTCAGTTGATGAGCAGTTGAAGCTGCTCGACTGCAAGTAAGTGTAAGACTCTACTTGGTGTTTACTGCTGCAGAAGGATATTTTGAGTGTAGGGTCTATTGCACATTCAGGTGATGATGAGATTTCTGTTTGATGCTCACTCCTGTAGGGATCAAGAAAAGAAACTAGCAGAGTTGGAGATGGAGTTGTCAGCTACAAAAAACCAAGGATTTGGGCCCATGATTGAGCTTTCTGGAAATGCAAGCACTGGTTTTGGTGGCAAACTGCTAGCTGTTGTGGGTATAATGACTAGCTTTGGCACCAGATCCAGGCGGGAGTCTATACGCAAAACTTGGCCAGAGGGTGAGACTTTCTTCTTTTTCTTTGTCTACTTCCTTGTCCGCTTCTTTCCTATTTCTCTTTCCCCATTCAGTTTGTCTCTAGCCCCATTTCATTCTTTCGAGATAATCAAAACATTTTGGCATGCATCACAGGATCAGCATTGAAAAAGTTAGAGGATGGCAAAGGGGTTGTCATTCGGTTTGTGATTGGACGAAGGTTCTCCCCTTCTCACATAATCAGAAGAAAGAGTCTTAGACATGGCTTGCACATGGTTTCTTTCCTTTGGGTCCATAGAGGCACCTTCAAAGAACCATAATGGTCCATGAGTAAAATATTCATTCTTCAGAATGTCAATTCTAGCTTGACTATTTAAGACAAAGAGTCTGTCTACAAAAAATTTAACCTATACATGTTTGTGGGATCTGAGTGAATCTTAGCAGCTTGTGGATGAGGGTTAAGAGTTGATCATGTTTCTTTGATTCCTATATTGAGAAAGGTTGGGTCTTTGCATTGCGCAGTGCAAATAGAGGAGACATGTCTGACTGCCGAGTAGATTTGGAAAGCACTGAGACAAATGACTTTCTGATTCTGGTAAAAGAGATCTCTCTCCTAGATTACCTTCTCATACTGTTTTCATGGGAAAGGCAGTTCTGGAAACCTTGTATACCAAAACTGGATGTTTCAAAAAATATAATTTATATGCAGTGTGTCTGGTTGAAGTCTGCCTTATATCACATAGCCATGAACTGTGCTTCTCATGAGTTCTCTATATTCACAGAACAATCATGTGGAGGGTGATGATTCACTGCCAATGAAAACCAAGCTCTTCTTCAGCAGGGCAGCAGAATCATGGGATGCACACTTCTATGTAAAGGTTGATGATGATGTATTTGTGGACATTGGTAAGTCTTATGCTGGGTGGCTATGGCTTATACAAAAGGACTCCCAATACAGTTGTGCCTCAATCACCAGTGCATTACAGTGATTTTAGTTATTCCTTTTACATGATCATTGCAGCTGATGAGCTCCCAGCTCCAAGACCCGATTAGAGAATTTTTTTTCATGGAATTGAGACTTTTGGTTTATGAATGGGGGGTGTGGAGCAGACAAACTGGGGACAATGTTAGCCAGCCACTTGAAAAAACCTCGTGTTTATGTAGGCTGCATGAAGAGTGGGGAGGTTGTCAGTGATGCGTAAGTCACTTGCCCCCAGCCAACAATTGGTTTCCTCTGTGTGCATAATTTTTCTGATTTCTTCTTGCCCAGGGATCTTTGCTAACAGGTTTTGTTGCAATTTAGTGCTTCATAGTTATTCCAGGCTTTCTGATATGATTCATATTGTCTTCCTTTTGCTGTTTTCTGATTGGTATTCACTGTATGCAAGACTTAGCAGATCAGGTGTGATCATGTTGTGGCAGGAATGCTCAGTGGTACGAGCCTGAATGGTGGAGATTCGGAGAGGAGAAGTCACAGTAAGATACCTGTTCACCAGCTGATTGTGTTGTCATCCCTTGTGTTGATTGACTGCATCTTCCCTGAGGACTCCTTAGATCCTGAATTTACTGTCCCTTGTTTGAGGTTAAGTTATGTGCTGTGCATCATTAGGGTTCTGGATATAGTATGTGAAGTTATGCACTAAGGAGAAGCTGCAGTGTCTTTCTGCCTCAGGATAGGATCCTGCTGAATTAGGTTGCAAGGCAGTTGAGCTGGGAGGGTCCATGGTATTTGTGGAATCTGAATTTGTGTGATGCTTTCAGATACTACCAGCATGCATCAGGTCAGCTCTATGTTTTGTCCAGGGCATTGGCTCTATACATTTCAATCAACAGGTAGAGCTCAACCAGTGAAGCATTGTACATTAGTCAGTTAATCATGAGTTAATCACAAGTCTAGTTTATTTTTCAATTCTCAACATAAAATGCAAAACAACTAAATTCTCATTGTTGATAGGGATCCTGCCTGTCTTCCTGCATGGATGGTGGTTGGGTGCAGTGCATCTTTACGTGAATACAGGAACGAGGATGTGTCAGTGGGAGGATGGATGCTTGGTCTGGACATGGA